>SESD01000741.1_pt1 | contig 19561 bp, 2 predicted proteins | sample 3171411 | NCBI WGS metagenome assembly SESD01 (sample SAMN06051880, study PRJNA518727) | freshwater metagenome | biome: subpolar coniferous forest; feature: holomictic lake; material: water; isolation source: holomictic Lake 442, 16.5 m depth | place: Canada: near Kenora, Ontario | collected...
CTGTGCTCTCTTTCTTTCTCAGTGGCCTCTGTGTCCGTCCACTTGATCATGCAAGATGCGACGCAAATGCATCACATGTTATGACGGAACACCCTGAAAAGAGCCGGGGCGGCCTCTCGGGCCGCACCGGCGCCGCTTATGGCGCGTATTCAATCCCGGTGTTCGCCTTTTCAACCACGGCGTTCAGCTTGTAAAACGCACCGGCCGGGGCACTCGCATCCACGAACGAGCGGACCTGCGCCGCGTCGCCGGGCAGCGCCAGCACTTCCACGCCGGTGCTGGGCCAGGAAGACAGGTCCAGTGTCCGCAGCACAGTGTAGCGGATCTGCGTGCCGGACACGACGGCAGGCGAGTTCCATTCCAGTTTCGGATATCCAGCGCCATCGGTGGTCATGGTCGGAATCGCGAAGGGCTGGTTGCCGCCCAGGTAGGCCTCGAGGTCGGCAAGGCCGTTGCCCAGCGAACTCGGGCTGTGCGTGTTGAACCCAAACGCCAGTTCCACGGCATCCGGCAGGCCGTCATAGTCGCTGTCCCAGGCATAGGGACTGGCGTCCAGCGGACCGTCGGCATACGCCGCCCAGATGGTCTTGCCGTTCAGCACCTGCTCGCCGCTGTACGCGCCGATCGACCCGAACTTCTGCAGCTCCCACGAGTCGGGCAGCTTGTCGTTGTCCGTGTCGCGGTCGCGCATCATCACCTTGACACCCGACGAGGCCAGGACCGACGGGCCAACCGTGAGCGCCTTGATTTCCGGGTAGCCGGGCGCCGTGTCCGGCACCTGGTTGCGCACAAAGCCCCAGGCCTCGGGCGAGCGCAGGCGGCCATCGCCGTACTGGTCAACGAACCCGAGCAGGACATAGGACGCGGGCGGCAGGCCGGTCAGCTTGAACGGACCCTTCTTCCACATTGAGACCTGCGCCACCGGCCTGCCGCTGAAGCCGGGCACGTCGAGCAGCGGGTAGGCCTGCACGATGAACGGATACCCCTGGTAATCGTAGATTCCCAGGAACGTATCGTTGGTGCCCGGCACCGCCTGGAACGTCAGCGACAGGATCGAGCCGGACACGTAGTTGACCACGCAGGTGCTGGAGAGCCACCCGGCCGTGGAGCGGAGCGGGTCGACCACCAACGTGACGCTGGCCAGGTTGGAGGTGTTCGCCCCGACATCCGTGAACGTCACCAGGTTGGAGGCCGAGCCCGAGCGATAGAGGCGCAGGGTCATCGAGCCTGCGGTCACGACGGAGTTCGACAGCTTGCTGTTGGTGAACACGCGCGTTGTGCCGCCGACGCCAACCAGGATCCTCTCGTCCAGGGCGTGGTTGGCAACCTTGCCGAAGTACTCCAGCTCGCCGCTGATCGAGAACGGCCCGGTCACTTCCATCGTGCTGTTCGTCGGCAGGTAGCTGCCGGTCGTGTCAACCACGATGCGCGACCACTCGGAGGCCGTGGTCCCGTTGAGCGTCGGGCTGTTGTTGGGGGTGACGCGCCAGTAGTAGACGCCGTCCGGCAGCGACAGGAACTGGCCGCCCGCGTACTGCGGCGCGTAGAAGTAGTGCGCCGCCCCGCCGTTGTCGTAGCTGAACGGTGCGCGCACGACCGGGGCTGCCACAACGGTGCCGCTGGTGCTGTCCTTGAGGATTTCCAGCTTGAAGGCCGCCACGTTGTCTCCTGCGGTCCACTCGAACTGCAGCGGCAGAGTGCGCACCGTCTCGTTGCTCGGCGACAGGATGACCGGCTTGGCAAAGGAAGCCATGGTCCATACCTGCGTGAACACGCCATACGGGGTTTGCTTCGCGTAGGTGACCGGCGTCGGTCCGGAGGGATCGAACATGACCGACCAGCGGTATTTCGGCTGCCAGACCGAGGTCTGGCCGGGCGTGCCCATGCCAGTGGTCTTGCCGAGGTTCACCAGGTCCGCCTCGGTGAGGTAGTTGCGCGGGGCGCGCAGCACCAGGTCTGCCACGTTCGAGTAGTTCGTGGTGGCGCCATTCTCATAGACATAATCCACCTGTACGCGGGAGACCTCGACGCCAGTGGACGGCAGGGCCCACTTGATGCGCGGGAAGCCGAGCGGGGTGTCCTGGAGGTTGATGTCCAGGGCAATTGCGCTCCAGCCCACGGTGACCGGCTGGTAGAGGGCTGTGCCGCACGGCTCATCCGTGTCCCACATGCTGTTGCCGTTCTTGTCGAGGTAGGCGAAGAACCAGTTGTTCCCCTCGCGGATCCAGCGGGTAACATTCGTGGCCGCGCTCATGGCAAAGGTCTGCGGGTAGATGGTCGCCGCGTCAACCGTGGCCATGGTCATGATGGCATCCGGCATGCCGTCCATGAGCGGCGTGGTGTAGCTCTCGATCTTGATGTCGCCCGCAACCGGTGTGCCGGCGTACCAGATCGTCGCTTCGACTCTCGGGCGAGGCACATAACCAGACGCTTTCGGGTCGGTTCCGGCCATGTACTCGGCATAGTTGGACCAGCCGTCCAGATCGGAGTCGTCCTCCGCCATGTACTTGTTCGGGTTCAGGCCGTAGTCGACCTTCCACCGGGCCGGCATGCTATCCATCGGCGTATAGAGCTCGCCAAAGGTCAGCGAGATGGTGTTGCGGCGGTTGTCGTAGTCCAGGTAGCCGGCGCCCAGCGAATCCGGGTTGCGCGGGTCGGTGCCGGCCAGGTACTCGGCCGCATTGTACAGGCCGTCGTGATCCGGGTCGCCCCACGGGCCATTCTCGCCGGTGGCCTCGGACGGCGAGAGGTCATACCAGACCTCCCACCAGTCCGGCAGGCCGTCGCCATCGCTGTCGGTGCGGTATGGCTGCTGCGTCAGGATCGTCAGCTCGCGCCAGGCCACGTTGGTTCCACGCCACCCGGCGTAGGCGCTGAAGTTGAACGGCGCCACGCCCATGGGATAGACATAATCCTCCACGGTGATGCCCCCGTCGTTGCAGAGGAAGAGCCCCACGAGCGCCACGCGCTGGATCGCGAGCAGTGGATTGTACGAGATCGGCGCGCCGCCGCCGGACCCGCGCAGGTTGATCGCCGAGGGGATGAAGATGCCGTACTCCGACGTATTGTCGCGCAGCACCGAGCGCTCATCCGCGGTCTCGCCGATCTGGAAGTCGAAGTTGAAGTAGGTAACGAGGCCGCGCTCGTTTCCGGTCAGGTTGTGACTGCTCACGTTCAGCAGCTCGGACACCGGCAGAGCGCGGTTCCAGATCCGGATCTCATCCATCTCTCCGGTCATCCCCTCGCCGAAGATGCACGGCCCGGGCTCGGCAAACACGGCCGGCGGGATGACGTACGAGATCGAAGGAATTGTCGGGTCCACGATGATGCGACTCTGCGAGGAATCCAGCAGGCCGTCCACATAGAGGTAACAGCCGTTATCCGCCCGCACATAGGCCACATGGTGCCACTGCCCGTCGTTGACCGGAATGTCGCCGAGCATGTCGTTGAGCACAAAGTTGCGCTCGTACACCGCCGCCGGCGGCGCGCCGACCAGGTAGGTGTAGTCGATGGCGAACCGCCCCAGCAGCGTGCCACCGGGCGAGATGCCCAGATAGTAGTTGAAGTTGTCAGCGGTTGCCGCGGACTGGTTGCGGCGCTCGATCAGGCTGACGCCTGCGCTCGTCGTGCGCACCCAGCACTCCAGCGTCCAGTTGTTCCGGAGCATGTCGATGTAGTCGGCGCCCCCGCCCACGGCGGTCGCGGTTTCCTTCAGGTAGCCGGTTCCGCTCAGGAGCAGGCGCCCGGCGGAGTTGTCGGAGTTGCCGAAGACCAGCTTGTGTTGTCGCGCATCGGCAATCGCCTGGTCGTCGCGCGCAATCTTCCACAGGCGGATATCCGAGAGCATGCCGGTGAACCCGGGCGAGCCGAGCAGCAGGTCGCCGGGGCCGGTCTCGCTCTGCCAGCCGATGTGCATCGTGACAACCTGGATGCCATCCACGAACAGCGCCAGCTCGTTGTCCTGGCCATTTCTGCCAATGGTGAGGCGCCCGGCCAGGTGCGTCCAGCGGTTGGTGGTCATGGCCTGGTTGTTCGAGAGCGCCAGCATCACGGGTATGCCGCTGTCCTTGGCGTCAAAGGCCACGTAGGGCACGCCGTTAAACATCCCGAGCTCGTAGTTGCGCCGGCCGGTGGCGAGCACCGTGCGGCTGACCAGCGGGCAGGCGCCGGTCGAGATCGTGGAGGGGTTCACATAGGCCTCGACGGTCCACTCCGACATGCTGTGGCGCGAGGTGAACTTGTTGTTCACCTTGTCGTAAACCACCACGGTGCTGCCGGCGCCGCCGCGGAACTCCAGCGCACGGTCCACAAACGGGCTCAGCGAATCAATCGGGTCCGTGCCGCTGGTCAGCTCCGTGTTGTCCTGGATGGCGTCGTCGTCCGTGTCCTTGTTACCCGGATCGGTCAGGTAGTAGTCCTGCTCGGCGCCATTGGAGATGTAGTCGTTGTCGGAATCCTTGTTGTAATCCGTGGTGCCGGTGTTGCCGGTATCGGCCTGGTGCGGATCGGTGTGGGCCAGGTACTCGTAGAGGTTGATCAGGCCGTCGCCGTCGGGGTCGCCGCTGCCGCCGTTGTCGCCCGTGGCGTCGTACGGGCTCAGGCCGTTGGCTTCCTCCCACCAGTCCGGCAGGCCGTCGGCATCGGAATCGCCGGTAGGCAGGTACGGATTATTGGTGGTCATGGCCGCGCCAGCCGCGAGCTGTCCGGCATAGCGCCAGTCGCGGCGCCAGTCTGCGGTCAGCGTGAAGTCCTGCGCCGTGTTGCCGCCGTCGTCGAAGCGGAACCAGCCGGCCAGGCCGTTGACGACAACAGCGCCGCCGCCGCCTCCTCCGCCCATCTTGGGCAGGATGTTGCCCACGTTCAGGCGTCCGCCGGTGACCGTCTTGCCAACGAGGGCCGGGTCAGGATCGACGTTGTTGAGGATGGCGGCCTTCAGCGCGGCTGCCCCGAGGGTGTTGTCCACGGAGAGCACCAGCCCCGCCACGCCAGCCACATACGGCGTGGCCATGGACGTGCCGGAGGCATAACCATAGGTCGCCCCCATGTCGGATCCGTTCAGCGGCAGCGTGCTCATGATCTCCACGCCGGGTGCGCCGAGGTCCACAGTTGTCAGGCCGTAGTTGCTGAATGAAGCCAGCGCATCGCGGTTGTCGGTCGCGGCCACGGCAATGATGTTGTCCAGATCGTACGAGGCCGGGTAGGCCGGCGACTGGTCATTGTCGTTGGAATCGTTCGCCGCCGCTGCGCAGAACAGGTGGTCGTTTTCGCCGGCTGTCTTGATGGCGTCGTAGAGCGACTGCGCATACTGATATCCGCCCCAGCTGTTGTTGCTCACGCGGGCACCCATCTTCCAGGCGTACTCGATGGCCTCAATTGCAGCTGCCAGGCTCAGGCCGCCGTTGTTGTCCGCGAACTTCAGCGCCATGATCTGGACGTTCCAGTTCACGCCGCTGACGCCGGTGGCGTCATTGCCCGTCGCGCCGATGATTCCGGCGACATGCGTGCCGTGGCCCACGACATCGTCCATGGGGTCGGCATCGCCGGCGCCGAAGTCGTAGCCGTACACGTCATCGACGTAGCCATTGCCATCGTCATCGATGCCGTTGCCCGCGATTTCGCCGGGGTTGCGCCACATGTTGTTCTTGAGGTCCGGGTGGTTGTAGTCGACACCGCTGTCAATCACGGCGACGATCACGCTCTTCTTGCCGGTTCCGACATCCCAAGCCTTGAGCGCATCGATGTCCGCGCCAGTCACGCCGCCGCCCGGACCGTTCGTGCCGAGGTTGCTGAGCCCCCACTGCTGGCCGAAGCGCGTGTCGTTGGGCGTGGTGTCGAAATACTGCAGCGCGTAGTTGGGCTCGACATAGGCGATGCGCTTGTCGGCCTTCAGCGTCGCAATCTTGGCGTCGGCGGCGGTCCCGTCCGTGATCTGCACGTGCAGCGCCGGGATGATGCTGTAGCCCTTGATCACGCTCACGCCGGACTGCCCCAGGACGTTCAGCATGACCGCCACGTCGGCGCTCTTCTGCAGGCCGACGATCAGCTCAGCGGGATGGTAGGAGGCCGGCACCGGCGAGCCGCTGCCCACGCGCTGCACCGCAGCCCGGGCCGAAGCATTCGTGGCGGCGGCGTTGCTGACAATCACCATCTGGGCACCGGCCATCTGCCGGATGGCATCGCCGCTGTAGGCCTTGGCCGCGATGCGCACCTCGTCGATGTACCCCTCGAAGCCGCTGGCCACGCCGACGCCATTGACGTTCAGGCGCCCACCGCCGATGGTCAGCTCGCCGCCCAGCGGCAGGTTCGCGCCGGCACCGGTCACCGGCGGCACGTTGGCGTCGGTGCGCCAGGCCACCAGCTCGCCGGCCACAAACAGCTTCAGGGTGTTCGATGCCGCCTGATATGACGCAGCCACGTGCGTCCAGGTCTGAGGCGCCACCGCGTCAAACGCGGTGGACGAATTCAGCGTGGTCACGCCGGCCACGTTGGCCTCCACGCGGATGTCGCGCGGCTGGCCGTTGGTCAGCGCGGTGTAGCGGACGTACGGCCGCAGGATGCCGGCGCGGTTGGCGAGTCCGAGCTCGTAATTCACCGTGCCATCGGCGAGGGTGCGCGCGAGGATGATGCCGTCGGCGCTGTTGCTCGGCCACATCCAGGCTGCCAGCGTGAATTCGCTGTTCATGGCGTGGCGGCCCTGGGCCGGAACCACGACACGGGAGTTGCCGTTCACGGCCAGCGCACGGTTGACCACCGGGTTGAGGGAGTTCAGCGGGTCGCTGCTCCCCACGCGGGTCAGGCTCTTGTTCACGCCCGCCACCTCGGCGCCATCCTCGCTGCCGTCGTCATCCGTATCCACCATGTCCGGCAGCGTGCCCAGGCTCTGCTCCATGCCGTTGGGCAGCCCGTCGCCATCCGAGTCGCGGTCAAAGTCGCTGAGCGTGCCGCCAAAGGTGCAGTCTGCCAGCGGGTTGAGGCGCGCGCGATACTCGTTGTAGTTGTCGAGCCCGTCGCCGTCCGAGTCGCTGCTGCCGTTGCTGACCGAGATCGAGCCAAAGGCCGCGATCTCCCAGAAATCAGGCAGGTCGTCGACGTCCTGGTCCACGAACTGCGTGGCCGGCAGCGGCGAGTTGGTGATGACCAGCGTGGCGTCGCCCGCCAGCTTGCCGGCGTGCGCCCAGTTCAGCATCCAGTCGCCAGCCGGGGCCGCGAAGTCCTCCACGCGGTTGATGGCCAGGCCCAGCTGATTGGTCGTCGTCGTCGAGCTGACACCGAACGGTCCGTCGTCGAAGCGGTAGCACAGCACCGGCCCGCTGGCCAGGTTCTCAAAGGTCTGGTACGCGCCGAACGCGAGGTTGGTGCTGGTCTGCGCCAGGTCCCAGATGCGCACTTCGTCCAGCAGGCCATAGAAACCTTCGCCCACGCGGGCCACCACGGTGCCGGTGCCATAGGCCATGGACGGCGTGGCGTCAACCGCCGTGACGGCAGCCACGCTGCCGTCGACCAGCAGCTTCAGCTCGCGGGTCGTCGCGTCGTATGTGCCGGCCAGGTGGTACCACTGGTTGCGGCGGGTCAGCGCAACCGGTCCTGTGGCGATGCGGTTGTACAGGTTCCCGCTGTAGACGCCGGCGAGCCGCACGTACGGCAGCCCGTTGGTCAGGCCGAGCTCGTAGTTGACCGCGGTGCCGATGGCGCGCTGGATCACCTTGCCCGTGCCGCTGAAGGCCGGGTCGATGTTGATCCACGCTTCCACGGTCCAGGAGGCGTCCAGGGCGATGCGCGTCTGGTTCGCAGGCAGCTCCACGTAGCCGGCGCCCAGGACCTTGAGCGCGCCGCTCCGGGCCGGGGAGAGCGAGGCATTCGGCATCGTGAATTGCGGCAGGACCGAGGCTGTGCCGCGCACTTCGGCCACGTCGGTGAGCCCGTCGTCGTCCGTATCGGCCAGCAGCGGGTGCAGGCCGTACTGCTGCTTCTCGGCGTTGGTCAGGCCGTTGGTGGTATTCAGCAGCGTCGGACCATAGATCGGCGCCAGGTCGCCAACCAGGAGGCGTCCCGTGGCCGGATTGATCACGCTGCGCGGATCCGCGCGGATGACATGATCGGAATCCATGAGGTAGATGTAGGAGTTGCGCAGCCCGCTGCCGGACATGTCGCGATCCGCGTCATTGACGCCATCGCCAATGCTGTCGGAGCTGAACGGGTTGAGGCCGAACTGGATCTCCCACCAATCAGCCAGCCCGTCGCCGTCGCTGTCAACCAGCAGCGGCAGTTCGCCATCGCTCACGCCAAAGTTGCCGAACAGCTCGGCGCCGCCCACGAAGGTGCCGGCATTGACCCAGTGGTTGTTCCAGTCGGTCGGCGCCATGTAGTTCTGCACCTGGCCGCCCTGCGCCCACCCCTGGCGTCCGCTACCGTAATAGGTCGCGCTGGCCACGTAGTTGCTGATGCCGGTGGCGGGGGCAGCCGTATTGTCGTCGAAGGGATAATCGATCAGCGTGCCGGCGGCGCCCTTGACAAGGACATCGTCCATCATGCCGGCAAAGCCGCGGCCCACGCGCAGTTCGACAGGCCCCTTGGCCTGCGTCAGTGGCCGCTTCTCGGTGATCACGGACGCCACCACGGTGGCCCGGACCGCCGCCGACCCCTGGTAGAGGGAGAACTTGCCGCTCGCGGCGTCAAAGATGGCCCGCACATACCCCCACTGATTGAGAGGCAGGGCGCCCAGGACCGGCGCAGCCAGCGTCACGTTGGTGGTGGCGGTCGCGAACCGGACGAACGGCACACAGTTGGAGTCGATGCCGAGGCAGTAGTTGTAGACGCCGCCACCGATGTCGCGCGCCACAATTTCCGCGTTTCCGGAAGGCCGGTTGGTCGGGAAGACCCAGGCCGAGATGTCGAACGTGCCCAAGGCCTGCTGCGCATCCGGGGCGGCGCGCACGTAGCTGGTCGAGCGTCCGTCGAGCTTCAGCACATTCTGCTGTGCCGGGCTGGCAGGGTCAGCGCCATCGGTGCTGTAGCGGACTTCCATGGCATCCGTGATGCCGTCGTCATCGGTGTCGGACAGCCGTGGATCCGTGCCTGCGGCCTGCTCGCCCAGGTTGTTCACGCCGTCGTTGTCAAAGTCCTCTTCGCCGTCCGTAGTGCCATTGCCGTTGGTGTCTTCGACCAGCGGGCTGGTGCCGCACCAGTACTCATAGATGTTGTTCAGGCCGTCGCTGTCGTCGTCGCCATAGGCCTCCGTGATGCCATAGAGCGACACGAACCAGTCGGGGAGCCCGTCGCCATCGGAGTCGCGGATGCCGTACACCGGTGCCCAGTCCGTGGCCGTGACCGCGTCGTTCTGCCCGTCGGCGCCTGCGCCGGCCGCGATGTCATCCGCCGTGCCCCAAGTGCCGTCTACACCGGGCTTGGCGTCGATCCGGACGTCCAACTGGTCCTTGAGGGCGTACTTCGCATCGTTGATATGCTTCATATCCTCAACGGTCAGGCCGCCATCATCCATGTGATAGCCGGCGATCAGAGACGATGCTTTCTCAACGTAAAGAACATGCATGTTCTGGCCGATCAGGCCACCGCTGCGGGCCAGGTTCCAGAAGCGCAGTTCGTCGAGCTTGGCGCTGGTGAAGCGGTTGGTCGAGGTGCCCAGCACCAGCGGCGCGTCCAGGTACATCGACCCGCGCAGTGTGTTGCGCGTCTCGAGCATGGCGAGCGAGCACACCAGCGTGCCGTTCTCGTGGATGCGGATGGCCTTGCGCCCCTCAGCATAGACAAACGCGAGGTGGACCCATTCGTTGGTCGGCAGCGCGTTAGCCAGCAGTTCGTATCGGGCGCCGCCGGATCCACGCACCATCATGTACGGACAGTTATTGGAAAGGCCCACGGTCAGGGTGTCGACGCCGCTGTCCAGCCGGTAGCGGGCGATCGCGCCGCTCTGGTTGGCATTACCGGTCTTGATCCAGCCCTCGATGGTCCAACCCGTGTTGGCGGTGAGCCCCACGCCTTCGTCAGCGATCGTCTGACTGGAACTGCCGGAAACCGGCGTTCCCGGCGGCGTCATGGTGCCATCCGGCCACGAGATGTCGGTGGTGTGCCACCAGGCCTGCGGGTTGCTGCCGTTGGCGTCCGAGACCGGCATGGCCTGCGGGCCGAACTCCACGTACTTCTCGCCGGCCTGGCCTTCCTTGATCAGCACGCGGACCGTCGAGTTCGGCGTGGCGCGGTTGGCGAAGTTATTCATCCAGACGTTGTACACGCCGGTGGTGGCGGAGCCGCGCTGGACCGTGATGTTCTCAGGCCCGGTGCCCGGGATGTCATCGATATCCAGGAAGGCGCCGGGGATGCGCTGGCCGGAACCGGCATCGGTCGGGTATCCGGGGCCGCCCATGGTCCACCCCATGTGGCGCCCTTGCGGATCGATCAGCCAGGTGTCCAGATCGCCGGGCTGATCCCAGGTCTGTGTCACGCGGATGTCGGCCGGCAGGAAGGTGCCGGTGACATTGACCGTCTCCATGGCAAAGCCGCCCTCGGTGTCCACGGCAATCACGGTCAGCGCATTGGCGCCGGAGCGGATGATGGCGGTGTAGTTGAAGTTGCTGTTCACGTCGAGCGTCAGGTCCGCCACGTACAGATCGTTGTTGTACAGGCGCACGCGGTTCAGCGGCGTCGCGGAGGTCACCGACCCCTGCACGGCAGTGAATCGCACGGCAATCTGCGCGCCATTGAGCGGCGCCGTGATCTTCACGGTCGGTCCGCTGACCACGGAGCTGGCGAAGGTAAACCGCTCCGAGTGCGGCACCAGGATGCCGGACGGGTTGTTGGTCAGGCCCAGGACCATGCTGCGCGGAATCGAGGGGCTTAGCGAGTTGGTCGGGCCGCTGACAACGTTCTGCAGGCCGTAGGCCAGCTTGTTGGTCGAGATGCGCACGCCGATCTCTTCGCCGTCCGGGATGCCGTCGTCGTCCGTGTCAGCCATATTCGGGTTGCTGAAGAACACGTGCAGTTCATCCGCATTGCTGAGGCCGTCGTTGTCCGCGTCGTCATCGCCGTCCGAGACCGTGCCACCACCGGTGAACGGATCCAGCGGGTTCGTGTCCTGCTGGTATTCGTCGAGGTTGGTCAGGCCATCGCCATCCGGATCGGCATCCGGGGCTGCAGGACCGGTTACGGTCGGGTTGAAGTTCGTCCCCCAGTAGACCAGCTGCCACCAGTCGGGGATGTTGTCCTCGTTCAGGTCGTCGATGGGCGAAGGCTGCAGACTCGACAGGCGCAGCGGCACGACGTCGTTGGCATTGGTCGTGAGGGTGGCGCCGCCCTTCAGCATGACGCAGTAGCCGTATGCGTAGATGTTGGTCGGGAGGCGGTTCCAGTAGACGCCCTCGTTCGGGCCGAGCGGGTGGACCCAGTCCTCGATGCCGGCCACGTGCACGGTGCCGTCGAGCTTGTTGGTGACGGTCAGGTTCTGGCCGTCATCGAACCGCAGGTTGCAGAGCAGGGAGCCGTCGTTGCCGAGCGAGCTCACCAGGTTGGTGATCACATTGGTAACGCCGTTGAGCGTCAGCGCGCCAGGCACCCACGGGGTGTTGATGATGGTCGCGTACTCCTGGGCCATCTGGGCCGCGGTGCGCGGGCTGCCCCAGATCCGGACTTCGTCGACAAAGCCGTTGAACCCGCCACCGAGCCTGACCGTGCCGACCACGTCGGAGCCGGCGATCCCGGAGATGTGGCCGTCGGACGGCAGCCCCAGCACGGTCATCGAGGCCGCGTAGGAGCCATCCTGGTACAGGCGCAGGGAGCCGTTCGAGCGGCTGAACACGCCGGCCAGATGATACCACGTGTTGGACGCGAGCGCCGCACTTCCACCTGCCATCTCGACCCGGTAGGCGAGGCTGTTATCGCCGTTGAAGGTGGTATAGGGGCGGTTGTTCGTGATGCCGAGCTCGAAGGTCACGAGCCCCTGCTGTGTCACGCGCTGCACGATCGTGCCGGTCTCGTTCGAGGAGTCCAGCTTGACCCAAGCTTCCACGGTCCAGTTCGTGACCATGAACCGGTAGTAGTCGTTGATTTCCCAGGCCGGGATGATCAGCCGGGATGACGGCGTGAGGCGCACGCTGCGCTCGACCAGCGGCGAGCGCGAGTAGAGCGGGCTGGTGATGCGGCGAATTCCGCCGGGGCCGGTGATGTCTACCTTTTCGACGTTCGGGTTCAGCTCGGCCGAGTCGCTGTAATTGTCGTCATCGCTGTCCGGCTCGCGCATGTTGAGCCCCAGCAGGAACTCGGACAGGTTGCCGATGCCGTCGCCGTCGATGTCCACATCCGCGTCCGTGAACGTCGTGTTGGCGCCGATGGACCACGACCAGCGGTCGAGCGGGTTCAGGTGCGCCAGCCACTCGGCATAGTCGGGCAGGCCGTCGCCGTCATGATCGGTCAGTCCGTTGCATTCCAGCAGCGGATCGGTATACCGGCCAAGCCAGTAGTATTCCCACACATCCGGTATGCCGTCGGCATCGCCATCGACGCCCTTGGGCGTCGAGTACCACTCGGTGCCGCTGGTGACGCTGCCGGCCGGCGTGATCCACTCGACCACCACCTTGGCCGGGCCGTACGGCTCGGTCGGCGCCTGAATGTCAATGATGCGCAGGCCGCTGTCGGTCTGGTCAAACCAGACCGCCGGCGGCTCGGTCTGCGCCGTGAACTGCCGCGTGCGCGCGGTGGTGCCGAAGGTGTCGCCAGCGCCGACAATGGCATCGCCATCCTCCAGGTCGTACAGGCCGTCGGCCTGCACGTAGAGCCAGGTGAAGCGGTTGTTGGAGCGCTGCTGCTGCGGAAAGCCCGGGGCGCCGCCGGAGTAGTCGCTGTGGCCGATCACGAGGCCGCGACCGATCGGGTTGGCATAGGGCGAGGGCTGCTCGTTGTTCGTATTCACCGCGCCGAGCAGATCGCCGGCGTTGAGGTTGAGCGTGAAGTACTCGGCGGGGTTCGCCTGGTTGCGGAACACGTAGTACTGGTCCTTGTTGCGCTCCACCGGGTACAGGAAGAGCGTCTGCGGCCCGCCATCGCGACGCAGGATCGGGGTGGTGCCATAGTTCAGCTCCTGCGGCACAACGGCGTTGAGACGCGGCCAGTACCCGCCGACCGTATTGCGCTTGAACTTCAGGTCCGGGTACCCGTGGACCATGCCGCCGGGGATCGTCATGAGATCACCGCCGGCAACCGGGTTGTTGATGACCTCCGTGGTGAACCGGTCATAGTCGTACAAGTCCGGATACTTGAGCACATCGTGGCTCTGCTCGTGTGTCAGCAGGCTCGGTGTGGGCATGTCGGCTGAAACCGGCTGATTCTGGTTGTAGCCGCTGATGTAGCGCTCGCGGGTCATGGTGCCGTATTTTTGGCCGGCCAGGTAAACGCCGGGGGACGCCACGCCACTCGCGTTGTACAGCGAGACCATGTACAGGGGGATGTTGACGTACTGGCCGTAGTCATACACGTTGTTCAAGTTGGCGTCGTAGAACACGGCATCGCCAAAGGTGTATTCCCCGTCCGTGCCGCCGCTGATGACGGTGGTGACCGGATCAAAGGTGCCGTTCGGCGTTAGTTGGTTAAACCCGGGCAGATCGATCCACTTGACGTAGGCCGAGATGTCGCCGAAGGCGGGCGTCCCGTTCGTGGGCGGAACGGTCTTGAACAGGATCGTCTCGCCGCTGCGCACGTTGCCGGGGAGGGTGGTTTCCTGCCAGGCCACGCTGGTGGCGCGGTGGAAGTTGGTGTTGATCCCGTTGGTCGTGTAGGCGACGGAGATTGTCCCGGATGCCGCCATGCCGGAGTAGACCCGCAGCAGATTGTTGAACGGCACGGAGATGGCCGTGTCGGCGGTGTACAGGCCGTCATGGTTCATGTCGATGAACACATCCTCGCCGGGCAGGTACCCGGGATCGTTGACTGTGCGGCAGACATAGCGCACATCGCCCTCGGACGCGGCGTTCCAGAGGCGGCCGGTCAGCACGGTCGCATCCGGGTTCCAGACAAACCCGGGCTCGGTGTAGATGAGCTCAAATCCGTTGGTGCTGGAGTGCGTAACTGTGGCGGCGGCGTAGCTGTTGGTCACGGCCCACATGAGCTGCCAGGTTCCATTCGTCGGGTAGACATAGATGTGGCGGGTGGTTCGCAGGTTGTTCGGGATGGACGGGGCGCCTTCGCCGGGCGAAAGTTGGCCGGTCATGTCCTGCAGCACAACGTCGCTGTCAAACACACCGGGGGCACCGGCTGTCTGGTTGTCGATCCAGACCAGATCGCGGCCAACGCCATAGACCGTGTTGGAGTCCACATCCGCCCATCGGGCGGCAACCGGCCCCACGCCTGAATGCATCAGCCCCGTGCCCAGACGGTCGTGGATAATGGTCTCCGTGTCATCAAATTTCCCGCTGCTGTTGCCATCGATCCACACCAGGTCCACGCCGGGCGTGTACGCGAGGTTGCCGTCGGTATCCGCATAGCGGATCTGGGCGCCGACCACGGTCGAGAGGGTGTTCGAGGACCTGGCCCCCTCGGTCCATGCATACCACGACGGCTGCATGAACGGCACATCGCTGGTGTTACTGCGCGCCATCTTGAACCGGGACGCGCTGTTGAAGTCTTCCACTGCGTCAAAGGTGTCGACATTGTCCTCGACCAGGCGCTCCCAGCCGAACAGGGTCATGGTATTCATGCCGTTGTCCGGGGTCGAGGGGTCGGCGTCAGTTGAGTAGTTGTGGCATCCTGCAGGCACGGTCTCGCCCTGGTCGATCAGGCCGTTCAGGTTCACGTCGCGGTGATCCTTGGCGTAGATGACCGCATCGGCCCACGAACTGTGTGTTCTCGAATGCCAGTCGTAGCCGATTGGCTTGCGGTGTCCGCCGCGAGGACCGGTCAACGACTGGCCGTCGGTGCGGTAGGTCGAGAACTCCAGGTTCAGCTGATTGGCCGCATCGTAGCCGTAATTCGCGTGGGTGTTGTAGGCAAATGGACCACCCGAGGGAATGCTTGTGCTAGGCGTCAGGTCAGGTGACGAAGGATCGCAGTCGCCGCGGTCCTGGCCAAAGATGGCGGCGCTCCACGGCGAGGTGACCTCGCCCAGGCGCAGGTCGCCGCCGTAATCGCACGCCAGAGGATTTGCATCCGGTGAGCTCGGAAAATTGTACGTCCCGTCGCGCATCTGAATGGCGGACGACGACCCCAGGTCAGGGTTGTGATACAGCGACGAGGCCATATCGTAGAATTCGCGCGGAGAGTCGTAGGTCCAGGTGGTGCCGGGCGGCGGATGCGTGACAGACCCGTAGGTTACCGTAACCACGGCGCCGGTTGAGGTCATGTTGGTCACGGTCACGGACGGCACAACCTGATTGGCGTCGGTCAGCGGCGGCTTCCATTCGTTCATGACCGGAATGGATGCCGTCAGCACCGGGGTGGTGCCGAACTTTCCCTGCCACCAGGTTTCATACGACGTGGCCCCGGCAATTCCACCCAGGAAATCCCAGCCTGAGAGTCCCTCGCCGAGGCTCGTGCTCGGGGTTGTCATGGACCCGGTCTGGATCATCTGGTTGTTGTCAACCTCGGCCCAGTTTTCCGGACCGTCATACTTTTGATCGCCGCAGCGCTGGATCAGACCGGCGGTGTTGCCCGGGTAGTTGTTCTGAATATATTTGCAATAATTGCTATATGACCAGTAATCTGCGGTTGCCGTGCTGCCCGGCGGCAGGGTGCCTCGCGGCGTTCCGTACAGACCCGGCACCCATATGCCGTTTCCATTCCCGCCGGTCGGATCCCACCAGGAGACAAAATCGGAATAGGGCTCTTCCGGTACGAATGCGGTCGGTTGATCGTCGGCGCCCACCGCATCGATGAACGGATTCAGATAAGGCGCCGGGGCCGGGGCCGTGGCTATGGGATTCAGGTATGTTGCTGGGGCGCTGGGAGCGCCCCACAGGGGACGCGCATAATAGATCGGAATCCTGATTCGGCAGCGATATTGCGCCAGGGTTGCGGGCAGCGGGATCGGCGTATTTCTACGGACATAGGACCACGGATTTCCAGCGCCGACCCAAATGATGCCGCCGCTGCCATCATCGACAAACCCTTGATAGACCACGCCAGGATTGGCAACAATTGCCTGAATGGTCAGCTCCTGCAGAAAAGTATACACTTCGATATAGAGATTTGTGTCGGCGCGGAAGACCCACGGCCTCCCGCCCGGGCTCGATTCGTATTCGAACCGCCGCAGGGCGGGAATGTTGGTGTATGTCGGACGCAGGTTGACCGGCGGCGTGGTGACATCGCGCACATACGTGTGCGAGGCATCGCCCTGCAGTTCCGCGCCCGGGTTATTGGTAATGGTAACCATGAGCGGGTTACCGTCCGGATCTGCCTGCGTAAAATCGGTATACACGCCGTAGTAGGGCACGCCGTCCTCGTAATGGTCCGGCGGGAAAAGATTCATTTCGTTGACCCGGTACAGGCGATTGCTTCCGGTTACAAAATCGGCAATCCACAGGTCGACGATGGGCTCCGCCATGCTGACGGTCGAGATGACGCGCGCCGGGTTGTTGGTGTCGCAAACCGTGCCCATGTTGTAGTCGGCGTAGACGTCGCCAACGGTCGCGTTCGTGATGAAGTTAATCAGCGCCTGATAGGCGCTCGCCAGCATGATGTTGCCTGTAATGCTATGCTTGGGTATCCAGGTGTCTTCCGCGTGGACGTAGGGATCCCAGCGGCCATTCGGCGGCGTAAGGCCGCTGCTGCCGGGCATGTCGGTAAAGCGTTCGCCCGGCGTCCAGAAACCGTCCTGCAGCGGATCGTCGATCAGCACCTTGTTGACCGAGTCCCATCGCCGGTATTTCACGGATGGCGACTGGGTGTCCGGCAGTTCGTCGAACTGTTCGCCCTGTCCGTCCGGGTAGCGGTCGCTACCGGGGTCTCCGATCGGGGCGGAGAAGTTCGCCCAGGCGCCGGGCGAGGTCCCGGAGCCGGAGAGGAAGCAGGTGTAGTACGCCTGAATGGGTGTCCCCGGGGGGGCGGCCACATTCAGCTGGAAGGAATAGGCACCCGTGGCGTGGTTCACCGTGCCGACGCCTGCGCCCAGGATCTGTCCGCCGCCGGTCGTGTCAGTCAGGTAGATGGTGCCGATCTGGATCGTCAGCGACTTGCCGGCCTCGGGCACGGGGTTGAGCGTGCCGGTGTAGACGTTCGTAATTCCGGCCACGGCCGTGCCGATCACGGCGCCCACGACGTTCGATTCCGCTGTCTGGACCGCGCCGGGGCTCCACTGCCACGGCATCGCGATTTCGCCCACGGTCTTGGTGTCCATGTAGTAACCATTGACATTCAGCCCGTTGGTCGGGTTTGCCATGTAATAGCTGACTTCGCGCCACCACCCCTCGTAAAACCCCTCCATGCGCTCTCGCACAAAGCCGACCTGGAAGCCGGAAGATGTGTAGTTGGGCTGCCCGTTCTTCGGGAAGTAGCTCGGGAACACGTAGGTCTTGTGCGTAGGCATCTCCGGCCACGCCTGCGCGAGCGCCGAGAATGTGCCTATGGCCAGCACGGCCAGCCCGATCCAAAGGGACCCGTACCGCCGGCGCAACATGTAGGAGTTTGTCATAACCACCTTCTGCTTTGCATTCATATCAACCCTCCGCATTCCAGAAATCCTCGCCAACCTGAGCCAACCCGCCGGCCGCGGCCTGCTTGTCCAGGTCCGCCTTGTACCCGCTGTCCTTCGCTAAAATCGCCTTGCGCAGGATGCGCGCGCGCCGGTCGATGTCCGCGCGGATCGAATCGCAGCCGTCGATAAATTTCTGCGCCGCGGCCACCTCCGGCCGGGACTCCATGGCCACCAGGTGCGCCTGGCTGGTCTCGACGGCGGCCGCCTGCAGCTGCGCAATGGCGGCGTCGCTCGTGCGCAGTTCGGTGCGCAGCTGGAGCATCTGTTTCTTGAACTGCGCCTGCGCCTGCTGCAGTTCCGTATCGCGCGCATTCAACTCTTCAAACCGCGTGGCGGAGCCGTCCTTTTCGCGCGCCTTTTTCTCGGCCTGGAGATCGGACGCCAGTTTATAGGCATCCTTGGCGGCGGCGTTGGCGGCGGAGAAGCGCTGGCCGGCGGCGTGGAAAAGCTTCAGGTCTTCCGGCGAGAGCATGCGGGGGTCTTTCACGCCGGCTTTCTGGAGCAGCTGCTGGCGCTCGGCTTCGGCAGCGGTGTCTGCGGCATGCAGCGCGTCTTCCAGTTGCTTGCGATGGCTGTCGCGCGCAGCGCGCCAGCCATCCAGAATATTTGCCTGCTGGCGGGAAACTGCGACCCGGTCTGTCTGGGCCACATCGTACAGTTCCTGCAGCGCCAGGATCCGGGGGTGGTTGTCCAAGGCCTTTTCGAGGGTCAGGACCGTGTCGCGGTATTTCCGCATGGTTTCGGTGTTGAAGCTGCTGGGCGTGTCGGTCGTACCGCGCGCGTCGTTGATCAGCTTCAGGCTGGCCTTGAACTGGTCTTCCAGCCCGGCGCGCTTTTTCATCAGCCCGGCAAACTCGTCCTTCATGGCGTCGATATCCGCCTTGGGGTCGCCTGGAAGCCGGGCCGCTGAAACGGAAGAGGAACCGCCTGGCGCGGTGCTGGAAGTACGGCGCGGATTGGCGGTTGCGGCTTGGCGTACATTTTCCGGCATCATCCAGGTGACAATCGCTGCGACCGCGGCCAGAGCGGCTGCCGCAACCAGAGCCATGCGCAACGGTTTTCGATTACCTCGGTCTGTCATTGGATAACCTTCCGGCAGATCCCCGTTTCGGCGGGTTCCACCGCACCACATAATCGCCTGTTAAAGTAAATCCTTCCGCGTGTCGATGCAAGGGCTAACTTGCTGCGAAAGGGCGAGTTCCGTGGCAGGCCGCGCCGCACAGCGGCGCGCTACAATTGAGCCCGCAGGCTTCCCCGTCAACCCGGCCATGCGACCGGCTTGGCTGGTCTTTTCTTTCCTGTTCATGGATACCTCGGGCTGCCGGTAAACAGCTGACACTTGTTGCGCCAATTGGGGTCTGACATGGCCGTGGGGGGCCACCCCCGGACAGACGAGGCAAAATAGCCCGGTTCCAGGAGCACAACCTCGCCGTTGGCCCGGGTGCGAACCACTTCCACGCGTCCGCCCCTGACACCGACCCAGCTCCCCTTGGCGTCGGTCATGACACGAAAATCGGTCCCCACCACGCGCGCGTCGACAAACACAGTCCGGACGATCAGGTTGCTCCCGTTTCTCATCGGCTGCACCTGCAGGTCAACCGCCCCGGAAGAGAGAGTCAGGTCACGCGAGCTACCGGCCCGCCCCAGCGTCAGCTGCGTGTTGCTGTAGAGGCGCACGGTGGAGCCGTCCGCGTAGCGCAGAAAGCTGCCGCTGGAAGGTCCGGATTCGATCAGGTCGCCCGGCTGGAAATTGATACCCGCCTGCGCCGTTGTGCGAACTTTCCTGCCCGCAGCCAGACGGGTTATGTAAACGTTTCCCATGACACCACTGACCTGACCTTCGACCGGTTGGCGCACAACGGCGGCCGCTGC
>SESD01000742.1_pt1 | contig 19551 bp, 13 predicted proteins | sample 3171411 | NCBI WGS metagenome assembly SESD01 (sample SAMN06051880, study PRJNA518727) | freshwater metagenome | biome: subpolar coniferous forest; feature: holomictic lake; material: water; isolation source: holomictic Lake 442, 16.5 m depth | place: Canada: near Kenora, Ontario | collected...
AAGAAAATCGCCGCCTGGCTTGGCGGTCTCTTCATCCTTGTCGGCATCACCGGGTTCCTGGTACTGCCACCCATAGTCAAATCGATAGCGCTCAAGGAATTGTCGACGAAGCTGCACCGCGAGGTGACGATAGACAAAATCGCCATCAACCCCTATGCGCTGACCGTCACGATCACCGGCTTTGACATCAAGGAGCGTGACGGCGGCGGCAGTTTTGTCGCCTTTGACGAGCTTTACCTGAACACCGAACTCTCTTCGCTCGTCCGCCTCGCGCCGGTGCTCAAGGAGCTTCGCCTCACCGGGCCACGACTCAAACTGGCGCGCACCGAGGCCGGACGCTACAACTTTTCCGACCTGCTTGATGAATTTCTGGCCAAACCAAGCGACGGTCCGGTGCCGCGTTTCGCCCTTAACAACATCCAGATCACAAAGGGCCGCATCGACCTTGAGGACAGGCCGGCTGGCGCGAAGCACGAAATCGCCGATATCGCGCTCGGCATCCCCTTTGTGTCGAGCATCCCCAGCCTTACCGACCTATTCGTCGAGCCGAAGTTCTCCGCCAGGGTCAACGGCGCACCGCTGGAGATTAGCGCCAAGAGCAAGCCGTTTCGCCAGTCGCTCGAGACCGCCGTATCGCTGGATATCGACAAGTTCGAATTGGCACGGCTGAATGGATACATCCCCGCAGACATCAAGCTGAAGATTCCCTCGGGCCGTATTGACAGCAAGATAACGGTCAAATTCCTGCGCCATCCGGACAAGGCGGCCACCCTGGAAGTGTCGGGCGAGGCCAGCCTGGCCGACCTGGTCGTAACCGAGACAGATGGCAAGCCCCTGGTCAAGCTGCGCCAGCTCGATGTCACTCTGGCCGATGTTTCGCCTTTGATGCGCAGCGCCCGGGTATCCAGGCTCAGCGTGGACGGTGCGGAGCTCGCGCTGCGGCGCGCCCCCTCCGGCCAGCTCAACCTGCTTGCCGCCCTGCCGGCGAACAAGCCTGCCGCCCGCGCTGCCCCGGACGCGCCACCCTTTAAGCTGGAACTGGACGAACTGGTGGTGAGCAAGGCCAAACTGGTCGTCGACAACGAGGCGGCGGTCACCGACTGGCGCGCCAGCATCGATTCATTTGACATGGTGCTCAAGGCCTACAAAAGCAACAACGAATCACCCGTCAAGGTCGATGCTTCGATCAGTGGCATGCGCATCATCAAGACCGTCTCCAAGGCCGATGTCCTGCAAGTGCCATCGCTGCAAATCAAGGACGCCAGCATTGATCTCAAGAATCTCGAAATCACCCTGGCCGAGCTTGCCAGCAGCGGCGCAAAACTGACTCTGGTGCGTGACGCCGATGGCAAGCTTGATGTTGAGGCCATGTTCGCCGCCAAGGTGGCACCCGGGCTCACCGCCGTGGCCGAGGCGGTGAAGGAAGCCGCACCGGACTGGACCGTCAATGTCAAAAAATTCGACATCGCCGACTATGCCCTGACCGTCACCGACAAGCTTGCTGCTGGTGAGGCGACGCTGGCTGCCGAGAAAATGTCGCTGACCGGACAGGACTTTTCCACGCGCAAGGATGCCAGGGGCAAGTTCGAGCTCAAGACCACCTTGAACAAGACCGGTGTGCTCGGTGTAGCAGGGACACTGGTGTTGCAACCCCTGTCAGGGGACATGCGCATCGACGCCAGGGGCATTGCCATCCTGCCCTTCCAGCCCTACTTCGCCGACCGGGTGAATGTCGATGTCACCGGCGGTGATGTCGCCTTCAAGGGCGCGCTCGACTGGAAGCTCGCCGCTGCGGGGGCAGCCTTGCCGGTCAGCGGCGAGTTTTCCGGTGTGCTTGACGTGACCGGATTCGCTTCGACGGAGCGGGTCAGCGCCGAAGACCTGCTTAAATGGAAGTCACTGCACGTCGGCCCGGTTCGCGGGACGCTTGCGCCGCTGGCCATACAAATCGAGGAAATCGCGCTCACCGATTTTTACTCGCGCCTGGTGCTGTTTCCCGAGGGGCGGCTCAATGTGACCGGCCTGTTGCGCCGGGTCGATGCGGCAACACAGGCCGTGGCACCACCCAGCGATATTGCAGTCGACATCGGCCGCGTGACGCTGCAAGGCGGCACCGTCAATTTCTTCGACCGCTCGATGAAACCCAACCAGGCTTTCAACCTGAACGACCTGGGTGGCAACGTCACCCGGCTGACCGCAACCACGCCGGCCAATGTGGACTTGCGTGGCAAGCTGGATAATTCCGCACCGCTGCTCATCGGCGGCAGGGTCAATCCCCTGTCAACGGACTTGTTCCTCGACGTCAAGGTCAGCGTCAAGGACTACGACCTCTCGCCCCTGACGGCGTACGCCGGCCGCTACATCGGCTATGGCATCGAAAAAGGCAAGCTGTCCCTGGAAACCAGTTACAAGCTGGAGAACCGCAAGCTCGATGCGCAGCACCAGGTGTACCTCAACCAACTGACCCTGGGCGATAAGGTCGACAGCCCCGAGGCGACCAAGCTGCCGGTATCGCTGGCCCTGGCACTGCTCAAGGACCGCAACGGCAACATCGACCTTGACCTGCCCATTTCCGGCACGCTCGACGATCCGCAATTCAGTGTCGCCAGCCTGGTGTTCAAGGTTATCGGCAACATTATCGTGAAGGTGCTTACCGCGCCCTTCGCCTTGCTCGGTTCCCTGTTCGGCGGCGGTGGCGAGGAATTGTCCTGGATAGAGTTCGCCCCCGGTCAGGCGGCGCTCAATGCCGCCGCCACCGCCAAGCTTGGCAACCTCGCCAAGGCGCTCACCGATCGCCCGGGACTCACGCTGGAGATCGCCGGCCGTGTCGATCCGGAAAACGACAAGGAAGGCCTGCGTCGCGCCAAGCTGGACCAAGCCGTAAAAACACAGAAATTCCGCGCCCTCGCCAGCCAGGGAAAACCGGCGGCATCGGTGGCCGAGGTCAGCATCGAGCCGGCTGAATACCTGCAATACCTCGAACGCGCCTATGACGCCGCGAGCTTTCCCAAGCCGCGCAACATGGTCGGGCTGGCAAAATCGCTGCCACAAGAGGAAATGGAAAAACTCCTGCTGGCCAATATCAGCGTTACCGATGAGGACTTGCGCCTGCTCGCCGACCAGCGCGCCAGGGCGGTCCAGGAAGCCGTGCTCAAGGCCGGCATCGCGGCCGAACGGGTGTTCCTGCTCGCCACCACCATCGAGGCACCGGCGGCCAAGGACAAGGCCAAAGCCAGCCGCGTTGACTTGTCGCTGAAATAGAAAATGGCTGAAAACCCTTGCAGGGCGCGCTTCGGCCGGCATGCCGAAGCCGCTCGGCGGGCGCCGAGATGTCTCGGCGAAATTCCCGCCTCGCCCCGTCTGGCGGGCGTTTCCAGCTATCGCAGGGAGAAAAAAGCATGACGCAAGTCGAAAAAGCCGCGCGCTTCAGGGCGCTGCACGCGGCGCCCGGCGCCTTCCTCATCGCCAACGCCTGGGATGGCGGCTCGGCGCGCATCCTCGCCGGCCTCGGCTATCCAGCCCTCGCCACCTCCAGCGGTGCGCAAGCCGGCACGCTGGGCCGGCGCGACGGCAGGGTTTCGCGCGACGAAGCCCTCGCCCACTGCCGCACCATCGTGCTTGCCACCGACTTGCCGGTGTCGGCCGACCTGGAAAAAGGCTTCGGTGACACACCAGACGACGCGGCGCTGACCATACGCCTTGCCGGTGAAGCGGGCTTGGTCGGCGCTTCCATAGAAGATGCCAGCGGCGACAAGAGCAAGCCGCTCTACGACCTCGCCCACGCCACCGAGCGCATCGCCGCCGCCGTGCAGGCGGCGCGTGTCCAGCCTTTTGATTTCATGCTGACCGCCCGCGCCGAGAATTTCCTCAAAGGTAATCCCGACCTCGCCGACACCATTCGCCGCCTGCAGGCCTATGAAGCCGCCGGCGCTGATGTGCTGATGGCGCCTGGCCTGCCCGATTTGGAATCGGTGCGCGCGGTGTGTGCTGCGCTGAAGAAGCCGTTCAACTTCATGGGCGGCATCAAAGGCAAGAGCTTCACGGTCGCGGAACTTCAAGCCGCAGGCGTAAAACGCATCAGCCTGGCGACCTCGCTTTACCGCGCGGCGATGAGCGGAATGATAGACGCAGCGCGGGAGGTGAAGGACAAGGGGACATTTGGGTATTTGGATGGCAGCCTGACTACGCCTGAACTTAGTGGGTATATGCAGGAATGAGTCAGAAGGTGAACGTCTCGAGGCTGTGTCCCCTTCCCTGAAAACAATGTCCAAGGAGGAAACCACATGAAACTTCCGTTCGCCGCCGCCCTGCTCGGCCTGTCCGTTTTTTCTACCGTGGCCGTCGCCGCCTTCCCCGACAAGCCGGTCAAGATCATCATCGGCTTTCCGGCCGGCGGGCCGCTCGATACACACGCGCGCGTGCTCTCCGACCAGCTGAGCAAGATTCTCGGCCAACCGGTCATCATCGATTACAAGCCGGGCGCCGGCGGCAGCATTGGCGCCGATTTTGTTTCAAAGGCGGCGCCCGACGGCTACACCCTGCTGATGGCCAATACCGGCACCATGGTCATCAATCCCTTCATCTACAAGAACAGCTATGACACGCTGCGCGACTTCACGCCCATTGCGCGCACCGCGCAGCAGCCGCTGGCGCTGGTGGTCAACCCTGCGGTGCCGGCGAAAACATTGGCCGAATTCATTGCCCTCGCCAAGGCCAGTCCCGGCAAGTTCAATTACGGCTCGGCCGGTACCGGCGGCATTTCGCACCTGGTGCCCGAGATGCTGCAGGCGGCCACCAGCATGCAGATGGTGCACGTCCCCTACAAAGGCACGGCCCCCGCCTTTACCGACCTGCTGGCCGGCCAGGTGCAATTTATGGCCGAGTCCATACCGCAGGTGTCGCAGTACATCAAGATCGGCAAGGTGCGCGCGCTGGCCATGACCGGCAGTGAGCGCAACGCCGCCATTCCCGATGTGCCGACGATGAAGGAAGCCGGCGTGAAAGAGTTTGAAGTGGTGGGTTTTTACGGTGTGCTCGCGCCGCCGAAGATGCCGGCAGACATCACGGCCATCCTCACCCAGGCCTTCCAGAAGGCGCTCGCCTCGGACGAGGTGCGCACCCGCATGATCCAGCAAGGGGCCGACCCGGCCTACCTCGATGCAGCCGCCTTTGCCGCCTATCTCAAGACTGAAACGGGACGCTGGGGTGGCGCGGTGAAAAAAGCCGGTGTGAAGCTCGACTGAGGCGCGTCCGGTTTCTTCTTGCTCCATCACCGGGCAATTGGCTGGAAACGCGCGCCAGACTTGGCTTCCCAGCCGGTATGCTTTCTTAGAACGGCTTGCCCAGGTAGACGTAATAACTGCTGACGCCGGCTTGCGCGCGCCCGTAGGCCAGGTAGACCGGACCGATAGGGGTGTCGGCCGCCATGAACAGGCTGCCCGATTTAAGCAGTCCCGTCGGGTTGCCCGCTACCAACTGCTGGCCCATCTCCCCGGCTTCGACGGAAAAACCGCCGAAAACACCGTCAAACAGAAAGCCGCGCGCGAAGCGGCGCATGTACACGGCGCGGGCAAAAGAGAGCCTTTGCCCGATCAGCTGGCCGGTGGCGTAACCCGATTGCTGCAGGAATCCGCCCCACTGGAACTGGTCGTAACTTGGCAACTGCCCGGGGCCCTGCCTGCCGCCGCTCTTCACGGTAACGCTGACCGAATTGGCGTCAAATGAATAGGCCGCAGTGCCGTCGGCTTCCCACTTGGTGTAGATGTCCGCCGCCCCCAGCTGCTTGCTCGAATCGTAGACCTTCAGCCCGGTGCGCCAGCCCGCGCGAGGAAAGTCGATGCTGTCGAGCTGGTCGAACAGCAGGCGGGCGGTGTATGCACCCTGGCGCGCGGGACTTTGCAGCGGGGCGAGGCTGGGCGGCCCTATGCTCAAGGACGGCTTCGCGCTGCCGCCCACCACACCCACCCGCACCTGTCCGTACTGGAATAGCTGGCTGCCGATGTCGACACCGACAAGGCTGGATGCGTTCATGTACCGTGCCACCAGATTGCTGCCCTGGTAGACATCGGTGGTACGCCGCCCGAACACCATGTAGGGCGCGACGAAGAGCAAGCCCTTGGCATTCAGCGGCTGGTAAAACTCCGTCACGATGTTGCTGTTGTTCCCGAGCTGAACATCGGTGCGCCACTCTGCACCCAGCGAATTTATCCAGGTCTTGCGGTAGCTGCCAAGCAGGTTGTAATAGGCTTCATTGCGAAAATCGCTCGACAGCCCCAGGCCAAAGCGCAGGAAGTCCGGCCCCCAGGATTTTTCGATCGCATCTACCGCCATGACGCGCCTCGATGTTTCTTCCAGCAGGCTGTAGTTCACATGCTCGAAGTAACCGGTGCCGTAAATGCGCAGCATGTCCTGGTCGACTTTCCCCTGCACCAGCGGTTCATCGACTTTGGTCTGCATCACCGTTTCCAATGCCACCGGGTTGATCCGCCCCAGCCCGTCAAAGCGGATTTCGTCAACCGGGCGCAGGTCGGGTGCCACGGCAATCATCTGGCGCTGGCGCAGCGCCGCGAATTCGGCGACCGGGACGGAGAAGTCCTTCAGCCGGTCGGCCACCTTGCGTGCCGCCTCATCGCCCAGCGGGATGATTTTTGCCAGCGAGTCGAAGTCCCCGGTCGAGTAGTCGCCCAGCTCCGGCGAAATCAGGATATCGGTGGGCTTCATTGCCGCGAGCGAGGTCTGCACGTTTTGCTCGGTCAGGATGCTCAGCATCTGCCCTGCAACGCCAAAAATCCCGCTCAATTGCGCGCGCGTGAGCAGCGGCGTGCCGACATTGACCGCGATAATAATGTCCGCACCCATGCCGCGCGCGGTTTCCACAGGCAGGTTGCCGGTCAGCATGCCATCGACCAGCAGCTTGCCCTCGTACTCGGCCGGGGCGACCGCGCCGGGTACCGACATGCTCGCGCGCATCACGCTGGGCAGGTCGCCCTCCTTGAACACCACCGCCTTGCCGGTCACCAGGTCGGTCGCCACGGCACGGTATGGAATGGGCAGGTTGTCGAATTTGACGTAGCCCTTGACACGTGAAATTTCGCGCAGCACGGTTTCAAGTTGCACGCCTGAGACAAGGCCCGGGCCGAAAGTCAGCCCGCCCTTGGTGACGCCAAATTCCGGGCCGATGAAATTGCGGTAGTCGTCGATCTTGCGCCGCATCGAGAGTTCCTGGCGCGGGGGCTTTTCCTTGAACAGCCGTTCAGTCGAGATGCCGCCGCTGATTTGCTCCAATTCGGCCACCGACTGGCCCGAGGCGTAACCGGCGCCGACCAGGGCGCCCATGCTGGTACCGGCGATGCAGTGTATGGGTACGCGATATTCCTCCAGCACCTTGAGCACGCCGATATGCGCCGCACCGCGGGCACCGCCGCCGGAGAGCACCAGGCAGATTTTCGGCCGCTTGGCGGTGGCCGGCACGTCGGCTGCGGCCGCGGTTTGCGCCGACACCTTAGCCGGCAGCAAAGCCAGCACCAGCACCGGTACAAGTAGACAAGCGCGCACGTCCAATCGCATGTTCATTTCATTTCCTTTTTGCACGCGCTTCCTCTGCCCGGGAAGCGTAAAAATTAAGGTGGTGTCGCGCCCGCCCGATCGGCGGCGGCCGGACTCGCCTGCCGTATGAGCCGGGAAAAGTCCGCGGTAATTCCGGCCGCCTGGGCGCGCGCATTGATGTGGACCTGCTGCTCGAGTTCGGCAAAGGCCAGCCCGCCGGTCGCAAGCCGCCCGTTTTCGTAGAGGTATTCGGGCACATAGCCGCTGGCGAGGATTTTCCAGCTCAAGGGCAGGCGGCCGGCGTTGACAAAGGAATCGCGCCAGATGCTGGTGGTGCAATTGGTGGTCAGGCTGTTATAGAACTCGGGTTTGTCCTTGAGCGTGTTGATTTTCTTCACGTACTGCAGGAACAGCCGCCGACTGCCCTCTATATTGCCCTGGGTGCGATACAGGTAGACCTGTTCCGGCGGATCGCGCCGGTAGTTGGTGCGCAGCCCGATGACATCGCGCTCATCAGCCACGATGTACATCAGCGTGTATTGGCGGAAAAAACCGGCCAGCGTCGAATACGCCTGGCCTTTTTGCTTGCGTGTTTCGATTGACACGGCCAAATGCTCGCCGCCGGCAAAGGCGAAGCTGAGCAACACGTGCGCGATGGCCGGTCCCATCCAGTAGACGGCGACGACGTCAACGCCTTCGAGCTTGCTGACATCGAAGCTTTTGTCGTAATAAGCCGGGGTGTAGTCGAACTCGCTGCGATAGGCGAAGTTGCGGATATTGTGCATGGTGACCGTATCGCCCTTGACCTCGGCCCAGGGCAAGGTCGCGACGTCAGCCTGCCAGTCCCCCTGGTTCGACGGTTCGCCCTGCTCCCACCACGATACCAGGACGAAAAACGCCGCCAGATACGCGGCAAGCACGCGCCAGCGCCAGCGCCAGCGGCCGACACCCAGGCAAATCACGACGGCCAGTGACAACACGGCAAATGCCCCGGCAAAGACCATGCGCACAGTCTCGTTCGGCAATCCGGAATAGCAGATGGCGAGCACCGCCCAGGCGCCGGCCATGGCGACAGCAAGGCCCAGTAACATCAGGCCGAAACATTTCGCGATCCGCAGCGCCATGCCTCAGGCCTCGCTGCGCGAACTGCCGACAGCCGGGTCGCCCGCCGCCGGTGGCACCGCCGGTGCGGCATGCCATTGGTCGCGCGGGACAAGGACGTTATTGCGCGGCTGCAGCATGAAGTGTGGCGACATCATTTGCACCCCGTGCAGGTTGAACTGGTCCTGGATGTGGCCGTGCAGTTCCGAGAGCACGGACACGCGGTTGAGCGGCTGGTCCATGTAGGCAAACAATTCATACTCGACATAAAAATCCGCCAGCCCGCGCTGGTAGACAAAGGGCGTGGGCGTCCGGCGAAGCCCTGCCGTCTGTTCCGCGGCGGCAACCAGCATGGCGTAGACCTGCCGCCAGGGCGCGTCGTAGCCTATGGTCACCTTGGTTGAAACCAGGGCGCCACGGTCCCCGGTGAGGCGCGAGTAATTGCGAATCGGATTGCCGATCAGCACGGCATTGGGAATGGTCACCTCTTCGTTGCGCATGTCGACGATCTTGGTCGAGAGCACGCCGACTTCGCTCACCACCCCCGTGGTGCCGTTGATGTCGACAAAATCACCGACCGACAAGGCGCGCGAATAAACCAGCACCAGGCCGCTCATCAACTGGGTGACGATACCGGCCGAACCCAGTGTCAGCATGAAGCCGAGCATCACCGACAAGCCCTTGAATGCGTCGCTGTTCGATAGCGGAATATACGGATAGGCCACGGCGACGCCGAAGCACCAGACCAGAATGGTGATAATGCGGCGCGTTGCGCTGATGGTTTCGCGGTGTATGCCGGGAACCTGGATGCGCCCGGCATCGACATTCCTGAAAAAATTGGTGATGACGTCGTTGATCGCCTTGGTCAGGAACAGTATCAGCAGCACGGTAACCAGCCCCGGTATGGCACTGACGATGCCCCGGCCCAGACCCTGGGCCAAGTCGACCAGGAAATTCCCCAACTTGCTGCCCAGAGGCTCGGTTGTCGGAAAGGTCGACAGCACAAAGGTCAGCCACGCGTAGCCGAAGCCGAGCCACAAAAACACCATCAGCAGCTGTAACATTCGCTGGACCAGCAGCCAAATGTGGCGCGCCAGGCGCAGCGCAGGGGTGGCATTGTCGCGGTCGATGACGACCTGCAGCCGGGCGACCAGCAGGCGCGTGGCGCGCCAGGTCAGCCAGAGCAGGGAAAATGCCACCAGGGTGGCAAGCGCGGCCCATGCCACCTCCTTGAGGATGGTCATGGGCAGTCGTTTTTCCCCGGCAATGCGCATCGCCTCGGCCAGGCGCGCCTGGGCCTGTGCGGCGGCCTGCTGCAGCGTTAGTTTTTCGTCCGGATCAAGATCGCCGGTGAGCACACTGAACAAGACTATGTCGCCGCTGCGCAAGGCCACGCCGGTATCCCCTTCGATGGTGCCGGACAACAACACTATCGGTTGCAGCATTTGCGCCGGTGTCAGCCGGTTGATGCGTTCGTGGGCGCGCCTTGCCCTCACTGCGGGCGTCAGGCCGGAAAAAGTGGTGCGAAAGATGAAAATATGGCGAAACTGGAATTCCAGCGTCGCCTCCGGCGGCGCGGGCTCGGCCGCCGCCGCTCCCGCCGGAGTAGCAGCGACTGCCGTGCATAGCAGCAAGAGCACCGCGACAAGGCGGGCAAGCGCGAAAAAGCCGGGAAGTTTCAGCATACTGACAGACTGACCATTGGGACACCCTGGGTTGAGGCCTGCAACATGGCCGCATTATATCGGCAGCGGCTCCTGCGCAGTAGTGCCCGGGCGCGCCGTTCTGCCCTCCGCCAGAAAATCCAGCGCCTAGTGCAACATCCAGATCAGTGCGGTACCGCCAATGGAAATGAGGATGTGCCCGAACGCCACGGTGCTCGAGTAGCCGATCACCGCCACCGGGCTCCCTGACCGTTCCTGCACCGATGCCAGCGCCGCGGTCATGGTCTGCGCCCCGGCCAGCGCGCCAAGCAGCAACAAGGGGTTGAGCTTGAGCACATAGCGGCCGACCAGCAACCCGACCAACTGCGGTGCCAGCGTCACCACCACCCCGCCAAAAAACACCGCCAGGCCGACCTCGCGGATGGCGTCGACAAACACCGGGCCGGCCTTGAGTCCTATCATCGCGACAAAAGCGGCCAGTCCGATCGAGGTCATGAATTCAATCGCGCCGGCCGGAATACAGGCGAACAAGGGCCGTGTTGAATTACGCCAGCCAATGGCCAGGCCGACCAGCAGCACCGCCACGCTGCTGCCCAGGGCGATATGCAGGCCGCCGACCGGAAAAGACAGCACCAATCCGAGCAATGCACCGGCAAATATCGCCAGGCCGAGGGCGACAAAATTGGTCTGCAATGTCGGCCTGGACACGCTCCCCACCAGGGCCGCCACGCGCTTGACCGCCGGCTCCAGGCCGTGGATGGTGAGCATGTCGCCGCGCCGGATCACCGTGCCCGGCGCCACCGGGAGTTGCTCGGCGCCGCGCTTGATATTCTGCAGGAACACGCCGCGCACCACCGCCGCATGCTGGCGCAGTTGCGCAATGGTGCGGCCGGACACTTCGCGGCTTTCCACCTCGATGTCATAGGTGGTCTGGGGAATGTCGAGCAATTCGCGGTCATAGGTTTCGTTGACCCGGCCGGGCAGCACCTTGAGCAAGGCCTCGTTCAGGCCGATCACCGCGATCACGTCGCCGGCCTGCAGCACGGTCTCGGGCCGTGACTCGATGATCGCACCGTCACGCCGGATGCGTTCGATGAACATGCGTTCGGGAGCCACCGCCGCCTCGGCCTGCGCGACGCTCAGGCCCACGGCTTTCTGCCCCGCCTCCAGCCGGTAGGCGCGCAATTCAAACATGCGCCAGGCCGAAATGACGCCCTCCTCCTTGCGCTGCATGCCCATCTCGGCCTCGAGCTTGAGCGCCTCGGCCCTGGGGTCTATGCGCAGTATCCAGGGGCCGATATAAGTGCAAAAGAAAATGACACCGAAGGTGCCAAATATGTAGGTCAGTGCATCGGCAACCGGAATTTGCGCAATCAGCCGGTCTTTCTCCGCCGCGCTGATCGGCAGCGCGCGAATCGCTTCGCTGGCGGTGCCTATCACCGGCGACTCGGTAAGACCGCCGGACATCATGCCCGCCGCGTAGCCCAGTTCCAGGTGAAGCAGCCTGGCCATCACGAAGGCGGCAAGCACGCCGGTCACCGGCATGACTATGCCCATCACCACCCAGCGCCAGCCACCGTCCTGGATGCCGCGTATGAATCCCGGGCCGGCCGAGTACCCGATACCGAACATGAACAGCAAGAACAGCAATTGCTTGGCGGTGTCGGCCACCGGCACGTGGAAAAAATAGCCTATCACCAGGCCGGCGATGAGCGAGCCGGTGACCGGGCCCAAACCCACACCCTTGTACTTGAACTGGCCGATCCAGTAGCCAAGGCCTATCGCAAGGAACACGCCGATCTCGGCGTGCTGCGTCATATAGGGCGTCAGCCAGTCCATCTGCTCAGACCGGCAGGGCGGAATTCTTTCCCTCAAGCCAGTCCTGGCCGCGGGCGTAGAGCGCTTGCACGACATCGCCCTTGAGCCCGGGCATGTCGGCCTTGACCTTGAATCCCAGGCGCGTTTGCAGGTAGGCCAGGTTGCGATAGCCCACCGGGAAACTCTCGAGCAGCGTCTTGTCCAGGGTGACCTGGCTGTCCGGGTTCACCGGCTTCATGTGATCGCGCTCATAAATGGGCTGGCGCCGCACAATGGCCCATTTGCCCTCGCGCTTTTCGAAAAAGTCATAAAACCGCCCGGTACACACCACTTCCACCAGCACGCCGCCGACCGGCCCGCGCTGGGTGATGGTCATCTTGGTCTGCGCGATGGCGCGCTCGCCCGCCAGGTCTATGGTGGTGCCGCCAAGAAAATGCAGGATGATGTTGTCGGCCTCAAAGCCCTTGATGCTGTGGCCGATGAATTCCTCCGCAGGGCCCTGGAACCAGGTCGCGCTCATCCAGCCTTCCTTGTGCCAGACGGTGCGAAAGCGGTCCCAGAACCCGGCGTCGCGCCACAGCGCCCAGTTAGTCACGACCTCGGCTATGGCGAGTTTTTCCCCTGTCATTGCGTCCAAAACAATTCTCCCTGGTGGCTGTGTGCAGATTAAAGCGGGCAAGCTTAGCCGATTTTCGCTTCCCCGATTTTCGCCTCCAAGAAGCAGCCGAACTCGCGCCCGAAATCGACCGATACGCGCGCATGCACCGCGCCCTGCTTGTCAAAAAAGCGCTGTGTTCCGGCCAGGCCAAACACGCCCTCGTGCCAGATGTCCGGATGAATATAAAGGCCGCGACTGCCGTCAAACCGGAAACAGACAAAGTCCGCCGGCTTGATGTCGTCACCGGGCAGTGCGAGCGGCACGAAAAACGGTTTTTTATCCAGAGGAAAAAACAACTGGCCGCCGTCCGGATGGTAATTGGCGTGCCACAACAACATACGTGACGGCGCGCGGGTATGCGTCTGTTGCGCATGCTCGGGCAGGGTCGCGTAAGCGAGGATGTAGTGCCCGTCCACCGCTTCGTTGCGGCCGAACAGCACATCGCCCTTCCATTCGCTGACAAACACGCCCTCCGTGGTACCGGCCTCATCGCCGGTGTCCGCATCGACAGGCCGCCAGCCCTGCGCCGGCCAGCGCACGATTTCCACGCGGCAGTCGGCCGGGTCATCCACCAGTGTGCCGTAGCCCTTGAGCGAATCGGCGGTAGCCTCAACCACCGGCATGCGCACGCAGGCAAGGCCGGCCGGCAGGTCCGGATTGAGGTAGTCGAATGGTTTGTTCATTTCTTCTCCATCGAGACAGATGGCTGGAAACCCTCGCCAGGCGCGCGTTTCCAGCCATTGCTGTACTTTATAAAACGCCCGTCGGATCTGCTATCCCGGCCTCATGCGCTGTTGCGCGGTCTTCGCCATATCGACCGTGCCGTCAGCGGCAATGCTGACACCGAAAGACTGTTCGGCCTGGGCGACGGTGTAATAGCCCCGCGATACATCGTGCGCCACCGCCGCCGGATCGCGCGCATAGGCAGGGCCGAACCCACCGCCGCCCGGTGTCGATACTTCAATGCGGTCGCCGGCTTTGATAGTGATGTCCTGGTCCTTGGACAGGTGTGGCGGATGGTAGGCCTTGCCCCCCTGTACGACGGCCACCTTGTTAAGCCCGCCATCGCGACCGCCCTCGGCACCCTGCGGTCCGGTGCGGCCGTGGTCCATCACCATCGAGGCACGCGCCTCACCGCGACGCAGCTTGATCTTGTAATTGACGCCAAAACCGCCGCGATGCTCCCCCGCCCCGCCCGAACCTTCGTGCAGCGAATACTCCTCGAACAGCACCGGGTAGTACTGCTCCATCACCTCGATCGGCGTGGTCTTGGAAATGCCTATGGTGGAACAGCCGTTGGAGATGCCGTCGCCCATGGGCGAGCCGCCATAGCCGCCGCCGGAAATGACGTACATGACATACGAACGCCCGCGCTTGGGATCGTACCCTCCCACCGACAGGTTGCCCGAGGTGCCCGCCGGCGCCGCAAACATGCGCTCTGGCATGGCCTTGACCAGGGCCGAGAACACCGCTTCGGCGATGCGCTGGCTGACTTCGGCGGCGCAGCCTGAAACCGGCCTGGGGTATTTCGCATACAGAAAAGTGCCGTCGGGTTCGACAATATCCAGCGGCTCAAAGGTGCCGGCATTGATGGGCACCTCCGGGAACACGTGTTTGATGGCGAGGTAAATCGAGCTCTTGGTCGTGGCGATGACGCTGTTCATCGGTCCGCGGCAAGGCGGCGAGGAACCGCTCATGTCGAAATGCAGGGTTTCGCCTGTCTTGGTGATGGTCATGGCAATTTTCAGCGGTTCATCGACCACGCCGTCCGAATCGACAAAGGCCTCGCCGTAATACCGGCCGTCCGGAATGCCGGCGATGCAGGCGCGCATTTGCTGGGCTGCGCGCACCCTGAGTTCGGCGATGGCATCATCGACCAGGGTGGCGCCGTAGCGGTCAAGCATCTCGGCCAGGCGTTTCTCGCCTATGGCCAGTGCCGCAGCCTGCGCCTTGACATCGCCGATACGCTGGTCGGCGATGCGGATGTTGGACATGATGATGGAAAGTATTTCCTCGTCCAGTTCACCCTGCTTGAACAGTTTCACCGGCGGCAGGCGCAGCCCCTCCTGTTCCACCTCGGTGGCATTGGCGGAAAAGCCGCCCGGCACCATGCCACCGGTATCGGGCCAGTGCCCGGTGTTGGCGAGCCAGGCGAATAATTTACCTTTGTAGAAAAACGGCTTGACAAACTTCACGTCCATCAGGTGCGTGCCGCCAAGGTAAGGGTCGTTGAGGATGAAAATATCGCCCTCGTTGAGCGGTGTGCCGCGCGCCTTGACCACGTCGATCACCGCCTGGGTGGAGAACTGCATGGTGCCGACGAACACCGGCAGCCCCAGCTCCCCCTGCGCGATGAGCTCACCGTTGTCGCGGTGGTAAATGCCGTCCGAGCGGTCCATGGCCTCCGAAATCACCGGGCTGAAGGCGGCGCGGCAGAAGGCGAGGTCCATTTCATTGCAGACCTGCTGCAATCCATTCTGAATTACGACAAGCGTGATTGGATCAATCATGGAGAAGCTTTCGGGGGAGGCTAACGTGAGCGTAGCGAACGTTAAGGTGCGTAGCACCGGCCGACAACAGAATGCCCCTGAATGGATTGCAGACTTGCTGCAGGCCGTTCTGGATGACTACGAGTGTGATTGGATCGATGGCGCTCATGGCTTGGCCTCCCCGGCGTCATAGGCATCGTAACAACGCAAAATCCATTCTTCCTTGCTGGTGAGCTCAAGCATGCGCTTGGACCAGGGCGTCGCGACTGATGCCTGCCATTGCGGGCTCTTGACAACCGCCCGGTCGGTGAGTTCGTACAGTGAGATATAACGCGGCGTACCGGTGGGGTCGAAAAACCGCCGCGCGCCCAGTACACCGGGCACGGCCGCGAGCATGGGCAGGTGCTCTTCGTCATACCATTGGTTGAATTCGATTTCATGTTCGGCCGGCGTATCACCCATGGCCACCATCAGGGCTTTGGCCCCGGCCACCGCTGCGGCATTACCCGGCAGGGTCTGCGTCGCCGCCCAGCGGCGAAACAGCGTGGCCTTTGCCAGGCAGCGCTTGCTCCACGGTGTGAAGTGCTCGCCGACATGTGCAAGATAGGCCGGCGTCGTCAATACCTGCTGGCGCTCCAGTTCATAGGTGGCGAGGTACTTGCCGGTACCGGGTTTGGCGCGCGGCGCAATCCAGCGCCGCGCCGATATGAATCCGGGAATGGCCAGGCGCTCGGCCATGTGCTCGGTGTCATACCAGGCGTTGAACTCCTCCTCCATTTCAGCTGGCGGTTCGGTCATGGTGAGCAAAAGGCCGTTCATGCTGTCACTTTCAATATGAGATTGCCCAACCGGTCCACGTCCACCACATTGCCCGGCTCGACCACGGTGGTGGCGTCAAGCTGCTCGACAATGGCCGGCCCGGTGAATTGCGCCGCCACCGGCAGGTATTCGCGCCGGTACACCGGCGTGTCCATCCAGCCGCCCTGCTCGAACCAGACCTGCCGGCGCTCAACCTCGGCGTCCTTGAGGCTCTTGCGTGGTTCGCCCTTGGCCAGGTCCAGCAGCGATACCGGCCGGCGCCTGCCGATGACCGCGGTATGCAGGTTGACCAGCACCGGGCGGATTTCCTTCAGCTCTACGCCAAAACGCGTCCAGTAGGCGGCCTCGAACAGCTTGTGCAGTTGCTCGCGTGAAATGCCTATATCAGGCAGCGCCACGGACAGGATGTGACTTTGCCCCTGGAACTGCATGTCGGCGCGGTGCAGCGTGTCCATGCCCTCGACCTGCACGCGCTCGCGTGCGATGGTCGCCCTGCCCTCGGCGATCTGGCCTTCAAGTATGGAACGAATATTCGCCGACTCGACTTCACCCAGCGCTTTGTTGACGGTGCGCACGTAATCGTGGCGCACGCTGGCCGCGACACAGCCCAGCGCGTTGGTCAGGCCGGGCCGGGCCGGAATCAGCACGCGCGGAATGGACAGTTCGCGCGCCAGCGCCGCGGCATGCAAGGGGCCGGCGCCGCCAAAGGCAAACAGCGCAAAGTCGCGCGGGTCATGGCCGCGCGCGAGACTTACCATCCTGATCGCCCCGGCCATGCGGTCGTTGGCGATGCGCAGGATTGCGGCAGCCGCCGCATCGGGCTTGAGCCCGAGGGGCTTGCCGACGAATTTGTCGATTTGCTGCCTGACATAGTCAAGCGACACCGGTTTGTCCACCGCCAGCAGTTTGCCCGGGTTGAGACGGCCCAGCACCAGGTTGGCATCGGTGATGGTCGGACGCTCGCCGCCGCGCGCATAGCAAATCGGTCCGGGCGTCGCGCCGGCGCTCTGCGGCCCGACGCGCAGCATGCCGGCGGCATCCACCTGCGCCAGCGAACCGCCGCCGGCGCCTATGGTGTGCACGTCGACCATGGGCACATGAATGGGCATGGCGTACTCGAGCTCCAGCTCGGTCGAGACCTGCGGCATGCCGCCCTGGATGAGCGCGACGTCGCTGGAAGTGCCACCCATGTCGTAGGTCACGACGTTGGGAAAGCCGGCCTGGCTGGCGGTATAGGCTGCGGCAATCACACCCGAGGCCGGCCCGGACATGACGGTGTTGACCGCGGCTTCGCTGACAATGCTTGATGCGACGGTGCCGCCGTTGCCCTGCATCACCAGCAACTCGCTGCCAAAACCGCGTGAGGCGAGTTCATTTTGCAGCCGTTCGATGTAGCGCGACAACACCGGCTGGATGGCGGCATTCACCGTGGCGGTGACACCGCGCTCATATTCGCGATACTCGGAAATGATGGCGTGGCCGGCGGTGACGTAACGGTTGGGCCACACGGTCTTCACGATTTCGGCGGCGCGCTTTTCATGCGCCGGATTGATGTAGCTGTGCAGGAAGTGGATCACCACCGACTCGGCGCCAAGCGCGATGAGTTTTTTCGCCGCTTCGGCAACTTCCGTTTCAACAAGCGGGGTGACCACTTCGCCGTCGCAATCCATGCGTTCGGTCACCTCCAGACGCAACTCGCGCGCAATCAAGGGCACGAACTTGCCGGTGAGGCCGTAGGCGGTGGGCCGTGTGCGCCGCCCCAGCTCCAGCACATCGCGAAAACCGCGTGTGGTGATGAGTCCCACTTTGGCGATCTTGCGCTCGAGCATGGCGTTGGTCGTGGTGGTGGTGCCGTGCACGATGGCCGACAACTCGGCCAGGGTGGCGCCGGTTTGTTCCAGCGCGGCCATCACGCCAAAAGCCTGGTTGTCCACGGTGGTGGGCACCTTGGCCAGGCGCACTTCACCCGTCACTTCGTCGATGAGGATGAGGTCGGTGAAGGTGCCGCCCACATCAATGCCTGCTATTTTTGCCATGTGTCGTCTTTACAGTGCGAGGTAGGTGGCGCGCACCTCCTCGTTGGCGTTGAGTTCGGCGATGGTGCCGGAGAAGCGAATGCGGCCTTTTTCTATGATGTAGCTGCGATCCGACACCTCGGTGGCGAAATGCAGGTTTTGTTCCGACAACAGCACCGACACGCCTTCGCGCTTGAGTTCGCCTATGGCGGCTGCCATCTGGTCGACGATCACCGGCGCCAGTCCCTCCGAGGGTTCGTCCAGCAGTATGCACAGCGGGTTGCCCATCAACGTGCGCGCAATGGTCAGCATTTGCTGCTCGCCCCCGGACATGCGGCCGCCGGGGCGGTCTTTCATTTCGCCAAGGTTGGGAAACAGGCGGAACAGCTTCTCGGCGGTCCACTCGGGCACGCCGGCGCGCGCGGGCTGGCGGCCGACCTCGAGGTTTTCCATCACCGTGAGGTCGGTGAAAATGCGCCGGTCTTCCGGCACATAGCCCAGGCCCAGTTTGGCGATCTGGAAGGGCGCGAGGCCGCCTATCGATTGGCCCATGAAGCTGACCGTGCCCGAACGCGCCGGTGCCAGCCCCATGATGGTTTTCATCGTCGTCGATTTACCCGCGCCGTTACGCCCGAGCAGCACCACCACTTCGCCGCGCCCGACCTCAAGGCCGACGTCAGACAGGATGTGCGCCCGGCCGTAGTAGGTGTTGAGTCCGGCGGCCTTTAGCATCAGTGCCTCGACCCCAGATAGACCTGCTGCACCTCGGCATTGCTGCGCACCTCGGCCGGAGTACCCGCGGCGATCAGGCGGCCGCGATTGAGAACGATCAGGCGGTCGGCGTGGGCAAACACCACATCCATATCATGTTCGGTGAACAACACCGCGATGCCGCGCTCGCGCACGATTTCCGCGGTCAGCGCCATCAGTGCGATGCGTTCCTGCGGCGCCATGCCGGCGGTCGGTTCGTCCATCAGCAGCAGGCGCGGATCATTGGCGAGGGCCACGGCGAGCTCGACGCGCTTGAGGTCGCCGTAGGCAAGAATGGAACAGGGCCGCTCTGCCTGTTCGAGCATGCCGACGCGCGCGAGCAGCTTGTCCGCCTCGTCGCGATACAAGTCCCCCGCCCGCTTCCAGAAATTGGCCAGGCGCCGGTGGTGCGAGAGCAAGGCCATTTGCACGTTCTCGCGCACCGTCATCGACGGGAAGGTCGCGGTAATCTGGAAGGTGCGGCCGACGCCCATGCGCCAGACTTCACGCGGTTTTTTTCCAACCACTTCGACACCATTGATTTTCACGCTGCCCGAATCGGGTGTGAGCTGGCCGTTGAGCATGTTAAAACAGGTGGTCTTGCCGGCGCCATTGGGACCGATCAGCGCCAGCAGCGTGCCCGGTTCAACGCTGAAACTCACCCCCTGCACCGCCTGCACGCCGCCAAAGGA
>SESD01000749.1_pt1 | contig 19430 bp, 15 predicted proteins | sample 3171411 | NCBI WGS metagenome assembly SESD01 (sample SAMN06051880, study PRJNA518727) | freshwater metagenome | biome: subpolar coniferous forest; feature: holomictic lake; material: water; isolation source: holomictic Lake 442, 16.5 m depth | place: Canada: near Kenora, Ontario | collected...
GGAACCCATGATGTCCAAGGTGATGGTGTTGGAGGTGCCGCTGAGCCAGGGGAGGGTGATGGCAGGGTTGTTGTTGGCGGTTGGGTTGTTGATCGGCGCTCCCGGGATGCCCATCTGGCTGAGGTTGCCGCTGGCATCGAAGCCCAGGATGCCGGTGTAGACGAAGGGGCGGGTCGAGCCGTCAGGGTTGAGGGCCGCATCCCGGACGGTGTAGGTCCAGGTGAGATTGCCAGTCTGATTTCCACCGGCCTGGGCGATGGTGCCCGGGGTGCTCGCCCCAACGCCGTTGGTGAAGGTCAGCGACGGATTGAAGGGAATGGTGTTGGAGACGCCGGTGGAGGTGGTGATGGTGAGGGGGGTGAATCCACCCTGCACATTGAAGGAGTTGGTGGTGGTGGACCAGTCAATGGTCCCGCTGCCGACGGTGGCCCCGGGGGTCGCTGCGTTGGCGTCGGTGATTGTGTAGTTCCAGCTGTCGGCCAAGTAGGTAGCGGGGGGGGTTGCAGCAGGGTCCGCAGGGTGGCCGGCCGTCTTATGGTAGAGGATGGTCAGGTTGTGCTGGACGCCCTGGCTGTCGTAGACGAACCCGGTCTGGGTCACGTCCGCAGCACCGGCAGCGGAGCTGAGGTTCACGCCAGAGAAGCCGAGGCTGGTGGTGGGTGACTGGGCCTCCGCCGTCTTGGTGTAGTCGATGACCATGTTCTGGACCTTCCCCAGGCTGTCGTAGACCTGGATGGGGGAGGAGTAGGTGCTGTTCAGGGCGGCCGAAGCGTTCAGGTTGACGCTCAGGCCGACGTTGGCGGTGGCCTGGGCGCCGGCGGTGGCAGCGGAGACCTGGATGGGAACCGCCGCGCCCGTTGTTACGACGCTGCCGACGCCGTTGGTTACGGTGCGGTTCCAGCCCATGACGTTGGCGCCGTCACTGGCCACGAGGTAGCCGTCGCTGTTGCGGGTGAAGTTGCCTGCGCGGCTGAATACCTGGGTGCCGGCGGCGGTCTGCAGGGTGAAGAAGCCGTTGCCCTGGATGGCCATGTCCAGGGCGTTGCCCGTGGACTGGAAGGAGGACTGGGAGAAGTTCTGGTTCACGGAGTTCATCTGCACGCCCAGGCCAAACTGGATGGGGTTGCCGTTGCCCTGCGTGGCGGAGGCACCAGCGGTGCTGAAGATGTCCCGGAAGGTCATGTCCGAGCCCTTGAAACCCACGGTGTTGATGTTCGACAGGTTGTTGCCGATCACGTTCAGCGCGTTGGAGTTCGTGGAGAGGCCGGAGAGGCCGGAGTAGAACGCGGAGTAGAGGCTCATTAGGGCTCCTTGGTAGTAGGGGTTCGGTTCGAATCAGGCAACGATGCCGAGAACCTTGGACATGAGGAAGGTGCTGGTACCCGAGGTGAGAGAGATGGTGCCGCCGCTGGAGAAGGCCACCGAGTCGATCTTCATGATCAGGCTCGTCTGGAAGGGCACCGCCGTTCCGTTCGCGCCCGTGGCGCTGACGCTCACCGAGTAGGCGCCGTCGGCCAGCTGATTGCCATTGCTGTCCTTGCCGTCCCAGGCGACCACGGACTTGCCGGCCGCCAGCTGGCCGCGGGGGATCGTCGCCACGGTGTTGCCGCTGGCATCCTTCACGGTCAATGTGACGTTCGCTGGGGAGTTCATGTAGATGTTCATGGAGGCCTTGCCGGACTGCAGGTTGAAGCCCGTCCCGTCCACCTCGACGGTCCTGCCCACCATGGAGGCCGCCTGGGCCTGGAACAGCCCCAGGTTCTGGGTCTGCAGGCCCTGGAGCAGGGTGTTGGTCTGCTGCGCCTGCTCGAGGCTGGAGAAGCTGGTCATCTGCTGGACCATCTGGTTGGGATCCTGGCCGGTGGCGGAGGTGGGGTCCTGGTTCTTCAGCTGGGCCACCAGGAGCTTGAGGAAGCTGTCCTTGTCCAGGGCATTCTTGGCCGTGGCGGTGGTGGCTGACGAGCTGGCCTTCGTCGCCGAGGTGATCATTCCGGTCTCCATGGGGACCTCCGTGGCAGTGAGTCAATCAGGAAGCGTGCCGATCAGGCGTAGAGCTCGACGTGGTGCGGGTTTAGGATGGCTGGCCGGGCGATGACTGGTGCTTCTTGCCGGGTGCTCATGCGCTCCGGCAGGACGTGTTCGCGGACCACCGGGGTGACCGGGGCCTCCTGGAAGGGGCGGTGGCCCTGCTGGAGATCAAAACTGCCCAGCTGCAGCCCCTGCTCCTTGAGCGAAACGCCCAGATGTTCCCGCCCATCCCGCACGGCCTGCATGGAGGTGGGATCCGTGACCCAGAGGCGAACGTGGACCTCGCCGCCCTCCACCTTCAGGTGAATGGTTACTTGCCCGAGGGATTCCGGGTGGAGCTGGAGCTGGGCCTCTTGGGCCCCCCCTTTCAGCATCCACTTCACGCCCCCCTCCAGCTGCAGGGCGGGGGCTGAAGGCGGTGCAGCAGGAGCAGTGGCCACCTGGCTCACAGGCGCCTGGGCTTCTGCCACCGGTGGCCGGGCGGACAGCGCCGCAAGGGGTGATCCATCCTGGGGATGGGCGGGAGCGGAGGGGCCGACCTTGGCGGACTTCTGCTCCGGCCGTTCTGCCAGGGCTGGAGCTCCTTGAGTGGGGCTGCCGGCCTGTGTGCTCAAGGCCGATTCCAGGGCAGCTTGAGGCGTGGGAACTGGGGTCGACCCAGGTGAGGGCAGAGGTTCCTGCCGCGCCCCATGCAGGCTGGTGCCACTTGTGGGCTTGAGGTCAGGTAGAGGCTCCTCACTGGCCGCAGCATCAGCTGCTCGGAGGGCGGGCTCCACTGCGAGGGTCGCCTTCAGCCGGGCCAAGGGTTCGGCAAGGTCTGCCTGGGGTGTGGTGAGGGCAGGGGCCGGCTTCAGGTCCTGAGGCAGGGTCACCGCCGTGGGTACCGAGGGGAGCGCGGCGGCTGGTGCGGTGATTCCCTCTGCCGCTGCTGGGGCTGGGACTGCGGTGGGCAGGAGGCTCGGGATGGGCAGAGCCGGCGCAGGTGCTGCCTGAGCCTGCAGGAGCGCCTGAGACCCGGTACGAAGGGCGACCGGACTCCCAGCTGAAGGCTCACTCCAGGCCTGCGGCCCGGTTGAGATGCTGGTGGTCAGCGGCGCTGCGCTGGCGACAATCAGGGTCGCAGGCAACTGCAGGAGAGGGTGGGGTAGGGCTGCTTCTGCTGAGAGGGCGGTAAGGGTGGGTGCGTTCAAGGTTCCCGCCGCAGCTGGAGCCTGGGGCTCAGGGGCGCTGGGCAGGATGGAGGGGCGCAGGCTGGCGAGGACCGGACCATCGGCCGAGGGTCCCAGGGGCTGCGTGAGGAGCGTCGGGCCTGCCACAGGTCCCGGCACATTGGGCTGGCTGCCGAAGGGCGCCGAGGCTGCCTGCTTGAGGCTGGCGGGTGCAGGGGAGGGTGCGGCTGGGGCGTGGCTGGGGCCGGCGCTAAAAGGGGCTTCAGGACCAGCAGGCTCCTTGGGCGCAGCGCTCAGCCGTTCCACCTGGGGCTCCTGGGGAACGCTGGGGGCGGTCGCCTGGGGCTGCAGGACCGGAAGGGCGGGGGCAGCAAGGGGCGCAAGGGAGGCGGACGGCGTGGGTGCTGCCGTCGAAGCGGTCCCGGCCGGCTGGAGCCCTATCGGCGCAGGGACTGGTACCAGCACTGCGCTGAAGTCCAGCGGGAGAAGCGCCACCGGCGCTGGGGGCAGTGGCGCTGAGGGGACCGGCGCTGGGGCCTCGGCTGCCGGCGGCTGCACCATCGCTGCGGAAGGGGCTGCAGAGGGGGTGGCCAGAGGGATGGGCGGGGCCTCAGGACCCTGCGCAGGCTCCTCCGGCACCGTCGGTGCAGCCGCCTGGGTCAGTGCCGCTGGGGCTGCGCAAGCTGCCGGACCGCTGGCAGCGATCCCGGGGGCGGGGGCTGGCGGTGGGGATCCCTCGGGGAGCGTCTGGGCGGTGGTTCGGGCTTCAGCCTGGGGCTCCTGGACCGAGGCCTTCGGTCCTCTGCTCCGGAGGTGCTTGGCGCTGGGCGGGGCCTCAGCCGGCTTGACAGGCGCCGTGGGAGCGACCAGCTGCCCCATCAGGCCGGCAAACTCCCCCGCAGAGGCTTCGGGCCCCTTGGCCTCCAGCCACTCGACCACAGGGCGGTCGGAGACCGTCAGCAGGGCAGATGGACTGGCTGGCGCCATGGAAACCTCACCTCCGGTTCATCCGGATGGTTTCCCTGCGCCAGGATTGTGCCGACTTCGTTAGGCAGAAAAGGGTCAGCTGGCGGGATCCTTGGGCCGGGACATGCCGACCTTCTCGCTGAGGCGGCCCGCCAGCTTGGCATCCAGCGGCGCCAGCTGATCCATGAGCTTGCCGGCCTTCTTGGGGGCCATCCCGGCCAGGAGGGCCACCGCCACTTCCTGGTTCTGCCCGGCGAGTTCCTTCATGGCCTGGGCCCCGGCGGCGGGATCCATGGCTTCGTAGGTGCGGATGATCTGCGGATCGATGGCGGGCCGAACCTTGAGGTTCTCTACCTTGTTCAGTGCCTCCTGCACGGTCTTCTCCCGGGTGGCCAGCTCGGCGCGCTCCCGGTCCAGGGTCGCCTGGAGGGTGTTCAGGCGCTGCTCCAGCTGCTTGAGGTCCAGCTCCCGCTGGGTGAGGGCCTTCTCGCGGTTCTGGAGCTGGGAAGCCAGCTCTGCAACCCGCACGCCCTCGGCGATGGCGCCCTTGGTCTCGCCCTTGGGCTCCTGGGCCGACAGCCAGATCACGCCGACGGAGAGCACCATGGGTGCGGAAATCCAGAGGAGGTAGCGGGGGTTCATGGGAGCTCCTAGGCGCTGGGGCGGTGGTGCCGGAGGATGGCCAGCTCATCCATTTCGAGGGCTTCCCGGAGGGCCTGCTCCTGGGCGTGCAGCAGGGCTCGCCGCTCCTTGAGCCGGACGAGCATGAGGTGATCCCGGTGGGCGTGGGCCAAGCTCTCCCGGGCGGTCACCACCTGGGCGGCGGCGATCCGAAGCTCCTCGTAGGCCGCGAGCTGGCGGCGCTCCAGGACCTCGAGGTAGCGCCCTCCGGCCCGCCACATCGCCAGATCCAGCACCTGGCCTGGGAGCATGCGGCGGGACTCGAAGAGGGCATTGCGCTGCTGGGCCAGGTCATCGATGAGGCGACGGACCTCCCGCTCGGCCTGGAGAGCCCGGGCCAGGGCCCGCTCGGCCTCGCGCTCCACTGCCTCCCGCAGCTTGCGCAGGGGCTCCAGGCGGAAGCGGAAGCGGGCGGCCATCAGGCGGGCGCCTTCATGAAGGGTGCGAGGTCGATGCCGAAGATCTGGCCCATGCCCAGCATGGCCTGCCGGTGGTCGGCGGACTCGGCGGTGGCCTGCCGGAGGAAGGACTGGATGGCGGGCTGGAACTGGATGGCCTGGTCGATGGCTGAACTGGAGCCCTTGGTGTAGGCACCGATCTGGATCAGGTCTTCCGCATCCTGGTAGGTGGCCATGAGGTCCCGGATCTTGCTGGCCAGCTGCTTCTGCTCTGGCGGAGCCAGGGCGCTGAATAGGCGGGACAGGCTGGGCAGCACATCGATGGCCGGGAAGTGGTTCTTGGAGGCCAGCTTCCGGGACAGCACCACGTGGCCGTCCAGGATGCCGCGGACGGCATCGCTGATGGGCTCGTTCATGTCGTCCCCCTCCACCAGCACCGTGTAGATGCCGGTGATGGAGCCCATGCCCTCGAAGGTGCCAGCCCGCTCCATGAGGCGGGGCAGCAGGGCGAAGACGGAAGGCGTGTAGCCCCGGGAGCTGGGGGGCTCCCCGGCGCTGAGGCCCACTTCGCGCTGGGCCATGGCGAAGCGGGTGACGCTGTCCATCATGAGCAGGACATCCTTGCCCTGGCGCATGAAGTACTCGGCCACGGTGGTGCCGGCCATGGCGCAGCGCAGGCGGAGCAGGGGCGACTGGTCCCCGGTGGAGACCACCACCACGCTGCGGCGGAGGCCCTCGGGCCCCAGGTCGTTCTCGATGAACTCGCGCAGCTCGCGGCCCCGCTCTCCCACCAGGGTGATGACATTCACCTCGGCGGAGGTGTTGCGGGCCACCATGCCCATGAGGGTGGACTTGCCCACACCCGAGCCGGAGAAGATGCCGACCCGCTGGCCTTTGCCAAGGGTGAGCAGGCCGTCGATCGCCCGCACCCCGGTGGACAGGATGCCGTCGATGCGCTTGCGGCGCATGGGGTTCGGCGGCGGGCCCTGGATGGGCAGGAAGTCTGTGGGAACCACCGGTGGCCCACCGTCCAGGGGGCGCCCCAGGGGGTCGATGACCCGGCCCAGAAGGGCCTGTGCGAGGGGCAGCTGGGACTGGTGGCCCGTGGCTTCCACCGCCAGGCCAGGGCGGATGCCCTCGGTCTCCTCGATGGGCATCAGCAGCACCCGCTGGCCAGAGAAGCCCACCACCTCTGCATGGACCAAGCGGGGCTGGCCCTGGCTGTCCGTGGCGTGGATGAGCATCTGCTCCCCCACGGAGCAGTCGGGTCCCGTGGACTCCACCACGAGCCCCACCACCTTGCTGACCCGGCCCATCCAGTCCCCCTTCGGCAGTCCGCCGAGGCGGGCCGCAAGGGCAGAGGGGGTGGGCAGGGGACTCACGGGGCGTCCTCGTCAGCCAGGCGCTGGAGCAGCAGCATCATGTGCTCCCGGCGGCGCTCCAGGGTGCCGTTGAGAATGCCCTGGGGGGCCTCGATCCGGAGGCTGCCCCGGGACAGGGCCGGGTCCGGCACCAGGGTCAGGCCGGGGTGGGCGGGGAAGAGGTCGCCCAGCTGCTCCAGGTCCGCCGGGTTGAGGAGGACCTGCACGGGCATCTCCCCATCCCGCCGGCCCCGGGGGAGGGGGAAGGGCAGGTCTTCCAGGGTGCGCTCCAGCAGCGCCAGCACGGCCTCGGGAGAGGCCTGGATCTGCTGGATGGCCAGGTGCTCGCCCACCGCCAGAGCCAAGGCGATCAGCTCCTCGTTCAGGGCCTCTTGCAGGGTCAGAGAGACGGCCGCCAGCTCCGTCAGGTTGGTCTCCAGGCGCTGGATGTAGGTGCGGTAGGTGCTCTCGCCGAAGGCCCGGCCCTCGGCCTCGCCAGCGGTGAAGCCTTCCTCGAAGGCCTGGCGGGCGATCTCCTGGGCCTGGCGCTCCGCCTCCTGGAGGCGCTCCACGATGCGCTGTTCCACAGGCACGCTGGCGGTGTCATCCCCCAGGTCGGAGGCAACGGACCCTGTCCCCTCTTCGTAGGGGAAGCGGGTCTGGCTGGCGTCCACAGGGAAATAGGGGAAGGCCTCCACCCGCCGGTCCTGGAGGTCCTCCGCCCGGATGAAGCCCCGGCGGCTCATGGACGGGCCTTCAGCGGCTCAGGTGACATAGTCCTCGCCTCCGCCACCGCCGATGCTGATGACCCCTTCCTCCTCGAGCTGGCGGACGATCTCCACCACCTCGTGCTGGGACTTCTCCACATCCTTCAGCTTCACGGGGCCCATGAACTCCATCTCCTCCTTCATGAGCTCCACGGCGCGGCTGGACATGTTGCGGTAGAACTGGTTCTGCAGCTCTTCGCTGGTGCCCTTGAGGGCGATGGTCAGGGTCTTCTTGTCGGCCCGCTTGAGGATTTCGGCGATGCCGTTGTCGTCGATGAGCAGGATGTCGTCGAAGACGAACATCAGGTCGCGGATGCTGGCCGCCAGCTGGGGGTTCTCGGTCTCAATCTTCTCCAGCACAGCCCGACCGGTGTTGCGGTCCATGCGGTTGAACAGCTCTGCCACGGCCCGGACACCGCCGTAGGCTTCGGTGGCGAAGGAGCCCAGGGCCTCCAGCTTCTGTTCCAGGATGAGGCTGATGCGGCGCACGACCTCGGGGCTGATCTCCTGGAGGCTCGCCATGCGCATGGCCACATCGCTGCGCAGGGCCTCGGGCAGGCTGGAGATCAGCTCCGCTGCCTGGGAGGCGTTCAGGTGGGCCAGGATCAGGGCGATGGTCTGGGGGTGCTCACTCTGGATGAACTTGGAGAGCTGCTGAGGGTTGGCGCGCTCCAGGCTGGTGAAGCCGGCGCTGGATTCCAGGGCCTTGACCAGGCGGTCAATGATCTTGCGGGCAACCTCCGGGCCCACGGACTTGATGAGCAGCTTCTTGGCGTACTCAATGCCGCCCTGGCTGATGTAGCTGCGGGCCTGGGTCATGGTGTGGAACTCCTCCATGACCTCTTCAGCCACCTCGGGCTGCACGTGCTTGGTGATGGCAATCTCCCGGGAGATGGACTGGATCTCGTCCTCCTCCAGGTACTTGAAGATATTGGAAGCGGTCTCGTCCCCGAGGGTGACCATGAGGACCGCAGCCTTCTGCATGCCCGTCAGCTTTGACATGGGCTACCGTCCTTCCTCAAGGAGCCAGGACCTCACGAGTGAGGCAATGGTCTCCGGGTCTTCGTGGGAGCCCTCCTGGAGCCGCTTCTTGATGAGCTCCCGGCGGCGGGCTTCCGGTGCGCTGAAGGCGGCATCGGCGTTCAGCTCGGCCTCGATCTCGGCCTCGATCTCGGACATGGACTTCACCTGGACGGGCTTGCGGCTGGCGCTGGAACCGGAGCCAGAACCGGAACTGAAGGGGCTTGCCTCCCCGCCGTCCCCACTGGCCACCCGCATGGGTGTGGGCCGGTTGATGGCAGCAGACATGCGCCTCAGCATCGGGACGAACACCATGAAGAACACCGCCAGACCGAGGATGGCGTAGATCAGGGTGGGGGCGAACTGCTTCACCAGGTCGACCCAGAACTGTTTCTTGGCCTCGGCCTCTTCCTTCGGATTGACCAGCAGGGTGGCGAAGGCCATGTTCTCGACGGTCAGTTCATCGCCGCGCTTCGCCTGGATGCCCACCGCGGTGGCCACCTGATCCTTGATCTTCTTGAGCTCGTCGGCGGTGCGGGGCGTCTGCTTCAGCACGGGCTCGCCCTTGGCGTCCTTCTCCCAGCCGCTGAGGTGGTCCACGATCACGGCCAGGGTCACGCGCTTGATGCCGCCGGTGGCCTGATCGATGGCGCGGATGGTCTTGCTGATCTCGAAGTTGGTGGTGGTCTCCTTCTTGTCGCTGGATTCCTGCCCAGACCCGGAGCCGCCCCCCGTGGCCGGAGCCACATTGCTGGCGGTGCCGGGGACGCCGGCGCCGGCATCCCGCTTCTGGACCTTCTCGTCCTTCTGCTGGACGCTACGCTCCACCTGTCCCTGGGGGTCGTACTTCTCCTCATTGATCTTCACTTTGTCGAAGTCCAGGTCCACGTGGGCTGTGGCTCGCACCTTCCCGATGCCCACCACCGGCTCCAGGAGCTCAGTGACCCGTCGCACCAGGTGGTCTTCCTCTTCCCGGGCCACCTTCTTCTGGGCATCACTGGCCCCCACCATGGGGTCGCGGCCGGTCCGGCTGAGGATTCTGCTGTACTGGTCGATGACCACCACCTGGTCGGGCTTCAGGCCCTCCACGCTGGCGGCCACCAGGTTGACGATGGCCTGGGTGTTCTCGTCAGGCAGGATGCGGGAGCCGCGCAGCTTGAGCAGCACGCTGGCCTTGGCGTCCTCCTTGTCCGTCAGGAAGGGGCTGTCGTTGGGCGGGGTGATGTGGACCGTGGCTTCGGACACCTGCTGCAGGCTCATGATGGTCTTGGCCAGCTGGGCCTCCATGGCCCGGCGGTGGATGACCTTCTGGGAGAAGTCGGTGGTTCCCAGGCCGGCGTTCTCCAGCTTCTCGAAGCCCAGCTTGTCGCCACTCAGGAGGCCGTCCCCGGCAAACTTGAGGCGCAGGGCACCCACTCGGCTCTCCGGGACCAGGATGGTCCGCTGGTCGGAGCTGAGCTCGTAGGGGACCTGCATCTTGTCCAGCTGGGACACGATGGAGCTGGCCTCCGTGGGCGACACATTGGCCGCCAGGACCCCCTTGTTCTCTTGTCCAGCCCAGATGCCCAGGCCCCCGAGGGCCAGGAGCACTGTCAGGGAAATGGCTGCAACCATGACCCTCTGGGTGGAACTCATCCCCCGGAAGGCGTTGGTGATCTGTTCTGCGAGGTTGGTTTCCCCGGCCATGGGCGTTCCTCAGTCAGGGGTGAGGCCGCGCCCGAAAGCTTGGTCAGCGCTACATCTGCATGCGCATGACCTCGCGGTAGGCATCGATCAACTTGGATCGAACGGCCATCATCATCTGGAAACTTAGATCGGCCTTCTGGACAGCCAGCATGGCCGTGTGCATGTCTGCACCCTCACCTGTCATCAAGTTCCGTGCCTCCTCCTCGGACTGGGTGGAAGCCTGGTTCACTTCCTGGAGGGCCTGCTTCAGCAGATCGCCGAAAGCAACGCCCCCCTCGCCACCAGCCGAACCCGCACCAGCACCGGGTTTGGAGGGTCCCGACAGGGGTCCAATGGGGGGCATCTGGGGGAAGTTTAGGAGGGGGTCCATGGGGTCATCTCGGGGAAAGCACTGTCACAGGGTGGGTCGGGAGGGGGGGATCGGCCAGTCGAAATTCCGACAGCGGGGGGATTACTGGGCCCGGAGGATCTCGAGGGCGGCGCTGCCCATGGCCTTGGCCGCCCGGAACACGGCGATATTGGCCTCATAGGCTCGGCTGGCCTCCGTGAGGTTCACCATCTCTTCCACAGGGTTGACGTTGGGATAGTTCACCGTGCCGCTGGCATCGGCGTCCGGGTGGCCCGGCTCGTAGCGGGTCAGGAAGGGCTCTTCGCTGGTGCGGATGCTGGCGACGCGAACGCCCGCGGCCGCCAGGGCACCCTGGAAGCCCAGGTCCTGGGCCTGGAACACGGCCTCCTTGCGGCGGAAGGGGCCCCCTTCCTTGGTGCGGGTGGTCTCGCTGTTGGCGACATTGGAGGCGATGAGCTGAACCCGCAGCCGCTGGGCGGCCATGCCGGTTCCTGCGATGGAGAGAATCTGGGGGATGCTCATTAGTGTGCAACGCTTTCTCGGATGGTGGCGTAGAGCTTCCGAAGCTCGACTTGCATGAAAGTGGAGGCCGCCTGGTAACTGGATTGGGTGCGGGACAGCAGGATGTTCTCCCGGTCCAGGCTGACGTCATTGCCGTCGTTGCGCTCGGCCTGGGGCAGGAGGGCATCGGTGCTGGGGGGCAGGGAGGAGCTGGGCGTGCCCTGGAGGTGCAGAGCGTGGGTTGTTCGGAGAGGGGTGGGCGAATTGTGCCCAGGAACTGCCGCTTTCATGGCGTCCTCGAAACTAAAGTCCTTGGTCCGGTAGCCCGGGGTGTCCAGGTTCGCCAGGTTGGAGGCGATCAGGGTCTGGCGCTTGGAAGCCAGGGACAGCGCCCGATCCATGGTCTGGATCATGCCGTTGCCGCTGATGAGATCGAACATGGGGCACCCTGCAGAATGGGCCGGGTGGAATCCGGCTGACCCAGAGGGATGCAGTCTGCGTGCCGAACTGAAAGATCCAGGAGGGGCGTCCGGGCTCTTGCACTTTACCGAGGGACCCTTGATACACTGGCCCCTCACCCCGAGGCATCCATGATTCTGAACACGCGCAAGCACCAAGACGTGCTCATCCTGCTCCCCGAAGGCAAGATCACCCTGGGCGATGGCGACCAGGAGCTGGGTGAGGCCGTGCGGACCTCCCTGGCGAACGGAGCCCGGAAGATCGTCATCAACTTCAGCAAGGTGAGCTACCTGGACTCTTCCGGCGTGGGCGAGCTGGTGGGCTGCTACACCTCCATCAAGGGGAAGGGTGGCGAGCTGCGCATCTGCGGGATGAGCTCCAAGATCTTCAGCCTCATCAAGATGACCAGCCTCCACTCGGTCTTCGAGGTGATGGACACCGAAGAAGAGGCCCTCGCCGGCTTCTAGTAGACTGTCCAGCCCTTAGGTGGAGGCCGCCTTGAGCGGAAGGGAACCGAAGTGCGGACAGGCAAGGCGGGGCCTGGTGCTCCCGCCGACCGCTTCCGTCACGGCCCCTTCCGCTCGGTGCTGGCTCGGTCGCCTCCTGCTCCCCGCCCTGCTGGTCCTGACGCCCCTGGCGGCCCAGGGCACCTTCCGGGCTGCCCGCATCCAGGGGGGCGGAGACGACGACCGGCGCTATGCCGAAGCTGCCCTGGGCCTGATTCCGGGCCAGACCGTGGACGGCCCGGCCCTGGCGCAGGCCCTGGCCGCCGTGCGCCTGGTGGATCGCTACCGGACCGTGGAGGGCCGCCTCGGGGAGGATGGCCTCCTCCACCTCAGGCTGGAGCCCATCGAGCCCCTGGTGGCGTGGACCTTCGAAGGGGACCCCATCTCGCCGGTGCTCCGCAAGGGCCTGCTGCCGGACCTGCGCAAGGGCCAGCGGATCGGCCCCCAGGCCCGGGCCACCCTGGTCACCCTGGCCCGCCGGCACTTCCGGGAGGCTGGCTATCCCCAGGCCCGGGTGGAGGCCCGGGAAGCCGAGGCCGGCCGGAAGCTCCACTTCATCGTGACCCTCGGCCACCAGGCCTTGGTGCGGGAGATCCGCCTCCAGGGGGACCCGGCGCCCTACACCCAGGAGGCCCTGTTCCAGGCGGCGGGCCTGCGCCCCGGGGTCTCCACCTACACACCCTCCGTCCTGCGGGAAGCCCAGCGGCGCCTTCGCCAGTTCTTCGTGAAGAACGATCGCTTGGAGGGTTCCGTCCGCCTGGTCCCCGTGGAAGGCGCCGAGGGGGTCCTGGTCATGGAGGTGGACCCCGGCCCCACGGTCAAGCTGGACGCCAAGGGGACCGGCTTCTTCGGGCCCCTCTGGGGGCAGCCCCGCCTGGCGGAGTTCGTGCCCCTGGCCCGGGCGGAGCGCTACGCCCCCAGCCTCCTGGAGGAGGGGGCCGGTCGCATCACCGCCTACTTCCGGGACCAGGGCTACCCCGAGGCGAAGGTCTCCTATGTCCGTACGGTGCTGGCGGGGCCGCCGGAGCGCCCGACTGCGGTGTCCGTGGTCTTCACCCTGGCTCGGGGCCCCCGGCGCACCCTGGGGCAGGTCCAGTTTGAAGGGAACCGGGAGCTGTCCGAGGCAGACCTGCGGGCGGTGGCCACCCTGCCGCGGCGCTTCCTGCTCTGGCCGCCCCATGCCAAGTCCGAGGCCGTGAAGGCTCTCGAAGACCGCCTTACGGCTCTCTACCTGCAGCGGGGCTTCCCAGAGGTCCAGGTGCGTCGACGGGTCGAGCCGACTCCCGGTGGCGCCGTGGAGGTGCGCTTCATCATCCGTGAGGGGCGCCGCCGGACCCTGGACGCCCTGGTGCTGGAGCTGCCAGAAGAGCCGGGCTACCCCCGGGAGCGCATGGCCCAGAGTCTCCTGCTGGCACTGGCGGATCAGCCCGTGCGGGTGGACGGGACCGCCCGCTACCGCTCGGACCGGCGTCATCTCCAAGGCCACGAGGGCGTGCTGGAAACCACCCTCGCCGGTGCCCGCCTCACCTTCAAGCCGGCCCTGCCCCTGGTGCGCAATGACCTGGCACTTGTTGTTGCGGACCTGAGGCAGCGCCTGTCTTCCGCAGGAGCCGCCAGCCCCCAGGTCAAGGTGGCCCTGGAGGAAGGGGACCAGCAACCCGTGGTGCGGATCCAGGTGCCCGCTCAGCCCCTGGATGTCACCCGGCGACTGGTGGTGCAGGGGGCTGATCGGACCCGAGCGGAGGCCGTCCTGCGCGAGGCGCTGGTTCCGCCAGGCGCACCCCTGGACCTCATCCGGCTGGACGATGCGCAGATCCGTCTGGGCGGCCTGGGGGCCTTCCAGCGGGTGGACCTGCTCACCATGAAGGACCTCCCGGACCAGGACAAGGAACCCTGGGAGCGCGGGGACCTGGCCCTCCGCCTGCAGGAGCGCAGCCCTTGGGTGTTCACCGAGTCCTTCGGCTATGACCGCACCCAGGGCTACCACTTTGGCCTCGCCGCCCAGCGGCTCAACGTGGGCGGCATGGGCAGGACCCTGGACTTTGGTCTGCGGGCCGGAGACCAGTCCCTCAACTCCCCCGCCCTGCGGCGAGCCTTCCCCACCGGCGATGTGAAACGCTCGGTCGATAGCTACAGCCTGGCGTACACGGACCCCTGGTTCCTGCCGGGCACGCTGGGCACCTGGCTGGTGCCGCACACGCAGTTCCGGGCGGAGGGCGCCTACATCGAGGAGGCCCGGGCAGCCTTCCTGGCCCGCCGCCGGCGCTTTACGCCCACCCTGGAGTGGAAGCTCGGGCCGGTCCAGACCGTGCAGCTGGGCTACCGCTTCGAGCGGGTGGAGGTGGCCTCCAATACGGACAGCCAGGGCGTGCCCCTCCTGTCCGACCAGGACCTCTTCCTCATCGCCCGGACCCCCGCTCGGAGCATCATCTCCGCCCCCTACCTCCAGGTGGCGGTGGACCGCCGGGATCGCGCCTACGACCCCACCTCCGGCTCCTTCTTCCTGGGCCGTCTGGAGCTGGCGAACCAGGTCTTCGGGACCTCCACCAACAGCAGCTTCGTGAAGCTGGACCTGCGGAGCCAGTGGAACTGGCCCCTGGGCTTCCACGCGGAGGATGGGGTGCTGATGGCCAACCTGCGCCTGGGACTGGCCCGCCCGACGGCCGACTCGGCGAAGGACCTGCCCCTGTCCGAGCGCTTCTTCGGCGGGGGCTCCTTCACCGTCCGGGGCGTGGAACCGGACATGCTGGGAGACATCCAGCGCACGGACTCCCTGGGCAACAAGCTCATCCAGCCCATCCCCCTGGGGGGCCAGGGCCTGGTGGTGGTGAACCTGGAGTACCGGTTCCCCCTGTTCGGGACCCAGAGCCTCTGGGGCGAGCTCTTCCTGGACTCAGGGCAGGTCTATCGCAGCCTCAAGGCCCAGGCCGGAGTCCAGACCCCCTTCCCGCCGCTGCGGACCACCCTGGGTCTGGGCCTCATCCTCAAGCTGGGCTTCCCCCTCAAGCTCGAATACGCCGCCGACTGGAAGCGCATCCTGGGCCGCCCCCGCACCCAGGACGAGCGGGACACGCAGCTGAAGAGCCTGCTGATCTCAGCTGGTTTCCAGTTCTGAAGCGATGCTGCGGCGCAGGTCCCGGAAGGCTCGGTCCAGCTCTGTGGCGGAGAAGGGTTTCTGGATGCCCGCCACATTTGGGTGTCCGGCCAGGGCATCGGCGATGGCCATCTCGCTGTTGCCCGTGGCCATGAGCACCGCCTGCCCGGGGCTCCGTTCCAGGAGGCGCTCCAGGGTGTGGGCACCGTCCAGGCCCGGCATGTTCATGTCCAGGATGATCAGGTCCACCTCCAGCCCCGCCGCCAGCTTGTCCAAGGCCTCTAGCCCGCTGGCAGCCGTGTAGACCCGATGGCCCAGCAGCTCCTCCAGCATGGGTGCCAGGGACTCCCGGATCAGCTCATCGTCGTCCACCAGGAGGATCCGCAGGGGTGCGGAGGGCGCCTCCGCTGCCATCGGCGCCTTCCGGGTCTGCAGGGCAGGGGTCTCGGGAGGGGGCGGGAAGTGTAGGATCACTTCCGTGCCCCTGCCGGGTTCGCTGGCCAGACTCATGCGTCCCCCGTGGGCCTGCATGACGCCATAGGCCATGGAGAGGCCGAGGCCCGTGCCCTTGCCCACAGGCTTGGTGGTGAAGAAGGGTTCGCAGGCCCGCAGGCGAACATCCTCGGCCATGCCCGTCCCGGTGTCCTGGACGCAGAGGTCGTAGCCCCCGCCCACCCGGTGGCGGGTTCGGATGGCCAAGTCTCCTCCGTCTGGCATGGCGTCCAGCGCATTGACGCACAGGTTCATGATGGCGTGGCTGAGGGACCCTGCATCCCCTTGGAAGGGCTCCAGGGTCGGCTCGAGGTCCGCTGAGACTTGAACCCGCTTGAGGCTGGCCCGGTCCAGCAGGGGGACGATCTCCAGTACCAGGGCGTTCAGGTCCACCGGGCCCGTGGTGCCCAGGTCCTTGCGGGCAAAGTAGAGCAGGCTGCGCACCACATCGCGGCCCCGGAGGCAGGCTTTGGTGATGGTATCCAGGGCCCGGGCCAGGGGATCCGTGTCCGGGAGCCGCTCCCGGTGCCCGGAGGCCAGACCCAGGATGGCGGCCAGCACATTGTTGATGTCGTGGGCCACGCCCCCGGCCAGGCTGCCCAGGCTCTCCATTTTCTGGGACTGGTGTAGCTGGGCAGACAGCACCTGCTGGCGCTCTTCCCCGCGGCGGCGCTCGGTGATGTCGATGCCGATGCCCGTGAAGTAGGTCTTGCCGTCGATGCTGACCGGAGCCGCAGTGAAGTACATGGGGATGGGGGGCCCATCCTTAACCTGGAGGAGGGCCTCGGCGTCCCCGAAGCCCGTGGTTAGGGTGGTCTGGACCCCGGCCAGGATGGTCTCCTGGCTGGCAGGATCGTCCTTGTACCAGTCCAGCAGGGACATCCCGCTGAGCTCTGCGGCCGAGTAGCCCGTCATGGTCTCGTGCCTGCGGTTCCACTTCACCAGCCGGCCCTGGTCATCGTAGAGGTAGACCAGGCCCGGGATGCTGTTGAAGATGGCATCGATGAGATCCCGCTCCCGGAGGAGGTCCGCGTCGGAGCGCTTCCACTCGGTGATGTCCCGGGCGCTGCCCTGCAGGCCCATCATGCGGCCCTCCGAGTCCTTCAGGGCACTCACGGTGGCATTGAGCCAGCGCCAGCTCCCGTCCGCATGGCGGCACCGGTAGTCCACCTCGGGCAAGGGCTCCAGGCCGCCCAGGGACGCTGCCAGGACCGCCTCGCAGGCCGGTAGATCTTCCGGGTGGACGAAGGCCTGGAAGGGGTGCTGGAGGGCCGCCTGCAGGGGATGCCCCAGGAGGCGGGTCCAGCTGGGGGACAGGTAGGTGAACCGCCCCTGAGGGTCGAGGACAAAGACGACATCGTGGATGTGCTCCAGCAACAGCCGGTGCCCCTCCTCGCTGCGCCGGAGCTGATCCTCGGCCTCCTTGCGCTCCGTGATGTCCACAGCGATGCCGAGGTGGCGCACGGGGCGGCCATGATCGTCCAGCACTGGACTGGCCCGGGACATGAGCCAGCGTACAGATCCGTCCGGCCGGCAGACCCGCCACTCGAAGTTCAGCTCGGCATGCGCTGCCATGGCTCCCCGGGCCACCTGCTCCATGTGCGCCCGGTCATCGGGATGGACCAGATCCAGCCAGACCTGGAAGGATGGCTCCACACTGCTGGGTAACAGGCCGAACAGACGGTAGAGACCCTCGGACCAGAAGTTCTGCCCGGTCCTGAGGTCCCACTCCCAGGAACCGGCCTGGGCCGCTTCGTGGGCCAGGCGGAGGTGCCGCAGGGATTCCTCCAGCCGCTCGTGGGTCTGCTTGCGGGCCAAGGCGAGGCCAATGCTGGCAGAGATGCCCTCCAGGAAGGCGATCATCTCCGCCGAGAAACAGTTGGGGCGGGGATCGTTCAGCTGGAGCAGGCCGACGATGCGCTCCCCGGAACGGATGGGGATGAGGGCCACGGAGCGGTACCCGGAGTGGATGCACCGGTTCCTGGGGTGGAGGCGGGGGTCCTGGTCCAGCGGGACATCCAGGAAGGGGAGGGCGTCGTTGGTCCAGGCGCTTCCGCCCGGGGTGAACAGTGGATTGGTGGGGTCGCTCTTCCCGGACAGCACCAGGCCACAGGTGCACTCGTAGAGCGGCTCGCCGTCGGGGCCGGCGAGCGGGATCCCCTCCCGGTTGCGCGCCCTGAGGCAGGTCTCGGCTTGAATGAAGTCCACAGGAAAGCCGGAGTGGGCCGCATAGTTGAAGTCCCCCTCTGCGGCCAGACGGATGGCGGCGGCCGCCACCCCCATCTCGCGCTGGATAACCTGGAGGATGAGGCTGGCGGCCCGGGTCGGGTCCTCCTCCCGGTTCAGCACCTCGAGGATGTCCACGGTCAGCGAGCGCTGGTGGTCGGCCCGCACGCGCTCGGTGATGTCCAGGATCTGGGACACGAAATGTTGGGGTCGGCCCTCCACATCCCGGACCAGGGACCCATTGATCTGGACCCAGACCTCCGAACCGTTCCGATGCAGGTAGCGCTTTTCAAGTTGGTAGGACTTGCGCTTCCCCTCGAGCACCTCCCGGACCAGCTCCAGGTTGCTGGACAGGTCCTGGGGGTGGGTGATGGCCTTAAATCCAGTTGCAAGCAGCTCCTGCTCGTCCCAGCCCACCATGGCGCAGAGGATGGGGTTTACCTTCAGGAAGTGCCCATCCAGGCTGACCAGCGCCATCCCGATGGGCGAGGCCTCAAAGGCCTCCTCCATCTGCGTTTCACTGAGCCGCCGGGCGGCCTCTGCGCCGCGCCGCTCCAGCTCACCGGCGGCTCGCACCGCCACCAGGGCGAGAATGGCCTCCCCCATCCGAGGGGACTCAACGGGTCTTCGACCGATGGCGGCGATGAGCCCGATGGGGCGCCCCAGAGAGCTCCACAGGGTGGCTCCCAGGTAGCTTTCTGCACCCATGTCCCGGAGCACCTCATCCTGGGGGAACAGTTCACAGACCCGGGCGGGGAAGCTGCAGACGGTCCGGCCCACCACCTCCCCACAGGGGGTGTCCTTCAGGGTGTAGGTGACATTGTCTTCGAAGCGCCCGTCGAACCACACCGCCAGGGTCTCCGCACTCAGCTCGTCTCCGCAGAGTCGGTCGATGCAGATGTAGTCCATGGGTAATGCCTTGGCCAGGTAGCGGGCCAAGGCGTGGAAGAAGTCCCCACCGCCTTCGGCATCCCAGAGGGCATTCGCCAGGAAGGCATGAGTCTCCTCCACCGCCTTCCGAACCGTGATGTCCTGGATGGTGCCCAGAATGGCCACAGGCCGGCCTTCAGCATCCATGTCCACGGTGGCCTGGCTGTGCACCCATCGGCAGGTGCCGCCGGGCTGGATGATGCGGTGATCCAGATCGAAGAGCCCCTCCCCGAGGAGGGCCCGCGTTGCCGCTGCCTTTACCAGGGCCTGGTCCTCTGGGTGCACGACCAGCTTCAGCAGGCCCCGGAGGCCCGGGACCTCCTGAGGGGCCAGGCCCAGAATCCGCTGAGCTTCTTCGGAGAGGCTGACCTGTCCTGAGGGGAGATCCAGATCCAGGAAGCCCACTTGGGCCAGGGCCTGGGCCTGGCGCGACCGGATGCCGCTCTGGAGGCTGGAGGCCTCCCCACGGAGTTCCTGGGGCGACCGATTGTCAGGATTGCTGGGGCTTGCCATGCCTATCCCTGGAGGCAATCCCAGGGGGACGCCACCGACCTCATCGGACCCCTGAGAACCCTCGATGAGTTCTGGAGGGGCACCCTTCCCAGTCTTCCACCAGCGGCAACAAGAGCGAGCGGTGGGGCCACTGAATCCCAGCGGAATGGGGAGGATAGGGTGGGTGTCGAGGGGCGGCAAGTCGGCCCCTGCTTGGAACAGCTTTTATCTAGGGGCCTTTGACGGCTGGGGAGAGGATGTCAAGAAGCGGAATAGAAAACATGCTCCCGAACAGGGGCGTTTGG
>SESD01000750.1_pt1 | contig 19406 bp, 15 predicted proteins | sample 3171411 | NCBI WGS metagenome assembly SESD01 (sample SAMN06051880, study PRJNA518727) | freshwater metagenome | biome: subpolar coniferous forest; feature: holomictic lake; material: water; isolation source: holomictic Lake 442, 16.5 m depth | place: Canada: near Kenora, Ontario | collected...
CCCGAGGCTCTGGCCTTCGCCGGTGACAATATCGGCCTGCATGGTGCCGGGCGTCTTCAGCAAGCCGAGCGATACGGGATAGACCGACAGGATGGCCAGCGCGCCTTTGGCGTGCGCCATGGCCACGATGTCGGTGAAATCATCCACGGTGCCCAGAAAGCTCGGGTTCTGAAGAATGACTGCCGCCACGCGCTCGTCCAGCGCGGCGGCCAGACGGTCGCGGTCGCTCTGCCCATGAACCACGTCGATGACCTCGAAGTCCACGGCCAGGTTGCTCGTGTAGCAGCGGAGCATGTTGCGATAGATCGGGTTCACCCCGCTATCCAGCAGGATCTTGTTCCGGCCCGTGACCCGCGTGGCCATCATGGCCGCCTCATAGAGGGCTGTGCCGCCGTCGTAGAGCGAAGCGTTGGCGACTTCCATGTCGGTCAGCCTACAGATGGCGGACTGATATTCGAAGATCGCCTGGAGCGTTCCCTGCGACGCCTCGGGCTGGTACGGCGTGTAGGCCGTGTAGAATTCGCTGCGGGAGGAAAGTTCGTCCACGCAGGCGGGGATGAAGTGGTCGTAGAAGCCTCCGCCCAGGAAGCACACGAGGTCGTGCGCATTGCGGTGGGAGAGCTGGTGCAGCCGATCGTACACCTCGGCTTCACTTTGCCCCTCGGGCAGGTCCAGCATGCTGACCTGCAGGGGCGCCGGAATGTCGGCGAACAGCGCGTCCATGTCGGGCAACCCGATCGTCTTGAGCATGGCGGCGCGGTCGGCGTCGGTATTGGCGATATAGGGCATGTCAGGCGCTCGCTAGAAGTTGAGAGTACTGGACGGACGTCAACAGCAACGGCAGCCCCTGGCGGTCCCAATCCTTGAGCCGGCAGATCCAACCGTCGCCGTACGGATCGCGGTTGATCGCCCCAGGGTCGTTCGACAGCGCTGCGTTGACGGCTGCCACCGTGCCGGCGAGAGGCGCAAAGATGTCGCTGGCCGCCTTCGTGGATTCCACGACCGACAGCGGATCGTGCGTCTGGAGTGTCTTGCCGACCTTGGGCAACTCGACGAATGTCAGGTCGCCCAGCAACTGCTGCGCGTGAAACGTGATGCCGACCACCAGTTCGGCGCCCTCGACGCGCACCCATTCGTGATCTTTGGTATACCCTAATCCTTCAGGAATCATGGCTCGTTTGCTCCTTTTCGCATGTGCACTGGTTTTCGCTGCCAATCGTCAGGACGCAGGCCCGACTATTTCACCGCCGAATACAACGGCATACGGACAATTTCGGCCGCCAACATGGCGCGGCCGGTATCGATGGTCACCCGTGTCCCGGGCACCGCATGAGGCGGAGTCACATAGGCGAATCCGATCGCGCACTGCAGAGTGGGGGCGAACGACCCGCTCGTGACCAGGCCGGCTTCCTGTCCACTGACCAGCACGCGGTGCCCGGCCCGGGCGGCCTGGCGGCCTTCGGTCCGGAATCCGCAGAGCCGTTTCACCGGCCCCGCAGCCAGCCGCCGCAGCATGGCCTCGCGGCCGAGGAAGCGTTCGTCCTTCGCGGCGTACCGCTCCATGCCGGCTTCCACCGGCGTGACGTCCTCGCCGAGTTCGTGGCCATACAAGGGCAGTCCCGCCTCCAATCGCAGCGTGTCGCGGGCACCGAGGCCGGCGGGTTTCACGCCGGCGGCCAGCAGTTCGTCCCATAACGGCACGATCCGCTCGGCTGAGGCATAGATTTCCACCCCTTTCTCGCCGGTATAGCCAGTTCGGCTGACGGTGATGGGGTCGCCTTGACGCATGAACTCTACGAATCGGAAGTAGGACAGCGTTGTCAGGTCGCGCCCGAGAACCGTCGATACGGCGTCCAGCGCGCGGGGCCCCTGGACGTCCAGTTTGCCAAGCCGGGCGGAGACGTCTTCGAACCTGACGTCGCCGGACAGCCGCTGCATGATCCAGGCGCAGTCCTTGTCGAGGGTGCCGGCGTTGACGACCAGCATCCAATGCTGTGCATCGATGCGGTAGATGATCGTGTCGTCCAGGATGCCGCCCTTGTCGTTGAGCAGGAAGCCATAGCGGCAGGCGCCGTCGCGCAACGAGCGCAGATCCTGGGAGAGCAACTGCGAGAGCCCATCGAGGGCGCCGGAGCCTTCGAACCGGAAGCGTCCCATGTGGCACGTGTCGAACACGGTCACGCCTGTCCGGGTGGCGACGTGTTCAGCCTGGATGCCCTCGTATTGCACGGGCATCATCCAGCCGCCGAACTCGATCAGGCGGGCGCCCAGTTGCACGTGCTGGCCCCAAAGCGGCGTTTGCTTAGGCAAAGTTGTCATGCTCCGTGTTTCGTTACCGTCCATAGGCTTCCGCCAAGGCCTGCGCCAGCAAGTCGATCTCGGCGGCCGTGTTGTAGAGATGTGTGGACACGCGCAGGTGACCGCCCGCGGGCGTGACGCCGGCTGGCACCACGATGTTGCGGCGGTCGAGCGCTTGCTGCAAACGCGACGGATCGGCCAGTGGCGGCAGAGCGTAGCGGACCATCGAACAGCAAAAATCCGCTCCGGCCGGCGTCAGCGGACGAACCCCCGGCAGTTGCGAGAGCACGCTCCGCCCATAGCCGGCCAAGTTCCGCCCGTGCGCCATGATGTTGTCGAAACCAAGGCCATTCATGAAATCCACCGCCGCGCCCACACCGATGAACGGAGCGGGATTGTAGATGCCAGGATGTTCGAAGTTGCCGAGGAACGTCTCCTGCCCCTGCTTCCACCCCCACCCGGGAACCAGCGCTGCCAACCGCGCCTGGGCCGCCGGCGCCGCATAGAGGAAGCCGGTTCCCTTGGGTGCACATAACCACTTGTGGCAGTTTGCGACGTAGTAGTCGCAACCGAGGGCATCCAGCGCGACCGGCACCAGGCCCGGCGCGTGCGCGCCGTCGACCACCGTCAGAATGCCGCGCTCCCGGGCCAGACGGCAGAGGCGCGCCACCGGCATGACCAGCGCGGTGAAGGTGACATGGCTGAAATACATGACCCGTGTCTGCTGGCTGATCGCACGCTCGAAAGCCTGAACGATGGGGTCGTGATTCGGGAGTTCCTGCGGCAGGGCGATCCGCCGGATGGTCAAACCGCGCCGCCCGGCGGCGCAATCCCAGGCGTTGTTCACGGCGCCATATTCGATGTCGGCCGCGGACAAAATTTCGTCGCCCGGCTGAAGCCCGCAAATACCGGAAGCCAGTGCGTTCATGCCATGCGTGACGTTGGTGACAAACGCCAGATTCGCGGGGTTGGTGCCAACGAAGCCGGCCAGTTTCGCCTTGGCCGGACCGGTGGTCTCGCCATGCAGGCGGCCATACTCCGCGGCCGGATTGCCCTCCAACTGCCGCTGCCACGCCACGACGATGTCGAATACCGAAGCGGGACAAGGGCCTGCCGTTCCGGTGTTGAGATAGGCAACGCCCTCCGGAATCATGAACAGCCGGCGCATCCCAGTAAAGTCCGTCATCGTGAACGTGTTCCCTTTCTTTGCATCGCACCGAAGCCGGGCGTCAGCCCGCAACCCAACGAATGACCACATCAAGGACACCGAGAGCACAGAGAACAACAGAGACCACAGAGAAAAAGCCTGTCCTCGGCCGGCGAGCCGGCCGCAGCAGCATAAAATTCTCTCTGTGCTCTCATTCTTTCTCTGCGGCCTCTACGCAACCAAAAGAGCAGCCGGAACAATTTTTCTGTCTGTAACTAAGTTTTCGCAACCCGCGGGCAGCGGGTTGCACAACGAGGAGACTGTCGGCAGAAGGCCCTGGACCGATCCGAGGCCTAAGCCCGCCAGTCTCCTAGGCGGTCATTTCAATGATATCCGGGTCCTGTCCAAGCCTGGCGAGAACCTGGGCGGACGGGATCTTGTCGACCGTGATCGCGCAGGATGCGGTTTCCGCGTTCTGAAAAATCAGGTTCTGCATCTCCTCGATGTTGATCCCCTCGTCGCGCAGCGCGTCCAGGACGCGCGACAGCACGCCGACCCGGTTATGGTGGCGGATCACCAGCGTGGAGCCGGCGCCTTTGGCGGCGCGCACGTTGACCACGTTGGGCGGCGAGCCGGCGCGCATGAACTCCTTCACAATACGGACCGTCTCCTCCGCGATGGCTTCCTCCGACTGCTCGGTGGAGGCCCCGATATGCGGCGTGCAGACGATCTTCGAGGCAAGCTCAACCAGGTCGAACGGATCATCCCCGCCGGCCGGTTCGTTCGCGAAGACATCCAGCCCGGCTTTGATCCCCTTCTCCTGTATGGCGTTGAGGAGGGCGGCATGGTCAACCAGATCGCCGCGCGCCGTGTTCAGAAAGATGGCACCCGGTTTCATCGCGGCGAAGAACTCCGCGTTGATCATGCCCTTGATCTGGGCGGCGGCGGCCACGTGGATGCTGACCGCGTCCGCTTGCTGCGCAACCTCCAGCGGCGTCGCCGCGAATGCGAAGCCGAGGGCCTCGGCCTGGGCGGGTGTCAGACGGCGCGACCACGCAAGGACCTTCATTTCCAGCGCCTGCGCGCGACGGGCCACGGCCATGCCGATGGCGCCGGTGCCGATGATGCCCAGCGTGCGGGTTTTGAGTCCAGCCGCCTTACCGAAACGCTTCTTCTGCCACCGCCCCTGGCGCAAGGCCACGGTCGCGTCCGCGATGCCGCGGTCACACGCGATCAGCAACCCGATGACCAGCTCCGCGACCGCCTCGGTGTTCTTTCCCGGACAGTTGGCCACATAGGTGCCGCACTTGGAGGCGGCCGCCAAATCAATGGTGTTGACGCCTGCTCCGGCCCGGATGATCAGGCTGAGCTTCTTTCCGGCTGTGATCGCCTGGGCCGTCACCTTCTTGGACCGGACGATCAGGACCTGGGCGTCGCCGATCGCGCCCGCAAGGTCTTCCGCTGAGACGTCGGGGCTGATTGCAACCTCGGCGCCCAGCAGCTTCAGCTCGGCGATCATCTTCGGGGAAACTTTGTCTGCGATCAGAATCTTCATCGTGAACCTCCATGTCTATGGCGCGGGCACGCCCAACCGATGCCCGATGCCTGTCAGGATCATCTCCGCCGCCAGGGCGGCGAGAAAGATGCTCGTGATCTTGCCCAGGATCTTAACGCCCTTGGATCCCAGGCGGCGTTCGATCGCGTCGGCCGCCAGCAAGAGCAAGCCCACGGCAAACACGGCTAGCAATACCGCACCACAGGCGACCAGTTTGTGGAAGGTGTCCGGAATCTCGGCACCCATCACCAGCAATGTTCCAGGCGTAGCCGGTCCCACGATGATCGGCATGGCAAGCGGCACGACGGCCACATCCTCGCCAAGTGCGGTTTCGGTGCCGACCTGCTGATCGCGGATCGCGGCCACCGCCGACACCAGCAGCAACGTGCCGGCACCCACGCGGAACGCGTCCAGCGTGATGCCGAACAGCGAAAATACTACCCGTCCGAAAAAGAACAGAACCAGACAGATCACGGCCCCCGCGCCGGCAGTCTGCAACGCCAGTCGCCGCCGCCGTACCGGCGGCAAGTTCTTGGTCAGACTCAGGAACATCGACAACGCGAAAAAGGGCGTCAACAAAAAGAACAGTTTGAGCCAGGTGTTGACGAGGAAAACAACGGTTTCGTGCACGAAGCCTACCTCCTGAACATGGGTGCCGGTCATCCGGCGCACGAGCGCCGGACCTTGGCGAACGCGTCCATGGCCAGATCGAGCATTTCACGCGTGTGCAGGGCGGAAATCTGCACACGGATGCGCGCTTTATCTTTGGGAACCACGGGATAGCTGAAGCCGATCACGTAAATCCCTTCATCCAACAGCATGGCCGCCATGCGCGTCGCCAAAACGGCGTCGCCCAGCATGATCGGCACGATCGGGTGCTCGCCTTCCGGGATGGCGAAACCGCGCTCGGCCATGCCGCGCCGGAAATAGCGCGTGTTCTGCTCCAGCCGGTCGCGCAGTTCGGTGGAACCCTCCAGGATCTCCAGCGCCGCCAGGGTTGTGGCGGCAATGGCCGGGCAGAGGCTGTTGGAAAACAGGTAGGGCCGGCTGCGCTGCCGCAGCAGGTCGATGATCGGCTTGCGGCCGGACGTGTAGCCGCCGGAAGCCCCGCCCAGCGCCTTGCCGAACGTGCCGGTAAGCAGGTCGACCCGCCCCATGACGCCGAAACGCTCGTGTGTGCCGCGGCCGCGCGGCCCCACGAAGCCGGTGGCGTGCGAATCGTCCACCATGATTGCCGCGCCGTATCGCTCCGCCAGGGCGCAGATGCCGTCCAGCGGCGCCAGCGTGCCGTTCATCGAGAACACGCCGTCGGTGGCGATCAGTCGCACCGGGGCGTCGGCAGCCTCCCGCAGGCGCGCCTCCAGGTCGGCCAAATCGCCGTTGCGGTAGCGCAGCCGCCGGGCCTTGCAGAGGCGTATGCCGTCGATGATGCTGGCGTGGTTGAGCTCGTCGCTGATCACGGCATCCTCCGGCCCCAGCAGGGTCTCGAACAGCCCCCCGTTGGCGTCGAAACAGGAGCTGTACAGCAGCGTGTCCTCCGTGCCCAGGAAGGCGCTCAGCGCGGTCTCCAGTTGCCGGTGGATCTCCTGGGTGCCGCAAATGAAGCGCACCGAGCTGAGTCCGTACCCCCAGCGGTCCAGCGCCGCCTTGGCCGCGGCCACCAGCCGCGGGTCATTGGAAAGCCCCAGGTAGTTGTTGGCGCAGAAATTCAAGACCTCGCGGCCGTCGGCCAGCCGCAACCGCACGCCCTGCGGCGTGGCGAGGGTACGCTCCGCCTTGTGCAGCCCGGCCGCGGCGATCGAGGCCAGTTCGCTTTCGATTCGTGCGATCAACCGTTCGTCCATGGCATACCTCATGCGTCAGCCCACGTCAGGACCACCTTGCCCGACTGCCCGGTTTTCATGACATCGAACCCTTTTTCGAAGTCCTCAACGGGGAATCGATGCGTAATCGCGGGCGCGATATCCAGCCCGTTGCGCAGCATCATGGTCATCTTATACCACGTCTCATACATCTCGCGGCCATAGATCCCCTTGATCGTCAGCCCGTTGAACACCACCAGATCCCAGTCAATCTCCACCTGCCGCAGGATGCCCAGCATGGCGATCTTGCCGCCATGACACATGTGGGCCAGCAGGTCGCGGAAGGCCGCCGGGTTGCCGGACATCTCCAGGCCCACGTCGAACCCCTCCTTCATGCCGAGCTGCTTCTGCACGGCCTTCAGCGATTCGCTCCGGACATCCACCGCAAGGGTAGCGCCCATCTTGCGCGCCAGTTCCAGCCGGTAGGGATTCACATCGGTGACCACGACGTGGCGGGCGGCGGCGTGACGGCAGATGGCCACCGCCATCACGCCGATCGGCCCCGCCCCCGTGATCAGCACATCCTCTCCCAGCACGGGGAACGACAGCGCCGTGTGCGCGGCGTTGCCCAGCGGGTCAAAGCAGCTCAGCACATCCAGCGGAATCTTGGGGTCGCACGGCCAGACGTTGGTCACGGGAAGGCTCAAAAATTCAGCAAAGGCGCCGGGCCGGTTCACGCCGACACCGCTGGTGTTGGGGCACAGGTGGCGTCGGCCGGCCATGCAGTTGCGGCAGCGGCCGCAGACCACGTGCCCTTCCCCGCTGACCAGGTCGCCCTTGTGGTAATCGTGCACGTTGTCGCCCGTGCCTTCCACCACGCCGACAAACTCGTGCCCCACGGTCATCGGGACGGGTATCGTCTTCTGCGCCCACTCGTCCCAGTTCCAGATGTGCACATCCGTGCCGCAGATGCTGGTCTTCAGGACACGAACCAGCACCTCGTTGCGCCCCACCTCCGGGACCGGCACGTCCTGCAGCCAGAGGCCCGGTCTCGCGTATGCCTTCACCAATGCTTTCATCCTGCGAACCTCCGTCCAGGCGGGTGCTCATCGACACACCGCTCGTTGTGCGACATATCATGCCACACGGACGGCGCGGCGGCGCGCCCAAACCGCCACTGGCGATTTGTGTACACGGATGTCCGACGGCCGGATACCTCACGCCACCCGCCGCTTGCCCACGTTCAAACGGCAGCACGCGCTACCAGGCAGGCAGCCGGCGACTTTCGATGGCGGACCTGGCGCCGTAGAATAAGTAGCGGGTTTCGCCCGGCTCCATGGCGATCGTGACCGATGGAACCCCAAGGGACCAGGCCCCTTTGAAGTAGTCGTAGACATCGGTCTTGCGTGGAAAGCGCACGGTCTTGGCGCCAGCGCGGCTGGCGTGGACGACGACGAGGTCGTCACTCGCCATGGTGACGTCGTCGGTATCGAGAAAGACATGTCCGCCCGAGTAACGGACGATGGCGCGGATCGTGGCGGGTTCCATTCGCATGCCGCCGAAGAAGACCGAGCGGAAGGTGCTGTTGTCCTTGACGGCAAAGGCATCCTTCCCAATGTCCGTGAAGCGGCCGAGCACGGTGTCGGCGCCGCCCTCCACGTACCAGCGGGGTGTCGCGAGGACGTCGGCGCCGAAGGAAGATTGGCCGCCGAGTCCGAAGTTGGCAGCATCGGCGGCGGGGGTGATGCGGACGGAACCCCCGGACGTCGTGCTGCGAATATCCATTCCGGTCATCTTCGTGATGTCCGACGGCGCCGTCTTGCCGAACCCGTAGACAAAGACCAGCGTACGGCCGCCCGCTTCCGCGGCCCGCCGCAGCTTCGTGGCCTGTGCCTCGTCGATCCGAAACGGGTCGAGAACGAACAGCTCCTTGGCGTCCGGTATACGTCCCTCTGCCAGATCCTCGAGGGCAAACGTGCCAAAGGAGAGACCCGCCCTGTACATGTCGTAACGCTGGTAGCTCAGGAAGTGCCGCGCAGAATCGGTTGGCTGCGCGACGAGGGACATGGCCTTCTCGTCTACGAGGAGCGCCGCGTCGAATCGCGGGGTTTTCTGCCCTGCGGCGTAGGCTGCGTAAAGGCTGGCCAGTTTGCCGTTGCTCCGCCAGACCGTGTCGTCGTCGTACCAACCCACCGACCAGAGGTCCATGAACCAGACGGCGCCGCCACGGATCATGACCTGTCCGATATCGCGCTTGCAGACCTCCACGATCTCCGGCACGGTTTCGATCGGCACGAGATAGCCGTCGTGCTCGGTTTTCGATCCCGTACGGTTGATCAAGGTGCGGTTGCCTCCGCGTCCAGCCAGGCGCGGCGCAGTGCCGCGTCGTTGCCGTACCGGATGGAGAGCCACTCCCGGAACTTGCGGCTGTTGGCCTCGGACGTGTCGAGACCGTTCTCACGGAACATGTACTGGAACCACTCGCCGCATTCGAGGTGGTAGCCGATGACGTGCCTCGACAAGGCCGGATCGCTGCGGATGAAGGTCACCAGGTCGCGGAGCATTTTCTTTGCGTCCGCCAGCCACAGGTCCGAGGCGATCGAAACCATGGGGCGGCAGGGCGCGCGGTTCGTCGTGAAACGCACCAACTCCGACGCGGCATAGCTGGACACGTCGCCGTAGCATCCGGTGTTCACCCGCAGGAGGATAAAGCCGTCCGGGTCCCCGGTGATGACCGTTTTCAGGTCGTTCTCCAGATCAGCGTATTGCTCCTTGTTCGGCCCGGTGCGGCGCAGGCCGGGGCTCGAAATCATGGAGTGCAGGTGGATCCCGTGGGCGCCCGCCTTCCGGAATTCCTCCTGGATGACGGCGTGGCGGGCCTTCACGTCGGTGTTGCCGAAGAACATGACCGTCGGCACCTGGACGCCGTTGATGAAGAGACGGGGCATGCCGTTGACCGGGGCGACCTTCGCCACGGCCGGCCGGTCCGCCGCCGGCCAGGCGAAGGCGTTGACCGGCTGCGCAGGTTTCGAGGCGGAAAAGGCAACCAGGGCGCCGCCCGCGAGGCAGATGACGTGGGCCAGGCGTTTATGGAGTTGAAAGAAGTGCATGTGGAACCTGCCATGTCATTCCGGAACAACAGTGACAAGAGAAAGTTCCGACAGAAAGATTCCGACGGTATAATCGCGACCAAAATCAACCATGGCTACGGGCGCGCGATGATCGTCCCTGACGACGGAGGTTACTTTGCCAATTGAACCTCGCCCCTTGGGTTGCCCCTGTCTGCCTTCCAACATGTCTTGCACATAAGCTCCGGCAGTGATGCCGTCTATGCTGCGCGTCCATTCCTTTCCCTGGGACCTCAGTTGCCCTTCAACAGAATCAGCCGCCGCGACCTCGCTAGATGACCAGCCAGTCGCTCTATAAAGATATGGCGGACCGGCGTGCCTTAGATTCAATGTCACGTTCTGGGAAGTATTCAGTGCTTCTCTGTCACGGGTCTTCACGATGACAGTCGTAGCCGCGTTAATAGTCCCGCCCTCATTCTTGATCAGAGCTTTGCAGAAGACGCCGTTGTGCTCCCCCTCGTCACAAACTTTGATCTCTTCTTCCTCCCCTGCTTTGATCGTTATTGTCGGCGCACTCAGAAAATCTGTCTCGCTCTTCTGACCATGCGTCCGCGCTTGAATCACCTTGAATTCAACGATGTACTGTTGCGGAGCATCGGCACAGCGAACCGTGACCTCTGTCCTGTAGCTTTGTTGCGTTGTTGCACATCCTCCGCAAACAATTCCCGCCAAGGCCAACACAATCATTCTCTTTTTCATTATTCCGAACTCCTAAATCAAAACGGGCACCCACCCCACTGTAATTGTTGCGGGCTCTTATCTTGCAGACGCGCGGGCTTCATCAATAAAGGCGAGCACATGGGTCAAAGGCACGTCGCGCTCCACAGCGTGTGAGGGCGCAAAGACATAGCTTCCTTCCCGGCCAAGTTTCAAGAGGCGACGGCATTCCTTCCGCACATCGGATTCGGAGCCGTACGGCAGGATCCTCTCATCCCAGAATGGTTTCCCCATAATCAGGCCGTGCTGCTGGCCCCAGTCATCACCAAAATAGATGGCGTCAATGTCATACTTGAATGCTTCCCGGACTCCCTGAACCGGAACGGACCGTAGTAGAAGATGTAGTCCTTGCCTTGGTCCAATGTCCACTTCGCGCCCCGCACCACCGGCTCCGGGCGCGAGCATCCTGTTTCCAACGGCCAGTGCCGGCCGAATTGGTGGGCTTCGTAGACGACGCCGTCCATGGACTTGATGATCTTTTGCGCTTCGGGGTCTTCCGCAAAGAAGCAGGGGTGCTCCACCATCTGGATCAGTTTGTAGTTATCTTGCTTGAGGAGGCCCGAGGCGTGGGCATCGCGGAAGAGCTTGCGCAGGGCGGCTACGTCTTCGGGATAGAGAATGCGGTAGTCCTGCTTGAACGGGCCGGGCTTGCCACGGCCGGTGAGACCTGTTTCGCGGCAGATGAGGATGTATTGCACGACCTGCGACGACGTTTTCACAATGTTCGTCGGTGAGGCGAATTGCAGCGCGTGATTCATTCCTGCCTGCTCTGCTCTGCGAATGTAATCCACCAGCTTGCTCGTTTTCGGATCCGGGTTGACCTCAGCTCCGCCGTCATCCTCCAGATACCACTCGAAGAAACTCTTGTCGGTCTTGAAGCACCCGCGCGGCCCCCAGACCACGTCGAGGTTCTCAGCCACGAAGGGATACTGGCCTTCAAGATCTGCGTAGTTGCCTATCCCCGCCAACCAGCCAGCCTTGGCTTGGACGGAATCATGGGGTAGAAGGCGAAGTCCTACGAGACCATATGGTCGCTGTGCTTCACTTGAGTAGACAGCGGTTGCAAGGCAGTCGGGTTTCTTTTTATTGGTCCAAGCAGACAGAGCTTTGGCCACCTCGTCAAGCCATCGCGTGTCAGGTTCATATCGCGGCGGCTTTCCCATGGTCGGACAGATCCCGCCACCTTCGGAATGCTCATTCCAAGAGTACATGAAGAATGTTTGTGCCTCGCATTCCGTGGGGTGAGCCGCCACGAAATCAAGCGTGGCGGTAACGCGAGCAGTGAGGTCACCCTTCCTGGGCCACTGGTAATGGTACCATTGCTTCTTTGGTTTGCCTGTCTTCTCGTCGATGGCGCGTGGCCATGGGTACTGCATGCTCGTGCACGGCGGGATGAAGGGCAGCCCGCGGTTGAGAAACTGCTTTTCATACGTGTCGTTGAGCGTCTTTGTCGCTTCCGCATAAGTCGGTGACTTGTCCCTTTCTGAAGTCGTGCCGCCGTAGCTGCCGTCGTAGTCTGTGAACGCATCGTAGCCATCCTTCTTGAGTTCCTGGGCGTGCTCGAAACTTCGGGCCGGCACGATCATGCCTACGATGTAGGGGTTCGTCAGTCCAGTGGCCTTCACCCGGTTCCGGATGTAGTCGGTGAACTCCCTGCCGGTCATCTTCTGGTCGCCTTTTGCGGCAGCGAGTTGCTCCTTGAAGTTTTCGGGCCAGAGGACGAGGACAAGCGGTCGGGCACCCATCACCTTCTGCCAGTTCGGCATCTTGATATACTCGATGGTCTCATCCATCATGGCTTCTACTTTGCCACGCGTGTACTGCATCGCCTTGTGGCCGTAAAGCGCCCACACGAACCCCATCATTTTTGCTTCAGGGCGGGCACTTGCCATTTGCGCATCGAGGTTGTTCTTGAGTTCCCAGGCATTGGCGACGATCTTCCGTGCGGGCCCGTGATAGATGAAGAAATCGATGCCGGCATTGTAGGCATAGCAGATTTCCTGGTCCATCGCCTGCTGCAGGTATTCCTGGCTGAAAGGGTAGTTGCACCAGAGCGGACCCGCGTTGGCTGGATGCTGGACCCATTCCACATCCTTCGTCAGTCGGCAGAAGAACGGCGCCCGGTCGTGCCATTCGGATGCCTTGAGGAAGCCTGGCGCGCCCGGCAGATAACCCAGTTCCTGTTCTTGTGTGGCCCCGTTGCCGGAGTACATGTCCCAGCGCTGCACACCCATCAGAGGTCTGTCTCGCTTTGCGGCTATGGTATCGGACATCCCTTGACTGCATAGCGCAACGCAAAGCAGCACGGACCCACGCATGCTGATCAAAAAGTGCCTTCGATATTTCCGGATCATTCCTGTCTCTTTCTTCGCCATCGCGCACAACGTTACGGCTGTGCGGCACGCGGTAGCGTGTCTGCACCCGCCGATTGTTGGGCGTGCCGGCCGTCCTTCTTGAGAAGGGGGCGAATGGCATCGAGTCGCTCGGTGTTTGGCGTGCCGTCGGCGTTCAGCGTGGGGATTAGCCAGCCGCCTTCGTCGTTCTCGTTCCAAGCATAGATGATGACCGCGTTTGCAGGTGTCAGGTCACGGTTCTGCACCGTCCACTCGATCGCGTCCTTCAGATGCGTGGTCAACTGCCCGGGCGTGGCCGTGACCGCGTCGATGAGGGGCTTCTGCAATGCCGGCGGTGTCGGGTCCGGCACGGCCTTGCACTTCCTCCAGCTCTGAGGGTGCTCGATGCGCGGCCGCGTGTCCCAACCCGCGGCGGCGAACGTGACCGTGGGGATGCCATGCTGCCGGCAGGTGCCCCAGTAGTAATTCTTCACGTGGTTGGTCAGTTGCGCGTACGGCCACATCGCGCCCTGGTACTGACCGCCCGCGGCGTAGGCCGAGACGGCGTCAAAGCCGAGGCCCTGGGCCTCCTTCCAGTCGTTCTGCGGATTCCAGCCCATCAGGACGAGGTACGGCTTCCTCAACCCGGCGGCCGTGCAGGCTTCGCCCAGCTTCAGGAAGTCCGCCCGGTCCAGCTTGGCCGGCTTTCCGAAGACGAACATCAACGGCCGTCCATCCGCCACCTTCAGGTAGTCCGGGTTCTTGAAGAACTTCACGAGCCGTGGCCACGCGGTTTCGCGATGGCCTTCCAGCCGTGCGCCTTCCTCGATAAAGCAGAAACGCAGGCCGCGCTTGTCCTTCGCGTCCAGGTATCGCCGCAGGGCGATGGAGAGGCCTTTCTCCTCCCAGTAGTCTACGAAGGCCCAGTAATTGAGGCCGGCGTCGGCCGCGTAGGCGATCTCGCGGTCCATGGTTATCTGCGAATCCCCGTCGATGGTCACCTTGGCATCGGACCTGATCTTGGCGAAGAACGGCAGGCGGAAGTGGAACTTCTTCGGGCCCATCGAGCGTTCGACTTCCTTGACCGCCCCCTCCTGCCCGTAGAAGGCATCCCAGCGGATCGCGCCAATCATGGGCTGCGGCCGGTCTTGTGCCGCCAAGACGGTAGTTCCCATCATCATCAGTATTCCCAGCAATTCCGAGTTCATGCTTTTCATCTTCGTCCAACAAGTACACGAGAGCACAGAGAACAACAGAGACCACAGCGAAATGCCTGTCCTCAGCCGGCGAACAGGCCGCAGCAGCATAAAATTCTCTCTGTGCTCTCTTTTTTCTCTGCGGCCTCTGTGTCCTTCACTTGCTGCTGCACGATGCGACGCATATGCATCGCATATTACGTCGGAACGATCCAACCCCAACAGGCTGCCAGTGGCTCAATTCGGCGGCCAGAGACCGCCGATACCACCCGAAAATAGTTTTTCAGCGGGATCGCCATTTCGGGGACACTACACGAATAGGCCCGCTCTCGCGTACGCCTTCACTGTTGCGGATCAGGCGCGAGTTACTGAGAGTCGCCTGCATCCGCCCTGTTGGGATTGTTGCGGTGTTGTGCCTTCTTTCTACGTTCAAGCATTGTTCGGATTCCATCCAACGGCAGTGCGGCGCTCGCCAGATAATTCGGCAACAGCCGACTCTCACCACTGATCCATTCGCAAGCGCCATGCTTCTTGAAATGGTCCACCATGTTCACAACCGTCTGATCCGCCAACGCGGAGTCAACGAGATCCAGCGTGTAGACAAACCATCCCACCGGCGTAGCCCAGAACGCGCCCGACTGATAGTTTCCACCGTTTGCAGGCGTTTTCTTGCCATTCCAATCGGTGGATCCCGGGATGTGCCGCACCTGGCCGTCCTGCACGATCTCGGCGTAGTGCACCTTGAAATACTGTGCGATCTGTTTCGCCTGTCCCACGTCCGCGACGCCCAGCCAGACGGCAAACGCCGAACCCCAGATATCCGGCACGTTACAGTTGCCTGTGGTCGACCGAAACAGGCCGACCTCCTTGTCCCAGAAGACGCTGCGCACGTTCGCGCCAACCCGCGCATCTTCCTGCCGCCACTTCTGCGCCTCGTCCTTGCGTCCACCCGCTTCCAGCAGGTCGCCCAACTGCCGCGAGGCCTGCACCATCAACAGCGAACAGAACAGCTCGTCGCCCGACTTCTGAATGCTGTCAGTGAACCCGTACGGACAACGCTCGCCGGGAAACGTGATATGAGCCAGTCCGTTGGTCGTGTTGCGCGGCATGTAGTTCATGGTCTTGATCAGCGGATCAAGCATCTCACCCAGCAACGTTTTGTCCTTTGTCTGCTGATAGGTCTGCCACGCTACGCTCACGGTGAACGGCGGACCGTCCAGCACCGGTTCCTTTCCCATGCTGCCGTAGCCCGGCTTGTAGATGGGCGTGCCATCGAACTTCACGCAGTCGACGCCTGCGCCATCCGCACGCACACTCCGCACAAAGAGGCGGCAGGCGTCGATCAATTCCTTGTCTGAGTAGGACGTGATCGACCCTTCCAACGTATACTCGTAGTCCCGCAGCCAGAAAGCTTCATACCCAATCCCAACCTGGGGGGGAAAAGCAGCCGTTCCATCCTTCATTTCACGCTTTGACGCCCGGATTATTCGGTGTGCTTCCTTTTCCAGCCAAGAGACAGCGTCAAGGACCTTCTGGTTCGGTACTCTCATATTCTCCTCCTCGGCAGCGCCGACAGTGTTGCACGCCAATAGAGTGAGTGTGCCGACAATCACTCGCGTCATGTGGTTACTCAGTGTGATTCTCCTTTCCGATCCCAACCCGCCACTGTCGATTTGTGTACACGGGCGCTGGTAATTATTTCGGTTTCATCCCGGGCCGCGGCAGATGCGCCACCATGCGCTCCACATCCGTCTTCGCCCGCTGACCGGATGAATTTTCCGGTTTTGTCCTGAAAGGGTATTGATCGTACAGCGCCACCAGTTCCGCGCGTACTTTTGCAGCCGTGTCCGGAGCGGATCCGCCGGACGTTTCATAAACAGCATCGACCTTCATCAGTCCGTCACGGATCGCTTCGCCTGCTGTCGGCTCCTGGACGATGGTCATCGGCTCGGGCAGATATTCCGGATGCTCCACGAGGTACTTTCCGTGATTGCAGTAGTAATCAAAATAGGCGCTCCTGATCGCTTTATCCATGACCGCACCATGCACGTGTCCAAAACTGTGCATGAACTCGTGGATCTGGATGATCGCATACCACGACGTATAAAAATCAAACGTGTTGCGCATGTGCTGCAGGGCCAGTTGAATCTGCGTCTCCTTCCCGAATGACGACCAGCCCGCATCTTCCCGGGCGGTTGAACGGATGTGAATCGCATCCGGAACCTGCCCCTGCACGCCCAGATATACGCCGTACTGGTAGAACCGCTCCAGTTTGTCCATGTAGGCCCGTGCATTGGCGGCCCGCCAGTAGCGCGGCACATCCATCGTGATGTGCTTTGACTTCCAGGCGACAAACGGTTCCGGTCTCACCTTCTGCCGAACGCTCTGGCCGTTGAGCTGATACGATACATCCATCTCAAAAGCCGCCAGGGTCTCATCCCAGTCACGCCAGATGTCATTTTGAAAACCGTTACCCCATCCACCAAAATCCGGCTTCACACGTTTCAGTTCGGCATCGGTTACATGGTCCGGATTCGCAGGAGCCGGCTTGCCGTCCCGCCTCCCGAGCGTGGCCTGCCACTGGATGCTCGATGCCTTCGTATCGACTTTGTCTCCCTGTGCGTTCATCAGATCAACGCCCCACAGCAGACTGTGCGGCGCCGGCGCACCTTTCAAGGCAAACCGGGCGTAGCCGCTCAATTCAAACGGCCCGCCAAGCTCAAAGGTGTACGTCTTGCCCTTGAGAATATGATTGTTCCGCTGCACCACCAGCGTCCCTTCCGGGATCGGGTAGGAATACGAAAGCTCCACAAACTTCCGGTTCGTAACGTAGCGGGTGTCCCGGGTGACCGGCACGCGGCACGACTCCGGTTGATCCGGCTCCGCCGGTGGATAAAACAGCACGGTGATCTGTTTGTCGCCCAGCCAGTTAAATCGGCAGAAACAGTTGTCTTCATTCTCCAAATTCAGCGCCAGGGAGCCCCCGGCCACCTTCTGCCACAACTCCGCATAGAGAGGAGCCGCGCCCCCTTCGTTTTTGGCCGACACCCGCGCCCAGACCGTTTGTCCCCTGGCGAGGATCACCCGGGCGCCGGGTTCCACAGGGATCGCATTTGTCGCCGGCGCCCGTTCCACCCGCAGGGATGCTTTCGTGATCGTGACCGGGCTCTGCTGATACGAAAGGCTCAGGACTTGCGGAGGTAACGGCGCCAGGAGGATCGTTGTATCGACCTTGACATCCGTCAGCTCGGATGAAAGCAGCACAAGGTCGCCGTCCTTGTTCTTGCCCTGCACAACAAAGAGATATTTTCCTGGCGCCACCTGAACACCCCGGCTGGCTGAATCCAAGGGCCCTTCTTTTTTCACAAACGCGACCTGCTCGTGCCTGTCCAGGATCCCCAGCTTGAAGACCATGATTTCCGTGCCGGCCACGGCGCGTCCATCCCCGCATTTGATCTGTACGGTCGCGCCCCATCCGTTCACCACAGCAGCCAGCAGAACCATCGACGAAATAACTATTTTCGACGTTTTCATGTCACTCCCAGTTTCTTACGTACGGCCAGACACATTTATCCACGTTGCTTTCCCTCAGAACCTGCCAAATTCCAGACACGCGGCATAAACCGCGCTCAGGTTGTCCAGCGGGCAGCACGGCGGCAGGTTGTTGGCTTCCTGCAGAATGAATCGCCCGCCCTCCTTGATCCCGCTCTGCAGAATTTCCCGTGTGCGTGCAAAACACGCCTCCGGTGTGCCGCCGTGCAGGAGCCCCACGTGCGGCCCGCCGGAAATCTCCACGTCCGGCCCCAGCGCCCGCCGCAGCGCGCCGTGGTCAATGGGGAAGCCCGTGTCGAAGCTCACGACGCCGAGCTTTGTGACCAGCGTCGGCAGGTGCCGGCTCACGTCGCCACACAAGTGGATGCTTCGCTTGCGGGAGGCAGGTGTCGTGTCCGAGGTGGCGCGGTACCAGAATTCGTGCAGCGGCAGAATGTGCTCCTCGTACATGGCGGTGCCGATCAACTGGATCGAATCGTCTGCCGTCCCGCCCCATTCGGCCTTTTTCCACGTCTGGCCACTGTGCTCCACCAGCGCCCGGTTGCGCACCAGCACGGCGTCGATGATCTGGCGCATGAAGCGCACGGCCTTCTCCGGCTCCGTGCCGAGCAGCGCGAAGATGTCCTCGCCCATCAGCACGGCGGCGATGGTCATGGGGCCGTCGAACCCCAGCGAAAAGGGCGCGACGTCGCCCCTGCGGCCGGCATGGGTGAAATCGCGCGCGGCCTGCGTCAGCGCCGCATGAAACGCCAGGCGCTCGCGGATCCACGGATTCTCGAGCGGCTTGGAGAAATCCCGCGCCAGGAATGCCTCCACGTCGGCCTCGGTCAGACAGGCCAGGTTGCTCGGGCAGTTATCGGCATCGAAACGCACCGGCGCACCGAAATATGCGCCATCGGCCGTGTTTTGCGTGTCCACGTAGAAGCGCCATCGTTCCGGGAGTTGCGCCGGGCTGTCGCAGATCTGGCTCAGCGTCTGCGCCTGGTACTCCTGAAACCGTGACTGCACGGTCATGAGCGTCAGCGGGTCGTGGCAGTACTGTTCGAACGTGAAGCCTTCCGGATTGAGACGGCGGTCGAGCAAAATGATCCGCGGATTCACATTCCAGCGCAAGGGAACCCGGTGGGGGTTCCGCGCGTGGTAGGCTTCCCATACGGCAGCCTTTTCAGAGTCGGTTGGTGTTTTCATAGCGTCTGAGTCTCCTGATTGATCTACATCGTTAGCGCACAGTCTGTATCTGCGTCACGCCTCTCCATGGATTGCTCGCATGTCAGTTCCGGGTTCTCCACCCCCTCACTTCTTGCGGCATTCGCGGGCGACTTCCAGCACCACTTCGATATTTCGCAACGGCACATCACCCTGTATTGCCTGTGCCGGCGCAAAAATATGCCCGCCCTGCGCGCTCAGCAGATCCCGCACATATCGAGCTTCTTTGCGGACTTCCTCCACCGTTCCATAGGGAAGGGTCTTCTGCGTACTCAGCCCGCCCCAGAAGGTCAGTTTATGGCCATATTTCTTCTTCAAATCCGCAATGTCCATGCATTCCGGCTGCACGGGATTCAACACATCCAATCCCATTTCCACCAGGGAAGGTAACAGCTTTGTGATGCAGCCGCACGAATGAACCCAGACGTCTTTCCCGTAGGAATGAACCAGATCGTATTCCCGTTGCTCACCG
>SESD01000751.1_pt1 | contig 19403 bp, 15 predicted proteins | sample 3171411 | NCBI WGS metagenome assembly SESD01 (sample SAMN06051880, study PRJNA518727) | freshwater metagenome | biome: subpolar coniferous forest; feature: holomictic lake; material: water; isolation source: holomictic Lake 442, 16.5 m depth | place: Canada: near Kenora, Ontario | collected...
GCGGCGCCCGCCGGCGCGGGGGCGGCCGGGACGACGCCGGGGCCCGGCCGCAATTTTCCCGTGGTGCTGAATCCCACCCCGGCCGACGAGGCCGCGCGCTTCAATCGGGTGAAGGAGGAGATCGCCCGCCGCCGGGCCCTGCGGGAGCAGAACAACCCCCCGGCGGCGTCGCCGCGGAAATAGCGCCCGCGCGCCCCGCGGAAAAATTTCGTGTGTTTGCCGGGCCCGGCCCTAGTTTGGCCGCCGCATGCCCGCCCCGTCGCCGCCCCCCGCCGCCCCGCTGTCCAACGGCGCGCTCGTCCGGCGGCTGCTGGGCCTGACCTGGCGCTACCGGCTCGGCTGCCTCAAGGTGCTCAGCATCCAGCTGGTGCTGCTCACCATGGGCCTGCTGGGCCTGAGCCTCACCGGCCTGGGCATCGACTACATCCGGCACCAGGTGCAGGGCGGCCCGTTTCCCTCGGCCAAGTTCGGCCTGACCCTGCCGGCCGACTGGCCGCCGCTGCCGGTGATCGCCCTGCTCGCCGGCATCATCCTCCTGCTCGCCCTGGGCCGCGCGCTGCTCAACTACGCCTACCTCATCTCGATCAACGTGCTCCTGCAGCAGCAGCTGGTGGTGGAGCTGCGCGCCGTGATCTACGACAAGCTGCAGCAGCTCAGCTTCCGCTTCTTTGACGCCAACTCGACCGGCTCCATCATCACGCGCGTCACCGGCGACGTGCAGTCGGTCCGCATGTTTCTCGACCAGGTGCTGTTCCAGAGCGTCATCATGCTCGTCTCGCTCACCGTCTACGTGGTCTACATGGCGAGCCTGAGCCCCGGGCTGACGCTGGCCTGCCTCGCGACCACGCCGCTGCTCGCCCTGCTCTCGCTGGGGTTCTCCAAGCAAATCCAGCCGGCCTACGCGCAGAGCCGGACGCTGGCCGAGTCCCTGGTGCAATACCTCGCCGAGAGCATCCAGGGCATCGCGGTGACCAAGGGCTTCGGGCGCGAGGCGGAGAACCGTGCGCGGTTCGACGCCGCCAACCGCGCGGTGTACGACCAGCAGCTCGGGATCTTCTGGCGCGTGAGCCTGTTCTCGCCCGCCGTCGGCCTCCTCACGCGCGTCAACATGGTCGTGCTGCTCGGCTACGGCGGCTGGCTGGTGATGCAGGGGCGGCTCCCGTTGGGCACGGGGCTGGTCGTGTTCGCCGGGCTGCTCGAGCAGTTCTCCGGCCAGGTGAACAACATCGCGGGCGTGGTCAACTCCGTGCAGCAGTCGCTGATCGGCGCGCGGCGGGTGTTCGAGGTCATGGACGCGCCGGTCGAGGTGCAGAGCGCGCCCGACGCGATGCCGTGCCCGCGGCTCCAGGGCGCGGTGCGGTTCGAGCGGGTGGCGTTCTCCTACAGCGGGATCGACCCGGTGCTGCGCGACATCACCCTCGACGTGCGCCCGGGGCAGTGCGTGGCGATCCTCGGCGCCACCGGCGCCGGGAAGAGCGTGCTGATGAGCCTGATCCCGCGCTTCTACGACGTGACCGGGGGCCGCCTGCTGATCGACGGCATTGACGTGCGGCACCTGCACCTTGACGACCTGCGCCGCAACATCGGCCTCGTGTTCCAGGAGAGCTTCCTCTTTTCCAACACGGTGGCGGCGAACATCGCCTTCGGCCACCCCGGCGCCACCCCGGCGCAGATCGAGCAGGCCGCGCGCATCGCCGCGGCGCACGACTTCATCGTCCAGCTCCCGCAGGGCTACGACACCGTCCTCGGCGAGAGCGGCAACACGCTCTCCGGCGGCCAGCGGCAGCGCCTCGCGATCGCCCGCGCGGTGCTGCTCGCGCCGGCCATCCTGTTGCTCGACGACCCGACCGCCGCGATCGACAGCGAGACGGAGCACGAGATCTTCGAGGCGCTCGACCGCGCCATCGCCGGCCGCACCACCTTCATCGTGGCCCACCGGCTGAGCACGCTGCGCCGGGCCGACTGCATCCTCGTGATGGAAAACGGCCGCATCGTGCAGCGGGGGACGCACGAGGAGCTGCTGCGCGTGCCCGGCCCGTACCGCCACGTCGCGAGCCTGCAGCTGGTGGACGGCCGCGAGCTGGCGCCCCCGCCGACCCCGGAGGCCGCGCCATGAAGCCGCCCCCGCCGGCCCGGACCCTCGGCCCGCTCGTCCAGCGCGGGCGCGAGGACGAGGACGAGGAGCAGTTCAAGCCGCTTGAGTGGGGCCTGATCCGCCGCCTCTTCACCTACACGCGGCCGTTTGCGGCCAAGCGGAACCTGCTGATCGCGCTCACCGTGATCCGGGCGATGCAGATCCCGGCCATCACCTGGGCGATGGGCCGCATCATCGCGGGCCCGATCGCGCGGCACGACTGGGAGGTGCTCCCCTGGGCGGTGCTGGGCTACGCCCTGCTGGCGGCCGTGACGGACGGGATGTTCCACTTCCGCCAGCGCTACGCGCTCGAGCTGGGCGAGGAGGTCGTCACCGCGCTGCGCACCGCGATCTTCGACCGCCTGCAGGGCATGCCGATGAGCTTTTTCCACCGGACCAAGCTGGGCTGGATCATCGGCCGGGTGACCACCGACGTGGAGACGGTGCGCGCCGGCATCCAGGACGTCCTGTTTGTCTGCATCATCCAGTCCGGCCAGATGGTGTTCGCCGCGGCGGTGATGGCGTGGTGCGACTGGCTGCTCTTCCTCGTCGTGATCACCATGGCGCCGGTGCTCTGGCTGGTGAACCACCACTTCCGGATGCGGCTGAGCCAGCTCTCCCGCGCCGCGCAGGAGAGCTTCAGCCGCGTCACCTCCACGCTGGCGGAGTCGGTCAACGGCATGCGCGTGACCCAGGGGTTCGTCCGGCAGGAGACCAACCTCGGCCTCTTCCGCACCCTCCTGGCCGATCATTCCCGCTACAACATCGAGCAGGCCCGGACCTCGGCCATCCTCACGCCGCTGCTCGAGCTGAACAGCCAGTTTTTCATCGCCGTCCTCCTGCTGCTCGGCGGCTGGCGGACGCTGCACGGGGCCATGACCATCGGCGAGCTCATCCAGTTCTTCTTCCTCGCCAACCTGTTTTTCGCGCCGATCGCGACGATCGGCAACCAGTACAACCAGGCGCTCATCGCCATGGCGGGGGCGGAGCGGGTGTTCCGGCTGATCGACGCCCGGCCCGACTGGGAGGACGACCCCGCGGCGGAGCCGCTGCCGGCCGGGCGCGGGACCGGCCTGCGGGTGGAGTTCCGGGACGTCACCTTCGGCTACGACCCGGCGCGGCCGGTGCTGCACGGGGTGAGCTTCACCGTCGCGCCCGGCCAGACGGTCGCGCTGGTCGGCCACACCGGGAGCGGCAAGAGCTCGATCGTCAACCTCGTCTCGAAGTTCTACCTCCCGACGCGCGGGGAGCTGCGGCTCGACGACCGCGAGATCCGCACGCTCACCAGCCACTCGCTGCACGCGCAGATGGGCATGGTGCAGCAGCAGAACTTCCTCTTCACCGGCACCGTGCTGGAGAACATCCGGCTCAGCCGGCCCGGGGCGAGCCTCGCGGAGGTGCGCGCGGCCGCGCGGCAGCTCGATTGCCTCGACCTGCTCGAGGCGCTGCCGCAGGGGCTGCAGACCGAGGTGGGCGAGCGCGGGGCGGGCCTCTCGGTCGGCCAGCGCCAGCTGGTGTGCTTCACGCGGGCGCTGCTCGCCGACCCGCGCCTGATCATCCTCGACGAGGCGACCAGCGCGATCGACGCGCTCACCGAGGCGCGGCTGCAGCAGGCGCTGGTGGCGCTGCTGCGCGGGCGCACCAGCATCGTGGTCGCGCACCGGCTGAGCACCATCCGCCACGCCGACCTGGTGCTGGTCCTCGACCAGGGCCGCATCATCGAGCGCGGCACGCACCTCGAGCTGCTCGCGCAGCGCGGCCACTACGCGGCGCTGTACGAGCAGTTCGTGCAGGTGGACGACCGGACCTGACGGGCGGCGCGGCCCAGATTTTTCAAAATTCTCCTAGGCAAACGCCCGGGTTTCACTCTAGAAAGGCGTTGCTATCAACGTTAGGCACCCTAAACCCACAATCACTATGGCTAAAAAATCCGCTCCCAAGAAGGCTGCTCGCAAACCGAACGCCGCGTTCATGAAACCCGTCACGCCCGACGCCAAGCTCGCGGCCGTGGTCGGCTCTGCGCCGCTTCCCCGCACTGAGCTCACCAAGAAGCTCTGGGCCTACATCAAGAAGAACGGCCTGCAGGACAAGAAGGTCCGCACCCAGATCAATGCCGACGACGCCCTCAAGGCCGTCTTCAATGGCAAGAACAAGGTCAGCATGTTCGAGATGACCAAGCTCGTCTCGGGCCACGTCTCGTAACCCGACTTCGGTTTTTCCCTGGCCGCCGCGAGCAATCGCGGCGGCTTTTTTGTGCCCGCCCCGCCGCGCCCCGCGGTCCCTTCGGGGTTGCCGGCCGGGCGCCAGCGGGTTTAGTCAGTCCTCTCGCCCCGCCCGCCCCGCATGTCCCCCCGCCGCCTCCACCAGTTCAAGGATCGCCTGCTCACGGTCCTCATCGTGAGCGCCGGCTGCGGGGCCGCCGTCCTGGGCTACCTGCAGGAGCGCGAGCGCCTGCTCGGCGAGGTGCTCGCGCGCACGCGCCACAGCGCGGTGGCGTTTCAATCCGCCGAGCTGGCGGCGCTCACCGGGACCCGCGCGGACCTGCCGGGCCCGGCCTACGCCGCGGTCCAGGCCCGGCTGCAGCGTTTCCAGGACACCGACCGCCAGGTGCGGGGCCTGCGGATCTTCCGTTATCTCCCGGCCTCGGGCCGGACCCTCGTGCTCGCGGACCCCGCCCCGGGCGGCGCCCGGCCGGGCGACCCCTACGCCGCCGCCGGCACCTCGCCCAGCCTGCCCACCCGCCTGCGCACCGGCGAAGCGGGGGTCGACGGGCCGGGGGACTCCGAGCTGGCCGCCGTGGTCGCCGCCTATGCGCCGATCGGCCCGAAGCCGCCGCCGGGGGCCCCGCGGGATTTTCTGGCGATCGACGAGGAAATCCCGCGCTGGCCCCTCGCGCTGGCGCTGGCCGCGGCGGGCCCGGCGGTTTTTGTGTGGGTGGTCCTCGGGCTGCCGCTCGTGGGCTACCTCCTGGCGCGCCGCGCGCGGGAGCAGGGCGAGGCGATCCGCAACCTCTCGGCGGCGGTGGAGCAGAGCCGCTCCGCCATCATGATCATCGATCCGCACGGCCACATCGAGTACGCCAACCACGGGCTCTGCGAGCAGCTCGGCCACCCGCACCACGACCTCATCGGTCGCCCCTGGCTCAATTTTCAGGTGGCCGACGCGGCCGCGGGCACGGGGGCGGAGCTGGTGGCGGCGGTGCAGGCCGGCCGGCCGTGGGCGGGCGAGTGGCTCAACCGCCGCCGGGACGGCACCCTCTATCCGGTGCGCGGGGCGTTCACCCCGGTCCGGCGCCGGAGCGGCCGGCTCGCCTGCTGCATTGCCACGATCGAGGACCGGTCCGAGCACCAGCGCACCGAGGAGGCGCTGCGGGACTCGCAGGAGCGGGCCGGGGCGGGGGAGACCGCGAAGAGCCACTTCCTCGCCACCATGAGCCATGAGGTGCGGACGCCGCTCAACGGCATCATCGGCTTCACCAGCCTGCTCCTTGACACCCCGCTGACGCCGGAGCAGCGGGAATTCGTCCAGACCATCCAGCTGAGCAGCGAGTCGCTGATCCAGCTGACGGGGGACATCCTGGATTATGCGCGCATCGAGGCCGGCAAGCTCCAGCTGGAGCCGCAGCCCTGCGCCCCGCGCGAATGCGTGGAGGAGGCGCTCGACCTGGCGGCCACGAAGGCGGCGGCCAAGGGCCTCGAGCTGCTCCACTGGGTGGACGAGGCCGTGCCGGCGGTGATCAGCGCGGACGGCAACCGCCTGCGCCAGGTGCTGGGCAACCTGCTGGGCAACGCCGTGAAGTTCACGTCCGCCGGGGAGGTCGAGGTGCGGGTCAGCGTCGAGCGCAGCCCGCTGGGCGTGACGACCGGCCCGACCCAGCTGGTCTTCGCGGTGCGCGACACCGGCATCGGCATCGCGGCGTCCGAGCACGCCAAGCTCTTCCAGCCCTTCACCCAGCTCGACCAGGCGCTGACGCGCCGCCACGGCGGCTCGGGGCTCGGCCTCGCGATCGCCAAGAACATCGTCGAGCTGATGGGCGGCCGGATCTCGCTCCAGAGCGAGCCGGAGCGCGGCTCGACGTTTTCCTTCACCCTGCCCGTGCGGCCCGGCCCGGGGGTGGCGGAGCGGAAGCCGCTGCCGCCGCTGGCGCACCTGCGGCTCGCCCTCGCCGCCCCCGAGGGCCCGGTGCGCGCGGAGCTCGTCCGCCTCGGCGAGCGCTTCGGCGCCGAGCTGGTGCCCACCACGCCGGACCTCCTGGCGGCCACGCCCGGCTGGGATGTGGCGCTGATGGAGCTGGATGCCGCCCGGGTCGCCGAGCTGGTGGCCGAGCCGCACCCGTCGCCCGACCTGCCGCCCGAGCGCGTCTTCGGGCTGGTGCCGCTGGCCATGCCCAGCGTCACCCGGGCCGCGCTGCGGGCCCATTTCCGGATGCTGCTCAGCAAGCCCCTCCACCAGGACGCGCTCCACGCGCTGCTGGCCGCGATGGTGGACACCCCGGTGGCGATCCAGCCCCGGCGGAAAACCGCCGGCCTCAAGGTCCTGCTGGTCGAGGACGACCCGGTTAACCGCCTGCTGATGCAGAAGCAGCTCACCGCCCTGGGCTGCCGCTGGACCAAGGCGGAAAACGGCCGCGTGGCCGTGCAGGAGCTCACCCGCCAGTCCTTCGACCTGGTGCTGATGGACCTCTACATGCCGGAGATGGACGGGGTGGCCGCGATCGGGCAGATCCGCGCCGGCCTGGCGGGGGAGGAGATGAAGGAGGTCTGGATCTCGGCGCTGACGGCGGATGCACGGAGCGACCAGAAGGAACGCACGCTGGAGATCGGCGCGAACGACTATCTGGTCAAGCCCGTGTCCCTGCCGGAGCTGCGCGTCGCGCTGGAGAAGTTCGCCCTCGCCCGCCGTCGCCGCGGGTGAGGCCGGGCGCGCCCACCCGGCGCCAATTCGCTTGGCGGCGGCGGGCCGGGCCACCACGCTGCGCGGTTTTTCGATGAACCCCACTCACCCGGCACAGCACCGTCAGGCCATCTGGATGCTGCTGCTCGCCAATTTGCTGTGGGGCGTGAGCTTCCCGCTCATCAAGTCGCTCGCCTGGCTGCAGGAGCGGCTGGTGCCCGGGAGCAGCACGGGCTTCATCACCGTGGCCACGCTCCTGCCCCGGTTCGCCCTCGCCGCGCTGGTCCTGGGGCTCCTGTGCGGGGGCCAGCTGCGGGCGCTGACGCGGCGCGAGTGGCGGCAGGGCCTGGGCCTCGGGCTGTTTGCGCTGGTCGGCATGTTGTTCCAGATCGACGGGCTCCAGTTCACCTCGGCCTCGACCTCCGCGTTTCTCACCCAGTTCTACGCGATCATGATCCCGGTGTACCTGGCCCTGCGCGCCCGCCGCCTGCCGCCCGCGACGGTGTGGGTGAGCTGCGCCCTCGTGCTCGCCGGGGTCGCGGTGCTGGCCCGGCTGGACTGGCAGGACCTCAAGCTCGGGCGCGGCGAGCTGGAGACGCTGATCGCCTCGGTCTTCTTCATGGGCCAGATCCTCTGGCTGGAGCGGAGGGAGTTTGCCGGCAATCGCCCGCTGCCGGTGACCGTGGTCATGTTCGGCGTCCTCGCGCTGGCGGCCGGCCTGCTGGCGGCCGGCCTCGCCCCGGCGGGGGTGAGCCTGCGTCCGCTGTGGACCAGCGGGGCCTGGGCGGGGCTGACCGGCCTGCTCACCGTGCTGTGCACGCTGGGCGCGTTCACGCTCATGAACGTGTGGCAGCCGCGCCTGACGGCGACGGAGGCCGGGCTGCTGTACTGCTGCGAGCCGGTCTTCACGTCGCTGCTGGCGCTGTTCCTGCCGGCGTGGTTCGCGGCCTGGGCCGCCATTCCCTACGCCAACGAGACTGTGGGCGTCCACCTGCTGGTCGGCGGCGGGCTCATCACGGCGGCCAACCTGCTCCTCCAGCTCCGGCCCCAGCCGGGCGCCGGGCCCGCCGCATGAACCCCCCGGCCCGGCACGGGACGGCGCTCGCGATCCTCGCCGCCTGCACGCTCACCACCGGCGCCAGCTTCGTCTTGTACAAGGCCTCGCTGCTCGTCCAGGAACCGCTGGCCGCCGGCGAGAGCACCTGGTTCATCGCCGCGCACAACCTCGTGCCCCGGTTCCTGATCGGGGCGCTGCTCCTCGTCGCGGTCTACGGCGGCCGGGTGCTGCAGCTGACGCGCGGCGAATGGGCGCAGGCGGGCTTCATGGCCGTGACCTCGTTTGCCGGCTGCCTGCTGCAGGCGGACGGCCTGCAGCGCACCACCGCCGCGACGACCGCGTTTCTCACGCAGTTCTACGTGATTTTGATTCCCCTCTGGTGGGCCCTGGTGCACCGCCGGCGGCCCGCGACCTCCGTCCTGCTGGCGGGCCTGCTGGTGCTGGCCGGCGTTGCGGTGCTGGCGCGGGTGGACTGGCAGGAGCTGCGCCTCGGTCGCGGCGAGGCGGAGGTGCTCCTCGCCACGGTGTTCTTCTCGCTCCTGCTGTGCTCCCTGAACTGGCCGGCGTTCGCCGCCCACCGGCCCGAGCGCACCTCGGCGGCCATGTTCCTGCTCGAGGTCCTCCTCTTCGGCGCGGTGAGCCTGGCCGTCTGCCGGGAGCCGGCCCACCTGGCCGCGCCCTACCGCTCCTTCCCCTGGCTCTGGCTGGCGCTGGGGGCGACGCTGCTGGGCACGGCGGGCCCGTTCATCCTGATGAACCGGTGGCAGCGCTGCGTCACGACCGCGGAGGCGGGCCTCCTCTACAGCTTCAGCCCGGTCGTCGCGGCGCTCACCGAAATCGCCCTGCCGGCGCCGTTGGCCCGCTGGACCGGCATCCGCTACGACAACCAGCCGCTGACCCTGACGCTGCTCGCCGGCGGGGCGCTGATCCTGGGGGCGAACGCCCTCATCCAGCTGCGGCCGCGGCCGGCGGAGTAGCCGCCGGGAATTGGCCGTCGCGCAGGAACGCCCGGACGTGGGTGGCGGCGTCGCCGCACCACGGCAGCCAGGTATGCGCGTGGTGGAGGACGACGAAGTCGGCCATGCCCTCGAGCCGGGTGCGGGCGACCGCCACGGTGCCGTCGCTGGGCCCCCCGATCCAGCCGGCGAACAGGGGGTTGAAGGAGCGGTCGCCCGCGATGATGCCGAGGGCCCCCGTGGCGGCCGGCCACGGGCCGAGGGTTCGCGGCACGGACCGGGCATCGGTGCCCAGGCGGGCGCCGTTGACCCCGGTGAACCAGCGGAAGGGCGCGAAGCCGCGGAGGTGGTCGACCGGCTCGCAGCCCTGGTTGGGCGGCGCCAGCATCACGACCCGGCCGGGATGGGCCGCCGGGTGGTCGCGCCGGTAGAGCCGGAGCACGATGCCGCCCATCGAATGCGTGACAAAATTCACCCGCGCCGCCGGGTCGAGCCCGGCGGCCTGCAGCTGCGCGGGCAGCCACTGCGCCGCGAGCTGCTCCAGGGGCAGCGTGCGCGACGGGTAGGTCAGGTTGAGCACCCGGTAGCCGTCGGCCTGGAGGGCCCGGGCGAGCCGCGCCATGGCCCAGCTGCGCAGCCCGAGCCCGTGCAGCAGGACGACGGTGGCGCCGGCCGGGGGGTTCATGGCTGGCGGGCCGGGCGGAGGGAGGCGACGGCGCGCAGGGTGACGGCCCCGAGCACGATGACCCCGCCGGCCAGGGCGAGCGGGCCGGGGCGCTCGCCGACGAAGAGCAGCACCCAGACCGGGTTGAAGATCGGCTCGACCACCGGGATGAGCACGGCCTCGAGGGCGGTGACGTGGCGGATGGCCTGGCTGTAGAGCCGGTAGGAAAGGCCGAGCTGCACCACGCCGAGCACCAGCAGCATGAGCCAGCCGCGGGCGGGCAGGGCGGGGGCGGTGGCGATGAACGGCAGGCCGATCACGAAGGCGAGCAGGTTGCCGAGGATGATGGATTCGACGGCCGACCCGGCCTTCTGCTTCCGCAGCAGGAGCGCCACGCCGGCGAAGCACACGCCGCTGAAAACGCCGACGAGGTTGCCGAGCACGCTGGTGAGGCGGAGCTCGTCGGCGAAGAACAGCCCCATGCCGGCGAAGGTGGCGAGGATCGCCCACCAGTCGGCGCGGGTGGTCCGCTCCCCGAGGAACCACGTGCCCAGCAGCGCGACCCAGACGGGCGCGGTGTACTGGAGCAGGATGGCGTTGGCTGCGGTGGTGAGGCGGTTGGCGACGACAAAGGAGACGGTGCAGGCGACGTAGGCGACGGCCGCGCCGAGCTGCACGCGCGACCACGTGAAGTTCAGCCCGCGGCTGGTGGCCAGCAGGAACAGCGCGGCGATGAGCCCGCGGCCGCCGGCGACCGCCAGGGGCGACCAGCCAATCCCCTTGATCAGCACCCCGGCGAAGCTCCACAGCAGGGCCGCCGCCAGCAACTGCCCCACCGCCCGCGTGTGTTCCGGATTTTTCCCCACGAAACCGGATGACGCCAGCGGGCCGCGCCCGGGGCAAGGGGCAAGTGGCGGCGGCGTCCGCCGCCGCCGGGGCCGGGGGCCGGCCGCTGGGCGCGGGGCCGCCGGCTAGAGCCGGGCGGCGACGCGGCGGAAATGGTGGCCGATGATCGCCAGCTCGATCGCGACGCGAAACTGGCGCGGGCGGCGGACCAGGGTGCCCAGGAAAAACCACCAGTAGGCCCACCGGCCGCGGTGCCACACCCCGAGCAGCCAGAACGATTTCAGAAAGGCCCCCAGGTCCACCGAGGACAGCCGCAGCCGCTCGGCACCGGCGCGGTGGTGGCTCAGGAAAACCCGGATGCGGCGGTAGTAGTGCCGCGGCTCGTAGAGCCGGCGCATCAGATCGCGGTAGCCGTTCTCCAGGAAAACGCGGTTGAGCCGCGGGCGGAAGTTCAGCGTCGCCATCGTGTTGTCGCCGCTGCTCTCCCCAAGCAGCCGGTCCTCCCGCTGCAGCCGCTGGTACAGCCGCGTCTGCGGCAGCGCGGTGAGCAGCCCGACCATGGCCGTGACCACGCCCGAGCGCTGGATGAACTCGAACTGGTCCCGGAAGATGTCGCCCGTGTCGCTGTCGAACCCGACGATGAACCCGCCCATGACCTCGAGCCCGGCGCGCTGCAGCACGGTGACCGCCGCCACCAGATCGCGGCCCGAGTTCTGGACCTTGCGGCATTCCGCCAGCGCGGCCGCCGAGGGCGTCTCGAGGCCGACAAAGACCTTGCGGAAGCCCGCCGCGACCATCAGCGCGCACAGCTCGGCGTCGTCAGCCAGGTTGATCGAGGCCTCGGTGAGGAAGCCCATGGCCGACTGCGTGCGCTCGCGCCACGCGATCATGGCCTGGAGCAGCGCCCGGGTGCGCGGCTTGTTGCCGATGAAGTTGTCGTCCACCACGAACACCATGTCCTGCCAGCCGAGCGTCCGCAGCGCCTCGAGCTCCGCGACCAGTTGCGTCGGCGACTTGGTGCGCGGCACGCGGCCGTTGATCACGATGATGTCGCAAAACTCGCAGTCGAACGGGCAGCCGCGGGAGAACTGTACCGCCATCGTCACATAGTCGCGCGGGCGGATCAGGTCGTAGCGCGGCACCGGGGTCTGCGCCAGCGCCGGAAACCGCGGCGCGCGATACACCGGCTGGGGCGTGCCGGCGCGCAGGTCGGCGACGAGCTGCGGCATGAGCTCCTCGGCCTCGCCGAGGACGAAGTGGGGGATCTCCGGGAACGCGGTGTGCCCCGTGGTGAACAGCGGGCCGCCGGCGACGACCGGCTTGCCCAGCGCGGCGCAGCGCCGGGCGATCTCGCGCACCGATGCCTGGTGCACGATCATCGCGCTCAGGAGCACGTAGTCCGCCGCGCGGAGGTCCGCGTCGTCGAGCCGGGCGACGTTGAGGTCCACCAGCTTGAGCTCCCAGTCGCGCGGCAGCAGGGCCGCGACCGTGAGCAGGCCGAGCGGGGGAAACGCCGCTCGCTTGGCGACGAAGCGCAGGACGTGCTTGAAGCTCCAGAACGTGTCCGGCGTTTTCGGACTGACGAGCAGCACTTTCATCGGGCGGCCAGGGCGCGGAAGCGTCCGGCCATCCGGCAGCGTATTCCGCCTGGGCCGGTGGCGCGAGGACTATTTCCGCCGGTCCGCGGGGGTGAGCGGGGCGCCGGGCTCCCGCCTCGCCCGTGGGGCGAAAGGGTTTTTCATACGCCGCATTCAGCCGCCTGCCATCACGCGGCGCGGCCGGCCGCGGCTTGATTGCCCCGGGCCGGCCGGTAACCTCGGGGCATCCGGCCCGCGCGGGTAAAAACACCTTCCTCCTATGAAAACCAAACTGATTGCCTCCCTCTCCTTCATCCTCGCGCTCAGCGCGACCTCGGCCCTGGCGGCCACCGCCGGCGAGAACTGGGAAAACCACTGCGCCAAGTGCCACGGCGCCGACGGCAAGGCCCAGACCAAGCTCGGCACGAAGATGAAGATCAAGGACTACACGAACCCCGCCTCGCTGGCCGCGTTCTCCGACGAGGACCTGACCAAGGCCACGGCGCTGGGGGTGAAGGACGGCGCCAAGGAGAAGATGAAGGGCTACGGCGAGAAGCTCTCGGCCGCCGAGGTCGCCGACCTCGTCAAGTTCATGCGCGCGTTCGCGGCGGCCAAGTAAGGCCGGCGCCGCCCACCCGCGCGGGGCGACCGGCCCCGCGCGTCCCTCCTCCGCGTCCCGCGGCCTTCGGCCTCAGGGGCCGGGGAGGAGCTGCACGTTGCTCGTCTCGACCTGCCCGATCTTCTGCTCCGGATCGGAGACCAGCGCCGCCAGGTTTTCCGCACAGATATTGTAGAGCATCAGGCGGTCGATGCGGGCATGTTCCCCCGCGGTGGCGAGGAACACGGCCCCCTTGGATTTGGTGCCGTAGATCTCGCTGTTCCGCACCAGCAGCCGCCGGACGTGCCCGCTGACCCTGAGGTAGGGGCGGGTCTGGGGCGTGTCGCCGGTGTCCTGGATGTGCAGGCCGTCGATCACCAGGGACTCCACCTCGGCGGGCGTGTCGCCCATGTCCGGGATGTCGGTCTTGCCCTCCAAGTGGATCAGGTAGCGGTCGTCCACCGGGTCGTGGTAGTTGATGTTGCGGAGGGTCAGGCTGCGGTGGCGGCCGGAAATCCGGAAGAGGAAGGGCTCGGTGTAGGTGTAGTCCGGCTGGGTCTGGCGCAGGTCGATGTTCTCAAACAGGATCGAGCCGAAGTGGCCCGGCAGGCCCTTGGCCTTGTAGTCCCAGGCGCTGAGGTAGAAGCCGAAGCTGCGGTAGTGGCCGCTGACGTTGCGGATGGTGATGCGGTCGTGCAGGCTCTCGCGCGAGAGGATGCGGACGACCTGCGCGGCGTCGTCGACCATGACGGTGTCGATCAGCACGTCGGTGATCGGGCCGACCGTGGCGCAGGGGTGGGCCCAGCTCTGCTCCCCGTTCGTCTCCTCGTCGCCGTTCAGGGCGATGAAGTCGTCGCCGGTGCGGCCTTGGATGTTCCGCAGCACGAGAAACCGGCCCGGGCCCTGGAGGTGGATGCCGTCCTGGTTGCCGGAGTGGATGAAGCTGGGCAGCTCCAGCCGGATGTTTTCCAGCGTCACCTTCTGCCAGTTGGTGATGAGGAAGGCGAAGGTCCGCTGGTCGCGCACCGTCACGTCGCGCACCAGCAGGTTCTCGACGCCGAAGAAGGCGAGCGCGACCACCAGGCGCTCGGCCTTGGAGTAGTGCACCTCGGCGGGCACGTGGTGCGCCTGGTGCCGGCAGTTCTGGTTGTAGGTGCCGCCGAGCAGCGTGATGTTGCGGTCGATGATCTCGCCCGCGGAGGGGTGGGCGTTGATCAGCAGCGCGCAGTCGGAATGGTCGCTCTGGTAGAGGCCGCACGCCGAGTGCAGGCACTCGATCGTTGTGTTGGAATGGACCTGGAGGGTGCTGACCCGCGCCGCCCCGTCCAGCACCAGCCGGACCCCGCCCCCGGCCGAGGCCCGGTCCAGGACCTGTTGCAGCGCGCGGGTGTCGTCCGTCCCCCCGCCCGTGAGTACATTGCTGTCCAGCCGGGCGCCGGCCTGGCTCGCGTAGAGGGTTGGCGTGATCATCGCAGGTGCGCCCCAGCCCAGCGAAAAGGGCGGGGCGACACGACTCTATTTCTCCGGGAGGCGGCCGCGCGCCGCCGGCCGGCCTAGGGCTGCTGGAGCGCGTTGAGCACCACGTCCGGCGTCAGCAGCTCCGGCAGCAGCACCGGCGCCTCGTGGCCGGGCCGCCAGATCAGGTTGAAGGGCACGGCGCTGCGGTGGTAGGCGGCGAGCTCGGCGGTGATCTGCGGGTCCTGGTTGGTCCAGTCGCCGCGCAGCGTGGCGATCTTGTGGTCGGCGAAATATTTCAGGACGGCGGGGGAGTGGAACACGAGCTTCTTGTTGGCCTGGCAGGTGGCGCACCAGCGCGCGGTGAAGTCCACGTACACGGTGCGGCCGGCGGCGCGCAGCTGGGCGACGGACTCGGGGCTCCATTTTTCCCAGACGACCTCGTTGGCGGCCGGGGCCTGCGGCCAGCCGGTCCAGGCGCCGAGCGCGAAGATGGCGAGGCCGGCGAGCAGGCCGAACCGGGCGCGGCCGGCGGAGGCGCCGGGGGCGTTCCAGCGGCCGTAGCACCACACGCCCATGGCGACGAGCACGAGGCCGAACAGGGCCATGAGCAGGCCGCTTTCCGGGGTCTGGCCCGCCAGCACCCACACCAGGTAGCCGACCGTCGCGTAGAGCGGGAAGGCCATGAACTGCTTGAAGGTCTCCATCCACGCGCCGGGGCGCGGCAGCACCTTCACCGCCTGCGGGAAGATCGAGAGCAGCAGGTAGGGCAGCGCGAGGCCGACCGCGATCGCGGTGAAGATCAGGAACGACTCGCCGACGGGCAGCGCGAGCGCGGCGCCCAGGGCCGGCGCGAGGAACGGCGCGGAGCAGGGGGTCGCGACGACCGTCGCCAGCACGCCGGTGAAAAACGAGCCGGCGTAGCCGGACTTGGCCTGGAGGTTGGAACCGACGCCGGTGGCCGCCAGGCCGAACTCGAACACGCCGCTCATGTTGAGCGCGAAGACCAGCATCAGCCCTGCGAGCACGAACACGAAGGCGGGCGACTGGAGCTGGAAGCCCCAGCCGATCTTGTCGCCGCCGGCCCGCAGCACCGCGAGCACGCCGGCGAGGGTCCAGAACGAGAGCAGCACGCCGAGCGCAAACACCAGGCCGTGCGTGACCACCTTCTTTTTGTCCTGACCGGACTGGTTCACGAAGCCGAGGATCTTGATGCCGAGCACGGGGAAGACGCAGGGCATCAGGTTGAGGATCAGTCCGCCGATAAAGGCGAGGGCGAGGGTGCCGAGCAGCCCGCCGGGCGCCGGGGCCGGGGTCCCGGCGGGGGCCGCCGGGACGGCGGCCGCACCCCAGGCGAGGTCCACGCGCAGGCCGCGGAGCGAGCCGTCGGCGCGCCAGCCGTTCTCGGCGGTGAGGACCCCCGTGAGCTTCGCCTGGCCCGCCGGGCTGTCGGGCGCGATGGGCAGCGTGAGCACGAACCCGCCCGCGCCCGTGGCCTGGCAGGTCTGCGGCAGCTCATAGGCCACGTAGTTGTCGTCGGCAAAGAAATGCAGGCCGGCCGGCTGATGGCCGCCGGCGGGCGCCGCGCCCGGCGCGGGCGCGACGGTCAGCGTGACCGTTTGGCCCGCGCGCGTGGCGGCGAGGGTCCACGCCGCATCGGCGCGCGGCAGGGCCGCGGCGGCGGCGGCGACCTTGGCGCCCCATTGGGCGTCGGGCGCGGGGGCGCCGGCCGCCACCGGCAGGGTGAGCGAGACCTGGGCGCTGCCCGGCATGCAGACGTCGTCGCACATCAGCCACTCGGCGGCGGCGGTGAGGGTGACGCGGGTGCCGGGCGCGAGGTCGGCCGGGGGCGTCAGGGTCACGGGGAGGAACGTCTCCCCCTCAAAACCGTTGCCCACGACGGTGCCGGTGCGGTCCTTCAGGACGTGCGGCGCGGGCCACTGGATGCCGCCGGCCTTCCAGCCGGCCGGCAGGGTCCAGGTCAGCGACGTGGCCAGCCCGGTCCCGGGGTTGGTCCAATAGGTGTGCCAGTGCGGCTCGTGCGCGAGGCGGAGCGCGACGGTGAACGGCTGGCCGGGCTGGATCGACGCCGGGGCCGCGACGAGGGACGCCTCGACGTGGGAGGCGCTGGTTTGGGCGGGAAGCAGGGCGGCGAGCGCCAGCGCGCCGCCGGCGAGGAGGCGGCGGGTCAGCTTCGACCAGGTCATGGCAGGCGGGCGCAGGGAGGAGGAGGACGGAATCATGAGGGGGGCAGGTTGTTAAAGACCGGGTGAAACGCAAAGGTTCCCCGCCAAGTCAGGCAAGACGGCGGTGGTAACAAGAATGTAATATATCCGGTGCACCCGGGCGGCGGGCCCGGAGCTTCCGGCCGGGTTAAGCCTTCCGGCGCGTGATGTGTGCGACCAGCAGGATGTAGAAACACAGCACGAGGTCGAACAGCAGGGTCTGCAGGGACAGTGGCAGGGAGTAAACGAGGCAAACGACGGGGACCCAGATGGCGGCGTTGGCGACGAGGGTGGGCAGGATCTGGCGGCGATACCAGCCGCCGGCGCGGAAGTCGGCGACCAGCGGCGCCAGGCGCAGGCCGGCGTGCGTGAAGGCGAAGCTGAACACGGTCACCGGCACCGCCCACAGCGGGCAATAGACGGCCTGGTCGAGCACGACCTTGATCGCGACGGTGCGCCCGTCGGTGCCCGGCCCGACGACCCGCGCCAGCAGGCGGTACCACAGCTCGATCTCGACGCCCTTGTAGGCCCAGAAGAGGAGGAGGAAGGCGCAGTGCTTCAGGGGGTAGTCCGGCCGGACGGCGGGATCGCGGCGCAGGTACAGGATGGGCAGCAGGCCGCCGCAGATCATGGTCCCCAGGATCGGGAACAGGAGCCCCAGCCGGTCGCGCAGCCCGGTCAGGCGTTCCAGCGCCGCGTGGGTCGGCGCGTGCCGGTAATAGGCCACGACCAGCCCGAGCCCCACCAGCCACAGCACGAGGCCGGGCACCAGATTGGCCCGGCCGGCGCGCAGGCCGGCGCGCCAAGGGGCCTCGGGGGCGGGGGAGGACGGGGAGGCAAGTTCGGGCATAAGGGGGCAGCGTGGAGCCGCGCCGCGCCGCCCGCCAGCGTGATTTGCACGGGACCGCCGCCGCCGCCGCTCAGGTCTCGCCGAGGTTGCGGCGGAGCATCGCCTGCAGGGCGGGCAGGTCGTGGACGGAAATCACGCTGCCCGTGACCGTGATCAGCCGCTGGTCGCGCAGGCGGCCGAGCGTGCGCGAGAGCGTCTCGCTGCTGGTGCCGAGTTCGGCGGCCAGCACGCGCTTGGTGCCGGGCAGCCGGATCGACCCGCTGGCGGCGGTCAGGCGGTGCTTCACCAGCCAGTTCAGCAGGCGCGTCTCGACATCCTTCAGCTGCAGATCGTCGAGCATGCTGACCAGCACGCGCAGGTGGGCGCTCATCGAGCCCAGCATGCGCATGGCCAGGTCGGGGCGCCGGCCGATGAGCTCGAGCAGGGGCCCCTTGGGGATGATGAGCACCGTGCTGGGCTCGACCGCGCGGGCGTTGGCGGGATAACCGGCGGGGGAAGCCAGCGAGCCCTCGGCGAAGGACTCGCCGGACCGGAAGACATGGATGACCTGTTCCTTGCCGGCCGCACTGACCCGGTGGACGTTGATGGCGCCGCTCTGCACGAGATAGCAGCCATGCGAGACCTCGCCCTCGTGAAACAGGTAGTCGTCCTTGGCGAGCTGCTGCCGGGTCGCAAAGCCCGCGATGACGCCGAGGTCCTCCGGCGAGAGCCCGGAAAAAAGCTGGCAGCAACGCAGCGTGCCAATGAGCCCGGTGAGCTTAAGGTCGGCGGGCGGAGGGGGTGCGGGCATAGCAGGGACTGGCCGGGGTGGAACCGCGACCAAGAGAAAAGAGCAAGGAGCCAGGAGCCGGAGCAAGCCTAAGTCACCGCCGCGGCAGAGATTGACCCATATCAAGGCGGGGGCCCCGGGAATGAGGCAGGGTAGGGGTTCATCCCTTCCCCCTGAACACCATGACCACCTCCACTCCCGTCGGCATTACTCCCGAATCCCAACTAGGCGCCATAGTCGCCGCCCGGCCGGCGCTGGCCCGCGTCTTCGAGGGCATGGGCCTCGACTATTGCTGCGGGGGCAAGCAGTCGCTCGCCGCCGCCTGCCAGCGCCAGGGCCTCGATCCGCAGGCCCTCGTGGCGACCCTTGAAGCCGCGGCGGCGGCGGCGGCCACCGGGCCCGCCGACGTGGATCCCGCCCGCCTGACCCTCACGGAACTGGCCGATCACATCGAGCAGACGCACCACCTCTATTTAAAGTCGGAGCTGCCGCGGCTGGTGGAGATGGCCGGGCGCGTGGCCCGCAAGCATGCTTGGCGCGATGCCCGGCTCCCGGAGATGCAGGCCACGGTGGAGGCGCTGGCGGACGAAATGCTCAGCCATATGCGGAAGGAGGAGGAGGTGTTGTTTCCGGCCATCCGCCAGATCGAGGCGGGGACCGCCGCCGGCTTCCATTGCGGCTCCCTGGCCCATCCCATCCGCCAGATGGAGGCCGAGCACGAGTCGGCGGGCAATGCCACCGCCCACCTGCGCGAGCTGACGGATGGCTTTGTCCCCGATGCGGAGGCCTGCAACACGCACCGCGCCCTGCTTGCCGGGCTGGCGGAGTTTGCGGCCGACCTGCACCGCCATGTCCACAAGGAAAACCACGTCCTGTTTCCCCGCGCGCTGGCGCAGGCGGAGAGGAGCTGAACCAGGCGCCCGCTCAGGCCGCGGTGAGCCGGTCCAGCGCCAAGGCGCCCAGCACGAGGGGAAGGTAGAGAATCGAGGCGAAAAAGAGGCGCCGGGCGGCGTCCTCACGATCGCCGGTAGCGGTGGCAAAACCCCAGGCACTCCACAGGAAGGCACCGCCCGCCAAGGCCACCGGCGCGCCGTAGAGCGTGCCCAAGGTCCCGCACACCCAGGGAGCAATGGAGACGGGCAGGAGCAGTGTGGCGTAGAATAGGGACCAGGCGCCGGTTTGGCGTCCGGTGTCATCCATTGCCGGCAACAGCCGGAAACCGGCGGCGCGATAATCGGCGCGGTGCCGCCAGCCGATCGCGAAGAAGTGGGGCAGTTGCCAGCAGAGCAGGACCGCGGCGAGGGCGGTGCCCGGCGCCGCCCACAGGTCGCCGCTGGCGGCGTTGCCCAGCAGCGGGGGCAAGGCGCCCGCGATCGCGC
>SESD01000753.1_pt1 | contig 19377 bp, 3 predicted proteins | sample 3171411 | NCBI WGS metagenome assembly SESD01 (sample SAMN06051880, study PRJNA518727) | freshwater metagenome | biome: subpolar coniferous forest; feature: holomictic lake; material: water; isolation source: holomictic Lake 442, 16.5 m depth | place: Canada: near Kenora, Ontario | collected...
AATGATGGGGTGGCTGCAACTCCTTTTTGGCTTCATTGGCTCGACCATAGAGCCGATGCTGCCCAATGAAACCCTCCGCTCCATTGTCATTGACGGCATTATCGCCGGTGTTGGAGGCGTTCTGGTCTTTCTGCCAAATATTGTACTGCTCTTTGTTGGCCTCTCGTTTCTGGAGGCCTCAGGCTATATGGCCCGTGCCGCCTTTGTGATTGACCGCGTGATGCACCGCTTCGGCCTGCATGGCAAATCATTTATCCCAATGGTCACGGGGTTTGGCTGTTCAATTCCCGCCATTATGGCAACACGCACTCTGAAGAGTCGCACTGACCGGCTTGTCACCATCATGATCATCCCTTTCATGAGTTGCGGAGCTAAATTACCCGTTTACGTGCTTCTTACTTCGGCTTTTTTTGCGCCTGAAGTGGCTGCAAACATCATGTTCGGCATCTATCTTCTCGGTATTGCCGTTGGTCTCTGGACGGCGTTAATCCTGAAAAAAACGGTGATGAAGAGCGACTCTGAACCCTTTGTGATGGAGCTGCCACCCTATCGCTGGCCAACGCTGGCATCAGTCTTTTTTCAGGCTAAAGTCAAAGCCTTGATGTACCTGAAAAAAGCTGGAACACTCATTCTTGGTGCCGTCATCATTATCTGGGCGGCCAGCAACTATCCGCACAACAGTGCTCTCGATGCAACATACACCTCAGAGAGCGCACGTATAGCGGAGAGTGGCATGAGCGAAGCCAACAAAAAAGCATTGAGAAAATCGCTTGAACTGCGCATCAAATCGGAACAACTGGAGTACTCTCTGGCTGGCAGGACAGGCAAAGTGCTTGAACCACTTATCAAGCCGCTTGGTTTCGACTGGAAAATCGGGATCGCCCTTGTTACAGGCCTGGCAGCCAAAGAGGTGGTTGTCTCGACCCTTGGCACCATCTACTCAATCGGGCAGAGCGACGACACTCAGGTAGAACTGAAATCAATTCTCCGGCACGACCCATCATTCAGTAAAGCAACCGCACTGAGTCTTATGGTCTTTGTGTTGCTCTATATCCCCTGCGTCGCAGCAATCGGCGTGATGAAAAAAGAGGTTGGGCGCTGGCGGCCCGTGCTTCTTTATTCAGCCTACTCCCTCTCGGTGGCATGGATACTCTCGTTCGTCGTGTACCGGCTTGCGCTGGTCATGTTGTAGGGAGATGCCATGATAACCTTGAAGCGAGAAAATCTGCACGATCACCCTTGATCAGGAAAATGCAACAAGGAATGCAAAGCGGAGTGGCTCCACATTCCCTGCGAAGTTAACGGTAACTGATTACAGGAGTACCCATGCAAGAAGAGCTAAACCACCAATACCCAAAAGTACTTCCTGTGTGGAATCACCATTTCCATCACTTTCAGCATAAGGATCGGCTACGGTAAAAAGATCATAATCAACACTGCCGATGAAATGATCTCCAAAAAGATTATCAATCGAACTTTGGGCAAAAGCGACATAATAATGGGCATTATGATCCAGGGTGTTCGTGGGGTTGACGGTGAGCACATTGCCTGAAATAGAGAGATTACCACTGTGCAGTGGATCGTAACTTTCAACTACAGGCCCTGTTGCCGAATCGCGGTGAATCTCAATCAGGCCGGTTCCGCCCTGGATAGCATCCGAGAAGGTGAAATGCAGATCGCTGTCAACCGGTACGCTAGTTGCCCCATCAAGCGGAGAAAAATTGGTAATGGTTGGTGGATGAATGACACCGACCTGAGAGGTAGCTGCACTTATTGCACTGTCAATATTTCCACTATCAAGAGTAAGAGAGGTGCTGCTGTTGTTTTGTATCGCCTGTGAAGCCTGGTTTGCCAGCGTCTCCTGCGCCACAATCTGGGCTGCCACCATACTGGTTATGCTGCCAGGGAGATCACTGCTACTTGAGGCTGCTCCTATTTTGCTGTTAATCAGAGCGGTAGCATCAGCAATGGCTGTTTTTTGAGCATTCAGTGCTGTCGTATCGCCAACAACAGTTTGAGCTGCTGAGGTAATGGCATTTGCAATAACGGCGCTATTATCGAGATTGACTGCTCCTGTTCCTGCGTCTGTAAGCAATGAGGCAGCAATACGTGTTGTCATATCGCTCATGTTGGCGTTGGTAGCGCCTGCGCCATGTACAGCACTGATGGCAATGTCCATGATGTTGGCAATCTGGATCGCCTTGCATTGTATCGCTAATGCCTGAGCTTGATCCCCGCTGCTTGCTCCTGATGCCGAGAGAGCTGCAAGAGGATCATACGTTGCAAGGTTCAGCGCAATATCAAGGCCTAGTGCTTTATTGACGATTGTCGCATCACCACCGGCAGCCACAAGCAGTGTGGTTAGCGGATTGATAACCGTTGAGCCTGACGGGGCTGAAAAAGTACCGGTAAAGGGCAAACCTGTGGAAATATCGGTTGATCCGCCTGCCGGATTAGCTGCAATGCGCAGTGTCCCATTATCAGGCAAACTGGAAAACTGGCCGTTACTGTCAGTTTGCGTCCATGCTTCACCCTCTCCGCTATCCCAGAGACCATTGCTGTTTATATCTGCCCAATCACGTACACCGTTGTTGTTGCTGTCAACCCATACAAGGGTATGGGCGAGATAACCATCTTGAGCTATGCCTGCTTGTCCGTTGGTTATCAGAACCATTGTGCTGCCAGTCGTGCTTAATGCTCCGCTGCTGTCGCCATCGTTAAACGTCCAGTCAATCTGTACGGAGGAGGGTGGTGCGTCACTGGCATTTTCATAGGCAAGGGATTGCATGGCGTGATTCACCAATGCTTGTGTCGCGTTATTGTTAAAGACAAGAGCAAGCGTTCCGGCGGACAATATGTACGTACCAATATCTGTGCCGTCCACGGTAACGACACCACCTGTGCCACTTGCAGCAGCAACAATACCCGAGCCAGAAAAACGGTCGTCAATACTTGCCCCACCGTGCCTTGCAAGCGTCAGAGAGGCACCGGCATAATTATTTGATGCGGCAAGTTCAACATCAAAAATTTGTACATCGTTATCGAGCACAACAGCGTTGCCATGCTTTATATAGGTTGGTGCACCATTAAGCGTGTTAAAACCATTAAACGTTGTATCAAGGGAGCCATCGCTGTTATATCGAGCTACGGCAAAATCACCACCGCTTGAACCCGTGACAAGAATCTTGCCATCAGCTTGCATGGTTACATTGTTGCAGCTATCATCGCTGCCACCAAAGTTAGTGGTATCTCTACCATCGTAGCTGAAGGATGTATCAAGTGAACCATCACTGTTATAACGAGCCAAGGCAAAATCACCATCGCTCGAACCTGCGACAAGAATCTTGCCGTCAAGCTGCACGGTTACACTGCAGCCATGATCATCACTGCCAGCAAAATCAGTGGCAAGTTTACCGTCAGAGCTGAAGGATGTATCAATTGAACCATCGCCGTTATAACGAGCCAGGGCAAAATCACCATCGCTCGAACCTGCGACAAGAATTTTGCCATCAGCTTGCACGGCTACACTGTTGACACCAAAGTCAGTGGTCAATCTTATATCTAACGATCCATCGCTATGAAATCGAGCCAAGAAAAAATAACGGCTTGTAGTATAGCCATTATAACTGGAGCTCACCCCCGTGACAAGAATCTTGCCATCAGGTTGGATGGTTACACTTTTGCCATAATCCTGGAGACCAAAGTAGCCGATTGTCGTATCAAGTGAACCATCGCTGTTATAGCGAGCTACGGAAGAAACAGCCATGCTCGTACTTGCGACAAGAATCTTGCCGTCAGGTTGGGCCGTTACACTGCTAATCGAACCATAATTAGCAACGGCAGTGGCAAGTTTACCATTGGAACCGAATGTCGCATCAAGAGAGCCATCGCTGTTATAGCGAGATACGGCAAGATCTATATTATAGACACTATCGTTATGAAAGTGCTGCCCCGCGAGAAGAATCTTTCCGTCAGGGAGCACGGTGACGCTGTTGCCATAATCAACGCCACCGAAGTCAGTGGCAAGTTTACCATTGGAGCCGAATGTTGTATCAAGAGAGCCATCGCTGTTATAACGAGCCAAGGCAAAATCATCACCGCTTGACCCTGCAAAAAGAATCTTGCCGTCAGCTTGCACGGCTACACTGTTGCCATCATCATTGCTACCAAAGTCAGTGGTAACTTTGCCGTTACAGGGTATAAAGGTGGGCGCATCGTTAACAGGGGTTACCTCTACGAATGCTTGTACAGTTGTTACTGATTCTTCGCCATCGTTATGGTGCGCAATAACGGTAAATGCGTCAAGCATGTCATTGGCATTCTGGTTTGGTCTCCACCATGCATCGTGAGTTGCATCAATGGTATGGTTAGTCGCGGCATCCCATGTTGTAGCTGTTGAAGCATCACGCCCAATGGCTAATGTTCCACTCTTGACCGCTTTTACGGTAAAACTGTCAACAGCGCCATTCACATCAGAACCATTACTGTATGCGAACAGATCAGAGAAAGAAATTTTTATAGCCTGATCTTCGGCTGTTGTTGCAACAGGATCGGTAACAATCATAAGAGTGCTGCCAATCGTGCTTAATGCTCTGCTGCTGTCGCCATCGTTAAACGTCCAGTCAATCTGTACGGAAGAGGGCGGAGCATCACTGGCGTTTTCATACGCGAGTGATTGCATGGCGTAATTCACCAACGCTTGTGTAGCATTATTGTTAAAGACAAGAGCAAGCTTTCCTGCTGACCACGTGTAGGTGGCAATATTTGTGCTGTCAATGGTAACTGCGCCACTTGCAGCAGCCGCGACAATTCCGGCGCCAGAAAAGAGGTCATCAGCATTTGCACCACTATGTCTTGCAAGCGTCAGAGAAGCGCCAGCATAGTTATTTGATGCGGCAAGTTCAGTATCAAAAATTTGTACATCGCTATCGAGCACTACGGCACGACCATGTTTTATATACTTTGGTGCGCCATTAAGTGTGTTAAAAGCATTAAATGTTGTATCAAGGGAGCCATCGCTGTTATAGCGAGCTACGGCAAAATTAGAATTAATACCTTGAGCGCTCGTCCCTGAGACAAGAATCTTGCCGTCAGGTTGTACGGTTATACTGTTTCCAAAGTCAGTGGCAAGTTTACCATCGTAGTTGAAGGATGTATCAAGGGAGCCATCGCTGTTATAGCGAGCTATGGGAAAATCAGAATTAATAACCTGAGCGCTCGTATCTGCGACAAGAATCTTGCCGTCAGTTTGTACGGTGACATTACCGCCAAAGTCAGTGGTAAGTTTACCATCGTAGTCGAAAGATGTGTCAAGAGAGCCATCACTGTTATAGCGAGCTAAAACAAAAGCAGAATAACTGTGACCTGATGACGAGCCCATCCCTGTATTCCCCCCGACAAGAATCTTGCCATCAGGTTGTATGGCTACAATGTAGGCATAATCAACAAGACCAAAATCAGTGGTAAGTTTACCATCGTAGCCGAAGGATGTATCAAGAGAGCCATCGCTTCTATAGCGAGCCAAGGCAAAATCTGGTAGAAAATCATAGCTCCTCCCTGCGACAAGAATCTTGCCATCAGGTTGAACCGTTACATTATTACCATGATCACCGCCACCAAAGTCAATGGTAAGTTTACCATCGTAGCCGAAGGATGTATCAAGGGTTCCATCGCTCTTATAGCGAGCTAATGTAAAATTATCATTGGAACCCACGACAAGAATTTTTCCATCAGGTTGCAAGGCGATACTGTGGCCATAATCATATTCCTCCAAGTCAGTGGCAAGTTTACCGTTGTCGTCGAAGGATGTATCAAGAGAGCCTCCGCTGTTATAACGAGCTAAAGCAAAATTCCCATTGCCTAAACCGGCGAGAAGAATCTTGCCGTCAGCTTGTACGGTGATACTGGAACAATAATCACTCCCACCAAAGTCAGTGGTAACTATACCGTAGGAGCCGAATGTGGTATCAAGCGATCCATCGCTGTTATAGCGAACTGCGGCAAAATCTCCATCGCTCGAACCAGCAAGAAGAATCTTGCCGTCAGCTTGCACGGTTACACTGTTGCCATAATCACTGCTGCCCAAGTCAGTGGTCACTTTACCGTTACTGTTTATAAAGGTGGGGGCCTCATTTTCAGAGGATACAGTAACGGTAACGGGCATTGCTGATATTGATTCTCCGCCATCGTTATCGTGTGCAACAACCACAAAGGTGTCGAATGTTCCATTGGCGTTACTTTTCGGAGTCCACCATGCGTCATGAGTCGCATCAATGGTATTGTTTATCGTGGAAGCCTCATCATTGCCAATGGTGAGTATCCCACTGATAACTCCCTTTACTGTAAAGCTTTCAACGGTACCATCGACATCAGTCGCATTGCTGTGTGCCAACAAATCAGAGAAGGAGATTTTTACTGCATGATCTTCTGCTGTTGTTGCAACAGGATTGGTAAAGTCGGTGAATGTTGGAAGCTTGTCAATGGCGACAAGAGTGCTACCAGTAGTGCTTAATGCACCGCGACTATCACCATCGTTAAACGTCCAGTCAATCAGTACGGAAGAGGGTGGAGCGTCACTTGCATGTTCATAAGCAAGTGATTGCATGGCGTGATTCACCAACGCTTTTGTAGCGTTATTGTTGAAGAAGAGGGTAAGCGTTCCTGCCGTCCATGTGTAGATACCAATATCTGTGTCGTCAATGGTCACGATGCCACTTGAAGCAGCAGCGACAATACCGGCACCGGAAAAGAGGTCATTGGCATTTGTGCCATCATGCCTTGCAAGCCTCAGAGAGGCACCGGCATAATTATTTGATGCGGCAAGTTCAGCATCAAAAATCTGAACGATGTTATCGAGCACTACAGCGCTTCCATGTTCTATGTACGTCGGTGCACCACGACGCGTGTTACAGGTATGAAACGTTGTATCAAGAGAGCCATCACCGTTATAGCGAGCTAAAGCAAAATCATCACCACTCAAACCAGCGACAAGAATCCTGCCGTCAGATAGCAATGCCAGACTGTAGCAACCATCCCACCCACCACCAAAGTCAGTGGTAACCTTACCATCAGAGCCGAATGTTGAATCAAGCGCCCCATTGCTGTTGTATCGAGCTACGTCAAAATCTCCATTGCCAAAACCTGTTAAACCGGCGACAAGAATCTTGCCATCAGGTTGCACGGTTACACTGTAGCCAGAATCATAGCCTCCAAAGTCAGTGGTAAGTTTACCATCGAAGCTGAATGTTGTATCAAGTGAGCCATCACTGTTATAGCGAGCCAAAGCAAAATCACTATTGCTCGAACCGGTGACAAGAATCTTGCCGTCAGTTTGTACGGTTACACTGTGGCCAAAATCATAGTCACCAAAGTCAGTGGCAAGTTTACCATCGTAGTTGAAGGAAGTATCAAGTGAGCCATCGCTGTTATAGCGAGCTAAGGCAAAATCACAAGAGCTCGTTCCAGCGAGAAGAATCTTGCCATCAGGTTGCAAGACGACACTGTAGCCATAATCAGGGCCCCCAAAGTCAGTGGTAAATTTACCATAGGAGCTGAATGTTGTATCAAGAGAGCCATCGGTGTTATAGCGAGCTAAAGCAAAATCACCATTGCTCGAACCAGCGAGAAGAATCTTGCCGTCAGATTGCACGGTTACGCTGTAGCCATAATCCTCCAAACTGCCAAAGTCAGTGGTAACTCTACCGTTGAAGCCGAATGAGGTATCAAGCGACCCATTGGGGTTATAGCGTACTACGGCAAAATTGCCATTGCTCGAACCGGCGAGAAGAATCTTGCCATCAGGTTGCAAGGCGACACTGTTGCCAAAATCACTCCCACCAAAGTCAGTGGTAAGTTTACCATCGGAGCTGAAGGAGGTATCAAGCGATCCCCCGATGTTATAGCGAGCTAAGGCAAAATCATCACCACTCGACCCGGCGAGAAGAATCTTGCCATCAGATTGTACGGTTACACTGCGAGCGTCATCATAGCCACCAAAGTCAGTGGTCACTTTACCGTTACTGTTTATAAAGGTGGGGGCTGTATTTCCCAATACTCCATCAAACCCTGTCATTGGCGGCACAACGCTCTCAATAGTGCCGTTATGCACCTCTAACGACCAATCGCCCCCTTTTGTTGCTGAACCGGTCAGATCATCTGATGCAGCAACATCTGCACCGGTTATGTGCGCGAGTGCCGCAATAAACGCATACCCTTCATCACCTTCGCCAACGTTGCAGCCGTAGAGCAGCAGATCACCGTCGGTTGTTAACGCTTTTCCAAGGGTTGCCAGTTGATCGGCATACTGGTTCAGGGAGCTATTATCAAGCACAGTATTTCCGATAGTGATAGAACCGGGTGCTCCATGCGATATAATATGAATGGAGTCATACCCGTTTTGTCCTGCAAGAGCATCTACCATTTGCTCAATACCATCCCGATGCTTATCAAGAATCCGATACTCAATAGCTGATGAGCGGGTTAACATCAAAGATTCGTTATCGGGGATGTGACTATCAATAAAAACTATCGTGTTTGCCATAATTAATTCCTTAATACAAAGGTTGAGTAACTATGAATAAAGCGACGTCGTTTTATAAATATCTCGGTCTTGTATTTCTGGGACTTCCGTTGCAGGGACACGCTGTGGCGTGTCCCCTGCGAAAAAAAGAAACCCTGCATGTCGGGCACCTTCCGCATCAAGTCAATAAAGCACGAAGTCTGTATCCAACAGGGTAACAACTCCAGTCAACGTAGCGAACTGCACCGCAGCTCCAGCACCGCCTCCATCTGCATCATAGGAGAGCGCATGGTTGGTGGTGTTGAAAATCAGATGTTCATCACCTGCAGTAGTTCCTTTGGTTACTCCTGCGCCAATCAGGATATCTGAACCATTGAAAACGCCATCGCCACCCTTGACGTTAGCAAAGAGGGTTGCCAACAGTTCAATTTTGTCACTGCCAGACTGGAAATCAGCAATCACATCACTATTGTATCTGCCCGGAGTTGTAGAGAACTGGAAGATATCATTGCCGACACCGCCAGTCAGCGCATCGTTGCCATTGCCTCCATTCAGCACATCATCGCCATTTCCGCCGATCAGGGTATCTTTGCTCGTACCGCCACTCAGAACGTCCGCCAAACCAGATCCGGTCACTGTTGTCCCCTGACCGGTATTGGTGACACTGTAGCCATTTCCTGTAACTACGGCACCAAGGTTGACCCCAAGACCATTGGTCGTAATATTTGCCGTTCCATGGTTGTTGGTAGCAGTGGTCGCTGTCCAGAGAGCGCTGACGGTGGCATTGGCCGTCGCACCTTCGGATACCTTGAGAATATCCCCGCCTCCCTTGCCGAGATCCTTAATGGTGTCTGTACCTGAATCCACATTGAAGGTATCAATACCCAGGCCACCAGTCATGGTATCGTTACCCCCGTCGCCGGTAAGCGTATTTGCCGCACCATTACCGATGAGCGTATTGCCAAGCGCATTGCCGTTCAGGTTGAATGCGACTGTATTCTGGAGAGTAGCGTTCTCAACGTTGTCGGCAAGCGTGTAGCTGCCGCCTGCTGTGGCAATGGTGACCTTGACCAGATCTGTGCCGGCATTTTCCGCCTCAATAACCAAATCGCCTTTATGATCGACCATATAGGTGTCGTTACCCTCGCCTCCGATCAACGTATCGGAACCAGCGCCTCCGTCAAGAACATTCGCTTCGGCATTACCGGTGAGTATATTGGCAAGAGCATTGCCGGTGAGATTGAATGCAACTGAATTTACCAGTGTGGCATGTTCAACATTATTGGGAACTGTATAGGTGCCGCCAGCAGCAGCAATATTGACCTGAACAAGATCCGTTCCTTCTCCGGCGATTTCGGTTACCTTGTCTGATGTCCTGTCAATAATATAGGTATCATCACCAGCTCCTCCGACAAGCGTATCAGCGCCAGCGCCACCATCAAGCGTGTCATTTCCGGCATTACCATTCAGTTTGTCATTTCCGGCAAGACCAGAGAGCCAGTCACTGGTCGATCCCCCATTCAAGACATCAGCGCCAGCAGTTCCTGATAGCGATGCTGCCAGAAGTGTGGCTGCAGAGATGACGCTCTCGTTCGAGCCCTGTCCATCAGTGTAGCTCGCACTCACGGTAATGGTTTTGCCCAGCTCGGCCTGGCTCAGGGTATAGCTGCTTCCGGTAGCGCCACTGATATCTACTCCGCCAGCTTTCCACTGGTAATGAATGTTGCCAAGGCCATCAGCATCAGAAAGCGTGTGGTGAGCAGTCAGTGTTTGACCTTTTGTTGGCGTGCCGGTGATGGTGACGGAACCTGCAGGAGCATCATTTACTTCTTTGATTATAATATGTTGATCTCGTGAAGCAGAGGCTCCGAGATCATCCGTTGCGGTCAGGGTGACCGTTCGGGGAAGCGATAAAGGAGCGTCACTGTTATTACTGAACGTCAGAGCATGAACAACACTCTGCACCAGTTCGTTGGTGGCATTACTGTTGAAGGTGAACTGCCATAAGGTATCGCCGGAAACTGAAGCCGCATCAGCCGTGCCAATTATTATGGTGCCAGCCATCAGTTTTTTGCCATTCGAGTCGAGCCAGATAGCACTGTTGCCGGGGTTGGCAGTCGGAAGAGTCAGATGGTCGGCCGCTTCAGCGTTTGCGGTGATTTGCACCGCGAGTGAACTGCCATTCCATGCGGTATTGCCATCCGGTTCAGTGATACTAATATTGCTGAAGAGCAAAAGAGGGGTCTGTTCAGTGAAAGAGATTGGTGAATGCGAGGTGTTTATCAGCACTGAGACCTTCCCCGTGTTGGCACCGCTGGAAGAGCCAGTACTTGCTCCAATGAGATCTGCTTTTCCATCGTTATTGAGATCAGCAGTAGTTAGTGAAGAAAAATCACCACCTGAAGTGTAGGCTATTTTTTCGTCAAAAGCACCATGAGCGTTGTTCAACAAAGCGACTATCCTGTCAGGCTCTTGCCCGTCAGAGAGTTTGTACAAGATATCTTTATAACCATCACCATTGAGGTCAAGAGCCAGAACAGAAGAGGGATATACACCATAATCCCCGATAACGTAATCTGTTTTTGGAGCAAAGGTTCCATCACCGTTGTTCAACAACACCGAAACGTTACTGATGTTTCCGAAATAGTCCGCAGCCGATACAACAAGATCGACCTTGCCATCACCATTGAGATCCGTCGTTGTAACAGAAGGAGAATAACTATTGACGTTTGCGGCATAAGCGTAATCGGTTTTTGGAGCAAAAGTACCGTCACCGTTGTTCAACAACACCGAGACATTGCTGATAGCATTGGCAAAGTCGATGCTCGTTATGATGATATCGGCTTTACTGTCACCATTGATATCGGCAGTTGTTGCAGTGGTCAGGGAACCATCTATCGCGTAGTCTGTCGCTGGAGCAAAAGTACCATCGCCCTTGCTCAACAACACCGAGACCTTGCCAGTAATACCGGAAGTGTCCCTGCTCATGAAGATGATATCGGCTTTACTGTCGCCATTGAGATCGGCAGTTATCACAGGATCATAGCCGAGGAAACCGTCGGTAGCGTAATCTGTTTTTGGGGCAAAAGTACCATCGCCCTTGCTCAACAACACGGAGACCTTGCCGGTATTACTGGAACTATCCATGCTCATGATGATGATATCTGCATTATTATCACCATTGATATCAGCAGTTGTCACGGAATTAAAGGTACCATCAAGAGCGAATTCCGCTTTTGGGGCAAAAGTACCATCACCGTTATTGAGCAGCACGGAAACGAACCTGCTGTCGTAATAGTAGCCCAAAACTCTGATTCCGATGAGATCGGCTTTACCATCCCCATTGATATCGGCACTTGTCAGAGAAGCAAAGGCACCTTCTGTCACGTAATCTGTTTTTGGAGCAAAAGTCCCGTCACCGTTGTTCCGCAACACCGAAACGATGCCGTTGGTGCTGTAGTAGTTGTCGCCACTCGAACTGATGATATCGGCGTGACCATCTCCATTAATATCAGCAGTTATGACCCAATTGGGATCACCGGCAACAGCGTAATCTACTGTTGCCGCAAACAACTGTGGAACAGTAATCAACGGAGCATCGTTGACCGGGGTGACCACGACGGTTGCCTGTACAGCGGTTACTGATGTGCCGCCATCGTTATCTCGGGCAACGATGGTAAAGGCATCGAGGGTGCCATTACCATTCGTTTCGGGTGACCACCATGCGTGCTGAGTAGCATCAATGGTATGATTGTTCTCATTATACGGCGTCGCACTGGCAGCATCACTACCAATTTTCAGGGTGCCACTGCTGAGATGTTGTACAACAAATCCATCAACCGTTCCATCAACATCGGCACTATTGCCTTTTGCCAGCAAATCAGCAACAGTAATTTCAACCGCAGTGTCTTCAGCCGTTATCGCAACCGGGCTTGTGAAGAGAGTAAACGTCGGCACGTCGTTTACAGGTGTTACATTGAGCTGCTGCACCTGTATGGTTGATGCTCCGTAGCTATCGCTGACGATCAGAGTAATGCTACGCTCATCGGTCGATGGGGTGTCACTGCTGTTATTGAACATAATGGCGCGACCAACACTCTGCACCAGTTCGTTGGTTGCGTGCTCATTGAGAGAGAACGTCCATCCTGTGCCGTTGCTGACTGAAGCGGCAGTGGCAGTACCGATCTGGATTGATCCCGCCATCAGCCTGTCGACATTGAGATCAAGCCAGATGCCGTTGCCGCCGGGATTGGTGGTGGTGATGCTCAGGCTGTCGGCAGGGTCAGCGTTGGCGGTAATCTGAACGCTCAGTGAACCATCTTGCCATTCACCATCACCATCAGGATCGGTGATGATGATATCTCCAAAGGCAGCTACCGGGGTTTGTTCGGTAAAAGCAGTATTGTGTGAAATGTTCAGCAACACCGAAACCTTGTTGGTGTTGTTGGAATAATCCATGCCCAGAACAATGATATCGGCGTCACCATCGCTGTTAAGATCATTAACCGTAACCGATTGGATATATGTAGCAATGGTATACTCTTTCTGGGGGGTAAAGGTACCATCACCGTTGTTCAACAACACCGAGACCTTGCTGGTGTTGTTGGAATAGTTCATACCCGTTACAATGAGATCGGCTTTGCCATCACCATTGAGATCAGTAACCGTGTTCAGGGAACCATCTATAGCGGAATCCACTTTTGCAGCAAACGTGCCATCACCGTTGTTCAGCAACACCGAGACCTTGCTGATGTTCGTGGAATAGTCGTAGCCATTCATCAGGATGATATCGGCTATACCATCACCATTGAGATCAGTAACGGTGTTAATAGAGCCATCTATAGCATAATCTGTTTTGGGGGCAAAGCTGCCATCACCGTTGTTCAACAACACCGATATATTGCTGGTGTAGTTGTAAGAGGATATGCCTGTTACGATCAGATCAGCTTTACCATCACCATTGAGATCGGCTGTTATCACAGCAGCATTAAATAAACCATCTATAGCGAAATCCGCTTTTGCAGCAAACGTTCCATCACCTTTGTTCAGCAACACTGATACCTTGCTGCTGTTCGAGGAGTAGTCGAAGCCCGATGCAATGATATCCGCTTTACCATCACCATTGAGATCAAGAACGGCAACCGATCGGATATCTCCTGTAATTGGATAATCTGTTGTTGGAGTAAAAGTACCATCACCCTTGTTCAGCAAAACCAGGAACTTGCTGGTGTTGGTGGAATAGTCGTAGTTGCCACTCGTTACAATGATATCGAACTTACCATCACTATTGAGATCAGTCACCATAACCGATTGAGCACTGTATGGAATGGCATAATCTTCTGCTGAAGTAAAAGCACCGTCACCGATGTTCCTGAAAACCGATACTTTACCTGCGTTATTGAGGTTATCCAAGCCCGTTACGACGAGATCTGTTTGGCCGTCACCATCAACATCAGCAGTCGTTACAGTATATGGATAGGTATAATATCCGGTGGAGTACTCTGTTTTGGGGGCAAACGTACCTTCGCTATTGCTCATCAGCACCGCAACCGAGCCGCCAGGACGATCATTGTTCACGTAACTCATTATGATATCTGCTTTTCCATCACCATTGAGATCAGCAGTTGTCACAGAAGCAGGGTAAACATCTGTAGCATAATCTACTGTGGGGACAAACGTGCCATCGCCGCTGTTTAATAGGACAGAGATACCGGCAGAATTGCGGAGTACAATGTCAGCTTTACCGTCACCATTGAGATCTGTAGTAAAAAGTACATTTGAGCTATACCCGACGATGTAATCAACTTTTTCAGTAAAGGTGAGTGTTGCTGTTCGCTGAAAAGAGATAACAGGGGCATCCTGCACAGGTGTTACCGCTACGGTTGCCTCTACGCCTATAGCTGATTCTCCCCCATCATTGTCGCGGGCAACCACCGAAAAGGCATCGAGTGTGCCATTGGCATTAGCGGCTGGCGTCCACCATGCATGGTGAGTTGCATCAATGGTTTTATTGGTTTTGGCGTTATAGAGCATTGCGCTGGCTGCATCGGCACCAATCTTCAGGCTGCCACTGCTGTTATGCTTTACAACAAAACCATCAACAGTGCCATCAATATCGGCGGCATTGCCCTTTGCCTGTAAGCTGGCAAAGGTGATTTCAACGGCCGTGTCTTCAGCCGTTGTCGCGACAGGGCTGATGATGGCAGTAAATGTTGGTACGTCATTGACGGGTGTTACATTGAGCTGCCGCTCCAGCGTGGTCGATCCCCCGTTTTTATCGCTAACGGTCAGAGTAACGCTGCGTTCAGCCGTGGATGGAGTGTCGCTGCTGTTGTTGAACATGATTGCGCGGCCAACACGCTGCACCAGATCGTTGGTTGCAAACTCATTGAAGGTCAATTTCCATGCGGTGTCGTTGCTGATTGAACTGACATCCGCCGTGCCTATCCAGGTGGAACCAGCCATCAGTTTGTTGCCGTTGGTATCAAGCCAGATGCCGTTATTGCCGGGATCGGCAACAGCCATTTGCAGTGTGTCAGCAGCGTCAGCGTTGGTCGTAATCTGAACGTTCAGGGAACCAGCATTCCATTCGGCATCTCCATCGGGATCCTTGATGATAATATCCCCAAAGGCCGATACGGGTGTCTGTTCGGTAAATTTGGTGGCCGTGCTATAGGTATTTATCAACACGGTTACCTTGCTGTTATAGGAATCTGCCACAACAATATCAGCTTTTCCATCGCCATTGATATCGGCAGTTGTTACCGAAGAGAGCACATCTCCGATGGAGAAATTGGTGCATAGAGTAAAAGCGCCATTGCCTTCATTCAAGAAGAGAGAGACGATGCCTCCGCCATTATTAGCGTAGTAATCCTGACCTGTTACGACAATATCGGTCTTGCCATCGCCATTAAAATCTGCCGTTGCAACTGAGTAAGGAGCATAACTCGTGGCATACTCTCTTTTTTGGGCAAATGTACCATCACCATTATTCAAGAGCAGCGCCATGGTTTTGTTGCTCTGACTAATTGTTATGATATCCGTTTTACCATCACCGTCAAGATCAGCAACAGTAATAAAATCAAGCGCAACATCTGTAGCATAGTCCTGTTTTGGAGCAAAGGTACCATCGCCGTTGTTCAGGAGTACAGAAATGCCAAAATAATTGGCGACGACAAGATCAGCCTTGCCATCACTATTAAAATCAGCAGAGACAACTGCACGCACATACTCTCCCGTAGGGTAATCCACTCCCTGGGCGAAAGGAGCATCACCATTGTTCAAAAGGAGCGAAATGCCGGTACCATTGGTGACGACAAGATCAGCCTTTCCATCACTATTAAAATCAGCAGAGGTAATTGAGACTGAAGAATTGGCTAAAGAATAATCTGTTTTTGTCGTAAAAAAACCATCGCCTTTGCCAAAAAACACTGACACCTTACTGTTGATACCATAATAATAAGAGCTGCTTATCACAATATCAGCATGCCCGTCATTATTGAGATCGGCAATCGTGAGAGCATTAAGAAAATACTCTGCCAGGTAATCGTTTTTTTCAGCAAACGTGCCGTCGCCATTATTCAAAAGCACTGAAACGGTAGAAAAATTGAGGACAACCATATCATTGTCACCATCTCCATCAAGATCAGCAATGGTAACTCGCCAAGGGGATTCTGCGCTATAACCCACTGCTGGAGCAAAAGCGAGCACTGATGGCGGAATAATAATCGGCGCATCCTGAACAGGTGTTATCTCTACCGTTACGTTTACTGGAATTATTGACTCTGCTCCATCATTGTCGCGGGCAACCACGGAAAAGGCATCAAGTGCGCCATTGGCATTGGCGGCTGGCCTCCACCATGCATGGTGAGTGGCATCAATCGTATTATTTGAAAATGCATCCCATGCGGAGGCAGTCGCCGCATCGGAGCCTATCCTGAGAGTGCCATTCGGGAACCTGACGACAAAAGCTTCCACCACGCCATCAGCATCTGCGGCATCCCCTTGAGCCAGAAGATCGATAAAGGTGATTTTTGTTTCGGTATCTTCGCTGGTTGTACCTGCGATACCACTGAACGCCGTCAGGGTTGGAACAATAATGAGAGATGGATATTCGATGATACCATAAAAGGAGCTTCCTGCACCCGTATCATTCCACATGGCAGAAGAATCGAGATATACGATATCTTCATTGCCGGCAAAGTTATCAGGCTCACCATAGCTCCAGTTCGTATAGGTAATCGCACTGCCATCAACCCATACCCATTCTCCCTCTTTTTGAATATCATTCAAGCCGATCCATATACTCTGTTGCCAAAAAGCCGAAGAGAGCCATTGGTTTTCTTCGGCATCATTAATAGTCACCAGGTGGCCACCATGCGCAATCGCTTCAGCCTCAGCTTCCTCCCACGACAAAAGATTGTTGCTGGTAACCTGATAGGTATGTCCATTATAATGTTCAAGCTGCTGACCATTACTGTTGAACTTGTTCGCCACTGTGGCAAAATTCAATGTTGTCGCATCACTGATCCCCGCATACGCAGTGCCCGCAAGATCATTGATGACTCCGCCTGACATCTGCAGATGATAAACTTTTCCTGCCTGTAAATCAGTGGCGGGATTAATGGTGACCGTACTGCCACTAAACGTGATCTGGCTGCTGTCGGCAACATCGATATCGAGGCTGTCGCCACTGCCGCTGCTGATGACGATCGAACCCGTGCCTGCCTCTACAGCTTTATTGAACGTCAGTATGATGTTGCTGTCAACAGCTACAGCCGTAGCATCGTCTGCTGGTGTTGCGCTGGAGAGTGAAGGTGCCATGACAACAGTCTCAACCAGTGTGGCTGATGCACCTTCGTTGTCACTGACGGTCAGCGTAATGCCGCGTTGTGCATCGGAGGAGAGGGTGGCGCTGCTGTTGTTGAACATGATGGCTCGGCCAACACCCTCTACCAGAGCGTTGGTTGCATGTTCATTGAAGATCAATGTCCATGCGGCGCTGCTGCTGACGGACATCGTACTGGCAGTACCAATCTGGATTGAGCCCGCCATAAGCTTGTAGCCATCGGCATCGAGCCAGATACCGTTGCTGCCGGAGTCGAGAGTGGCCAGGCTCAGGCTGTCGACGGCGTCAGCGTTCGAGGTAATCTGCACAACAAGAGAACCTCCGTTCCAGCTTGCATCGCCATCAGGATCATTGATAAAAATACGACCAAAAACTGACACAGGCGTGTGCTCGATATATGCGGTTTGAACATGTTCTGAGCTGTTCTGCAGCACGGAGACGAAACTGCCCGTGGCGTCAGAGCCAGTTGCTACGATATCCGCCAGTCCATCACCATTGAGATCAGCCGAAGTAACTGCGCCCGTCGTACCTCCTGTATTGTAATCTTTACTTTCCGCAAAAGTTCCGTTACCGTTGTTCAGCAACACTGAAAGCTTGCTGCTGTTTGTCGAATAATCCATACTGTTCAGGATAATATCAGCATCACCATCACCATTGAGATCAGTCGTTGTAACAAAAGCCGAATAACTGTTGTTGCTTATTGCATAGCTATAGTCGGTTTTTGGAGCAAACGTACCATCACCATTGTTCAGAAATATTGAGACGACGCCACTGTTTTTGGAATAGTCCCTGCCTGCCGCAATAATATCAGCTTTACCATCACCATTAAAATCAACAGCCCCAAGGATATCGGAATAAGAAACAGAAGAGTCGAACAGATAAGAGGTTGCTGGGGCAAACGTACCGTCACCATTGTTTAACCATACAGAAAACGACCCATTGGAGTAGTAACCGTAATTTCGGACCACGATATCAGCAATTCCATCACCAGTAAAATCTTCAACCACAAGTGACTGCGAAAAGCCGGTTGCGTAATAATCAGGGTCGGCAGGAAAGAGACCATCGCCATTGTTCAACAGTATGGAGAGGAATACCCGCTGTGGAGAATAAGGGGCATAGGCAGAGATAAGATCAATAATATCAGCTTTACCATCACCGTTGAGGTCTGCAACAGCAACAGAAAGAGAATTTCCTCCGATAGCGTAATCTTTATGTTCCGTAAAGGCACCAGCGCCATCGTTTAACAACACCGTGAGGCTGGTATTGGAGTTGTTTGCCACCAAAAGATCGGTATACCCGTCACCGTTGACATCGGCAGCAGCAACAGAGCGAGGGGGCTCTCCTACAGCATAAACCACTGCAGTTGCAAAGCCATCTCCATTATTATAAAGCACCGATACTGTTTTGTTGTCAGAATTTGAAGTCACAATATCCAGACGGCCATCACCATCAATATCTGCAGTAGTAAGAGACTGTGCGTAAGCTCCAGCGGCATAATCCACTCTTGTCGCAAATGAAAGTATCCGTGAAGGATGAATAACCGGTACGCTGTTGGCGAGTAGACCATCATACTCTGCAACATTGAGCCCACTATCAGAAAATACTATTGTTTTATCCATGGTGGTAATCTGGTTGGAATTGAAGGATGTAAAAAGTGGTTTCACTTTGCAGTCAAAAATCTCTGCCAACGAAAATAAAAGAGTCAGACAATACAGTGGAATTTTTAACGAATAACATCTGAAATCTTGTTACGACTATGGGATGTGATACGGCAACATTTCGACATCGTTTGTTGCTTTTTGTGCGAAGGAAATTACAAATTATTTTTCAAAATAACACGGTACATCATGGGTGCTTTTGGGAAAAAAGAATGGTTATGCGTTACGAACAGAGGCCGGATTGTGCGTTGTTCAGGGACGTTTTGCACTACACCCCTGCAAATTTGGCAATACGAAAAATCGGGTGATAATCGGAATGAATGGCTTGACTGTTGCGGGGAGATGCCATGGCG
>SESD01000755.1_pt1 | contig 19343 bp, 23 predicted proteins | sample 3171411 | NCBI WGS metagenome assembly SESD01 (sample SAMN06051880, study PRJNA518727) | freshwater metagenome | biome: subpolar coniferous forest; feature: holomictic lake; material: water; isolation source: holomictic Lake 442, 16.5 m depth | place: Canada: near Kenora, Ontario | collected...
GTTTGCGTTGACATTTTTTGAACATCTCTCTAAAGCCAGATACCCTGCTGCTTGCGGCGGGAAGCTTCATTCATTCCCAAAAATGTAAAATATTTTGTTTCAAAGTTTGAAAAATCGCGAACAAGTTGTTAATTACATAACTGTATAGTCTCTCTTTTGTATGCTTGGCGATTTTTCGGCATTGTTACGGCGTAACGCGGATATTCAATTCTCTTTTTATCTGGCGACGAATACTTTTTAATCGCTTTATTTTTATTGATTTAAAGATTTTACCTCATATAATTTTTATAGTAATTTAAAGGAGCAAATTATGGCAATTGAAGTCAATGGTGTCCGTGCTGAAACTGATGAGAATGGATATCTCGTTAATCTTGAAGACTGGACAGAGGATATTGCGAAGGTGTTGGCAGAGGGAGAGGAGATCGAAATGACTCAGGCCCATTGGGATATGATCAATTTTCTCAGAGGATATTATGATGAATATCAGATTGCTCCAGCCGTAAAGGTACTGACCAAGGCCATTGCCACTGAGAAGGGCATGGATAAAAAAGCGGCATCCGAATTTCTGTACGGGCTTTTTCCAAAAGGGCCAGGTTTACAGGCCTGTAAAATTGCTGGACTGCCAAAACCTACGGGTTGCGTTTAATGGATTGAAAGAGGTTTGCTGATCCCAATTTACTGTGAATCAAAGGAGGTCATAATGGAAGGCGCTCAAAAGGCAGCTTCAGATGAAGTAATACATGGCAAAGATGGTGGGAAGGGGAAGTTCCTGAATCCTACCCCTATGCTCGATGAACTGGAAAAAGGCCCATGGCCAAGTTTTATTTCCGGGTTCAAGGAACTTGCCGAAAGAACGGAAAAGCCCATGTTGCGTGGGGTTATGGATCAGCTTGAGTACTCCTACAATACCAAAATGGGGTACTGGAAAGGCGGTCTGGTAACGGTAGACGGTTATGGCGCCGGTGTTATCACGCGCTATTCAATGATAAAAGACAAGTTTCCGGAAGCGACTGAATTTCATACGATGAGAATTCAGCCAGCGCCAGGGCTTCACTACAATACAGAGATGCTCCGCGGTCTTTGTGATACTTGGGAAAAGTACGGCAGCGGCATCATTACCCTTCATGGACAGACCGGTGACATCATGCTGCAAGGCATTGAACAGGATAAAGTTCAGGAGTGTTTTGATGAGCTCAACCAGGCGGGCTGGGATCTGGGCGGCGCTGGCGCGGGTATGCGTACAGCGGTCTCCTGTATCGGTCCTGGCCGTTGCGAGAATGCCTGCTACGATGATCTTAAAGCCCATCTCAAGTTGCTCAAACATTTCGTGGGGCCGCTTCATCGTCCGGAGTGGAACTACAAAATCAAACTGAAATTTTCAGGATGTCCAAATGATTGCACCAATGCCATCATGCGTTCCGATCTGGCTGTTATAGGAACATGGAAAGATGCAATCCAGATTGAACCCGAAGAGGTAACGGCATGGGTGGAAAAAAATGGTATTGATGCCGTTGTGAACCAGGTCATCAATCTTTGCCCGACAAAGGCCATATCCCTCAAAGATGGTGAGATGGTTATTGACAGCAGGGATTGCGTGCGCTGCATGCACTGTCTGAACGTTATGCCAAAAGCGCTTTCCCCTGGCAAAGAGCGGGGAATTTCCCTCCTGATGGGTGGCAAGAACACCCTGAAAGTAGGCGTCAACATGGGCTCGCTGATTGTGCCGTTTATGAAGATGGAGAGTGACGAAGATATGGATGAGTTTATCGAACTGGTTGAGGGAATTATCGACTGGTGGGATGACAACGGTCTCGATCACGAGCGTATAGGTGAAACCATTGAGCGCGTTGGTTTGAAGCTCTTCCTTGAGGGAGTCGGTCTTGAAGTAAACATCAATATGGTTACAAGGCCTCGTGACAATCCATATTTCAAGGCAAAGTACTGAGCCGTTGACCGAAGTCTCTTGATCGAATTCAACTCTCTCAATGAGGTGGTAACACATCTCAGGAGAAAGGTAAAATTTATAGGAATAACTATATGAGCAGTCCTGAAAAAAAGTGGAAAACCGTTGAGTCGGGGCCTCACAGCTACGAGGAGGCCTTGCATCCGGTTGTAAGAAAAAACTACGGGAAGTGGAAATATCACGAAATTCCGAAGCCGGGAGTTTTGAAGCATGTCGCACACAGTGGCGATGCTATTTATACTGTCCGGGCAGGAACGCCCCGTCAGGATACGGTTGATATGCTGAGACGGCTTTGTGATGTCGCAGACAAGTACAGCGACGGTTATCTTCGCTTTACGGTACGCAACAATGTTGAGTTTCTGACTCCCAACGAAGCAAATGTAGAACCGATGATCCGCGAGCTCGAAGAGATGGGCTTTCCTGTCGGTGGAACAGGGATGTGTGTCTCCTCCGTGTCGCATACCCAGGGGTGGCTTCATTGTGATATTCCGGCGACTGATGCTTCCGGCGTTGTCAAGTCAATGATGGACACGTTGTACCATGAATTCAGGGGGATGGAGATGCCGAACAAGGTCAGGCTCTCAACCTCCTGTTGTGCCATCAACTGTGGCGGCCAGGCCGATATCGCTGTCGTTGTCAAACACACTCGTCCTCCAAGAATCAATCACGATCACCTCGCAACCATCTGTGAATTACCGAAAGCGGTTGCCCGTTGCCCTGTTGCTGCCATTCGGCCGACAGTGATCAATGGCAAGAAATCACTCATGGTGGATGAGGAAAAATGTATCTGCTGCGGCGCCTGCTTTGGAGCTTGCCCTGCCATGGAGATCAACCATCCTGAGCACTCGAAATTTGCGATCTGGGTTGGCGGCAAGAACAGCAACGCCCGTTCAAAACCATCAACCATGAGTATCGTTGCCCACAATCTGCCAAACAATCCACCCAGATGGCCTGAGGTCACCGATGTTATCGGCAAGATCCTGACCGCATACAAAGAGGGCGGACGTCCCTGGGAACGAGTCGGAGAGTGGATTAACCGTATTGGATGGAAACGCTTTTTTGAAGAAACAGGACTTACTTTTGATGATGACATGATTGACAGCTACCGTCATGCAAGAACCACATTCAATCAGTCTGCTCATGTCCGCTTTTAGACTTACAGGAGATAATTCATGAAGGTAGAATCAAATCCAGTCCTTGATTTTGCGACATCTTACGAGTTCCCCCCATACAGTGAAATGAAGGGAACAGATAAAATTGTTGCCTTTGGAGATCATAGTCACAAGTGTCCGGTCTATGTCAGCCAGCTTCCGCCATGTTCGGCGGAATGTCCGGCGGGGGAGAATATCCGCGGCTATCAGCGGCTGTTGAACGGCATCGACAAGTCCGACAATGCGTGGAAAGCAGCATGGGAGACGATTGTCGACGCAAATCCATTTCCTGCCGTTATGGGCCGGATCTGTCCTCATCCCTGCCAGAGCGCTTGCAATCGCCAGTACCACGACGAAAGTGTGGCAATTAATGCCGTTGAGCAGGCGATTGGCAATTACGGCATTGAAGCAGGCCTGCAACTGCCCGGCGCAGGGCCTGACAGCGGCAAGAGAGTTGCTGTTATTGGAGGTGGCCCGGCAGGACTTTCAGCAGCATACCAGCTCCGCCGAAAAGGCCATGCTGTAACGATTTACGACGCCAATGCAAAATTGGGCGGCATGGTTCTCTATGGTATCATGGGATACAGGGTCGACCGTAAAATTCTTGACACTGAAATTCAGCGCATTATCAATCTTGGGGTTGAAACCAAAATGGGAGTCCGTGTCGGAACTGATATCACTCTTGAACAACTGGATCAAGAGTACGACGCGATTTTTATTGCTCCCGGGGCGCAGGTTGGTCGTTCTCTTCCGGTGCCGGGTTCCGCAGGTACTCCCGGTGTGACCAACGCCATTGATTTCCTGAGAAATTACGAAGTTCAGGGTGACGATATTGCCATAGGGAAAAAAGTGCTGGTTATCGGCGATGGAAACGTCGCGATGGATGTGGCGCGTCTTGCGCTTCGTCTTGGTTCCCAGGCATCAGTTGTCGCTGGAGTTCCAAAAGAGGAGATGGCTTGCTTCCAGATAGAGTTTGATGATGCGGCCAGGGAAGGAACAACCATGCATTATATGGCCGGGGCGCTGGAAGTCATCACTGGAGAAAATGGCGTTCAGGCACTCCGCTGTGCCCGTATGGTGAAAAAAGTGAAAGGAGAAGAGGGCTGGAATTCGCCAATTCCCTTTTTCAGATATAAAAACACCGAGGAAACTTTTGACATCGAGGCCGACATGATCGTTGCCGCCATCGGGCAGACAGCCGACATGCGTGGTTTTGAAAGCGTTACTGCCGCAAGCCCATGGCTCAAGGTTGACAGATATTTTCGCTTGCCTGGCAAAGAAAAAATGTTTGGAGGTGGAGATGCCATAAAAGTAGATCTTATCACCACAGCAGTTGGCCACGGACGCAAGGCAGCAAATTCCATTGATGCTTTTCTTAAAGGGGAGTCTCTTCCTGAGCAGGGTTATCGGGAGATAACAAAAGTCCATAAGCAGGACGTGCTCTACTTTACCCACTCGGAACAGGCAAAGCGCGAGACTATTGAGCTGGAAGTGGTGGTTGGTAACCACGATGAACTCCTCGTAGCGCTGACAGAGAGTGAGGCAAAGGCGGAGTCAGAACGTTGCATGAGCTGCGGGCTCTGCTTCGACTGCAAACAGTGTGTCTCTTTCTGCCCGCAGGAAGCTGTTACCCGGTTCAGGGACAATCCGCCAGGTGAAGTGGTCTATACCAATTACTCGAAGTGCATCGGATGCCATCTTTGTTCACTGGTCTGCCCTTCAGGGTATATCCAGATGGGGATGGGTGAAGGCCTTTAGGCCCCGGGAAAAGAAACCATGAAAACAAGGAGATAACGATCTATGTCAGAAGATGTCATACATCAGGTTCAGGAGGCCATTGCATGCTCCAGAAAGTGGTCTGAAACAGGCTGGCCGGTTACTTTTGGTTCCCGAAATGTAGAGGTGTCATCGCTCAAACAGGCCGAGTCACTGCCGAAAAATTTTGTTTTTCGGATGGAGGCTATCAACTATTGGAATCAGGCGAAGCTTACAGGAAATGATGCTGCGGATTCAGGCCAGAAGGCTCTGGATGCACTGAAAAACAGCAACTTTTTTGCCGCCGATAATGCGCTCTACTTTTCCCGGTTTATCGAAAAGCCATTCGCCGATTATTCAAAAACATGGCAGCCCCTTTACGAAGCTTTTAAAGAGCAGCAAGCCGGGCTTTGAGGGCGCGGCATTGCTTCTGTGGTCATAACATTTAAACAAACGGATTGGCAGTGAAAATAGGAATTTTGCTCAAAGAGGGACCGTATAACCACCAGGCATCCGATACGGCCTTCAAGTTTGCTGAAGCCGCCATCAAAAAAGGACATACGGTTGACGCAGTCTTTCTTTACAATGATGGTGTCACCAATGTGACAAAGCTCATGGATCCACCCCAGGACGACCGCAATATTGCCTCTCGCTGGAGTCAATTGAGCCAGAAACACGGTGTTGAAATCCTTGCCTGTATTGCAGCATCCAAACGTCGGGGAATCAATGATGATGTTCTCGTAGAGGGAAGCGCGATCACCGGTCTTGGAACACTTACTGATATTGCGATCCGTAACGACAGACTCGTAACCTTTGGAGATTGAAAGTAACTATGGAAAACGAAAATGTAAAAAAGATCATGCATGTGCTGCGCCATGCGCCGCACGGCACAATCTATACTTATGAGGGGCTGGAAATGATTCTGATCATGGCGGCCTACGAGCAGGATCTTTCGGTTGTCTTTATCGGCGACGGGGTCTATGCCCTCAAAAAAGGTCAGGATACCAGCGGTATCGGTATCAAGGGTTTTTCCCGTACCTTCATGGCGCTGGATGGCTATGATGTGGAAAAACTTTATGTCGACAGACTTTCACTTGAAGAACGGGGTTTGACCGAAGAGGATCTTGTCGTGGATGTTGAAGTGCTTGATGCCGAAGAGACAGGACGGCTGATGAAGGAACAGGATGTCATTATTCACCATTGACCCGCAGGAACCATGTTACATACTATCAATAAGTCTCCTTTTGAAAATAATACCTTCGAGACCTGCATCAGGTTTCTGTTGCCTGGAGATCCCGTTCTTTTTATTGAAGACGGCGTTTATGCGGTTCAGACCGGTAATAAATTTTCACCCACGATTGAGCGTGTTCTAAAGACCAATCCTGTTTTTGCACTAAGGCCCGATCTGGATGCACGCGGGATTGGCGATATTGCAGAAGGTGTTGAAAGCGTTGATTACGAAGGATTTGTGGGCCTTGTCGAAGAACATCAGGTGAACAGTTGGTTTTGAGTTGCTGACTGATGGCTCCATTCTGAAATTGTTACGCAGTACTCTATGAAGACAAGATGGACAGATTTTTTGGAGGCCAACAAGAAAGCTATTCTTGAGCGATGGCTGGATTGTGCGCTCGCATTGTTTCCCGAAAAAATGGGTTACAGTACTCCGATTGCCATGGTGCTTTCCGGAGCGCTCGAAAAGATTCTTTTCTCCCTCGGAAAGAGTGAAAACGATTGTAAGGAGGCGCTTGACGATGTTACAAGGATTTTAGCCGTACAGAACTTTTTGCCATCAAAAGCATTGTCAATTTTTTTGGAACCGAAACTCATTCTGCGTGACATCATGATGAAAACCAATGTGGCAGACACCTTGATGCAGGAGGCATTCAATTCGCGTCTTGACGCGCTCACTCTTGAGGCATTCGACAGTTACATGCGACATCGTGAAAAAATATATCAGCTCAAAGTTGAAGAGGGCAGTCGCCGGATGCACATGGCGTTGAGGAGGGCTGAGGCATGAAGAAAGTGCTTATGCCGCTTGTTATGGTGGCGATTCTTGCCCTTATTCCCTTTGTCGGCGTGCAGTATGCCGGGTTATCCTATCTTTTCGGTGTCATTATTCCCTATACAGCAATTGTTGTCTTGCTGGCTGGTTTTCTCTTGCGTCTGGCAGACTGGCTCAGAAGACCGGTTCCCTTTCGCATTCCAACAACCTGCGGACAGGAAAAAACTCTGGATTGGATCAAGTATGACCGGCTGGAAAGTCCCGCTCATTTCTGGGAAGCAGCACTCAGGGTTTTATCTGAAGTGTTGTTCTTCCGCTCTCTTTTCCGCAATACCAAAGCGGAACTCCATAAAGATGCCAATCTGGCCTACGGATCGCACAAGTGGCTCTGGCTTGGAGGGCTGGCGTTTCATTGGTCTCTCCTCATTATTGTGCTTCGCCACTCCCGTTTCTTTTTTGTCATGGTTCCGGGATTCACCGATTTTCTTGATCATGCGGATGGTTTTCTTGACGTCACTCTTCCGACCTTTTATATTACCGATGCACTGGTTCTTGCGGCCATCACCTTTCTTGTGTTTCGCCGTTTGAATGATGCAAAAATGCGTCTTCTTTCATTGCAGACGGATTACTTCCCGCTTTTTCTCATTGCGGCGATTGTTGTGGTTGGAGTTCTCATGCGCTACATCGTCAGGCTGGATATTATGCCTGTCAAAGATCAGATGTTGAGGTTGGTTAATTTCAGTTTTGATGATCCGGGGGAAATAGGCACTCTTTTTTATGTTCATCTCTTTCTGGTGTCAGTTCTTGCGATCTACTTCCCTTTCAGCAAGCTCATGCATGCCGGAGCGATTTTTTTAAGTCCGACACGCAACCTGCCGAATAACAGTCGTCAGAAACGGCATGTCAATCCATGGAATTCCGATATCAAGTTCAGAACATACTCCGAGTACGAGGATGATTATCGTGAGAAGATGAAAAAGGCCAAGCTGCCGATTGAAAAGCAATAATTATGTCGAAATACGCTCCTAAACTATCCGAGCTTAAAAAAGAGTTCGACGAAAAGCCCAGTGTTCTGAAAGGAGACTACTCTCCCCAGGAGTGGTGGGACAGACCTGTCGAATTCCGTGACGGGAACTGGTGTTTTCCCGGTAAACCGGAGGTGCTTCAAGACCTTGGTTTCGCCAATCCAAGGAAATGGGCAGCAACCGACGAAGATTGGCAACTTCCGGCGGGCTGGCAGAAAACAATCAGTGACGGGTTGCAAAGCCGTTTGAAGAAGTACCGTTCACTGAAGCTTTTTCTTGATGCCTGTGTTCGTTGCGGAGCTTGTGCCGACAAATGTCATTTTTTCCTTGGCACCGGTGATCCTAAAAATATGCCGGTTGTTCGCGCGGAGCTGCTTCGGTCGGTCTATCGCAATGATTTTCCACTTGTCGAGAAGATTCTGAAAGGGTTTTCCGGCTCACGGAAGCTGACGGAATCGGTGATCAAAGAGTGGCATTTGTATTTTCACCAGTGTACCGAATGTCGCCGCTGCTCTGTTTTCTGCCCCTTCGGGATTGATACGGCAGAGATAACCATGATGGTCAGGGAGCTGCTGAACCTTATCGGCGTGAACAATAACTGGATTCTTGCTCCTGTTTCGAACTGTAACCGTACCGGGAACCACCTTGGTATTGAGCCGCACACCTTTGTGCAGAATATCATGTCACTTGCCGAGGATGTTGAAGATCTTACCGGTGTGAACGTAGAGCCTACCTTCAACCGCAAAGGTGCGGAAGTGCTCTTCATTACGCCATCAGGTGATGTGTTCGGTGATCCCGGCGTCTATACGATGATGGGCTACCTGTTACTCTTCAAGCATATTGGTCTGGATTACACTATAAGCACCTACGCTTCTGAAGGCGGTAATTTCGGCATGTTCACCTCGAACGATATGATGAAGAAGCTGAACGCCAAGATGTATCACGAAGCAAAACGGCTTGGAGTGAAATGGCTGCTTGGTGGTGAGTGCGGGCACATGTGGCGCGTGGTGCATCAGTATATGAACACCATGAACGGTCCGGCAGATTTTCTGGAAGTGCCGGTCTCTCCGATCACAGGAACCCGATTCAGTAATGCCGCCGCGACCAAAATGGTACACATCGCAGAATTTACGGCTGACTTGATTCATCACAAAAAGCTGAAACTGGACCCGAAACGAAACGATCATCTGCGGACAACCTTTCACGACTCCTGCAACGTTGCACGAGGGATGGGTATGTTTGAGGAGCCGCGCTCTGTTCTTCGGAGCGTCTGCAACAGTTTTCATGAAATGGCGGAGGATACCATTCGAGAGAAGACCTTCTGCTGCGGCTCAGGAAGTGGCCTGAATGCTGAGGAGAACATGGAAAACCGGATGAGAGGAGGATTTCCGAGAGCCAATGCGGTCAAGCAGGTTAAAGATCGTCATAAGGTTGATTCCCTTGTAACCATCTGTGCCATCGACCGCGCCAGTCTTCCGCCCCTTATGAAATACTGGAATCCGGGGGTTTCGGTCTATGGTCTTCATGAACTCGTAGGGAATGCGCTTGTCATGCAGGGAGAGAAAAAGAGAACAACAGACTTGAGGGAGAACACCATGGCAGGTTTTGAGGATGGAGGTGATGATGACGAGTAAAAAACTCCTTTGGATTATTGCTGTTACAGCCATTATTCTCTTTGCTGTGCTGAATGTTTTCCGGAAAGGGGAGGCTGAAACTCCACCACCACCAGTCCATAAGTCTGTGGCGGTTGACAGTACCAAATGTATCGCACCGGCAGCGTTTATGCGCGCCAACCATATGCAGGTCTTGTATGCGTGGCGGAATGCATCGGTTCGCACCGGGAATCGAGTCTACATCGCTCAAAATGGCAGCAAATTCGAGAAGAGCCTGAATACCTGTCTTGGTTGTCACTCCAGTAACAGAATGTTCTGCTTCAACTGCCATAGTTATGCCAATGTAAAACCAAAGTGCTGGAATTGTCATCTGTCGCCGATGGAAACACCATGATGAATGAACAAAGAAGAGAATTTATCAAGAAAACCGCATTAGGGGTTCTTGTCGGGCTCGGCGCTGCATCCGGGCTTGTTCCCGCCTTTTCACTGGAAAAAACGGTTCTTCCTGTCTGGGATGAGAAACCTGTTCCAGGAAAAATACGATGGGGAATGCTGATTGATACGCGTAAATGCAGGGAGGGGTGCCAGCAATGCGCCGCCGCCTGCCATCACGTCCATAACGTTCCTGACTTCAGGAACAAGAAAGACGAGATCAAGTGGATGTGGAAAAACCCATACCCGAATGTTTTTCCGACAGCAAGTCAGCAATTTGTCAGCAAGGAGATTAAAGACCGCTCCTTTCTTGCCCTCTGCAACCATTGCGCCGATTCGCCCTGTACTAAAGCCTGCCCGACTGAGGCTACCTTTAAACGTTGGGACGGTATCGTGGCGATGGATTACCACCGCTGTATCGGCTGCCGTTTCTGTATGGCGGCTTGCCCTTATGGTTCCCGGAGTTTTAACTGGCAGGATCCGCGCACGGCCATACACGATCCGGTCACGACCTACCCCACAAGGGAGCAGGGCGTTGTGGAAAAATGCAATTTCTGTTCCGACCGTCTGGTCAAAGGCCAGCAGCCTGCCTGTACAGAGGCCTGTCCTGAGCAGGCGCTGACCTTCGGAGATCTGAACGATCCCCGCTCCGATATTCGTCAGCTTCTTGAAGCCAATGAGACGATGCAGCGGAAGCCAGAGTTGGGTACCAAACCTTCAGTTTTTTACATTATTTAACGATTTCCCATGATTGAGAAAGCTCTGAAAGGAAACCGCAGTTACTGGATCTGGATAGCCTTCCTTGTCTCTGTTATAGGTGTCGGCCTCTCTGCCTACGACCAGCAGAGGTGGTTCGGGCTGACCGTCACAGGAATGGGGCGGGATATAAGCTGGGGCCTCTATATTGCTCAATTCACCTTTCTTGTCGGTGTTGCAGCCTCCGCTGTTATGGTGGTTCTCCCTTACTACCTGCATCATCAGAAGGAATTTGCAAAAACCGTGATCATTGGTGAGTTCATGGCGGTATCGGCAACTCTCATGAGCATGCTTTTCATTCTGGCTGATATGGGCAGGCCTGATCGTCTCCTGAATATCATGTTATACCCCAGCCCCCACTCAATGGTTTTCTGGGATCTGCTTGTGCTCTCCGGTTATCTCGTCATGAACCTGGTCAGCAGTTGGGCGATGCTCGGTGCGGAGAGGAAGGGAGTGCCGCCTAAAGCCTGGGTCAAGCCTCTGATTTACCTCTCTATTCCCTGGGCATTCAGTGTTCATACCGTTACTGCATTTCTTTATGCAGGGATGCCGGGCCGCCACCTCTGGTTGACGGCTGTATTGGCCCCGCGCTTTCTCGCCTCCGCTTTTGCAGCAGGAACGGCGCTGCTTATTCTTGTCTCCCTTATCCTGAAACGAACAACAGGGTTCGACACCGGCAGAGAGGCAAGAGCGAAACTTGCAGTCTTGGCAAGCTATGCCGGTGTGGCCAATATCTTCTTTCTCGGCACAGAATTCTTCACCGCTTTTTACAGTAATGTGCCAGCTCATAAAGAGAGTCTGCAGTACCTCTTTTTTGGTCTTGAAGGCAACTGCCAGTTTGTGCCCTTGATGTGGTTTTCCCTCATTTCCGGGGTGGCTTCCATCATCGTTCTTCTTGTCCCTGCATTAAGGAAATCAACACCATGGCTTGTTGGCGCATGTTCAGCTCTTGTGCTCTCCATCTGGATTGACAAAGGTGTCGGCCTGATTCTGGGGGGATTTGTCCCTTCACCGCTTCAGGAAATTGTCGAGTATACCCCGACCGCAACTGAAATTTTCGTCACCCTCGGCATCTGGGGTATCGGTATTCTACTGCTTACACTCTTGCTCAAGGTGTTCGTTGCCGTAAAGATGGAAAACGAGCAGTGAATTGTTCGGTATAGTTTTCCGCTTTTCTGCGTTACCTTTTACCAAAGGGCTCCCTGCTTTCCGGGTATGCAGGGGGCCAGTTTTTTTAGATGCCCCGGTGCCGTGAGGTTAAGGGAGATATTGCCAATAAAAAGGGTGAATCATGAAGAGCTTTCTGCCATTGAATATCAGAATAGATAACAAGAAAATTCTCTTTGTCGGAGGCGGTAAAATAGCGCTCCACAAAATCAGCACGGTTCGGCAGTACACCCGAAATATTTCAATTATATCTCCCGAAATTCAGGATGAGTTGCATCAGATGGGCTTCACCGAGATTCGAAAAGAGTATGAAACATCTGATCTTGAGGGCTTTTTTCTTGTCTATGCCTGCACCAACAACATAGAGGTGAACCGCAGGATAAAAAACGATGCTGCGGCTTATGGAATTATGGTCAATGTGGTCGATAACCGGGAGTTGTCAGATTTTATCTCACCGGCAGTTATCAAGAAGGAGGAGATGACCATTGCCGTCTCCTCAAATGGAGAAAATGTAAAAAAAACAGTTGAGTGGCGAAACAGGATAAAAGCGATGCTCCAGCATGGTGATTTCTTTACAAAGAGTTCCGAACAGCACAAGAAAGGATATGTCTATATCATCGGTGCCGGGCCTGGTGATCCGGAATTACTGACCATAAAGGCGGAAAGAGTGCTTCGAGAGGCCGATGTCATTCTGTATGATGATCTGGTGAGCAGCGAGCTTGTTGACCAGTTTAAAGCCCTGAAAATTTATACCGGTAAAAGAAAAGACCACCATCACTTTGAGCAGGAAGCCATCAACGAGGAGATTATTCGTCACGCCCTGCAAGGGAAAAAAGTTGCAAGATTGAAAGGTGGAGATCCCTTTATTTTTGGGCGTGGCGGCGAAGAAATTGAAGCGCTGAGGCAACATGGTATCAGTTATGAAATTATCCCCGGAATTACAGCCGCACACGGCGCCAGTGCCTACACAGAAATACCGCTGACCATGAGAAAAATCTCCTCTTCGGTGGCCTTCTGTACCGGTCATCCAGTCAACAAAATACAGGTGCCTGATGCCGATACCCTTGTCTATTACATGGTGGCATCGACTGTTCAGGAAGTGCTGAATGCGGTTGCGAAAAAAGGAAGGGATGAAAAGACCATGGTCGCTATCGTTCAGAATGCGACAAGGTACAATCAGAAGATTATTACCGGAACGCTGGGTGAATTAAGAAACAGTGAAAAGGCGGTCTATTCACCGGCGCTGCTGATTCTTGGAGAGAATATCAACCAGTTTATCGAGGATAACTGGTACTCCAAAAAGAAAAAGGTGCTGATTGTGGATGAGGATTCCGGCATCTATGCTTCTGAGGACTCTATCAAGGTGCATTTTCCCTGCAGGCAGGCTGAAGGCGCGGATGAGACTATTCCAGAGCTAAATGAATCTTTGGAGCTTGACTTTATTGACGAGATTTTCTTTTCATCCTCTGCCTGTGTCAGAAAATTCCATACCATCTATAAAAGTATTCCAGAAAAAATTATCATAAAAACGGCTGACCAGGAGGTCAATGCCGAGTACAGAAAACTTTTTAGCGCCTGAACAATCCGGTCTGTAACAAGGGAGTTCGCTCGAACTCCTTCACTTCTTCGCAGCAATTCCCTCCACGACACTCCTGCCAGGCTTTTTCGCAAAGCGGCACCCCGAAAACCTGAAAAAAGTATGCTTTTTGCCAAAGAATCGGTGAGAAGCAGCAGATCTGAAATTGGCGGATAACGCCGGATGAGCGGCAGCACAGCGGGAACAAAATTACCGAAATGTTCTTTAAGGAACAGGAAAATGTGTAAGTTCTCACTTCAAAATTTACCATCGTCGACGTCAAAAAGAAATATTCACCATCATCCAGACAGACGAAACCACATTCCTGCTTGACCTTCCCCTCAAGCCTTTCGAAGAGTCTTGTTTTGGCTTCATGGGCAACTGTCAATACCAACCCCGGCATTATGTCTATACGGGTTGCATAGCTGTTGTTTCTTTTCCTCTACTCCTTAGAATCATACTGCCGAAACGGTAAGAGAGCAGTATACCAGAGATGTAAATATTTTCGGTTTTCTTATGCAGCAGTACAACATATCATTAAATGGAGCTATGCAGGAAATGAACACAACATCTCGCGTCCTTTGCAAGGCCTTGAAAGGCAAAATCATGTCAGCGGAACAGGCCGCAGCGCTTATTTCTTCCGGCGACAATGTTGGAATGAGCGGATTTACCGGATCCGGTTATCCCAAGGCAGTGCCAACAGCGCTCGCAAAACGCATTGAGGAGGCCAATAGCAAGGGGCAGAAATTCAGAATTGGCGTATGGACCGGGGCTTCCACCGCACCGGAACTTGATGGCGCGCTTGCCAAGGTTGATGGTGTGGAGATGCGCCTTCCTTATCAATCTGATCCTATTTGCCGCAAACGCATCAACGCGGGAGAGATGGAATATCTCGACATTCATCTCTCTCATGTAGCCCAGTTTGTCTGGTTCGGATTCCTCGGAAAATTGAATATCGCTGTGGTTGAAGTTGCCGGCATTCTCGAAGATGGCCGCTTGATACCTTCGACGTCGATTGGCAACAACAAAACTTGGCTGGATCAGGCGGACAAGGTTATTCTGGAGGTAAACTCCGCGCAGGATTCGCGTCTGGAAGGGATGCACGACATATATTACGGCACAAATCTGCCTCCCAACCGCCTGCCGATACCTCTCGTGCATCCAAATGACCGGATCGGCGATCCTTACCTGCATTGCGATCCTGATAAAATTATAGCCATCATCGAAACTCATAGTCCGGACCGAAATTCAGAATTCTCCGAACCTGATGAAAATTCCCGCATGATTGCCGGCCATATTCTCGAATTTCTCGAACACGAAGTAAAAAGAGGACGACTCCCAAAGAATCTGCTGCCCCTGCAATCAGGCGTTGGAAATATTGCCAATGCCGTCATGGCTGGTCTGGACCACGGTCCTTTCGAAAACCTGACAGCCTATACTGAAGTACTGCAGGATGGCATGCTTGATATGATCCACTCCGGCAAGCTGGTTTCGGCTTCGGCGACAGCCTTCTCTTTGAGCAACAAGGCGCTGGCGGAACTCTATGCCCATCTCGATGAATACAGGAGCAAGATTATTCTGCGCCCCCAGGAAATCAGTAATCATCCGGAAGTGATCCGCCGTCTGGGGGTTATTTCCATGAACGGCATGATGGAAGCCGATATGTATGGCAATGTCAATTCGACGCATGTCATGGGAAGTGCCATCATGAACGGTATCGGAGGCTCAGGCGATTTCGCGCGCAATGCCTACATCTCGATATTCATGACCCCATCCCAGGCAAGGCATGGTCAAATCTCCTGCATTGTGCCGATGGTCTCCCATGTCGACCATACAGAACACGATGTTCAGGTGCTGGTTACCGAGCAGGGCCTTGCCGACCTCCGTGGTCTCTCCCCAAATCAGCGAGCCAAGGTAATCATCGAAAACTGTGCTCATCCGCACTTCAAGCCATTACTTCAGGATTATCACAAGCGAGCGTATGACCATTCTTTTGGAAAACACACACCCCATCTGCTCGACGAAGCATTAAGCTGGCATCAGCGCTTCCTTACTACCGGTTCCATGTAGGGTTGGGCAAGTTGAAAGACGCGAGTGGGAGAGTCTGTATCTCCCACTCGTTCTTCATTGCTTTCAGCACCGGGTTATATCATTTTGGCTTCAAGCCCCGGAGGGGCGGTCTGTTGGTAGAAAAGGCCACATGCTCCCCGAAGAAAGTAATCAGTAAGAGAGTGTCCAATTTTCAATAAGTAACCGATCCGGGACTTTGGTAAACGCTTTATCTCCCGTGACAAGAACGGCATTGACTGCCTGAGCATGAGCCGCAATCATAAGGTCAAGTGGTGAGAGCGTCACACCTGCGGTTTCGCACCTGGCTCGAAGATCACCATAGAAGACGGCAACCTCTTTATCCCAGGCCAATATTTTTACCCGGATCAAAAACTCATGGACTCGGGCTGCAAGACCCTTTGGATAGCCGCGTTTTGCCAAGCCATAGAGTAATTCAGCCTGTGTAACCGATGAAACCACAACACGTTGTATTGGTACAGCAACAAGCCTCTCACGAACAAGAGGAATGTCCCCTTTGATAATATGACTGGCAATATTCGTATCCAGCATGTAGAGGCTCATTCTGTCCACCCCTCAAAAGGATCTCGCAACTGCTCTGGCTGCGTTCGATCGTCAGCCTGCATAAAATCTGCAGGCACTTCAGTTGTTGTATCAAGCTCAAACAGCCCTGACCATGAATCGGGATGGTGTGACAAAATGATATCGCCGGAAATTGCATCACGACGAATAAACACCTCTTTCCCCTCAAAACGGAACTCCTTCGGTAATCGGACGGCTTGACTTCGCCCTGACATAAAAATCTTTGCAGTAACAGGCATAGGTATCCTTTTTTATAAAAAGCTTTCGGTAATCTAAATATATTTTTGGTATCTATCAAAAGATGTATCAAATTCAGATCCCAAAAGATTCAAAAGGGAAGGAGACGAAGATACTTTACCAGTTACCTGTCTGAGTTAATTTTCCTGGCGCAGAGGCCGAGCAAGACAACAACCCGGCGGCACTGTACTTCCGGCTTGACTCCGGGTTATACGCCGGGTACCTGAACGGTTAATGGTGCATAAAAAGAGTCTGACGTGATATTATTTATGTCTAAAATTGGCATAAATTGACAGTAACAGAGTTATTGCGAGGTATCCGTGATAGCTTGAGAACCTAAAAATGAAGCCATGCCGATTAATGTTAATCTGACCCCGTTCCTTGAAGAGATGGTTCGGCAAAAAGTGAAGTCAGGACTTTATAGCTCGGCAAGCGAGGTTATTCGTGAAGCGTTGCGTCTTATGGGAGAGCAGGACTCTCTTCGTCAAGCAAAGTTTGACCAGTTACGGCAGGATATACGTGCTGGAATAGAGAGTGGGCCAGCCACAGTTTGGGATGCTGACGAGATAAAGAGAACTGCCCGAAAAAGAAAAACCACAGGCCAAACAGTTGGATGATATGCCAGAAATTATAGAGATTGCCAGGGTGTTGCACGGTGCCCGTGATACAAGGCACCTTTCTACTCTACAAGAGTGATTATACTATGATGACAATCCATAACAGAATCCAATGCTTCATGCAATGCTCGTGAGCGTTGAAGTGAGCATTATATTGGGTTTAATGCTCACTCCACCAACAATACAATCAGACACCAACAGCACACCTTGAAGAGCCATCATACCTGGCGATAGCTGAGAGATGAGAAACCTCCAGCGTGAGTAATATAAATATGGCAATACGAGCAACGATGGTGCACGAAGCAATCAAACTGGAATTGATTCAATGGTAGTTAACCTTGAAGACGATGAAACCCTGGATTATCTCAACGTGCAAAGAGATTTAAATGAAACACAAAAAGATTGGTCTCATGGCTTGACCGATGAGCAAAAATCCGGGATAGCTCGTGGTTTGAAAGATGTTGATGAGGGAAGAGTTCATTCACACCATGATATAAAAATTCAGTATGGCCTCTGATTTCAAAATTTCCAACCAAACCATGCAGCGAGATCAAGCACTCCGCATGCTGAGCGGCCATAAAACAGAGCTTGAGGAGCGTTATGGCGTGAAAAAAGTCGGTATCTTCGGCTCCGTCGCCAGAAATTCTGCCAAGGATGACAGCGATATTGATGATTGTCGTTGAAATGGAACCGAATATTTTGCTCAGTTGCCCTACCAGTTCAAAGATCCCCACAAGCTCGACAAAAAAACAGATCCCCGAAAACTCACCTTTGGCTCCAGGATTGAGAAGGAGAGCGAGGCAGAGCGCGAAGAGTTCTTCACGGTCAAGGAGATACTCAGCCCCGAAAAAGTGAGGTTATCCAACGGGTTGACGGTAAAGCTGATCGGCATCAAGAGCGAACCCTTCACGCACGACAAAGCGGTCGGCTATCTGACCGAAAAAATCAAGGGAAAGCGTATCTTCCTGAAGTATGACAAGCTGAAACATGACGAAGAAAACCTCCTGCTCTGCTACCTCTATCTGGAGAATGTCGCGAGCGGGGTGTTCGGGCGGAAAGTACCATCGAGCTCTCACAAGCTTTCCGAATAAAATTCATCAGCAAGACCGTGCGATGTGTCGGAGGAATATTATACAAATTGCGATTTCAATTCGCAATTTGTATAATATCCTATGATCTATCGCAAACTAACAGCAACCCTTCAGCGGTTGGCAAAAACATTTCCTGTTATCGCAATAACCGGGCCTCGGCAGTCAGGAAAAACAACGCTGGCAAAAGCCGTTTTTGCCGATAAGCCATACATAACCCTTGAAGACCCTGCAGAACGTGCCTTTGCCCTTGAAGATGCAAAAGGGTTCCTTCACCGGTTTCGTGATGGAGCCATCTTCGATGAAGCTCAACGATGGCCGGATCTCTTTTCATACCTTCAGGGCATGGTTGATGAAGAGCCGATTCCCGGAAAATTCATTCTGACCGGTTCACAGCAATTCGGACTGCTTGCCGGAGTCAGCCAGTCACTTGCCGGTCGCGTTGGCATGACCGCTTTGCTTCCCTTGTCCATTTCAGAACTTCCGGCAGCATCGCAATCGTCACTATCGCTTGACACGCTGATCATAAAGGGTTCTTATCCTGCTCTTTATATGAGAGAGATATCGCCTGCCGACTGGTTTGCAAGTTACATCGCCACCTATATCGAGCGGGATATCCGGCAGGTGTTACGAGTTCATGATTTATCGGTATTCCAGCGCTTTGTGCGTCTCTGTGCAGGGCGAAACGGACAACTGCTGAACCTTAATGCACTGGCGGGTGAAACAGGTGTTTCCCAGAAAACAGCCCGTTCATGGCTCTCGGTTCTGGAATCAAGCTACATTGTCCATCTGCTCCCGCCATACTTTCGCAACTTCGGAAAGCGACTTGTGAAAACGCCAAAACTCTATTTTTTGGATCAGGGTCTTGCCTGCTGGCTGCTTGGTATCCGTTCACCTGAACACCTTGCTCTACATCCAATGAGAGGAGCAATTTTTGAATCATTCATTATCAGCGAGTTTCTCAAATCCCGCTATAACCGAGGGCTGCCTCCAGATCTCTACTTCTGGCGTGACAATAATGGGCTTGAAGCGGATATTGTTTTTGAACGTGGCACAAAACTGCAACCAGTGGAAATAAAATCAGGCCAGACCATCACAGGTGACTCTATCCGTGCAGGCCTCAAAGCTGCACGATTTGCCGGTGAAGAGGCGCTTCAGCCTTGGCTGATCTATGGAGGTGATGATTCCTATGAGCGCAACGGTGTCACAATCATGAGTTGGCGCGACTGCGAAAAATGGGACGAGCCTCAATAAACAAGGAACCAGATCGGCTTTCACGAGAGTTACGAGAGCTACATCAACAACCTGAACC
>SESD01000757.1_pt1 | contig 19283 bp, 20 predicted proteins | sample 3171411 | NCBI WGS metagenome assembly SESD01 (sample SAMN06051880, study PRJNA518727) | freshwater metagenome | biome: subpolar coniferous forest; feature: holomictic lake; material: water; isolation source: holomictic Lake 442, 16.5 m depth | place: Canada: near Kenora, Ontario | collected...
CAACGAATTATTTACTTAACTTCACAAAAAAAGACTCAACTTTTTATTTTCAATACCATCACAGTAAATACACACAACCTAAAAGATAAATAAAAACCCTAAAAATCAATGCCCTTGATTAAATAACACAGGATATGAAATCATTGTCAATAATCACTAGCACCTTCGAGACAAGCCACGAAAACCAACGAACACCGCTTTTAAGGCATGCATACCACCGCACTGACAGGCCAACAAACTAGATTAATTCACCGATAAACGTCTAATACGCCAACATTTAATGCACTTCATTTCAACTTACACTTCTTACAATACAGTTCCCGTAAATCGAACTAGCAACAGCGAAACCTGACAATTCAACATGAATTTTATCATTTTTGTGAAAAAAATAAAGCGCCAACTGTTTTTGTGACCCCTATGAAGGGCGCTTGATTCTGGAGCAACTAAGAATTTAATTTATTCATTGCAGCGGCCATATCACCAGCAACCATTTGCCCCACAAAACTCCTGCTAAAATCGAAAGCGTTAAACAACATTTCTAATTCCGGCTTGGACGGTGAGGACAACACAAAATCTGCAACGACTTTTCCAGCTGGAGGACGACCAATACCCAGCCTTAGTCGATAAAATTCTTTTGAGCCCAAATGCGCAATAATATCTCTTAAGCCGTTATGTCCGGCATGACCGCCGTCTTTTTTGAGCTTTACAACACCCGGATTAAAATCCAGCTCATCATGAACAACGAGAATTTCTTCGGGAAGCAATTTGTAATACCGCGCGACTTTTCCTACAGACTGGCCACTTCTATTCATAAAAGTATCAGGCTTTATCAGCATGAGTTTACTGCCTGCAATGCTGACTTCTGCAAACAACCCTTGAAACCTGACCTGATTAGACCAAGCACACCCCAACTCTTGCGCCAGAGCGTCTAAAAACAAAAACCCGGCGTTATGCCGGGTTTTTTCGTACTGCTGACCTGGATTACCCAAGCCAACGATTAGCTTAATCATCTTCAATCTATAAATGATGACTTAGACAGCAGCACTATCTTCTTTACTGGCTTTTGAAGCCATCATAGAGACTACAGGCAAATCATGCTCTGGACCTTGAGCCAAAACAACAATTTCAATACCTGCCGGCAATATGATATCTGAAAGATGAATGGTCCCACCAACATCCAGACTCGACAGATCAACCTCAATAAATTCAGGTAATACTGATGGCAAGCAGGAAACTTCTACATCAATTAGGGAATGAGTTGCTATGCCGCCTTTTTTACCACCGACCGAGGTATGCTCATTGATAAAATGCAACGGCACATGCACCTTTACTATTTCAGACATATTAACCCGGAAAAAATCCAAATGTAGAATCTGAACTCTTGCAGGGTGACGCTGAACACCTTTCAGAATCGCTTGCTCAGTTTTTCCATCAACAGTGACATCAAGCACATGAGAATAAACCGCTTCATGCTCGAGATGCTTAATGACTTCATTATGATTTAACACCAACATTTGAGGCTCATTTGAGCCACCGTATATAACCGCAGGCACATTACCTTGACGACGCGCTCGTCTTGCTGCGCTCTTACCTGATTGCCCACGACTTTCGGCAACAAATTCAAATACTTTTGACATTTTTCCTCACCATTTTTCTGAATTCCGTGCTCTGAGAGCACTTATATTAAATTCTATCAATCGACTATTAACTTACGCATTATTAATCTACGTAAAGTGAACTAACTGACTCACCCACTGCAATACGTCTTATTGTCTCAGCCAGCATTTCTGCAACACTAAGCTGTCTTATTTTTTCTGAATCTACTGCATCTTGACTCAACGGTATGGTATCCGTAACAACCAACTCATCAAGTTCGGAGTTATTCAAGTTCTTCATGGCAGCGCCTGACAATACTGCATGAGTACAATAAGCAACCACTTTTATTGCGCCGTGTTTTTTAAGTGCAGCAGCGGCATGACATAAAGTCCCGGCAGTATCAACCAAATCATCAATCAACACACAGGTACGCCCTTCAACATCGCCTATGATATGCATTATTTCTGAAACGTTAGCTTTTGGCCTTCGCTTGTCTATAATTGCCAGATCAGCATCATCAAGTCGCTTGGCAAGCGCACGCGCCCTGACCACACCACCAACGTCCGGCGAAACAACAATCAGATCTTTATATTGTTGACGCCACACATCCCCCAATAGAATGGGAGATGAATATACATTGTCTACCGGTATATCAAAAAAACCTTGAATCTGGTCGGCATGAAGATCAACCGTCAAAAGACGATTTGCGCCTGCCTGCTCAATCATTTTAGCAACCAGTTTGGCACTAATTGGCACCCTTGCCGATCGCGATCGTCTATCTTGCCTTGCATAGCCATAATAAGGCAATACCGCAGTGATTCGTGATGCCGACGCACGCTTAAGAGCGTCAGTCATCACCAATAATTCCATTAAGTTTTCATTAGTAGGGGAACAGGTCGGTTGAATTATAAATACATCCTTACCACGGACATTTTCTTCAATTTCTACCGCAATTTCTCCATCACTAAATCTACCGACAGTCGCCATTCCCAGGCGCATATTTAGCTTCTTAACTATACCGTCAGACAAAGCCAGGTTAGCGTTTCCAGAAAACACCATCATAGAGGTGTCATTCATTCAAGCACTCCCACACGAATTTTAACTTAATGAATAAAAATGGCTGGGTCGCAAGGATTCGAACCTTGGTATGCGGAGATCAAAACCCCGTGCCTTACCGCTTGGCGACGACCCAATAATTATGATATATATTTACCCATCTTTAACTTTGAAAACAAAGGCGACTCATTCAAACCCTTAGCTAAATAAACCTGCCACTTATTAATTTTAAGTGACTGATAGGCATTAACTGCAGTTTCTTTTGAATCAAACTGTGCGAAAACACAAGCCCCTGTTCCGGTTAATCTTGCCTCTGAAAACTCAGACAAGGCAACCAAAGCATTTTTTACAGATGGGTATCGCTGACAAACCACTTCAACACAATCGTTTTGGTGTTGGCCTGCTATAAAGTCGGCTATTTTGATTGATTTACTATTCCGTGTCAAACTTTTAGATGAAAATATTTCTTTTGTATTTACATGACACTCAGGCTTAATAACGACAACCCATTGCTCGGGAACACTTATTACCTCTAATTTCTCACCAACACCTTCTGCCCACGATGAATAACCATAGACAAAAACCGGCACATCTGCACCCAACGTTAAACCAAGCTCCATCAACTTTTCTACTGATAAATGTAAATTCCACAATTTATTTAATACGACCAAAGTAGTTGCTGCATCAGAACTACCACCGCCAAGACCGCCCCCCATGGGCAGGTTTTTTTCGACCTCGATGCGCACGCCCAACTGACATCCTGTTTCTGCCTTTAACAGATTTGCAGCTCTAACTGTTAAATCATCCGCCTCTGGGACACCTGGGATCGTTTTTTGCAGGCTTACCCTCCCCCCATCAACTGGATGAAAGATAATCCAGTCACACAAATCTATAAATTGAAACACAGTTTGCAATAAATGATAACCATCCGGCCGTTGCCCGATAATCCGTAACATTAAATTTAATTTAGCCGGTGCCGGCCAATTTTCAGCCCATGCAGACTGGTTATTTTGCTTTTGCAACATTCAAAACCCACTGATCTATTACTAATTTTAATTTGACTTGTTCATTGCTGACTGAGATTTTACGCGGCATTAACTGATCGTTAACAGGCTGCATTTGTTTGTATTCAACAAGCCATCCAGCCTGTATAAAACCATCAGCAGTCGCTACAAAGGCACTGGTTGGCTCCGGCAAACCTACCACCCAATAACGCAGGGAGCGTACCGGCACAAACATACCCAATTGTTGATTTATAAATGCTTCTGGCTGTGTTGAAGATTGCGCATGCCCATCCCCACGATCTATAGTGACTAAATCACCGTTTAACTTAATAACCGTTGCACCCTGCCCTAATGGCCCGGATAGCTTTATTTCCTCATTATCAGACTCATGCACCCAATTTATAGCGGCCTGCCAATTATCATTTTTTCCGGTTAGCGCCAACCTCCCTTCAAATGTCCAGCGCTCCAGCTTGTAAAGATGCTCTCTTGCCATCTTTACATAACGAGCTTCCGGAACTACTGGAGCCGTAGTACAGGCAGGCAGCATTAATATAATAAACCAACAACCCAGCCACTTTGCTTGACTACTTAACATTGCTTATTGCGCACCCTTCAATATTCTTCTTTGAAAATCCCGCAAATATTCATCATCTGGTGACTCCTTAAACACTTTATTAAATAATTTTCTTGCCTCATCTTTTCTACCCAAAACCCACAAAACCTCTGCAAGATGAGCCGCGATTTCATTTTCTTGCTGCTTTTCATAAGCTTGCTGCAAATAATCCAACGCTCTTTCAGCATTCCCCAACTTAAACTGTAACCAACCATAACTATCAATAATGACCGCCTCATCCGGCTCAAGGTTAAGTGCTTTCTGGAGATATTTCTCTGCGTCCGCATAGCGACTGGACTTGCTAAGTAAGGTATATCCCAAGGCATTTAAGGCCTCGACATTATTCGGCTCAACGACCAATATTTTCTTTAGATCTGCCTCCACTATCTCTGGCTTATTGACGCGCTCCGCCATCAATGCCCGGGTGTATAGCAACTCTTTTTGATCAGGAAAATCAATCAGCGCCTTCGTCAATAAATCAAATGATTTCTCATATTGCTTTTGCTGACTGTATAATTCGGCTTGCACCAAAATTAATCGTAACTTTTGTTTTGGAAACTTCGCCTGCAAAAGACCTAATCGTGCACTGGCATCATCGTATTGCTTATCTTTCTGAAGCAATGCAATTGCTGAAATCGATGCATCGAAAACAAACGGCCCCTCCGTTACCTTGTCAAACCAAGCCAGTGCTTTTTTTGCATGCCCCTGCTTTTCCTCTATCTTTCCCAAATAAAAACGAGACTGATACTGCCACTCAGGCTGCTCCAACAGCTTTTTAAAGATGTCTTCAGCCCGCTGATCCTGATCCAATTGCAAATACACCAAGCCTACTGCAAACTGACTTTCCAAATCCTTGGAATCAGCTGATATAATTTTCTGATAAACTTCAATGGCTTCTGTATAGTTTTCCGCTTTAATTAACACCTGCGCGTACATCTTGTTAATTTTGCTATTATCAGGATACTTAACAGTCGCATCTTTTAACAGCTCTTTGGCCTTGTTTAAGTCACCTGAAAATACGGCGATCTGGGCTTGAAAAATCAATGCGCTATCCCAGTCTGGCCGCAACTTCAAAGCTTGTTGTATTTTTGCTTCAGCCAGACTTTTATCTTTTTTCTGCATAGCCAACAAGGACTGAATATAATAAACATCCGCCTGATCTGGATGCTGTAATGACAAAGCATCCAGCGCCTCATAAACAGCATTTATCTTGCCTTCCTTTTGTAGCACACCGGCCAACTCGAGCAACGCACCTTCAAAACCGGCCGGGTCCACCGCCAGCAACACATTTAAATGCTCGGCAGCGGCCTTCTTATCGCCAGCCCTTAATGCCAATAAGGCAGCAATTTTTCTTGCCGTCTGGTTTTGGGGATCTTGATGCAACCATAACGCCACTGCCTCGCTGGTTTTGTTACTGTTTTTCATGTACATGGCAATCATTGCAGCTCTTTCGGCAAATCTTGGGTCATGCACTCGCTTGGCAGCTTCCATATAACCTTCCAAGGCAATATCGTATTGTCCCCTTTGTCCGGCAAGCTCTGCCGTCAATAGCGTAAAAAGCACATCAGGATCAATTGATGTTTTTGGCGCTTTTTGCCGAGCATCTCCTTTAGTCTCGGCGATTTTAACGGGCGCAACGGCTCCTTCTGAGGCACTCTGCTTTGCAGGTGAATCGGCGCAACTGTTAAGTACAACGAGGGCTACTACTGAAAGCAATCTAAAAATTAACACACGCAATCCTATTTATTACTTAATATACAATGATAATAGATTATCATAAAAAAGCCGTCGATTTAGACAGCTGATTTATTCCATTTGGACAAAATTGTTATATTTCTTAAAATACGAATACATAATATACCTAGGTTTCTACTAAAAGCCATGACGTTAAGACACAAAATGCCAGACAAAAGGCAAAAAAAGTATTATCTTGAACCTTGTATCTTGAGCTTAATGCTTAACATTTAACTTAATCTAACCAAAACGCCATGACTTTTCTTGCAGTAGGGATTAATTATAATACCGCACCGGTTTCCATCCGTGAGCGCCTGTCATTCCCTGCCGACATGCTCGAATCATCGTTAAAAGAGTTATGGCGAGTTAAAGAAATCAGCGAAGCCGCCATTCTTTCAACTTGTAACCGCACCGAGTTTTACTGCTTATCAAGCACCGCCAATCAACAAATCCTGATTGATTGGGTTGCTCAAAGCAAACAAATCAAGGAGGCAGATTTCGCGCCTTATCTGTATTGCCATACTGACAGCTCCGTGTATCGCCATATATTTCGAGTCGCTTGCGGGCTGGACTCCATGATTTTAGGCGAACCACAAATTCTCGGCCAAATGAAAACGGCGTATCAGGCTGCTTACGATGCCGGTACTTTAGGTAAACGCCTAGGTAAACTTTTTCAGCACACTTTTACCGCTGCAAAAAAAGTACGTACCGACACCGCTATTGGCTCCAGTCCGGTCTCGGTTGCCTTCGCCGCCGTTCAATTGGCCCAACAAATTTTCGACAAACTCAGCGAACAGACCGCCTTACTGATAGGCGCAGGTGAAACCATAGAATTGGCCGCTCGGCATTTATCCCAGCAAGGCATAGGCCGCATCATAATCGCCAATCGCACCTACGATAAAGCACACACACTGGCTGCTCAATTTAACGGCTATGCCATTGCCTTATCGGAACTACCCATGCACCTGGCTGAAGCCGATATTGTTATTTCATCAACCGCCAGTCAATTGCCGATTCTGGGCAAAGGCCGCGTGGAAAGCGCTCTTAAAAAACGCAAACATAAACCGATGTTCATGGTGGATTTGGCGGTACCTCGCGATATTGAAGCTGAAGTTGAACAGCTTAGTGATGTCTATCTTTACACCGTAGACGACCTGCAGCACACTATAGACCAGAACATGAACTCGCGCCGACTGGCGGCAGAACAAGCTGAAGAAATAATCGACACGCAGGTTGATTATTTTTCAGCTTGGTTACGTGCCCAAGGCGCACAATCAACCATTCGGGATTACCGCGACCAAGCCGAACAATCCCGTGATGAAGCATTACAAAAAGCCCTGACGCTACTTAAAAGTGGCGTTTCCCCTGAAGAAGCACTTAATCGTCTCGCTCATAGCCTGACCAATAAACTGATTCATACGCCCAGCACTCAAATCAGAGCGGCCGCCGAAAACGAACGCCATGACTTAATTACTGCTGCCCGCGAAATCTTTAAATTAACTCAATCTACATGAAACAATCCATACAACTTAAATTAGAAAACTTGTGCGAACGTTATGACGAAATCGCCGCCTTACTCTCAGAGCCTGAAATACAAAGCAATCAAAACAAATTTCGTACGCTAAGCCAAGAATACGCACAAATTGCCCCCTTGGTTGATTGCTATAAAAGATATGAACAGGCATTAATAATGCTGGAATCAGCGAAAGAAATGGCAAATGATTCCGACCCCGAACTCAGGGAAATGGCCAAAGAAGAAGTTAATGAAGCAGAAGACCTGATAGAAACACTTGATCTTGAATTACAAGTCTTGTTATTACCCAAAGATCCCAACGACAATCGCAATATTTTTCTGGAAGTACGCGCAGGCACCGGCGGCGATGAAGCCGCTATTTTTTCAGGTGACCTAAGCCGCATGTATCAACGCTACGCCGAAAGAAAAGGTTGGCAAACAGAAATCATTAGTGAAAACCAAGGTGACCACGGCGGCTATAAAGAAGTTATTTTGCGAATTACCGGACGGGACGTTTATTCCCAATTAAAATTTGAATCCGGTGCGCATCGCGTACAACGCGTACCTGAAACAGAATCACAAGGACGGATTCACACCTCAGCCTGCACTGTCGCCATCATGCCCGAAGTCGAAGAAGTGGATGCCATTGACATCAACCCAGCCGACCTTAAAGTGGACACCTACCGAGCGTCAGGAGCCGGTGGACAGCATATCAACAAAACCGAGTCCGCCATCCGCATTACCCATGTCCCCACAGGAACTGTGGTCGAATGCCAGGACGAACGTTCACAACACAAAAACAGGGCACGGGCCATGTCTTTGTTGGCATCACGCTTGTTATCGGCGGAGCAGGAAAAACAGCACGCCGAACAATCCCTAACCCGCAAACTGCAAGTTGGTAGCGGCGACCGTTCTGAACGTATCCGCACCTACAATTATCCGCAAGGTCGCTTAACCGATCACCGCATCAATTTAACCCTGTATAAACTGGATGACATAATGCAGGGTGGGCTCGAACAAGTTATTCAGCCATTGATTCGAGAGCATCAGGCTGAATTGTTGACGCAATTGGGCGAAGATTAAGCGTTTTGTGTGTGTGCGAATCCAATTGTTGCAGGCTGGAATGAGCTTTAAGCGAATCCCGGCCTCAACTGTTAAACCATTAGGATATTTCATTTAACTAATTGAATTTAAATAATTTATTTATAATAATAATACGATTAAAGCCCCCCATCGAACATAAAGAACTTAAAGCAAAAAACATTAAAGTTTTTATGGTAGAAGTGAGCAACAGACAAAAAATTACCTGCTGGTTTTTTAAATCCTGTAGCCATCACAAGCTACAAAAACATCGCTAAACGAGACGATTTATATGACCGCTAAAGCATTTGTTGATCACAAAGCCCTTAAGCTTTAGATCTAACCACTGAAGAACATAAGCAATGGAGAATCAAAAATGATTGCCTTAAGACAGATTCAAGCAATAGACGGGGATTTTGTAACGATAAAATTACCGCCTGAATTTAAACATTATCAACAAGCAGAAATTATTATTTTACCTTTCGATGAAGCGTTTAAAAAAAATGATACCGAAGCATTTATACATCATTTTGCTGGTTCGATAGTAGATTTTCCAGAGTTAGAAAATTTATTGCCCGAAGAGCAAGACAGCTTGGAATGATGTATTTATTGGACACCAATACCTGCATTGCTTTTTTAAAAGGCAATCTGGCTGTTGTAGAAAAAGTCAGAACCGTAGGTATTGAAAACTTGTTGCTTTGTTCGGTGGTAAAAGCTGAACTATGGTTTGGCGCGTGTAAACGTGAGCGGGTAACAGCCAATCAAGCGGTGTTAAGAGAATTTTTCATGCAATTTTCCAGCGTGCCGTTTGATGATAAACCGATAGAGCATTACGGCGATATCCGCGCGTTGTTGACTAAAGCAGGGAAACCCATTGGAGCGAATGATTATTTGATTGCGGCAATCGCTAAAGCCAATCAGCTTACCTTAGTTACAAACAATACCAAGGAGTTTATTCGCGTACCTGATTTACTGCTGGATGATTGGTTGAAGTGATTTAACGCCATCACTTGGAATTAATGGTTCCATCAGCAGCGTAAAATATGCAACTCACACCGGACAACTCTCTCATTATGCCCACCATAAAAAACCTGTTAACAGACTCCACCAACATCCTATCCAGCTTTTCCGATTCCCCATTATTAGATGCCGAAGTGCTATTAAGTTTTGTACTAGGCAAGCCAAGAACTTACCTACGCGCATGGTGTGATAACACGCTAACAGACCAGCAACTCGCCACCTTTGAAGCGCTAATTAAACAACGTCAACAAGGCACGCCCATTGCTTACCTCACCGGCACGCGTGAATTTTGGTCCAGGGATTTTACCGTAACGCCGGCTGTGTTAATCCCCAGACCGGACACCGAATTATTGATTGAACTGAGTTTAGACTTAATCCCCAAAGACAAAGCCGTTAAACTCATTGATTTAGGCACAGGCTCTGGCATTATCGCGGTGACGCTCGCGGCAGAACTTCCTAATGCCCTCGTTACCGCAGTCGATGCCAGCTTGGCCGCGTTGGCCGTAGCAAAACATAATGCCCAGTTGCACCAACTCACCAACATTGAGTTTTATCAAAGTGATTGGTTTAGTAACGTACCCAACACGCAATTTGATTGTATTGTCAGCAACCCGCCTTATATTAATTCCTCTGATGAACATTTACAGCAAGGCGATGTCCGCTTTGAACCCAAAACTGCGCTCATTGCCGAAGATCACGGTTTAAGTGATATCCAAATCATTGCCGATAAAGCGCGACGTTATTTAAAACCGGCGGGGCATTTGTTAATCGAACATGGCTACAATCAAGCTCCGCAAGTACAAGCCATTTTTAACGCACTGGCTTATGATAAGGTACAATCCTATCAAGATTTATCGGGACAGCCCCGCGTCACTTATGGGCAAAAACCTTAACACTGACCTCATGCATTTATTATGAACTCACCAGACATTAAAATCCCCCGCAAACTCGCTAATCAACTGCTGCATGTTGCGCAAATCTCTCCCAACTTTGAGATATGCGGCCTTATCGGCAGTAAAAATGGTTTACCGACACACTGTTACCCCATAAAAAATGCCGCAGAACTGCCTCATCAACGCTTTCTACTGGATGCCGAACAACAAATATCGGCCATGTCTACCATGCGCGAATTGGGTGAGGAGCTTTTCGCCATCTATCACTCCCACCCGACCGCACCGGCAATTCCGTCAACTCATGATTTGGAATTGGTCGCTTATCCTGATGCTTTGTACCTGATTATTTCACTCAACACCAAAGGTATTCTGGAAATGCGCGGCTTTAAAATTAACCAGAAAACAGCCTTGGAAATACCGCTAACCCTGAGTGAAGACTAAACCTTAAAAAAGTCAGCTTCCCGTCACTGCGGAACACTGTTGTTAAAAAACTTTTGACCCCTGATGCAGCAAATTTATTTAGATGAAAAATCATTTAATTAAGCAAAAATCAAAAAGGATAAGCGAGATAATTACAATTTCATTAAGAACCTAGTAAAATGTCGATTGTTATATTGCCAAAGAAAAGGCAATGATCTAAAAAAATGTCATCTAACAGTTTTTTTAAAACCCAAGTAACTTACTCTTGAATTTAAAAAACGAATATAATTGACGTAAATCGAAAAATAATCATGTTTACTGAGGTATTAGCGTGGAGCTAAGCGGAGCACAAATCCTGGTTCAAAGTCTTATAGACGAGGGCGTAGAATATATTTTTGGCTATCCTGGTGGAGCAGTATTGCATTTATATGATGCACTTTTCCAACAAGAAGAACTCAAACACATCTTGGTTCGGCATGAACAAGGCGCAACCCATGCGGCTGACGGTTATGCAAGAGCCACCGGAAAACCAGGCGTGGTATTGGTTACTTCCGGTCCTGGCGCCACTAATGCAGTCACCGGCATTGCTACCGCTTATATGGACTCAATCCCCATGGTTATCATCTCCGGTCAGGTATCACTACCCGTCATTGGTAGCGATGCTTTCCAGGAAGTCGATATGATTGGCATTACCCGACCCTGTGTTAAGCATAATTTTTTAGTCAAGGATGTGACTAAATTAGCCGAAACCATTAAAAAGGCATTTTATGTTGCCACAACGGGGCGTCCGGGTCCTGTCGTCATTGATGTGCCTAAAGACATAACCGCTCCGCACATTAAAGTACCTTATAAATACCCTAAAAAAGTGTCTATCCGCTCTTATAATCCGGTTGTTACCGGCCATAAAGGACAGATTAAAAAGGCGGTTGATTTATTGTTAAGCGCACAAAAACCAATCATTTATTCAGGTGGCGGTGTAGTTTTAGGTGAAGCCAGTAAAGAACTGATTGAGTTTACGCACACACTGGGCTATCCGATTACCAACACCTTAATGGGTTTGGGCTCATATCCTGCAACTGACAAACAATTTATCGGTATGCTGGGTATGCACGGCACTTACGAGGCCAACATGGCGATGCACGAAAGCGATGTCATCATTGCTATCGGTGCGCGTTTTGATGATCGCGTCACGGGCAAACTGGATTTATTTTGCCCGCATGCAAAAATCATTCATATTGATGTTGATCCGGCCTCTATTTCCAAAACCGTAAAAGTCGACATTCCTATTGTTGGTGACGTTAAACCGGTATTGGAACAAATGCTTGAACTCATCAGAGAAAGCAAAAAGAAGCCCGATGGAATAGCCATGGAGCATTGGTGGAACCAAATCAGAAAATGGCAAGCCGTCAATTGCCTCGAATTTGATCGTCAAAGCCCGTTGATTAAACCGCAATATGTAATTGAGCAATTGCATGAAGTGACCAAAGGCAATGCTTATGTCACTTCAGACGTAGGCCAGCATCAGATGTGGGTAGCCCAATACTATCCTTTCGACAAACCGCGTCGCTGGATAAACTCAGGTGGACTGGGTACCATGGGCTTTGGCTTGCCGGCTGCCATCGGCGTTAAATTGGCATTTCCTGACAAGAATGTCGCCTGTGTAACTGGTGATGCCAGTATTCAGATGTGCATACAGGAATTATCGACCGCTTTGCAATATAACACACCGATAAAAATTATTAACCTGAATAATCGCTATATGGGCATGGTTAGACAATGGCAAGAATTTTCTTACCAAAGTCGTTATTCGCATTCCTATATGGATACTATTCCTGAATTTGTTAAACTGGCAGAAGCTTATGGTCATGTCGGTATGCGTATAGACAAGCCCGAAGAAGTCAGACCGGCACTGGAAGCTGCTTTTGCCATGAAAGATCGTACCGTATTTTTGGACATCATGACCGATCAAACTGAAAATGTTTACCCCATGATTGAAGCGGGTAAAGGTCATCATGAAATGAAATTAAGAGTCGCCACCGGCACATCGACAGACAGGGAATTGGCTTAAATGAGACACATTATTTCTATTTTAATGGAAAATGAATCCGGTGCTTTATCGCGTGTAGCCGGTTTGTTTTCAGCGCGTGGCTACAATATTGAGTCACTGACCGTAGCGCCAACCGAAGATGCCAGCCTGTCAAGAATGACCTTGGTTACCCGTGGCAGTGAAGAAATCATTGAGCAAATCACCAAACAACTTAACAAGTTAATTGACGTGGTTAAGCTGATTGATTTAGCAGAATCTTTTCACATTGAACGTGAACTGATGATGGTCAAAATCAAAACCACCACCGGGGAAATGCGTGATGAAGTCAGAAGCATGGCGGACATATTTCGCGGCAAGATTATTGATGTAACACCAACCACCTACATTGTTGAAATGACCGGCCCCTCAGAAAAGCTTGATGCTTTTCTGGCAGCCATAGACCCTGACTCAGTTATTGAAGCCGTTCGTTCAGGGCCTACCGGCATTTCCAGAGGCGAGAAAGGCTTACATTTATAACTTGGGTTCGGTGCAAGATTAACATAACCTTACACCTCTCACCTTCCATCTATTTTTATTTACTTTACACCCAGAAAAACAGGAAAAACCATGCAAGTTTATTACGACAAAGACGCCGACCTCTCTATCATCAAAGCTAAAAAAGTAGCCATCATCGGATACGGTTCACAAGGTCATGCCCACGCCCTTAACTTAAAAGAATCCGGTGTTGATGTTGTCGTCGGCTTACGTGCTGGATCACCTTCAGTCGCTAAAGCCGAAGCACATGGCTTAACCGTTCAGGACGTAGCCAAAGCCGTTGCCGGTGCAGACGTTGTCATGATTTTGACGCCTGATGAATTTCAATCAACCTTGTACAAAAATGAAATTGAACCCAACATTAAGCAAGGTGCCGTCTTAGCTTTCGCACACGGTTTTGCAATTTTATTCAACCAGGTTGTTCCCAGAGCCGATTTAGACGTCATCATGATTGCGCCAAAAGCACCAGGCCACACCGTGCGCTCTGAATTTGTTCGCGGTGGCGGCGTTCCAGACTTAATCGCTATCCATCAAGATGCATCAGGCACAGCGAAATCAATTTGTTTAGCTTACGCCTCTGCTATCGGTGGCGGTCGCTCAGGCATTATCGAAACGACTTTCCGTGACGAATGTGAAACCGATTTATTCGGCGAACAAGCCGTTTTATGTGGCGGCGCAGTTGAACTCGTAAAAATGGGTTTTGAAACCCTGGTTGAAGCGGGTTATGCACCAGAAATGGCGTATTTTGAATGCTTACACGAATTAAAATTGATTGTTGATTTAATGTTTGAAGGCGGTATCGCCAACATGAACTACTCCATTTCCAACAATGCAGAGTATGGCGAATATGTAACCGGCCCAAAAGTAATCAACGAAGAAAGTCGCTATGCGATGCGTGAAGCCTTACAGAACATCCAAAATGGCCAATATGCCAAGAAATTTATTCTCGAAGGATTGACCAATTATCCTGAAATGACGGCAAGAAGACGTTTAAATGCTGAGCATCCTATTGAAGTAGTTGGAGAAAAATTACGTAGCATGATGCCGTGGATTAAAGCGAATCAGATTGTTGATAAAGCTAAAAACTAAACACTACCGCTTGCTGTAACCTTTCAAAAAAGCCTGTCATTTATGACGGGCTTTTTTTATTGTTAATAGCTTGTTTTTGACTGGACAAATCATTGAATGGACGGCCAGCATATCTAAATATTTTAAATAAAAATCCGCAAGATTAAAATACCACTATCTTTTTTACGTGGAGAAAACCATGAAACAAGAAAACACCATCAGTGCATTATTATTGGGTGCCTCCCTTTTTCTGGGACTGAGCGCACTGGGATATCTCCTCGCTGGCGCAGTTATCCATTACAAAGAATATGAGCGCAGCGTTACTGTCAAAGGCTTGTCTGAGCGAGAATTACCGGCCGACATAATAATATGGCCCATTGTTTTCACTGAAGCCAGTAATGATCTTGGTGGTCTCTACGCGTCAATAGACGCCAACACGACAAAAATAAAAGATTTTCTGGTTGCAAAAGGAATTGATAAAACTGAAATATCAGCGACCACTCCATCCATCACCGATAAATTTGCCCAGCAGTACACCGATACCACAAAAGCCGAGTTTCGCTATACCGCCATTCAAACAGTCACGGTATACTCGTCAAAAGTTGATTTAGTTCGACAAGTCATGACCGAACTCGCCGAACTGGGTAAACAAGGCATCGCTTTTACTGCTGGCGATTACAAAAACCAGAACGAGTATATTTTTAGTGGTTTAAACAAGATAAAACCGGAGATGATTCAAGAAGCCACCACTAAAGCACGCGAAGTGGCATTAAAATTTGCCCAAGATTCAAACAGTCAATTAGGTAAAATCAAACAAGCCTCTCAGGGACAATTTGAAATAACGCCCAGAGATAAAAACAATCCACATATTAAAAAGATTCGCGTGGTATCCACAGTAGAATATTACTTGTCTGACTAAAAGCTTAATGCAGATACGCGTGAAACGAACCTTCCCGCGTGTACCTGCCAAATAGCCTGAAACACTACTCAATATTTTGTATTTGCTCACGCATTTGCTCAATCAGCACTTTTAGCTCAATAGCTATTTGCGTCATTTCTTTATCGGTTGACTTGGAGCCCAAGGTGTTGGCTTCGCGGTTGAGTTCCTGCATTAAAAAGTCCAATCGTCTGCCTACCGGGTCTTTTTCTTTTAGTACGCGCAACACTTCAGTAATATGGGTGTCCAGCCGATCCAGTTCCTCGGTAATATCCAGCTTTTGCGCCATAAAAACCAACTCCTGTTCTAGTCGATCAAAATCTGGCTGCACAACCAGCTCGGTAATCCGGTCTTTTAATTTATTGCGAATCAGTAACAGGACCTCTGGCATACGGTGTCCGGCCAGCACGACAAAGCCTTGCATTTTTATACAGCGCTCTTCGATTAATACTTTAAGTTGAGCGCCTTCCCGCTCCCGAGCTTCCAAAAATTGTGCCAGTGTTTGTTTGACCAGATGAATGATTTCTTCATTAAGGTGGGTTTTATCAGTGACGGGTTCTTGTTGGATGCCGGAAAAAGCCAAAACATCCAGGGCTGAAAATGACAAAGGTGCCAGCATGTGCTCTTCAATTTGATCGGTAGCGGCAAGTAATGCGATGACGGCATCAATATTAACGTTAAAGTTTTGTACGTCTTTTACCTGTTTTTTATAACTTAATGAACATTCAATTTTGCCCCGATTAACTTTTTCAGCAATAATTGAGCGAAGATCCGCTTCAATAAATCGCAAGTGCTCAGGCAGTTTTAAGGTGATATCAAAGTAACGGTGGTTGACCGAACGTAACTCACAATTTAAGGTTGAATCTCCAATGCGGGCCTCATTGCCGGCATAAGCAGTCATACTTCTAATCATTGTTCACCTATGATGGGTTAAAGAATCTATACGCTAAGTATAGCATTTTAACCCTGACTTCTGAGGCATGTATCTGTTTCCTGATTTGAGAAGGATTTATAAATTGAAAACCGAATAGATCGCAATTAAGGTATACTGCACGGTTTTAAATTTATCGGAACACACATGAGACCAAGCGGACGTAATCCAGATCAACTCAGAGAAATAAAATTTACCTGCGGTTATACCAAACATGCAGAAGGCTCTGTGCTGGTTGAGTTTGGCGATACCCGAGTACTTTGTACCGCCAGCGTTGACAGGAGCGTTCCCCGCTTCCTTAAAGGTAAAGGCGAGGGCTGGGTGACTGCCGAGTATGGCATGTTACCCCGCTCAACACATACCCGTATGGGACGAGAAGCCGCTTATGGCAAACAGGGCGGTCGTACTTTGGAAATTCAGCGTTTGATAGGTCGATCTTTAAGGGCTGCGGTTGATTTAAAAGCGCTGGGCGAGCATACCGTGACCATTGATTGCGATGTTCTGCAAGCGGATGGCGGTACGCGTACAGCGGCAATTACCGGTGGTTTTGTAGCTTTATCGATAGCGATAGAAAAAATGCTTAAACGCAAACAGATAAAAACCAATCCGCTACATGGGCAGGTCGCGTCGGTATCAGTCGGTATTTATAACGGCATCCCCGTGCTGGATCTGGATTATGCAGAAGATAGCAACGCCGAAACCGATATGAATGTGGTGATGAATGATGCCTCCGCGTTTATTGAGGTTCAAGGTACTGCTGAAGGTCATGCGTTTAGAAAAGAAGAGCTGGATGCGATGCTTGAATTGGCGGGCTTTGGCATTAAGCAATTACTTGAAAAACAACAGGAAGCACTGGAAAGCTATTTATAAAAAAATCACCACGAAGACACGAAGAACACGAAGCAAAAGCCAAGAGTAAAAAATTCGTGTCTTTGTGGCGATTTGATTTTAAGATTTTTGCCTTTAACCTTTAACCTTTCACCTTTAACCTTGCCCCCCTTAACCCATGCCTTTATCATCATCACAACAAATTGTTTTAGCCAGCAGCAATCTTGGCAAGATTAAAGAAATCCAGGCGATTCTTGCGGGGCATCTGATGGTTCCGCAATCGGTGTTTAATATTATGGATGCTGAGGAAACCGGCTCTACTTTTGTAGAAAATGCCATTATCAAAGCCAGAAATGCAGCTCTGCATTGCAAATTACCGTCTATCGCAGATGATTCCGGGCTGGTTGTCGATGCTTTAAAGGGAGCGCCGGGGGTTATTTCGGCACGCTATGCGGGTGTTGGTGCCAGCGATCAGGATAACGTGCTTAAATTGCTACAGGAACTGGAAGGGATTCCTGATGAGCAACGCACTGCCCGTTTCATTTGCGTAATGGTATTTATGGAGCATGCTGAAGATCCATTTCCGGTCATTGCGCAAGGCGTTTGGGAAGGCAGAATTTTAAATCATGCCATCGGCACCAATGGTTTCGGTTATGATCCGGTATTTTGGGTGCCTGAACATAAGTGCGCATCGGCTGAATTATCGGCAGTCGTTAAAAACTCAATCAGTCATAGAGGTCAGGCATTGCAAAGCTTAACGACGTTAATTAAAGCCAGGGAATTGTAGGTGTCCTCTTGTCGCCTCTACAGCCTCCTGACGCCATGATTACTCTATTTCCTATAGCCCGGCAATTTTCCAAAACTATTACAGCGCTATCGCCGCTTGGTAACGGACTGATTAATGACACGTTCCTGGTTGCAACCGAATTATCACACTTTGTTCTACAGCGCATCAATCGCACTGTTTTTCCTGCGCCCCATCAGCTTATGGATAATTTGATCCAACTTAACCGGCATATTGAACAAAAAGCCGAGTCAGCGGTTAAGCTGAAAATTCCGAAACTTTTAAAAACAACCACCCACCAGGATTTTTATCAGGATGAACACGGTGATTACTGGCGTGCACTGGGTTTTATAGAGAATACAGAAAGCCTGGAGACGCTCACTACTTTAAGTCAGGCGCAACAGACGGGATTTGCGTTGGGACATTTTCATCGTTTAGTCAGTGATCTTGACCCTTTATTGATGCATGATACGTTACCCGGATTTCATATTGCTCCTGACTATTTAAGCCGCTATCAACAGATTTTAACGCAAGCGCCCAAACAACTTGAGTCTGAAAGTCTTTATTGCGCGGCATTTATCGATAAGTTTCAGCACCTCACAGAGAGTCTGGAAACGGCAAAACAGCAAGGATTTTTGGTATTACGGATTATCCATGGCGATCCTAAATTAAATAATTTTTTGTTTGATAAGCACAGCAAAAAAATCGTCAGTCTTATTGATCTGGATACGGTTAAACCGGGATTGGTGCATTATGATATTGGTGATTGCCTGCGCTCATGCTGTCACAATTTGGAAACCAATGAATTTGATTTAACTATTTGTGCCGCCCTATTAAAAAGCTACATATCCGAAGCGGGCGCGTTTTTTTCAGCTTATGATTATCAGTATTTATTCGCGGCCATACAATTAATTCCGCTGGAACTGGGGCTAAGGTTTTACACCGATTACCTGGAAGGTAACCGGTATTTTAAAGTAACTGATCCTAAGCAAAACCTGCACCGTGCAGCAGCACAATTTAAGTTATGTGAAAGCATCATGGCTCAGGAATCAACAATTAAGGCATTGATAGAGCAGTTAAAAGTTCAGTGAATAATTTAAGCATCGCGGAATTAATGCAACGATTTCCACAGTCTGGAGAACTTATATGGATAGGTGTCAGGCCAGCCCGAAGTGAGCCCATGATCACCGTAAATGAAGTCATGGTCAATCAACGTTTCGGCTTG
>SESD01000759.1_pt1 | contig 19266 bp, 12 predicted proteins | sample 3171411 | NCBI WGS metagenome assembly SESD01 (sample SAMN06051880, study PRJNA518727) | freshwater metagenome | biome: subpolar coniferous forest; feature: holomictic lake; material: water; isolation source: holomictic Lake 442, 16.5 m depth | place: Canada: near Kenora, Ontario | collected...
ATGTTAGGGCATGACTGGTCATGAATGAAAATCCTTGCCGGCCAGCACTGCCTTGACATACCCGGTCCTGATTACAAAATCGCCCAAGCGTTCACCTGCTTCCCGCTCACGACTATACCTATGAAGAATGGGACCTAGTTCGGCAATAATCTGTTCTTCATTGATATTCTCGCGATACAGTTTATTTAGCCGTTGACCATGAAATCCGGCACCCAGATACAGATTGTATTTACCCGGTGCTTTGCCGATAAAACCGATTTCGCCAAGAGAGGAACGTGCACAGCCGTTCGGACAACCGGTCATGCGGATCAGGATCGGCTCGTTTTCCAGTCCCGTCTCTTTAAGAATTATGTCCAGCTTATCGATTAACGACGGCAAGTAGCGCTCGCTTTCGGCCATCGCCAAGCCGCAGGTTGGAAAAGCGACGCAGGCCATGGCATTTAAACGCAGTGCGGTCAGCTGTTCGGCACCTAACAGTTGGTATTTTTTTAACAGCGCATCAATAACCGGTTTTTGTTTACTGCTGACCTGGCCGATCACAAGATTCTGATTGGCCGTCAGCCTGAAGTCACCTTCATGCACTTTGGCGATTTCACGAAGCCCGGTCATTACCGGATAGGCTTCGGTATCAACTATGCGTCCGTTTGGGATAAACAAGGTGTGATGCCAGTGGTCATCAATACCCTCGACCCAGCCGTAGCGATCGCCTGAATGTTCAAAGGTAAAGGCTCGGGGCGGATCTATAGTCCATCCCAAGCGGTTATTCAGCTCAATCTTAAGCCAGTCGGTGCCACGGTCATCAATGGTGTATTTAAAACGCGCATGTTTGCGATTGGTTCTATCACCAAAATCACGCTGTATCTTAACGATTTCTTCGGCAACCTGCAGCGTCTTGTTCTTGGGGCAGTAACCGATCACATCGGCCAGGCGCGGATAAGTTTCGGTCTCGCCGTGAGTCATGCTCAAGCCGCCACCGACAGTAACATTAAAACCAAGCAATTGACCATCCTCGACGATCGCGATAAAACCAAGATCGTTGGCAAACAGGTCCACATCATTACTGGGAGGAATGGCTAGGGCTATTTTAAATTTACGCGGTAAATAGTGCTTGCCATAAATAGGCTCCTCATCTTGCCGAGTCGTGGACAGCAACTTCTCGTCCAGCCAGATTTCATGGTAGGCAGTGGTGCGGGGAGTCAAATACTCATTGAGGCATCGGGCGTATTCATAAACTTCGGTATGCAGCCTGGATTGCTCCGGATTGGCAGTGCTCATTACGTTGCGATTCACGTCTCCGCAAGCGGCGATGGTATCCATCAAGGCCCCGTTAATTGCTGCTATGGTAACTTTCAGATTCCGCTTGACGATGCCATGCAACTGGTAAGCCTGGCGCGTGGTCAGGCGAATGCTGTTGTTACACCAGGTATTGGCTATACGGTCCACTTCCAGCCATTGCGTTGGCGTACACACACCACCTGGCACCCGGATACGCACCAGAAACTGAAAGTGCGGCTCCAGTTTTTGCTTTCGGCGCTCGTCCCGTAAGTCACGGTCATCCTGTTGGTAAATGCCATGATATTTGGATAACTGAGTGTCATCCTCGGCCAGTGCTCCGGTCAGCGGATCTTGAAGGCTCTGGACCAGCGTGCCGCGTAAATAATTACTTTTGTCTTTGATCCGTTCAACTTCAACCCGTCTTGCCAGTTCAAGCTCTAATTCTTCTGGTGTTATATTGATCATCGTTTAAACCTTATTTAATAGACGTCCCGTTGATAGCGCTTTTCCTTTTGCAGCTTGGTCACATAGTCCTCTGCATAATCCTGACCGACTTCTGTCGCTATAACATGAAATAACGCTTGATGTACGTCATGCGCCATGCTTTTTTCATCGCCGCAGACGTAAAGATGAGCGCCTTCCTGCAACCAGGTGTAAAGCTCTTTACCGTGTTCAATCATCAGATGTTGTACATAGATTTTCTGCGATTGGTCACGGGAGAAAGCAACATTCATCCGGGTCAAAACGCCATTTTTGAGGTATTTCTGCCATTCGGTCTGATACAAAAAATCGGTTTCAAAATGTTGATCGCCAAAAAACAACCAGTTTTTACCGGTAGCACCCAGCGCTTCACGCTCTTCGATAAAGGCCCGAAACGGTGCGATGCCGGTGCCGGGACCGATCATAATAATCGGCGTAGTCAGATCAGCTGGAAGTTTGAAATTATTATTACGATCAATATAAACGGGAATAGTTGTGTCTTCGCCGATGCGCTCACCCAGATAGGTCGAGCACACACCTTTGCGATCCTTACCATGCGAGTTATAACGCACTACACCCACGGTGATATGCACTTCGTCAGGATGTTGTTTTAAACTGGAGGCAATTGAATACAAACGTGGCGGCAGTTTACGCAGACACTCGATAAACACCTGTGGCGATAAACCCTCCACTGGAAAATCGCTCACTAAATCAATAACTTCCCGGCCAAACAAATAATCTTTCAGTTGCTGCGGGTCATCCAACACCTCGTGCAGTTCCCCGTTGTTGGCCAACCAGCCATATTTCTGAATCACCGGCCGGGTAATGGTAGTAATTTCATAATGACGAAACAACGCGTCAAAAAGCGAACTGGCCTCGCCCTCAATACTAACCTGCTCGGTTCCATCAAACTGCAGTGCTTGCAACAGCGTCTCGACTACCTCTGGGGCATTGGTTGAATAAACTCCGAGCGCATCACCCGGTTCATAAGTCAATCCTGAACCTTCCAGCGATAATTCCAGATGCCGGGTTTCCTTGTTCGAACCTCGACCATTCAGCACAATATTGTCCAGTAACACCGCAGGAAACGGGAGTTTTCTTGAATAAATTGAGGTGCTGGCAACAGAAGGCAACGAAAAGCCAACCGCCTGGGGAGCTGTAGCCACCCGACTCGCCAATTCAGACAATACCCCTTCCATCCAGGCTTCCGCGTCGGTTTCATAATCAACATCACAATCAACCCGCGGATGTGTCCGCGTCGCGCCCAACGCTTCCAGCCTTAAATCAAAGTCTATACCGGTTTTGCAGAAAAACTCATAACTGGAATCGCCTAGAGCCAACACCGAAAAATGCGTTTGTGGCAATGCTGGCGCACGCTTGCTGAATAAATACTCGACTAATTCCTTGGCATTGTCAGGTGGTTCGCCTTCACCGTAGGTACTGACGATAACCAGCAAATTTTTCTCTGCCTTTAATTGCACAAACTTGTAATCGCCCATGTCTTTGATGACAGCCTTCAAGCCTCGACTGGCAGCCAATTGCAGGGTCTGTTCAGCCAACTCTACACAATTTCCGGTTTGCGAGCCGACCAGTATAGTGATGTCTGCATTGACACCTGGACTTGGGGCAGTTGTTGCAACATTTGCAACCAAGCCGGTCAAATATCCCCCAACCCAAGCGACTTGCTCCTGCGATAAAGCGGGAAGAAGTTGTTGGAATAAGCGAAGCTGCTCCTCGTTTAAGGGGGTGCGTTCAGGCAATAATTGGTGCATAGCAATAACCCGGTTCGTAATAGTTGTAAGTTCAGCCGTATGACCTGTGCGTTTTTTGCTCTGCCCTCAGGTAAATTTTGGCCAAAAAAAACCGGTGGCCTTTGATGGCGCACCGGCCTCCGGTTATCCGGTCAGCTTGCTTTTTTTTAAGTTACTTTAAGTCAGCTGGTTCTGTCAAGAATCAGTTTTTCTCTTCAATAAATCATAACAATATCGATTTGTAAGATATAGGTATCGAATTATGTTGCTTTGTTAAACGAGAAAATCGCTATAGACTCCTATTATAAAAGTCATATTGAATTACATAAGTTCTTGAATTCATCTTGTAAAAGTAAGGCTTTACTCACGCGACAAATCCCAATAACAAGGAGTTTAACCATGCTGATCGGACTACCCAAAGAAATTAAAGACAACGAATATCGCGTCAGTCTGACCCCCGGTTCAGTCCAAGCCTTAACTCGCAGAGGACATCGGGTGCTGGTACAAAGCGGCGCGGGAGAAGGTAGTTCACTTTTTGACGAAGAATATCAAGCTGCAGGTGCGCAAATTGTGCCTCACGCCGAAGATGCCTGGGCGGCAGACCTGGTAATTAAAGTCAAAGAACCGATTGCCTCAGAATATCAATACCTCAGACAGGACTTGTTACTTTTCACCTATTTACATTTGGCCTCCGATAAACCGCTGACCGAAGCCCTGTTGGCCAGTGGTACTACAGGCATCGCTTATGAAACCGTACAAACCCCAGATGGTAGCCTGCCCTTATTAATACCCATGAGTGAAGTCGCAGGACGCATGGCAACTCAGGCTGGAGCTACGCATTTACAAAAATCACATGGCGGTCGTGGTGTTTTATTGGGCGGCGTACCGGGTGTGGCTCCGGCCAATGTTGTTATCTTAGGTGGCGGCATAGTCGGCACCAATGCTGCAAGGGTTGCGGTCGGCCTGGGCGCACAAGTTACCGTACTGGACATCAGTCATGCCCGCTTAAAATATCTGGATGATATTTACCGGGGGCAATTACAAACGCGGATTAGCTATGAAGCGACGATCGAAGAACTTATCCAAACTGCCGATCTGGTCATCGGCGGAATTTTAATACCCGGTGGAAGAGCGCCCTGGCTGATTACCCGGAATATGCTAACGACCATGCGCAAAGGATCGGTTATTGTTGACGTAGCCGTTGATCAGGGTGGTTGTGTAGAAACGACCCGTCCGACTACTCACAGCAATCCAACTTTTGAAGTCAATGGCGTAGTACATTATTGTGTCGCCAATATGCCGGGGGCCGTACCCCGTACCAGCACTTTTGCGCTGAACAATCAAACTGCCGGCTACGCCTTACGCCTGGCCAATGAGGGTCTGGATGCCGTGCGAAACGATCCGGCCTTGCAACACGGGCTTAATACCTATCGTGGTACTTTGACCTATGCCGCCGTGGCGGCAGCCTTTAATCTAAAACATACCGATCCTGCTCAGGCCTTGAATGATTTGTAGCAATACAAGGTGACAGTAAACACCTTACCGGGATAGAGTCACAGCGCAGCGCGTGGGAACGAGAAAAATTCAATAGCCGGCACAAACGAATAGTAACTAATGGAAAATTCTCCATCATTTAAAAACATCTTTGAACATCGGGCTAGCAATAATCCTGAGCAAAAGCTTTATCGTCTTGAGCATCTAATGTCCCAAGCTCCTGTAACAATATACACCTGCGAGCCTGAAGGTGTTTTTGGTATTACCTTTCTATCAGATAACATCAAGCAATTGTTAGGTTATAAGGCTGACGATTTTCTTCAAAATCCAGACTTATGGATAAACAATATTCATCCGAATGATAAGAATCTAGTCATTTCCGGCATGAACGATATTGTTGCCGGTAAAATCATATTGCGTAAATACCGTTTCAAAATGAAAAACGGTCATTGGAAATGGATTAGGGATCGCGCCAAACTGATTAGTAATTCAGCCGGAAAACCTAAAGAAATCATTGGGGTTTGGACAGATATCTCAGAACTTATTTACGCTGAAGAGGCTCTTAGGCAAAGCGAAGAAAAACATCGTTTTCTGCTTGAGCAAATCAATGCGGGGGTGATGATCCACGGCCCTGATTCGAAAATTATTTCATTAAATCAGCAAGCCATCTTTCTCTTGGGCTTGAGTGAAAAACAAATAATTAATCAGGTGTTTGAAGATTTTTCGCCCACTTTCCTTTGCGAAGATGAAACGCTGATGCCTTTCGATCAGTGCCCGGTTAATCAGGTTATGCGACATCACAAAGCGGTAAAAAACAGGGTTATCGGTATTAACCGACCTGATCTGGACGACAGAGTATGGGTTATGGCGAACGCTTTTCCGGAAATCAACAATAAAGGTGAGCTTCTAAACATCACTGTTACGCTTATTGATATTACCGAGCATGTCAATTCGCGAAAGCAGATTTATCGTCTGGCCCATTATGATACCCTTACCCAATTACCCAATCGCAGCCTGATTCACGAACGCATTGACCAGGCCATAATCTATTCCGACTGGGAGAACAAGAGTTTCGCCTTGTTGTTTCTTGATCTGGATAACTTTAAGATCGTCAACGATACACTGGGGCATCATACGGGTGATCTGTTGCTACAGCTTGTCAGTAAACGGATCAAAGACTGCCTGTGTAATGCTGATATAGCTGGCAGATTAGGTGGGGATGAGTTTGTAGTGCTGCTACCCAATACCGGAGCCGCTGGGGCGTCCAAGGTATCCGGAAAAATTATTGACGTTATTAATACCCCATTCGAAATTAATGAGCATTTTCTAAATATCGGTACAAGCATAGGTATCAGTATCTATCCTCATGATGGAGACACCAGTGATGTTCTAACTCGTCATGCAGATATTGCGATGTATCACGCCAAGAATTCCGGGGGCCGCAAAAGCTGTTTTTTCGATTTTGAAATGAACAGTAAAATAGAGTATCGCCTTGCCATGGAAAGAGATCTGCAATTAGCGCTGGAACAGGAGCAATTCTTGCTGCACTACCAGCCACAAACCGATCTTGTTAGCGGACAAATTTTAGCTGTTGAAGCATTAATCAGATGGCCTCATCCTCAGCATGGCATGATTAGCCCTGCCGAATTCATCCCTGTTTCCGAAGACTGTGGACTCATCATGCAAATTGGACTGTGGGTGCTAAAACAGGCATGCCTTGATATTAAATCCTGGTTAACGGAAGGACACTCCCCCATCAAGGTGGCAATTAACTTGTCATTGCGGCAATTACAGAACCCTCTTCTATTCTGTCAGATTATCGACATTATCAATGAAAACGACATTCCACCTGATTGTCTGGAACTGGAACTTACTGAAAGCATGATGATGGAGAATCATGAAGTGACGTTCGATTTTATGGCGAAATGCAGGAATTTCGGCATCAACTTTTCTATCGATGATTTCGGCACTGGCTATTCATCACTCAGTTATCTGACCAAACTGCCACTGGATAAACTAAAAATAGACCGAGCCTTTATCAAAGATATCTCTAAAGGCAGTGATGCCAATACTATTGTCAGTGCTATTGTGAGTATGGCAAAAAGCTTGCGTTTGAAAGTAGTGGCTGAGGGTGTGGAAACCGAAGAACAACTGGAATATCTAAAAGAATGTGGTTGCGATACGGCTCAAGGTTTTTATTTTAGCCCAGCCGTCAGTTACGATCAACTGACTCAGATAGTTAAACTGTCTAAAGAGTTGGATTATTTAAAATGAGACAATTATAAGGCGTTTCGGTCGAAGCGCCTTATATTCCTGCGCCCTAAAATTCCTTACCGCTCTGAATCCTTCTAACGGTTTTAACCAATAAATCGTTTCTTGATAGCAAAACTGCCTCTTAGTTCTAGATCTAGAGTTCTCATAAGGGCTAAATATCAGCATTTAGTTGTTAGATTCAATTGTCATGAATCAGTGTATAAATTGACAATGTCCATTAACCATAAGACACGCGAGATTAAAAAAGCAATAAAAGCACTATCGACAGTATTAGGCATATCTATTTATTAGATATTTACTGCTAATAATAGCGTTATCTTTTAAAGAAAAATCACATTAAGCTTTTGTACAGTAATTTATTTATAACTTCTAAAGGGAGTCTAAAGCTTATGTCCTTACAAAAAACAGCCGATTTTATTATTCGGCAAAAGCAAGAACCATCTGTTTTTCGTCAACTTTTATTTTTATATCCTTACAGCCAGATACGATTTTTGTTGAGTATGGTGGCAGGCTTAATGTTTTTACTTCCAACCACGTCTGAAGCCACCAACGGTTATTTTGCCCACGGTTATGGCTCCCGTAGCAAAGCCATGGCGGGTGCTGCAAGCGCACTGCCTCAAGATGCCTTTGCGGCGGCAGTTAATCCTGCGGGCATGGCTTTTGTCGGTGATCGAATCGATGCAGACATAGAATTCTTTAATCCTAATCGTGAATACACTGTTAAGGGTGGGCCGACTCAAGAAAGTATTTTCCCGCTAAATCCCGGAAAGGTTAAGAGTGAGAGTGATATCTTCGCCATACCTACTCTCGGATTAAATTATAAGCTGGATAATAACCAAACTGTAGGGCTAACCGTTTTTGGCAATGGTGGCATGAATACCGATTATCACGATTTTACCAGTCAAACCTGCCGCCCTGGAGGAACAGGCACTTTTTGTGCAGGCAGTACCGGCATAGATTTGATGCAAGTATTTATTAGCCCAAGTTATGCCAAAAGCTTTGGAAATCAACGATTCTCTTTGGGAATAGCGCCAATTTTTGCAGTTCAGGCTTTTAAGGCACATGGACTCGGTTTTTTTGCTGGTTTTTCCAGCGATTCGCAGAATCTTTCCAATAAAGGCTATGACTTTTCCTACGGCGGAGGCGTTCGTGTCGGCGGCCTGGTGGAAATAGTTCCCGGATTACATTTGGGCGCCTCCTATAAGAGTCGTGTGTTCACGACCTCATTGAGTAACTATGCCGGCTTGTTTGCCGAACAGGGAAGCTTTGACATTCCGGAAAGTGTTAATGGTGGCCTGGCGTGGGATATCAACAAAAATTTCACCACAGCTTTTGATGTCGAATATATCCGTTATAGCAGTGTCAGTTCAGTTGGAAACTCCATAACTCCAAATCTTTTTACAGCACAACTTGGCAACAACACTGGAGCAGGCTTTGGTTGGAGAGATATGACGGTATACAAGTTCGGTACGCAATGGAAGCAAGACCAGAACTGGACCTGGCGTGCTGGTGTCAGCTATGGCGCACAACCTATTCCTAGCTCACAGGTGTTATTTAATATTCTGGCTCCCGGCGTACAAGAATGGCATTTGACCACCGGCTTTACTCGTGCTCTAACTGACAAAGACGACTTGAACTTTGCTTTCATGTTTTCACCCGGCAAAACCGTCAGTGGCCCAAATCCATTAAGCCCTGGCCAGACTATTGATTTAAATATGAATCAATTTTCATTCCAGTTGGGTTGGTCGCGGCGGTTTTAAGCTAGGGTGGCGTCGCCCATCTTTACTTGCCAAAATCTATCCTGATTAGCAAGGAGCTTCAACAAGTACCACTATTCCGGCATGGATGCCGGACTCTCAAGAGTGCATAGCGAATCCAGTCACAGGGATGTGAATGCATACCGCATAACTGCGTTTGTTAGTTCTTATAAAGTCACCACCTCAGAGCACCTCCCATCGCCCAACCCGATATCCACTCCACCATCTCGTATTCTAGATTTTATAAGTCAGGCAAGAGAGCATCATTCAATAATGCTTAAAGTAGTTTGAACATAACCAGACATGTACCCACAGAGACACCTTAACAGCAGAGTATGTCTTTATAGTAACACTTTAAGCTCATAAAGACGTCTAATACATTGATTTAATTTACTATAATATTTGGCATATTAAATGCTTATTATTTGATGTGTATCACATAATTGATTTTCTAAAAATGCCTTACACATAAACCATTCGGATTGCGCTGGACTGTTGTCTTATCAGCACAGGTTAAATCGAAAATATTAATTCAATTTCTGAGAGTAATGTTATGAATGTAAAAATGGTGTATTGCCTCACAGCGGCGGCTCTTGCCTTGGGTATTTCTGGGACAGCATCTGCTGATTTTATCGGAAACGACGTGGTTACAAACTGGACAGTTACCGATAATGCAGGCGGATCTGTCGATGTCAGCAACGCTCCTACTCTGATAACACTTACCAGTGGAAATCAAGGTCAAGCGGGGGATACGTTTTTTACTAATGTTGCCTCCGCCGCAGAAACAATCTCGTTTAATTGGTCTTATGTCACTAACGATTTGTGGGGACAATCAGGCACTGATGCTTTTGGATATGTCATTAACGGCAATGTAACGACCTTAACCGATCCTAACCAGGATACCAGTATTCCAACGCAATCCGGTACTGCTACCTTCGCAGTCAATGCTGGCGATATTTTTGGTTTTAATGCCAATACATTTGATGGCTTTTATGGTTCATCCGTAACGGTTGTTTCCAATTTTAATGCGGCACCCGCCGCAGTGCCTGTGCCAGGTGCTGTTTGGCTATTTGGCTCGGCACTTGCTGGTATCGGTTCTGTTGTTCGTCGCAACAGGCAGCTTGCTTGAGCCTGAAGCTAACCAGTTTCATTCATGCGGTTTAACCAAGGCCGTTATTTACAAAACTTTAAAGGTATTCAATCATGTCCCATATAAACTCAAAGCTGCAGCCGCCTTTTCAAAAGACGCTGATTTCGGTCGGCCTGGCACTTTCTGCGATAGCTCTATCACCTATTACCGCAAACGCTGCACCACTTGCCGGCTCTAAGCCCAATATTTTGTATATTGTCGCCGACGATCTCGGCTATTCCGATCTTAGCGCCTTCGGTGGTGAAATTCGTACACCGAACATCGATAGTTTAGTAAAAACCGGTCGTATCCTGAGCAATTACCATACCTCCACGGTTTGCGCCGTCACCCGTTCAATGCTCTATTCCGGTACCGATCATCACTTGGTAGGCGAAGGCACGATGGGCGCACCCAATGATGAACGCGCAGGTTTGCCAGGTTATGAGGGTTATTTGAACAATAAATCCCTGAGCATTGCAGAACTGTTAAGAGATGGCGGCTATCATACCTATATTGCCGGAAAGTGGCATTTGGGTTCTACCCTAAACTCCACTCAAAACAAAACCCCGGACCAATGGGGATTCGAGCGTTCCTTTACCCTGCTGGGCGGAGCAACCGGCAACCATTTCGGTCATGAAACTATAGCCAGCCATGCCTATACCCAGAATGGCGCGTACGTAGCACCTCCAGTATTAGATGCCAAGGGACAGCCCTGGTATGATACCAATGGCTACACGGATACGCTGATCGCCAATATTGACGAGAATATCGCAGACGGCAAGCCCTTCGCCGCTTATGCCACTTATACCTCGCCACATTGGCCGCTACAGGTTCCTGAACCCTGGTTGAGCCAGTATGCAGGATTTTATGACGCAGGTTATGATGTAGTTCGCAACCGGCGCTTGTTGCGGCAAAAACAGCTAGGTCTGGTGCCCAACGACTACACTGTTGCCAGTCAACCCTTGCCTAATGCGCTGACTGCGTCGCCAGCCAGCACTAACAATGGTACGCTTAGCGCAAGCTATATTAACGCCGATACCGTTCAAACAGGAAATACTGCAAATATCGATTATCATGCAGGCGTGGTCGATCCCAACTGGGCCAGTCTGACAGCAGCCCAGAAAAAGACTCAAGCCAGATACTTTGAAATCTATGCCGGTCAGGTGTCAAATTTGGATTACAACATCGGCCGCTTAATCCAGCATTTAAAGGACATTGGTCAATATAACAATACTTTTATTGTCTTTCATTCCGATAACGGTGCTGAAGGCTGGCCAATTTCTACAGCTCAAGACACCACTAATTTCAACAATTTTGGCAATCTTGGCAAAGACCAGTTTTCGTTCCCTGCTGGCCAAAAAACAAATGTGCAATACGGCCTGCGCTGGGCTGAAGTTAGCGCCACTCCCTTCAGATTAACCAAAGGTTTTACCACCGAAGGCGGCACTTCGGTTCCTACCATCGTGCATTTGCCTGGGCAAACCGTGCAATATCCAACCTTGCGCGACTTTGCCCATGTCAGGGATTCGGCACCAACCTTGCTGGAACTGGCAGGCATAGCTCAACCTTCAACGCCTGCAACGATTACCGATGTCAATGGCGCAGGTACTACAGGCGTCAATGGCCTACCTTTAGTGGTCTACAACGGTCGAAATGTCTATCCTATTACCGGGCTTTCATTGCTTAGCGAACTCGAAGGCACAAGCACCGGCCCCTTGCACACCGAACCGGTTGGTGAGGAGCAATATGGTCGAGCCTATCTGCGTAGCGGTCCCTGGAAAGCATTATGGGTTGAGCCTCCTTATGGCCCCGCCGATGGACACTGGCAGCTCTATAACATTGTGACTGACCGCACCGAAATTAATGACCTATCAGCAAGTAACCCAACCATTGTCAGTGATCTTTACCTGTTGTGGAAAGACTACTTGCACAACACGGGTGGTGTAGAACCCAAACGACCTGTTGGTTATTACTAGGGTTTATTTATGGCAACAGGACTAAAAAAATCCTGGGGCAATGTCGGCTTAGCCGGCATTGCCCTTGCCTTTGTGGCATTCATTGCGATTTATTTCGTCTCGGTTACCCAATCTCCTGCTTTAGCTTCGCTGGGATCGCCTGAACTTTGCGCCAAATATTCCGGCCTGCCCAAACTTTGGGGCAGTAATCCTCAAGCTGGAATGGTACATTTGAACGGAGGTGAATTTATCTTGGGCACTACTCTGGGCTATGAAGAAGAACGCCAGGAAATCCAAACGAAGGTTAATGATTTCTGGATAGATCAAACCGAAGTTACAGTTGCACAATTTAACGACTTTGTTAAAGCCACCGGCTATGTAACCGAAGCAGAACGCGAAGGCGGCGCAGTGGTGTTTCGCAAACCCAGCGCTGAAGAATTAAACCAGCGACCCTATGCCTGGTGGAGTTATCTTAAGGAGACCAATTGGCGACATCCCAACGGAAATGAATATTCTTCGATCGATAATCAGCCGGTTACTCTGGTTACTCTAGCTGATGCATTGGCCTATGCCAATTGGCTGGGGCACGATTTACCAACAGAAGCGGAGTGGGAATATGCCGCCAAAGCCGGACAACATGGTATTGATCTGGAAAAGGAACCGAGAGATGCGACAGGAAAGCCATTGGCCAATTTTTGGCAAGGAGTTTTTCCTACGAATAATACCAGCGAAGATGGTCATGAAGGGCTAGCCCCGGTCGGCTGTTACATCTCCAACGAATTTAAAATTTACGATTTACTCGGTAATGTCTGGGAGCAAACCAAGGATATCTACACAGAATCACATGGATCCCCTATCCCGCAAACTGTTGCAACTACTGCAACTACTGGCGCCAAACCTGATCAACCTATGGTAGTCAAGGGTGGCTCACATCTTTGTGGTCGCGATTTTTGTGTGCGCTACCGCCCCTCGGCACGGGAAGCGCATGAAGCCAATTTGCCTATTGCACATATTGGTTTTCGTACTGTCATAAGAGAAACCATTTCAAAGCCGCTTGCGGACTTTAATCCATGGTAATGAATTAAAAATACAAGGTTTTATGAGCGATAATCATTCTGTTGGCGAGCAAATTACCGGCAATAAAGGTATAAATACGGTTTCATTTAATTGCACGGTTTGTGGAAAATGTTGCAACAGCGCTCCATTGATGAGTTTGCCAGAACTTTTTCACCATGAAAATCTGTTTGTGGGCTTTCTTGCTCTCCGCAGAGTGAGGCGTCACAATGCAGGAGACATAGTTATCGCGGCAGATATACACTATCCGGTTTCGACAGTCGATATTCAGATGCTGACTGATATGGCTAATGCGCAACTATATAAGCCGGACACGCAAAAAAATAACAGCGAATATGATTTTTTGATCATGACCCAGGCTATGGATTATGATTCGTTAAATAAATGTCCGGCTTTGGGTGAGAATCATCATTGCGCTATTCATGATGATCGAAAACCTGCCGTATGCTCCATGGTACCTTTTGATTCGCTCTATCCGGACAGTTTGCAAAATATCGTATTAATGAGCAGGCGATTTGGAGAAAAATGTATCATTAGTGGTGATCACGATGACTATCAAGTCGTCATAAAAGATCGACAAGTAGTCAGTCAGTCCTACCAAAATGCGCTTAATCAAAGACGCAACGACTTGTGCCTGGAAAAACAATGGTGGGGTAATGCAGTATTTAAGCTATTGCAACATGAAGTGTTTTGCAATCCGGCTGAAGTAGCAAAAATTCCAATGGATAATGGGTTGCTATCATTTTCAATTATCCCTGTGCTCATGGTGCTCGCAGAAGTTTCCGAACGCTGTAATGCTCGCTGCCTACAATACGTCGATAGTCAAATCAATCTTATTGATAAAAAAGTTAACCTAGCAATTTCGAGAAAATCCGTAGCGGATAAACAAACAACCAAAGAGTTTCGGTCGTTTAAAGATAAATATTTAAAGTTGCGCCAGCTTCTTGTTGCTGGTGAACTAAGTAATTTTTCTTCAGGAACTAAAAATCAAAGCCGGGTAAATGAAGTGGAAAATTATCTTGGCGTGTGAAGGGAACTTTCATGTATTAATCGTCTCATATTTTCCCGCAAGAAAAACTAAATGGTTATATAAGACCCACAACCTAAAATGTGCAAAAACATATAAGGCGATTAATATATGGTTTGATGCGCTAAGTTTTGTGGGTGGGGCCAAACAACAGCAAGCGAGTGTTAAATGGCAAAACTTACGGATTATTATCAATTAGCTGGTGATGTACTGATTGGATTAGCTGTAGCAAGTAGCCTAAATCGAAGCTACACTGAACATTAAACTTACCGAGAAAAGCAAGACTCCCTGACTGCACTAATTCATTAAATAAATCCCTGCAACTCTAACCAGACTTTAATAAAAACCCACGCAAATCCAACTGCACCGGAGACGGAAATAACCACGATAACCCCGGCTTTGTAACGAAACAATGCCAGCAAAGCACCTGCGCCGATCAGCGCTGCAATACCGTCAAAACGCCCATCAAAACCTTGTGGCCAAAACACATGATAAGCAAAAAATACGGCAAGATTAAGAATCACGCCGACTACAGCAGCGGTAATCGCCGACAACGGTGCGGTAAAGCTTAAATTGCCGTGAGTCGATTCAATTAACGGGCCGCCTGCCAGAATAAACAGGAAACTGGGCAAAAAAGTAAAATAGGTTACAACAACGGCTGCAACCACACCAGCCAAAAGCGCCGCTTCGGGACCAAACGGCAATTGGTTCCAGCCAGCCAGAAATCCGACGAAGGTGACGATCATGATCAGTGGGCCGGGCGTAGTCTCGCCCAGAGCCAAACCATCGATCATTTGCGTTGCACTTAGCCAGTGATAATGTTCTACCGCTCCCTGATACACATAAGGCAATACGGCATAAGCACCACCAAAAGTCAGTAACGCCGCCTTGGTAAAAAACCAGCCCATTTGCGTCAGAGCACCGTTCCAACCGTAATGTCCGCATAAAAATCCTATTACGCCACCCCACAAAATCAGTCCTGTCAGAATAATTTTAAACAACTGCGACCAACGAAACAGGGCGTGTTCCGGTATCGGCGTATCGTCATCAATCAACGCAGGGCCATAACTTTGTTTGGCAGAACCATGCCCTCCCCCAATAGTAAATTTGCCTGGGACGATCCGTCCGCCTATTGCTCCCAGCACTGCAGCGATCAATACAATTAACGGAAATGGCGCATGCAATACAAAGATCGCAACAAATGCCAATGCGGCTAAAGTCCACAGCAAACTATTCTTCAAAGCCCGCGAGCCGATACGATACGCTGCAAACAATACGATTGCAGTGACTGCGGGTTTGATGCCGTAAAGTACACCGGCAACTGCTTGAACCTGCCCGAAACTCAGGTAAATCCAACTCAACAGTATCAACAGGAACAGCGACGGGAGAATAAACAACAGTCCGGCGACTACGCCACCCCAAGTACGATGCATTAGCCAACCCAGATAAATGGCAAGTTGCTGTGCTTCTGGTCCCGGTAATAACATGCAATAATTCAACGCATGTAAAAAACGCTTTTCTGAAATCCAGCGTCGTTGTTCGACCAATTCCTGGTGCATAATTGCGATTTGTCCGGCAGGTCCTCCAAAGCTAATAAACCCAAGTTTAAACCAGAAATAAAATGCCGTACCGAAACTAACCGGTTGTGGTTTTTCCATAATTGTTTCCTTACTAGAGAAAGTCATTGAATACTTTTAGATTGCCGACATTAATTTCCGCCCAGTTCGACAGCTGCAATCAGGAGTTCATCAATAAAATGTTGTGTATACGAAGGCAGGTAATTATTTTTTAAATAGGCGATCTTGGTTTTTGAGCTGGGAATAAGATGCGATAAATCCCGCATTACCAGGTCTTTATCTATAATCGGATCATAGGCCGTACCGGCAATAATACCGACCCCCATCCCCAGACGAACATAGGTTTTGATTACATCGGTATCGGCGGCAGATAAAATCACATCAAGTTCCATACCTGCATCTTTAAGTGCAGTTTCGATACTCGAACGTCCGGTAAAACCAAAACTGTAGGTTAGTATCGGATAGGAGGCAAGACGTTCAAGCGTAAGTTCTCCTTCACTGAGCGTATGCATCTGCGGTACCACCACCGCATGATGCCATTCATAGCAAAACTTGACAGCCAAATCAGCATCTTCTGCGACTTTCTCAGTACAGATAGCTATATCGGCTTCCCGGGCATGCAGTTTATTAATCAGTTGTTCGGGCGATGCTTCGAGCATATAAATTCTGACACCGGGGAATTTCTCTCTAAAACGCAGGATAGGTTTGGGTAAAAAATACTTGGCCTGGGTATGCGTGGTCGCAATATGCAAAACCCCCTGATTACTGTCGACAAAATCCGCGGCAATAGCCAGGATATTGGTTTTGGCCATGTTAATAGTCGCGACTTGCTCCATGATACGCAGTCCCAAAGGGGTCAAGCCTACCAATCTTTTACCCTGTCTTTCATAAACAGGAGAACCTAATTCTGCCTCAAAAAGCTGTAATTGCCGACTAACGGCAGATTGCACGATGTGCATTTTTTCAGATGCTTTTGAAAGACTGAAATCATTTTCCTGAATAATCCGAAGTAATTCAATTTGGCTTAAATTCATTTATTGGAGCGTTTCCTAATGTTAAATATGGGAAGCATAAGGTTGATGGTATCGTAGTAGATGCCTTAAGTGCCAGAATTGAATTAAAAATGATGTAAAAAAATAGCGGGTCGAAATCCGCTAATATCCCTGTTACAGTAGGTTTGAGTGAATTAACAGCATGAGTGTTCATTTCATAATCCCTTGTTTTATATAGAGTGTATTGAGAGTTACCCCTGCTTCCAAGCGAGGATCAGTCCTTCCTTAGGATTTTCAGGAGGTGGAGAGTATTGCAGTTAGTAATGTCTTACAACAAATAACTGGATTTTTTTACGAGTGATCACATAGTCAATCAAACAAGTAGAGCGCTCCTGATAACCAATGCTAAGACAAATTGATCGAAATCATTGGAATTTGTTAGCCCGGCGATTGCGGCACTGAATAGCGACTACAACCGCCGAACAATTGTTGATTGACTAAGGTTCTACCTTATAAGCCATAGTAGCCTGAGTCAGTTGAGTTATTGACGAAGAGTTTACGCAAGTTTGCGCTACTACCAACAGTAGAGTTGCCTTTGTAGACCCTTAAGCCACTGATCGCAGGATCGACTTGCTCATCAATAATCTTATCAGCAACTGACAAGCCAAGGGTTTGTCCCTGAAAGTCGTCTGTAGCAAAATGTACACCCAGGTAAATACGGCTGCGGCCATTTTCCAACTGAAGTTGGGTAAAAGTTCTAACATCACGACTGGTTGCATCTTTGCCGCTAAGGGGTGTTGCAAGTTTACCGGTACCGTTATTAGTGCCCACTAACCAAGTAAATCCAGTCAACGTAACTGGGGTAGCGGCTGGAACGATGCTATCCGATTGAAAAAATGCTCTTAGAATTTCAACACCTGCCGCGACAGTTGTACTATGTCCACCAGTACTGGCAGGATGGGAAGGCGTGGTGCCTAGCGGTTTCCACGTGAAAGTCGTTGCAATACCCGCAGAATCGGCATTGATAGCCGTAATCGGACGCCAGAAATCCAGGTCATATTTAGACTGGAAAGCAGCGATACGGGCATCGGCCAACGCGCTATCGAGTGCTGCAAACAACTTGGCATTTTGCACCAAGGTCAAGCCACGAGCCACTGACGCTTTTCTTGCCACTTCATTGGTAAAAAGTTCTGCATCGCTTTTGTAATACAAGGCTTGCAGTAATTGATCGTTAGTTCGTAAGCCGGGAGTTAAGAACTCTTGGCCATGAGTTTGTACAAAGCTTAGTTCCGCATTATATTCTGCGCTTCCAACCTTGAGAGATGGAGGGACCAGCGCAACCAATTTTTGTTTTTCCAGCGTGCTTAAGCTGAATGGAGTGACGTTTTTCCAGTTAAAGTCAATCGCACCTGCCGGCTGAACAACACCAGCAGTGAAGCCAGTAGGTGCGCCGGTATTAATATCAACATCACCTTTGCCGCCATTACTAGGTCGCCATAAACCAACACCCGGATTCCCGACCTCTGTTGCAGTGCCAGTGCTGGAAATGTTAGATGATGGTATATAAGTAGTTCTGATAGCTGAGTAATCGCCGGCTCTGGCAGCAAGAGCTGCTGCTGCGGCATTTTGTCCGGCAATGTAACCAGCTTCAGTAGTTGTGACACCTAAAGCTGTTAATTCGGCAGCCAATTGAGTATCAAGCCATCCAATAACTGTTGCATTAGTTAAAGTACCTACCAACACATCATGAGCCGCTTTCGCAACCGCAGCAGCAGCTGAACCACCTGTAGCAACGGACGGTTTGGTATAATAGCCTTTACCTGGGCTGAATAGGTTAACAGTATTAACTGCATCAAATACCGCTCTCGCTTCAATTGCCGCTATTCTAGTTGACACATTAGAATTTTGCGCGGCACTTGCCGTACCTGAAGTACCAGCGGCTGAAGATGCACCTTTAGTAGCTAAAGCAGTATATAAATTCCAATCGGTCACCGCATCAGCATATGCATGAGAAGCTAATAAAGTAGTCGCAACAGCTAAAGCGCCCCGAGATAAAGTAAATTTCTTTTTAGAAATGATAGTTTTCATAAAATTGCCTCATTGAATGGATATTAAGTTCAGTTAACAATTCCCTGTAAGTGCCTTTGCCGGGATGTCAATTGATATAAAGCATTAATGATGCCAATATTTTAATTAAATGATTTATATGGAATTTTTAAGGTATTTAATGGTTTTTATGTTGACTGAGATGCAGCTGCTGTTGATAAGGTGTTTGTCTAACGACAGATTTAGTCAGTTAATGTGATTAGCCGACAAGAAACTATTATGTCAATTAGCGAGGATTTGTAGTTAGGGTAGGGTGTGTGGAAAAACAGAAATGCTTTCACACGACAAGGGCATGGAGTTTTCTGTGTCAATTGGATGAGTTTGGCTACTTTTAATAATAATTTAGAAAATAACGGCTCTCATAGTGAGTGAATG
>SESD01000760.1_pt1 | contig 19258 bp, 21 predicted proteins | sample 3171411 | NCBI WGS metagenome assembly SESD01 (sample SAMN06051880, study PRJNA518727) | freshwater metagenome | biome: subpolar coniferous forest; feature: holomictic lake; material: water; isolation source: holomictic Lake 442, 16.5 m depth | place: Canada: near Kenora, Ontario | collected...
ATTGCTATTTGGCATGCGCAAAGCCCTGACAAGCTGGTTGCGGCGCGCTAGAATCGCGCCATAAGCAGCAAAACTGCCGGATCGGAACCCATGGCCTCCACCGCCGCCCAAAACATTTGCGAAAAACTTGCCGAGGAGATCATCAACGGCAAGCTTGCCCCGGGACAGAAAATCGACGAGCAGGCTCTGGCCGCCCGCTTCAAGGTGTCGCGCACGCCGATCCGCGAAGTATTGCGCGAACTGGCCGCGCGCGGCCTGATAGACCTGCGCCCGCGGCGCGGCGGCATGGTCACCGAAATCGGCGCCGACAAACTCTCGGACATGCTCGAGGCGATGTGCGAGCTCGAGGCGCTGTGCGCGAAAATAAGCGCCCATCGCATGAGCGCGATGCAAAAAAAGCAGCTCGAGCAGCTGCATCTTCGCACCGCCGAGCCGGTGGCCCGCGGCGACACGCGCGCCTACCTCAAGCTCAACAACGACTTTCACGACCTCATTTGCGAAGGCACGCAGAACAAGAGCCTCACCGGCATGGTGGAGAATTTCCGCAACCGCCTGGCGCCTTTTCGTTCGGCACAGGGCGGAGTGAAGGGCCGGCTTGGCGTGTCACACGAGGAACATGCGCACATCGTCGCCGCCATCCTCGCCGCCGATGCCGAGGCCGCCTACCAGGCGATGCGCGGCCATACCGCCAGGCTGTCCACCCGTGTCATGGACCTGATCAAACGGGCCCACGAAGCCAAGGGCTGACGGCACCGCCGCACTAGCCTTGCTTGCTGCCCTCGCCAAACCAGGCCTGCAACCGGCTTTGTTGCTCGGCCGTCAGGGCGCCCTTTTTATCGGCGAGGGAGACCGTGCGCAGGGCGAGTTGCCGGTATAACGCGGCCAGCTGCGGGTCGAAGGCATCGAGTGAATCGAGGTGACGGCGCACTGTGTCGATGTCGCCGCGCGAAAGCGGACCGGGCATGCCCTGCACCAGGCCGGCCTTCTCGACCGAAGCCGCGGTGCCGCGCAAGAGGGGCAATAGCGCGCGGATGGCGTCCTCCTCGCTTACGCCGAACGACGCCCAGAGTTTGGCCGCTTCAGCGAGCAGCGCGACGACATATTGCGATGCGTAGGCGCCCGAGGCGTGATAACGCACCCGCGCACCGGGCGGCAGGGTGATGGAGCGGCAGCCAAGCAGGGCGGCAAGGTGCTTGAGGCGCGAATGCAGCGGTTCGTCCGCCTCTATAGACACGGTGCAACCGGGCAGCGAAGCGAGTGCCGCCTCCGGGTCGGCGAAGGTCTGCATCGGATGAAAGCCGCCGGTGAGCGCCCCCTGCGCCGCCGCCGGCGCGAGCACCGCCACTTCGGTCGCGCCGCTGCAATGCACCGCCGCCACGCCCGCGCGCCAGCGCACGGCGGCGGCCACCCCGGCAATGGCCATGTCGGTGACGCTGATAAAGACCAGGTCCGCGGCGTCGACGACGCTTTGCGCATCATCAAATGTGCTGCAACTGCCGACCGCGGCGGCCAGGCGTTCGGCCGAGGCGGGTGTGCGGCTGGAGACGCCGACCACGGCGAGGCCATTTGCGGCAAAACCGCGGGCGAGGGTGGTGGCGAGCCGTCCGGCGCCGATGAATCCGATGCGCGGACTGGCCGAAGGGGGCGGGGAGGTCATGGTGGCTGTGCTCAAAGGCCGGGTTTGCAGGGGGCAGAGTGTAGAGGAATTCGTCTTGACGGGCGTGCCGCCCGCCACCCGGGCGTGACCGCCATGGCGCTGAAAGCCCGCCGGGACGGCGCACCGCGCTGGGGTAGAATCTGTCATCGTACTAGCCACCGGTGCGTTACTCGCTTTATGCGTTTCACCGTCACTTTTCTGCTCTGCGCCGTTGCCGCAATGTCCAATGCCGGACACCTGCACGCCCAGGCCAAGGCCCCGGTCGAAGATCGCTCGCCGCGCCAGGCCCCGTTCCAGGAGGCGCAGAACCGCGTCGAATTTGCCCGGCAGGCGATGACCGAGGCCGAGCAGCGCCTCGAACAGGCCGAGCGCTTTGCCTTGCAGGACGAGCTGGCCTTCAAGGCGGTGCAAAAGCAGGCCGACGAGGCGCGTGCGGTATCGGAGCGATCGCAAAAGGAACTGGCGCAGGCGCGCAGCCGTGCCGTTGAAACCAGGCGCACTTACGAAAAGGAATCGGCCGATTTTGCCCGCGCCCGGGCGCAGCAAAAATAGCCGGTGGCGGCGATTTGAGGTATCAAAGGGATGACAATATGAAAAATTCCAAGGCGCAAAGAGTTGGTTTGCGGACGATTGCAGTGCTGCTGGCTCTGTCCGCGCCGGCCTTGCTGCTGCCGCAGGCCGCCCTTGCCCAGCAGAACGTCAATGTCAAAACGGTGACCAAGACACTCAACAGCTCGGCCGCGCACAAGGAGTGCACCAGCCTCGCCGCGGCGCAGAACCTGCGCTACTGGTTTCGCGCCGATGCCCCGGTCAATTTCAACATCCAGTACCAGGAGGGCGGTCAGGTGCTCTACCCGGTCAAAAAAGACAAGGTGAACATACTGTCGGGAACCTACGCCCCGAAAAGCCCCGGCGATGTCTGCCTCGTCTGGACCAACCTCAACCCGAAGCCGGTGACCCTGTCATTCGAGTTCGCGCGAATTGCGGCGGGCCGTTGATGCGCGCCTTCATGACGGGTGCTGTGGGCGCCGCAGTGCTGGCCTTGTTGGCCCTGCCGCTGCAGGCCCAGACCGCGGCCGGGGCGGCGGGCCTGAACAGCATCGAATTCCAGGCCGAAGCACAGCGTGAGGTCGCCAACGACACCTTGTACGCCACGCTGTCCGCCGAATTCACCGACGCCAGCTCGGCGCATGTCGCCAATTCACTCAACAAGACCATTGCCGATGCCTTGAAGAGCGCCGCCGAGTTCAAGTCCGTGCGCGCCCGTTCGGGCGGCAACCAGACCTACCCGGTGTATGACCGCCAGAACAAGCTCACCGGCTGGCGCGGTCGCGCCGAGATACGCCTGGACAGCAAGGACTTTGCCGCGGCCTCGGCGCTGATCGGCAAATTGCAATCGTCCATGCAGCTTGGCGGCGTGTCCTTTGCGGTGTCATCCGAGTTGCGCCGCCAGACCGAAAACGAACTGATTACCGAGGCGATCGCCGCTTTTCGCGCCCGCGCCGACATCGTGCGCCTGTCTTTCGCCGCAAGGTCTTACAAGATCCGTCGCATCACGCTCAATACCAGCGGCTTCGCGCCGCAGCCCAGGTTCGCGGCCTCGCGCGCCATGGCCTCGGCCGATGCCGCACCGCCGCCGCTCGAGGCCGGCCAGAGCACGGTTACGGTGAGCGCCAGCGGCGCGATCGAGGTCGAATGAGCGCAGCCCCGATTCGCGCCGCTTGAGTGCGCTGTGAACGACGGGCCTAAGGATAAGGCCGGCGCAGGCGCGAGCCTTGCGGGCGCAGCGGACCCGCAACTGAGCACCTGGCAGCTGTCGGCGACGGTGGTGATGACCCTTGCCATACAAGTGCTCACGGCCATGGCCATGACGGCGCCGGCGGTGCTGGCGCCGGTGGTGGCGGCCGACTTTGGTTTTGCCCCGAGCGCGGTCGGCGTGCTGGTTTCATGCGCCTATATCGCGGCGATGCTGAGCGGCCTGACCGGCGGCGCGCTGATCGCGCGCTTCGGCCCGGTCCGCGTGTTCCAGTTTGTCGCCGGCGTGGTCATTGTCGGCCTGCTGCTTGGCACGAGCGCGCACATCGTGCTGGCGTTTGCGGCAATGACGGTGATCGGCGGCGCCAACGGCCTGGTAAATCCGGCGAGTTCGCAAATCCTTGCGCGCGCCGCCCCGCCGGGGGTGCGGGTGATGGTGTTTTCCATCAAGCAGACCGGGGTGCCGCTGGGCGCCGCCATCAGCGGGCTGTTGTTGCCCGCACTGTTGCTGTTGATGAGCTGGCACTTCGCGCTGCTGGTAATCGCCGCGATCGCGCTTGTCCTCATCCCCCTGCTGCAGCCGTTTCGCGCGCTCTGCGATGATGAACGCACGCCGGGCGTGCCACTGCGACTTTCAGCCATGCTTTTGCCCCTGCGCGAGGTGTGGGCCGATGGGCGCATGCGCGAACTGGCCGTCTGTTCGGCCGTCTATTCGTCGGTACAACTTTGCCTGCTCACCTACCTGGTGTCCTTTCTCAAGCTCGAGCTGGGCTATACGCTGGTGGTGGCCGGATTGGTCTATTCGGTGGCCAGCATGACCGGGGTGTGCGCGCGCATTGTCTGGGGCCTGGCCGCCGACCATCTGTTCAAACCGCGCCACGTGCTGGCCGGCCTTGGCATCGCCATGTCGCTGTGCGGTTTTGTCGTCTCCAGTTTCAACGCCGCCTGGCCGCTGGCTGGCGTGATGATCGTCGCCGCGTTCTACGCCGCCACCGCCGCGGCGTGGAACGGCGTCTATATGGCCGAGGTGGCGCGCATGGCCCCGGCCGGTCGCGCCGGCGCGGTCACCGGCGGCGCCCAGGTGTTCACTTTCGCCGGCGCGATGTTCGGCCCGCCGGTGTTCGGCGCCCTGGTAGCGGCGGGCGGCAGTTACGCCCACGGCTACATCCTGTTCGCCGTGCTGCCGCTGCTGATGGGCTTGCGCCTGGTCATGCCGGCGCCGGCCCGATGAAAGTCCGTCATGCGTGAAACCGTGATGCTGCTGCACGGCTTGTGGCTTAACCGCCTGGCCATGCAATTTCTCGCCGCCAAGCTGCACAGTGCGGGATACACCACGCACACCTTTGGCTACCCCTCCATGGACGAGGGGCTCAACGAGAACGCCGCGAGCCTCGGCCAGGCGATCAAGGCACTGCCCGAGGGGCGCATCCATCTGCTCGGACACAGCCTTGGCGGTCTGGTGATCCTGCGCTACCTGCAGGACGCCTCGGACGGGCGGCTTGGCCGCACCGTGCTGCTTGGGGCGCCGGTCGCCGGTTCGCAGGCCGGCGCCCGCGTCGCCGCGCACGACCTCGGGCGGTCATTGCTCGGGCACAGTGCCGCCCTGTGGGAAACGCCGCAGGCCTGGACGCTGCGCGGCGAGGTCGGCATGATCGCCGGCAGCGACCGCTTCGGACTGGCGCATTTGTTTTTGTCCCTGCCCGGGGACAGCGACGGCGTGGTGGCGATAGAGGAGACACGCATAGCCGGCCTCGCCGATCACATCGTGCTGCCGGTAAGCCACAGCGGCATGTTGTTCTCGGGCGAAGTGGCGACCCAGGCGGCGAATTTCTTTGCCGCTGGAAAATTTTCGCGATGAGTTTGCGCGGCGCGATTTGCCTTGCGTCTGCGCTGTTGTTGTGCGGTTGCGCCACCATCGACTATTACGCGCAGGCGGTCTCGGGCCAGGTAGAGCTGCTGCAGCGCGCCCGCCCGGTGGCCGAGCGCCTCGACGACCCTGCGGTGCCGTCGGCGTTGAAGTCGCGCCTGGCGCGCGCCCTGGCGATGCGCGACTTTGCCAGCCGCGAACTGGGTCTGCCCGACAACGGCAGCTATCGCGCGTACGCCGACCTCGGGCGGCCGTTTGTCGTCTGGAACGTGTTTGCCGCGCCGGAATTTTCGGTCAAGCCGGAGCAGTCGTGTTTTCCCATTGCCGGTTGCGTCAGCTATCGCGGCTGGTTTTCCCAGGCCGATGCCGAACGCCACGCCGCGACGCTGCGCGAACGCGGCCTTGATGTCTATGTCGGCGGCGTGCCGGCCTACTCGACGCTCGGCTGGTTCAATGATCCGCTGCTCAATACTTTTATCAATTATCCGGAAACCGAATTGGCGCGACTGCTCTTTCACGAACTCGCGCACCAGCAGTTCTACCTTGGCGGTGACACGGTGTTCAACGAGTCTTTCGCCGTCGCCGTGGAGCATGAAGGCGTGCAGCGCTGGCTACGGCGCGAGGGCACGCCAGAACAGTTGCGGCAGTACGAACTGCAACAGACGCGGCGACGCCAATTCTCCGCGCTGGTGCTGGGCTATCGCAAGCGGCTTGAAGCGTTGTACGCGCAACCCATCGCGGCTGAAGAAATGCGCCGCGGCAAGGCGGCGGCGTTCGAGGCGATGCGCGCCGATTACGCAGCGCTTAAGGCCACGCCCGACTGGGGCGGCTTTGCCGGCTACGACCGCTTTTTTGTCCAAGCGCTCAACAACGCCCATCTCGCCTCGGTTGCCGCTTACGCCGAACTGGTGCCCGGTTTCCAGAGACTGCTGGCGGAACAGGGCGGCGACCTGCCGCGTTTTTATGCCGCCGTGCGCGAGTTGTCGAAATTGCCCAAGGCCGAGCGTGATGCGCGCCTGGGCGCGCCGCCGGCGCCTTGATCGGCCGTCTTCAACACGGGGTATAGGCTTAAAAGCCACGACTGGCGCGGTTCTCCAGCTTATTTACCCGGTGTCGCGATTGCGCACAGGCGCGCACCCAAACATCGCGTTCCCTGAAAAGTCCTTTTGCACTGGAAAAGAACGGCAAGATCCAGCTATGCAAGTGGCTTGAAAAAATCAGCAAACTTACCTGGATCGATGTACAACGAGATGCGGGTCTCAAACGGGAAAAAAAGTCATCCTGTGCCCGTCTTGCTGCAACGGCATCATCTGGAAGACAAACAACGCACGCTCTATAGCGTCCGCCTTACGCAAGCCAGGCGCGCGGTTGTCTTGCGGGAAGGAAACTACATGCGATTCCTCGCGCTACCGAAGGATCACGATTCGACTGATGCGTGAAATGGGTTGCAGACCGCATTTTCGGCGGAACGTCAGCGAAGCTTCCCGCCATCAAGGCCTGGTGTCGTGGATCTGAAATTCACCTTCAACAGTAGCGTGCGCCGTATCAAAGGCAAAGTGGAGGTGCCGCGTTTAACTTGCGTTAAAATATGGGCTCACATTAAAAAAGGAAATCACCCGATGAATCGTTTGATCCTATCAATTGCTGCGGCCTTGTCGCTTACCGTTGCAGTCGCCGGCTGGGCCCAGAGCCAATACAACAAGGTGCCTGCCGACGATGTTGTGCAGTACACACAATGCGTCGTGCGCAGTAACAAGGTTTACGAGGGCGGCACCGAGAAGAGCCCGATACCGGGCCAGAACAAGGCGCAGGCCTTCTGTACCTGCGTGTGGAACGAAACGCCGGACGATTTCAAAGGCGACCTGGCCAAATTTGCAGACAGCGAGAAGGGCGTAAAAGTCAACAAGATATGTGAAAAATACTCGGGCTGGAGTGATTAAAGCGAAATCCCACTGGCCGCCGCTTTTGTTGCCGGTGATGCAAGCCGCGGCGGCCCTGCGGGGCTGCTGCGGCGTCTGTGCAATCCCTGTCACATGCCTGCGAGGGTGTGGGTCGGTGCCGCGGTTGCAAACTCGAAAATTGAGAGCGTTATCGACTATGAAACAGTTTTTTTCCTGCTCGTCTCATCCCTTATCACCATCGTCACGGCACACGCCGGCGATGTGAAGGTCAGGGTCGCCATCGCCCAGGACGGGGAAACCAGGCCTGCGACGGTATTCCCGACCACGATACCGAAGCTCTATGCATTCATCCTGACGGAGGGAACCGAAAAAGGCGATAAGGCGCGTGGCGTGTGGATTGCGGAAGATGTGGGCAGTACGGCACCGAGAAACACGAAAATCGATGAAGCAACGATCACCGGCGACAAGGATAATTTTGGCGAGGCGTTCTCGCTCTCCAAGCCAAAAAATAACTGGCCGAAAGGAAAATACCGCGTGGACGTCTATGTGGACGATGAACTCGAGGGATCTGCCAAATTTCAGATTGAGTGAGCAGGTCGCGGCCACGCGTGGCCGCCGAAATTGCCCAAGGCAGAGCGCGACGCGCACGGGGGGGCGGGGTCTCGATAAAGTTGTCAAAAGTGACAACACAATCGGCCGGAAACCCTTTCCTGGCGCGGCTCTTGTGAAACTAAAGTTGGACAATTACAGCTGCGGACATCAGCTCAATGGCAACATCACATGCTTGCGGAAAGGCGGGCGTTGTTTCAGGCGCACCAGCCAGGCGGCGAGATTGGGCAGCGCCGGGTGTTCTATGGGCAGTTCCATAAAACGGTTGAAAAAACAACCGGTGGGAATGTCGCCGATGGTGAAGCGGTCGCCGGCGACAAATTGCCTGCCGGCCATGTGGGTCTCGAGCATGCCGAACAGTTCGCCACAGGCCTTCGCTGCATCGGCAACGGCTTTCATGTCACGCTTATCCACCGGCGTGCGAATCAGTTGCCAGAACACCGTGGTCATCGGTGCGCCGAGGGTGCTCGAGCACCAGTCCATCCAGCGCTCGGCGTCCATGCGCTCGGTGAGTTTTTCCGGGTAGAGCGTGCCGCCGGCGTGCTTGGCGGCAAGATAGCGCACGATCACATTCGATTCCCACAGAACAAAACCCCCGTCGTTGATCACCGGCACGCGGCCGTTTGGATTCATGGCGCGATACCAGGGCTCGTTGACGCAGCCAAAAGCCATGCCGGCGTCGGTGCGCTCGTATGGGATGCCGATTTCCTCCAGGCACCACAAGACTTTTTGCACGTTGATCGAATTGATGCGTCCCCAGAGCTTGAGCATGTTGAATTCCTTCGTGGATCGGGTTAATCGCAAGGACATTGGTCGGTGTCAGGGCATGAGTCTTACAGCTCCCGCGTGTTTTTTTGCCGGTTCGATCGGCAGTGGTTCAGTGCGTTGATACCAGCGCCACGCCGAGAAATATCAGGGCCGCGCCGATGAAATGATAGGTTTGCGGCGTCTCACCGAGGAACAGCACCGCCAGCACCACGCCGAACACCGGCACCAGGTTGTTGAACAGGCCGGCGGTTTGCGAGCCGACCACGGCCACGGCGGCGTTCCAGCACGAGTACGCCAGCAGCGAACAGGCAAGGGCAAGGTAGAGCGTGCCGGCAATGACGTGGCTGTTAATGATGGTCAGCGGGTTGACGGCGTGCTCCCATAAATAAAACGGCAGCAAGGCCAGCGTGCCAATGCTTGCGGTGACGACAAAAAAACTCAGCGGATGCAACCCCGCTGGCCGCCAGCGCAGCGCGCAGGTATAAATGCCCCAGCCGGACATGCCCAGCAATACCAGCAAATCCCCCTTGTTGAATTGCAGGCCGGCCAGCGTCTGCCACTCACCCCGCGCCACCATGTAAGCCGTTCCGCCCATGGCAAGGACGAGTCCGGCGGCAATGCGCCGGGTCGGCCAGGCCCGCTCGATGAGCGCACTCAGCCCGATCACCAGCACCGGCAGCGCGCCGTTGAGCAGCGAGGCATTGGTCGCGGTGGTGTAGTTGACGCCCCAATAACCCAGGGTGCTGAAGCCGGTGGTGCCGACGAAGCCGAGGAAAAACAGCAGCTTCCAGTTTGATCGTAGTTTTGCGGCATCGCGTCTCAGGTAGGGCCAGGCGAAGGGCGCGATTACCGCTGTGGCGATCACCCAGCGCCAGAAGGACATCGCTACCGGCGGCATCTCATCATGCAGCCAGCGTGCCACCACCCAGCTCGAACCCCAGCACAGCGTGGCGATTACCATGTTGGCGTGGGCAAGGCTGCGTGCGCGGATGTTCATTTGGAAGAAGCTTTTTTCACGTCGCGATTATCGCCTGCAATCGGCCGTCGCGGTGCGTCACATGGTACGCAATCAAGTCTGGTTTAAACTGCGTCACACATGAACAACACCGCTATCGCCAGGGCCATTAATATCGCCGACCTCGCACGCCTCGCCAAGGCGCGCCTGCCCGGGGTGATTTTTGATTTTCTCGACGGTGGCGCGGAACAAGAGGCCACGCTGCGCGATAACCGCGCCGCTTTTGAACGCTATCGCCTGCGCCCGGCCATGCTAAGCGGCCACGCCACACGCGACCTGTCGGTCACCCTGTTCGGTCACCGCCTGTCGGCGCCCTTTCTGATCGGCCCGACCGGGCTCAACGGTATTTTTTGGACTGACGCCGATCTTGCGCTGGCGCGCGCCGCGGCGGCTGAGGGAGTGGGCTTCACGCTGTCCTCGCCGGCCAACAACTCGCTCGAGCAGGTGGCAGGCGAGGGTGGCGACGGCATCAAGTTCTTCCAGCTCTATTGCTGGGACCAGCGCCCGTTGTGGGCAAGGCAGATCGAGCGCGCACAGGCCGCCGGCTACAAGGCCCTCATCGTCACCGTCGACTCGGTCGTTAACGGCAAGCGCGAGCGCGACCTGCGCAACCGGTTTTCGCACGAGGTGAAAATCACCCCGCGCGTGGTCTGGGACGGGCTCACCCATCCGCGCTGGCTCGCCTCGGTGTGGCTGCGCCGCGGCATGCCGCGCATGGAGAACATCGCGCCCTTCCTGCCGCAGGGGGCAAGCGCGCATGAGTTGGTCGAATTCACCCGTTCGCGGCGCAACCTCAGTCTCAACTGGGCCGATATCGCCTGGATGCGCACGCAGTGGCGCGGCCCCTTGCTGGTAAAAGGCCTGCTTACCGCCGAGGACGCAAAACGCGCCCAGGCAGCCGGCTGCGACGGTGTGGTGGTGTCCAACCACGGTGGCCGGCAACTCGACGGTGCAGCCGCGAGCATAGATGTGTTGTCCGAAGTGGTGGCGGCGGTGGGCGGCTCGATGACCATCCTGATCGACAGTGGTTTTCGCCGCGGCAGCGACATCGTCAAGGCGCTCGCACTGGGGGCCGATGGCGTGCTGCTTGGCCGCGCCACGCTCTACGGTGTGGCCGCCGGAGGGCAGCAGGGCGCGGCAAGGGCGCTGGCGATCCTGCGCGACGAGACCGACCGGGTGATGACGCTGCTTGGCTGCGGCTCTGTGGCAGAGCTGAACGCCGATCACATCATGCGCATGTAGCGCGCCCGCGATGAAACAACGGTATCAGGTCATCATCGTCGGCGGCGGACCGGTTGGCGTCGGGCTCGCACTGGAGCTGGGCCAACGCGGCATTGACTGTGTCCTGGTCGAGCGCCACCTCGCGCCGCAGCGCATTCCCAAGGGGCAGAACCTGACGCAGCGCACGCTGGAGCATTTTTACTTCTGGGGCTGTGTCGATGCGCTGCGCGCCGCGCGCATCATGCCCGAGGGCGTTCCCACCAGCGGCGTCAGTGCCTATGGCAGCCTGATGGGCGAGTACTGGGCGGCGCCGGCGCAGCGCGAACTGGTGCACGACTATTACTTCCAGGCCTATGAACGCCTGCCGCAATATGAAACCGAACGGGTGCTGCGCGAGCGGATGGCGGCGCTGCCCTGCGTGAGCGCGTTGTTTGGCTGGGACGCGGAAAAAGTGGAACAGCATGCGCGCGGGGTGCGTGTAAGCATTGCATCGCGCGAGGGCGGTGAACGCCGTGTGCTTGAAGCCGACTATGTGGTGGGTTGTGACGGCGGCCGTTCCATCGTGCGCGAGCAGGCCGGCATTGCCCGCAGCGGCGCCGACTTTGAGCAAAAAATGATGCTGGCGGTGTTCCGCTCGCGCGAACTGCATGAGGGCCTGGGTCGCTTTCCGGTGAAGTCGACCTACACCGTCCTGCATCCCGACCTGAAGGGCTATTGGCAGTTTTTCGGGCGTATCGACGTCGGCGAGGGCTGGTTTTTCCATGCGCCGGTGCCGCTGGACACGAACACGGAGAATTTCGACTTCCTGGGCTTGCTGCACCAGGCGGCCGGTTTCAAGTTCGCCTGCGAGTTCGACTACATCGGGTTCTGGGATTTGCGCGTTGCAGTGGCGGAGAAATACCGCGCCGGGCGCGTGTTCATTGCCGGTGATGCGGCCCACACCCATCCGCCCTACGGCGGTTTCGGTCTCAACAACGGCCTTGAGGACATCACCAATCTCGGCTGGAAGCTCGCCGCCGTCCTCCAGGGGTGGGGTACCGATGCGCTGCTCGATTCCTACGGCGCGGAGCGCCTGCCGGTTTTCCGGGAAACCGGCGAAGATTTCATCGCCGCGCGCATCGAGCAGGACCGGGTGTTTCTGGAGAACTTCAGCCCGCAGCGCGACAAGCCGGCATTCAAGCGGGCCTGGGACGAACGCATGGCCAAGACCAGCGCGCGTGCGCAGGTCTATGAACCGCACTACGAAGGTTCAGATGTGGTGTTCGGGCCGCCGGGCGGGAAATGCAGCGCACACGGCGAGCACACCTTCAAGTCGCGGGCCGGCCATCACCTGCCGCCGCAAATGCTGTCCTCGGGCCGCAACGTGTTCGAGGAACTGGGCGGGGGCTTCACCCTGCTCGCTTTTAGCGCAGACGAGGGTGCGGACGATGGCGTGGTCCGGGCATTCGAGGACGCGGCGCGCACGTTGGGCGTTCCGCTCAAGGTGGTGCGCGACAGCTGTGCCGGCGGCCGTGAGGCCTACGGCAAGACGCTGATGCTGGTGCGTCCCGACCAGTATGTCGCCTGGGATGGCGATGGCGCGCCGGCCGATGCCGGCGTGGTGCTGTCCCGGGCCTGCGGCCGGCCCGCGCCTAGGTGAAAGCCTCGAGCAACTCGACCGGATCGCCGTAGCGGCTGGCCATTTCGATCACCGCCGGGTCGCGCAGTGCGAGCAAAAAGCCCTTGTCGATCAGCGTGGACTTTCCCGCGGTGACGGTGGCGTCATAGACGATCAAGTCCTGGTGCACCGGCGGCTCTTCCCAGTTGGGCATGACGCGGCGGATGTAATCGCTCGGTTTGGCGAGGTCCACGCCAAAGTGCAGCGCACCCGGTGAGTTGGAGCCGGCCGGATAGACGGTGTAGCGCGGCGCTTTGGGATTGAAGCCGCAACCGCCGCCTTCGATGATTTTCCCGCCCATCAACATGTCGCGCAGGATGGCCGCGTCGGCTGATTCACCGCGCACCTCGGTGACAAGGTTGTTCTTGAACACCACGGCGATTTTTTCGGCAAAAGGCTGCGCAAAACCGATGGCCCATTGCGGGTAGAGCACGCCCTCGATATTGATTTTTGCATTCGGGTCGCTTTTCATCGCCGTGCTGTCCCAGAAGTTGGGGCCGTGCGTCGGCAGGTAATGCACGTAGCAGCCCGGCTCGTCGGCAAACATCTTGCCGCGCCAGCGGTTGCCGGCGAACATGGTGTCGCGCATGGCCCGGGTGTAGGGGATGCGCAGGTCGCTGCCGCGCTCGTCCGAAAAGCGCAGCTCGAAATCCTCGCCCCTGGGAATGCGTTTTTCGGTGGCGCGCAGGATTTCGCCCACCAGCTCGATCGGAAAGCGCGCCTGCGGCGTCATCAGCAAATCGAGGTCGCGAAAATAAGTGATCTTGACCCAGCGCTGGCCGGCCTTGCGCATGGCCACGTTGAACGGGTCCTCGATGGAGCAAAACCAGGTCGAGACGACGAAGTCGGCGTTCTTGATCAGCGGCTGCACTTCCTCGGGTACGCCGGGCAGTGTGGTGGTGGGCGCCATGTACTGGCTGAGCGTGGCGCCGCGCGCGCGGGCGAGTCCGCTGACGGCGTCGACCACGCGCGGGTCGAGCAGCGGGTCGGTCAGCATCAGCACGCGCTCGCCCGGTCGTATTGCGAACACCTTGAAAAAATTATCAAGCGCCTGGAAGTAATGCTTGGTATCGGTGAGCGAGGGTTTGAGCGCAGGGGGCAAGCCGACGTAGCGGATCGGGTCCTGGCCGGATTTTTCATGCATGTTCATGTCTGTCTCCAAACAGGTGTTGAAAAAGGGGGCGACGCCCCCTTTAGATCCCCCGAATCAGAGGCTGCTGAGAGGTAAGCGTGCATCCCGGTTATTCTATTTTCATCTTGAATCTGTGTTTTTCAACAGCCTGCTAATGGACTCAGTCGACCTTGGCGCCCGAATCCTTTACCAGCTTCGCCCACATCGGTAGCTCGGTGGCGATGTGCTGGGAGAGGCCCTCGGGTGTGCCGGGCGATGGAAAACCGCCGCGCGCGCCGAGGCTTTCGCGCACCTGCGGGTCGTTCAGCGCCTGGCGTAATACCGCGTTCAGCTTGTCGATGATAGCGCGCGGCGTGCCGGCCGGCGCATAAATGCCGTCGGTGGCGGCGATATCGAAGCCGGGCAGGCCGGACTCGTCCATGGTTGGCAGTTCGGGCACGGTGGGTACCCGCGTCAATGTCGTGACGGCGAGGCCCTTGAGCCTGCCCGCCTTGGCCTGCGGATAGACGTTCACCATCAGGTCTATCATCAGTTGCACCTCGCCGCCGAGCATGCCGGTGAGCGCCGCGCCGCCGCCCTTGTAAGGCACGTGCACGATGTCCACGCCGGCCATGTTCTTGAACAGGATGCCGGCCATGTGCGAGGTGGTGCCGTTGCCGGCCGAGGCAAACGACACCTTGCCCGGGTTGGCCTTGAGGTAGGCGATGAGTTCCCGGACATTGTTGGCGGGCAGGCTGGGGTGTATCACCAGCATGGCCGGAATGGTGGTGAAGCGGGAAATGGGTGCGAAGTCCTTGACCGGGTCAAACCCGGTCTTGGCGTACAGCGCATGGTTGATGCCGTGGGTGCCGTTGGTACCGTGGAGCAGGGTGTAGCCGTCCGGTGCCGCGCGCGCAACAAACTCCGCGCCGACATTGCCGCCGGCACCGGGCTTGTTTTCGATGACTATGGGTTGCCCGAGAATTTGCGAGGCCCGCGGAATCACCGCGCGCGCAAGATTGTCGGCGCCGCCGCCGGGCGGGAAGGGCACCACCAGGCGCACCGGCTTGTCGGGATAGTTTGACTGGGCGTGTGCAGGGCCGTGCGTCGTTATCAGGGCCACGCAAAATGACAGGGCAAGCGTGAGCGTCGCTGCGAGCTTGGATGCAATCATGGGTTTCCTCCGGTTTGTCGCGCCCATTATAGGACCTGTCCCGGTCGCTCCGGCGCCGCCCCGCAGGAGGCGAATGGCTGGAAACGCTTGTCAGGCGCGGCTTTTCAGTCGATGCGTGGCTGGAAGTGAGGACCGGACAGGTCTTGGTGGCGCTGCGTTGACCGTGGCTTGCGACCGGGCTGAGCCTTCCCGGCAGGCTAAGGGCTCAATCCCAGTCGTTGCAACAACGCATCGTCGGGTTGTTGTTTGAAGGCGAACACATGCAACTCCCAGTCCGACAGCGGCGGCGCGAAGCACAGCACCGGAAACCCACCGGAAAACAGCGCGGCCGACAGGGAAACGCGTGAAAAGCCGGTCTTGTGGGCGTAATAGTCCTTGCCGCTGTCCCGAATTTCCGCACCGAAGCCGTAGAACACATCGTGCGCGCTGATCGGGCCGGCGGGACTGTCATAGAGCTTCGCGCCGATGTCGATATCGTTTGTCGCCATATGGCGGATGAGTTCGCCGATATCCGGTACGCGTATCTCGGCGAATCCGGCGGGTTTGAGCACCTCGGCGAATGCGTGGACCAGGCCCGGGACCTCGTGCGGGTAATAGTGTTCCAGGTTGTGCGAGCAGTAGACCGCGTCGCAGCTCGCCGCCGGCACGACCTCACGCAGCTTGCGTGCATCGTAAACAATGTCGGCGGCCGGGTTGAGGTCAAGCAGGGTCTGCTGCCAGCCGTCGAAATGCGGCGGGATCGCCACGCCACGGTCACCGCCGCCGACGTTGAGCAGCGATCCCTTTGCTCCGGATCCGGCAGGCTTTGCAATCCCCATCACAAGTTTCTCCAGAAAATCGGACAAGAAAGTACGCCGCATGGAAACAACAAACCAGCTGGAAAGCCAAGACTGGAGGTGAGACGGGTGTTTCGCCGAGAATTCTCGGCGCCCGTCGAACGGCTTCGGCCTACCGGCCGAAGCGCGCCCTGCAAGGGGCTTTCCAGCCATTGCCCTGGTGGCGCAGGGCGCAAGACAGCGCCATGCCAAGGTGCAGTGTAACTTTTCCCGGCACCGGCGTGGCTCCCCGCTGGCGGCGCATTGGTTTGCTACACTAGGCGCAGGAGGAGCCAACCATCATGAACATGAACGAGCCTGTTACCCAGCTGCAAATAGACCAGCGCGTTTTTGACCTGTACGACGAGTACTGCCACGGCCGCATCGATCGGCGTGAGTTTCTCGCCCGTTCCAGCGCATTGGTGGCCGGCGGCCTCATCATGGCGCAGGCCTTGCTGCCGCGCTACGCCCAGGCACAGACCATTTCCTTTACCGACACGCGCATCAAGGCGCAGTACGTCAACTATGCTTCGCCCGGCGGCAACTCCGGGCAGATGCGCGGCTACCTGGTGCAGCCGGCGGGGGCGGGGCCCTTCCCGGCGGTGCTGGTGATACACGAGAACCGCGGCCTCAACCCGTATATCGAGGACGTGGCGCGCCGTGCCGCGGTGGAGGGCTTTGTTGCGCTGGCACCCGACGGTTTGTTCCCGGCCGGCGGCTACCCGGGCAATGATGACGACGGCCGCGCGCTGCAGGCCGGCCTCGACCAGGCGAAGCTGCGCACCGACATGCTCAACAGCGCGCGTTTTCTCAAGTCACACAAGCTCTCGACCGGAAAGCTCGGTGCGACCGGATTTTGTTGGGGCGGCGGCACCACCAATTACCTGGCCGTCGAGATGGGTGCTGATTTGCAAGCGGGCGTGCCTTATTACGGCGCGGCTGCGGCGACCGCCGGCGTGCCGAAAATCAAGGCACCCCTGCTGATACAGATGGCCGAGAACGATCCTGGCATCAACGGCATGTGGCCGGCCTATGAGACCGCCTTGAAAAGCGCAGGCGCTGCGCACCAGGCTTATATCTACCCGGGTACCCAGCACGGCTTTCACAACAACTCGACGCCGCGCTACAACGAAGCGGCGGCCAAGCTGTCGTGGGAACGGACGGTGGCGTTTTTCAAGAAAAGTTTCGCCTGAGGTCTTCTGGCTGATGCCAGAGCGTTTTGGAAGCATTGACTAACCCCGTCTTCCCCGCGAAAGCGGGGATCCAGTGTCGTAGGGTTTAGACCGAGAAGTCTCTGGATTCCCGCTTTCGCGGGAATGACGACGCAGGGGCGAATTCAGTGTTTCTGTCGGCTTATGCCGCCTCGGCGTGGAGCTTAACGCCCAGGGCGCGCGCAACCTTGAGCACGGTCGCAAAACTCGGATTACCGCTCGCGCTTAGTGCGCGATAAAGGCTTTCCCGGCTGAGACCGGCATCCTTGGCGACCTGTGTCATTCCCTTGGCGCGTGCAATGTCGCCAAGTGCCCGGGCAATGCCTGCCGCATCGTCGGGCGCTTCTTCGAGCCATGCATCCAGGTAAGCGGCCATTTCTTCCGGTGTGCGAAGTTGTTGCGCAACATCGTAGGGAATGGTTTTGGTCTTGGCGGACTTTTTTACGGCGGGCTTGCGCATGGGGTGCTACTCCTGAAAGTTCCTGGCGAGGTGGATGGCCATATCGATATCCTTTTGCTGCGTTGACTTGTCCCCGCCTGCGAGCAGCAATAAAAGCCTGTCTCCACGTTGAGTGTAATAGACACGGTACCCTGGCCCGAAATCGATCTTGAGTTCAGATACACCCTCTGTCAGATTCCGGTGATTGCCCGGATTGCCGTGAACCAATCGGTCAACACGAACCTGAATGCGGGCTCTGCCGGCGCCATCCTTTAGGGCGTTGATCCAGACGCGATAGGTTTCAGTTTCCTCGACGCGCATGCGCGTATTGTAGCCCATGAGCTACGAATGTCAATATTGAGGTATGTGCGCGAGGTCTCTGACTACAAAGGGCTCGAAACTTAACCCTGAGCGAATACAAACTGATTCTCAAAACCCCACCGGCAGGCTGTCGCGCCGCGCATCACTGGCGGCGAGATAGCCGTCGTCGAGTTTGTAGGCGATTTGCGAGCAGCCAAAGTCCATGTAGCCGGGTTCCAGTTCGATGACCTTGTGGCCGCGGCGCGCGAGTTCTTCCAGGGTCGCCTTGGGAAAGTCCTCGAAATTGATTTCCATGCCTTGCACGATGCGAAAACGCGGGCCGTCTATGGCTGCCTGCGGACCCTGGCCGTAGTCGGCCATGCGCACCATCAGCTGGGTGTGGCCTTGCGGTTGCATGCTGCCGCCCATCAGGCCGAAGCTCATCAGCGCTTTCCCGCCCTGGGTGACAAAGCCGGGAATGATGGTGTGGAAAGGGCGCTTGCGCGGACCGACTTCATTCGGATGTCCGGGTGTGAGCACCAGGCCCGAGCCGCGGTTTTGCAGGCTGATGCCGGTACCTGGCACCACCACTCCCGAGCCGAAGCCGGAAAAATTGGACTGGATCATCGATACCATCATGCCGCCCGCGTCGGCGGTGGTGAGGTAGATGGTGCCGCCGCCCGGTGGCTTGCCGTGGCCGAAGTTTTGCGCGCGCTTCATGTCAATGAGCTTGGCGCGGCCCTTGAGGTAATCCGGGTCGAGCAGCGCGGCCGCCGTGGTGTCCATGAATTTCGGGTCGGCGACAAATCGGTATGCGTCGGCGAAGGCAAGCTTCACCGCCTCGATTTGCAGGTGCACGCTGTCGGCCGAATCGACCGGGTAGGAGGCGACGTCAAAGTGCTGAAGGATGCCCAGTGCAATCAGGCAGACGATGCCCTGGCCGTTGGGCGGGATCTCGTGGATGGTGAGGCCGCGGTAGTCCTGGCTGATCGGTTCGACCCAGTCGAGGGTGTGCGCGGCAAGGTCTTCGCGCGTCATCACACCGCCGCAGGCCGCCGAATGCGCGGCGATCATTTCCGCGAGTTCGCCCTCGTAAAACGCCTTGCCGCGGGTGGCGGCGATTTTTTCCAGCGTATTGCCCAGTTCCGGAAAAACGAATTTCTCTCCGGCGTTGGGTGCCCGTCCGCCCGGCATGAAGGCCTGGGCAAAGCCCGGCTGCACCTTGAGTTCGGGCACTTGCAGCGCCCAGCGCGCCGCGACAAAGGGCGAGACAAGATAGCCCTCGCGCGCGTAGCGTATCGCCGGCTCAAACAGCTTTTCAAACGGCAGTTTGCCAAAGCGGCTGGACATTTCCACCCAGGCCGATACCGCTCCGGGCACGCTCACCGAGTTCCAGCCGCGCGCTGGTATGCTTTTCTGGCCCTTGAAAAAGTCCGGCGTCCAGGCCGCGGGTGAACGTCCCGAGGCGTTAAGGCCGTGGAGCTTTTTTCCGTCCCAGATCAGGGCAAAGGCATCGCTGCCGGCGCCGTTGGAAATGGGCTCCACCACGGTGAGGGTTATTGCGGTGGTGAGCGCCGCATCGATGGCATTGCCGCCCGCAGCCAGCGCGGAGAGGCCGGCGACCGAGGCGAGCGGCTGCGAGGTCGAGACTACATTCTTTGCCAGCGTCGGGCGGCGTAATGAGAGGTAGGGATTGTCGAACGAGGGAAGAGGCATGCTGATCCTGGTTAGTGCTGCGATTAGTCCTGCGATTTTTTC
>SESD01000761.1_pt1 | contig 19239 bp, 15 predicted proteins | sample 3171411 | NCBI WGS metagenome assembly SESD01 (sample SAMN06051880, study PRJNA518727) | freshwater metagenome | biome: subpolar coniferous forest; feature: holomictic lake; material: water; isolation source: holomictic Lake 442, 16.5 m depth | place: Canada: near Kenora, Ontario | collected...
TTTCTGTTCAGCAGGTTAAGCAGCTCTCCTTTTACAACGACCCTGCTTTTGAGGTGCGTCAGAAGCGCATCAACAATTTGAACATTATCCTTTTTTCCTCTGGCGTTGCCCTTAAAAGTGTAAAGACCCGAAGGCATGACAAGTTCCGGGCGCAAAAGTTTCAGGTCGTCGCTCTGTATCGTCAGCTCCTGAATATTCAGGAAGGAGGTGCTGAGGGCAAGTTGATTTTGTAACTGATGGGAGAAAATATTGAAGTGGTCAAAAGTGGCCGAGAGCTCAGCATGGCTATGACTACTCGCGGCTTTCAGGGCAAGAACCTCCGAACGGGTTTCAGAAAAAAGAAATTTTCCTGAAGCTTGCTGCAACAAGAAGTGACTCTGGGGAATGTTGAACTTCAGATGGTCGAGTGTTCCCTTCAAAAGTTTTTTCTTGACCGTTAATTCTGAAAGCTCCAGATTGATCTCTTTTGCGCTTATGTTTACGTTATCTCCACGGATGATTTTTCCGGAGTAAGAGAGATTACTGTTGTTAACCCGCAGGCGGTTACAAAAAAAATGTTCCAGCCGTGCTTTTGTCGAGTCGGGGTCGCGGGAGGTGAAAATAAGCTCGAGATTAAGCTTGCCGTTTTTCTCTTCAATAACCCTTGCGCTGAGCGAATCGGCCGTAAGTCGATGCACGTACAATGTTTTGATGTCAGGCTGAAGGAGTGTGAGAAAGTTGAATTGCAGCGAAAAAGTACGGGCTTCGAGAGCTGGTGTTTTTTCTCCCGGTGCATAAATCCTGGGATTGATGAGGGTGACCTTGTTCGGAAACTTCAGATGCAGTTCCTGCAGTTCAAGTCGTCCTGAAAGTTTCTCGTTAAACAGTCTGATAGCCAGATCTTTGGCAAATCGGTCAAGCACTCCGCTGTTCAAGACAACCAGAGAGGCAAACGACAGCACTAGCATGAAAGCCAGAAGGGCTGTGAGAAGTTTGAGGCTGTAGTGTTTAATCCGTTCCACCGCAGGTCGATGATTGAGAGTAAAGCTGAATGATTTTTTCGATGATGCCGCTTGTTGAACGGCCTTCAAGCAACGGAATGGTCAGCACTGCACCGCCATGTTCAAGAACTGCATGCGCTCCGGCAATATGCTCAACAGCCCAGTCTGATCCCTTGACAAGAATGTCGGGCAACAAGGCGCCAATAAGTTCTTCAGGCGTATCTTCATCAAAAAGGGTGACAGCATCGACAACGTGGAGAGCAGAGAGCACCGCAGCGCGGTCCGCTTCGCTACAGATCGGCCGGTTTTGGCCTTTGAGCCGACGGACCGAAGCATCACTGTTCAACCCGATAAGGAGTACATCACCAAGTTTTTTTGCCGCAGTCAAGTACTCAACATGTCCGGCATGAAGAATATCAAAACAACCATTTGAAAAGACAACTTTTTTCCCCGAAGCCTGAAATGCCCGAACCTTTTCAAGAGCCTCGCATCGGGTTATAAGTTTGTTGGAAGCAGTCATACTGATCAGTAGAAGATAAAGTTTATATATGTTTTTCCAATTTAGCGTATACTCTTCGATTGTCCGCATGGTAAAATACTGGCTATTATGAAGCGCATCAGGGGAACAAACAAGAAGTTTTTACAGCAGATTTCCTATTACTTTATTACGGCACTAGGTGTGCTGGTCAGGAGCATAAGTCGTGAAAAATCAACAGCAATCGCCCGTTTTTTGGGGGATTTTGGTTACGATACTCTTAAAATCAGAAGAAAGCTTGTGATACAGAATCTTGTCATCACCTTTCCTGAAAAAAACGTCTTCGAAATCAGCTCTATTGCCCGTCAGGTTTACCGCAACCAGGCAGAGAATATCATTGAAATGCTTCGTCTTCCCATGATCAAAACTGCTGCAGATGCTGCACGGTTGATGGATATTGATGCCCGTGATTTTCTTTCAAAAACCATTGACCAGAAAAAAGGCGGGGTGCTGCTCTCTGCACATTTCGGCAACTGGGAGCTGCTCGCTCTGTGTGGCGGGTTATTGGCCACTCCAGTCTCAATTATTGTCAAACGACTCAAAAATAATGAGATAGACCGGAAGATGAACCTATGGAGAACCATGCACGGTAACCGGATTATCTATAACGGGCAAGCTCTTCGTGAGGGGCTGAGAACTCTTCAAAATGGAGGAATTTTATCCATTCTTGGGGATCAGTCTGACCCGAATGGCTCCTTTTTTACTGAATTTCTTGGCCGTCGAACATCCGTGTTTCTTGGGCCTGCTTATCTTGCTCTTAAGGCAAGAGTTCCTCTCTTTGTCGGAATATGCCGCAGGACCGGAGATGGCCGTTACAAGTTCGAAAGTGAAGAAATTGACACGACTGATCTCGGAACCACCAAAGCTGATGCAGAAGAGTTGGTTCGCCGTTACACCAAAGTGTTTGAACGTTATATTTACCAATACCCTGAAGAGTGGTTTTGGCTGCATGACCGGTGGAAACGCTCAGAATCTTGAGGTCAGATTATTGCCATCTTCTTCTCTTACTCTGACTGCGGAGAGATTGTCTGTTTTATCGGGATTATCGACCCTTTTTGTATAAGAAGGGCTGAAAATGTAGATTATACGGAGTGGTGGTTGGATGATGGTTTGAGAATAGATAAACTTTTTTATGAAATTATTATTGAGGTTGGTTCGCTATCTTCTCCCGTCGAAAGGGAAGGTAGTGCTTGTTGTCGTTGTCAGCATAATATCTTCGTTACTGGGAGTGGTTTCTATCTATTCCATGCTTCCTCTTCTTAATGCTGTTTTTACTGCGGACAGGACTATGGAGTCCTCTGTACGTCCAGGAAAAGTGCCTTTGACAGAAAAGTTGTCGGTAGAGAAGGCTGCCCCCCTCCCCCCTCCGTTAGGTTTCAAAATTTTTGATACTGAAAAGTTAAAGGCATCTGCGACAGAAGTGTTTGCAAAAGCCTTTTATGCCGATACAAAAGAGAGCACTCTTCTTAATATATGCCTCTTTTTGATTGCGGCGTTTGCCTTGAAAAACTTTTTTGTTTACCTGAACGGTCAGCTCATTTTCCGGATTCAGACTAAAACAGCAAAGAAGCTCAGGGATGAAGTATTCAATAATATCATTGAGATGCATCTGGATTATTTCAACAAGAACCGGGTCGGTAATCTGATGAATCTGGTTTATAATGATGTGCAGGCAGTAAATGATGCGGTTAGTTCAACGTTTGTTAATTTTTTACAGAATCCATTTTCGATCGTTGTTTTTGTCTGTGTTCTTTTGGTATTGAGCTGGAAACTTACTTTTTTTGCTACCCTGATTTCACTGCTCATTTTTTTTGTTATTCGGACTATTGGAAAACAGGTCAAGGGACATGCTGCCAGTTTCCGGAAAAGAATGGGAGATATGAACTCTGTTTTGCAGGAAAAATTCAGTGGGATCAAGGTCATCAAGTCCAGTGCTTTCGAAAATGTAGAGTTTGAACGCTTCCAGATGTTTACCCGTGATTTTCGTAACCTTGACATACGAATAACGAGGCTCCGCAATATTATCGGGCCACTCAATGAAACGTTGCTTGTGTCAGCGATTGCTTTTGTACTCTGGTTTGGCGGGTTGCAGGTATTCGAGGGGCGGATGACCTCTTCTGAACTTATTTTGTTTGCGTTTACTCTCTATTCAGCGATGGGGCCTATCAAGAAATTTGGGGATGTGAATAACCAGTTGGCGGTAGGGATGGTGTCTGCAGAGCGTTTGTTTGAGCTTCTTGATACGGTGCCGGGTATTAAAAACGGTACTCGTGTTATTAACGGCTTTTTGCATGATATCAAGTTTGAGGATGTCTGTTTTAAATACAGCAAAGATGTTGATGCTCCGAATGTACTTGATCATGTTTCGTTCGAAATCAAGAAAGGTGAGATGGTTGCGCTTGTGGGTCAGTCTGGATCCGGCAAGTCAACGGCGGTGGATCTACTGCTTCGGTTTTACGATGTGGATTCCGGGAGAATTACCATTGATGGCTCTGATATCCGAGAGTTCAATTACAAGCAGCTTCGTAGCATGATTGGTGTTGTGAGTCAAGAGGTTATTCTATTTAATGATACCATTGAGCAGAATATTGCGTACGGTGTGCAAAATGGGGTGAGGCACGAACAGGTTGAGAAGGCTGCGAGGCTTGCCAATGCTCACGGATTTATTGAAGAAAAACCTGATAAATATGATACGGTCGTTGGTGACAGGGGTGTGCAGTTGTCAGGTGGTCAGCGCCAGCGTCTTGCTATCGCCAGAGCTATGGTGCGTAATCCTGACCTGCTGATTTTTGATGAAGCGACCAGCGCACTTGATAATGAGTCGGAGAGGGTTGTGCAGGATGCTATTGATAACGCTCTTTCTGACCGTACGGCACTGGTTGTGGCCCACAGACTCTCGACCGTCAAGAATGCCGACAGGATTATTGTGATGGATAAAGGTCGTGTTGCTGAATCAGGGACGCATGAAGAGCTATTGGCCAAAAACGGGCTTTATAAGATGTATTACGATATCCAGTTTGCTCCCAAGGCAGAAGAGGTGGATGTCTAAAGCATCAGATTATTGGTATAGAACGAGAATGCTTTTACATCCCTGAAGTTTTTCTCAAGCCGGAATAGATAGTTTCTGCCGGGGGCGCCCTTTGGGTCAGTCCACAATAGTGGATAGTGCTTGCCTTTATAGGCCAGCGTGATGTTGTTTTTCAGAGTGTTTTCATCTCCCCAGTAGAAGTCGATCAGGTTTTCTCTTCCTGTGTTGACATTGACGAGCTTTATCATTCCTGCTATATAGAGGGTCGCCCCCTTGTTGAACAGCGATATTGACTTGGCAGGTTGAGACAGTTCAAAGTCGATAGTGTATCTGTGGCTTTCTCTGATAATATTATTTTTGCGCATGGGGAGCTTGAAAAGATGCCATGGTGTATCGGCAAACCAATACCATGGAGGGAGTAAAGGCGGATACATGTTCTCTTCCGGGAAGAGTACATGATAGGGCTTCTGATTCCAGCCGGTATATACTATCCCGTTAACTGAGAGACTCAGGTTTTCTGTTTCCTGAATTTCTGTATCGATCAATTCAACCCTGTACCGTCCTGGCTCTAATGCCGCAGTTTTTATTTCGAGTGCACCATTGATTGGCAGGACTACACGAAACCCTCCGTTCGTTGCGTTGTACAATCGGAGGGTTTCACCGATGACGATCCAGTTTTCAGGGTACTGTGCAATGGATGCACCGGGTGGAGAAAAAATAAAATCAGGATTCATGCCTGGTTTTTTAAGACCAAGGTAGGTGCCGGAATTAAGGGCATAGACTCCTGTTTTTTTGCCGGGATATTTTTGGAGGTATTTCATAAAGGTATCCTGCTCGAAAAACATTGGACAGTAAAATTTCATGTAATAGGTGTGACCTGCTTTCTGGTGGACGGCATTATAGATGAAGAGGCATGACAGTCCCAGCAGAAGCCATTGTCCTGTTGTTCTTATTCCCCGTATTATTGTTTTTGTCGGTTTGTTGTGGTTTGTTGGATTGCGGGAGAACAGAATTAATATGAGTTTGCTGATTCCGTATGCGATAACAACCCATGTCAGTACTTCAAGCGGATAGAAGAAGCGGAAGTTGTAAGCGACAAAAGGCGATATGAGCAATTGGCCTATAAATGCAGAGAAGAACAGTGAAAGCAGAGCGGACTGCTTTTCTTTTAGAGCGTGGTATATTCCATAGGCGAGCAGAGGGGTGTAGATACCGTAAAAGTATTTTGCAAACGCATAGCGTTGTATGGTTTGCAGAATGTCATTGAACGCAGTTCCAAGAATGAAGTGTTGCAGATCGATTTTCTGGTAAGAATGGAATGATGAGCTGAATGATGCTGGCAGCAGGTGGATGCTGTAGAGATACTCTGAAGTCAGAAAAACCCCCAGATTGATGAGGAGGAAAAATACAGGTTTTTTTAGTCCATCAATAGTTTTTTTAAAGAGAACCTCATGAAGAAGAACGGCTGTAACGAGAAGCCCTGCCAAATAGATGCCAGTCGAGTGTGCCAGCAGGAGTAAGATAATAAGGGGGATGCCATAAAGGTAATGGTGTTTTGAGTAGAACAAGGCAATTGATGCAAGCAAAAAAAACATAATGGCGTAAAAACTTGGCACTACCCATGAGAAGCCGTGGTAGGATCCGTTTCCTTCATAGAATGCAAAGATCAGGAAGGCTATGCCTATAAAGAGCGGTGATTGGTCGATCTTTTTGAAAAAGATGGTGAGCGTTATTCCCATCAGAAAGAGGCCGATATAGAAGTTCAAGTGGAACATGCTTTCTGCTGATAGCCCTGTAACGGAGGCCAGCAAGCCGAAAAGGTAGGGATGAAGAATTTTGTTGATGTTACTTGGAGCAATGGCAGGAGCAGACAGCGGGAATTCTCTGAAGAAGTTGATTTGTTCGATATAGGATGCAGCATCGTTCAGACCCAACGGCCCGGGGTGGTTGTAGAGCATGAAGTAGATGCTGTACCACTGGATAAGCAGGAAAAACAGGAAGGCGGTGAAGACGATGATTTTCTGCTTCATTGGATTGTGATAGAATTGCTGTGGTTGTTATGTGATGGTGTTGAGCAGTGCCAGTTCCTGTTCTGCAATGTTATTGAGCGAATAATTTGAGAGGGCAAATGCTCTGGCATTATTGCCGAGATATGAGCGTAAAGATGTGGATGCGGAAAGCGCGGTTATGGCTTCTCTGATACTGTTGGTGTCAGTTCCGCAAAGCCATCCGTTGTTTTGGTGGGTTATGATTTCTTTGATGCCGGGAGTATTTGTGCCGATAACGGGGAGGCCTGCCGCCATAGCTTCTATGAGAGTTTTTGGATGTCCCTCATAGAGAGAGGGCAGGATGAAGAGTTTTGAGCGGTTTAGATAATCGGGAAGTTGCGTGTTGGAAAGATTTCCTGTCCATTCGATGTTCAGAGCAAGTTGCCTGCTGTACTCTTTAAGTGCCTCTTCCTGAGCACCCTTGCCGATGATAACGGTTTTGAGTTCGAGACACTGTAGTGCGTTTAGCAGCTCGAACAAGTTTTTTTGCGGAGTCAATCTGCCAATGAAGAGCAGGTCGATATCTTTTTTTCTGTCTAACGGAGCAAAGAGGTCTGTATCCACATAGTTTGGAATAACAGTGATTTTATCTGCGCTTCCGGGTATCCGCTGGATAATGCTCTCTTTCATCATGGGCGTGGTGACCTCTATGGCATCAGCCTTGCTGAAGAGCTTTTGTTCGTATTTAAATGCCTGAAGGGAAAACGGTGAACTGGCGCCATGTTCATTGGTTTTGAATTGAGAGTGCATGTAGCCGCATCTGGCTAACATGCGCTTCCTGTAGAGTTTTGCTGCTTGCAGGGCTGTCAGTGCACCGAGGATCTGGTTTGATTTGATGATATTTGTTTGCCGTAATGTTTTTGCATGGAGAAACGGTATCAGTCTGGTGTAGAGGTTAGTGGGCAGGTTCAGTTCGTTGCAGAGAATCTCTATGCCTGGGAGGCGCTTTGCAAAGAGTTGATGGTCTTTCCTGCCATAGGTGATGAATGAGACATTTACTCCTTTTTCAAAGTATTTTCTGTAGAGTGCTACCTCTCGGTCGAACATCCCGACACTGTCCCAAGTTTTCAGTGATCCTTTGTGTGTAAAGAAAAGGGTAAGGTGCATAAGTAAGTTATTTCAGAAGTACTTTCGCAAGATAATATTTCGTAAATGAATTTTTTTTAGAAAAGTATCTCTTCTTTGATTGTTTTTGATGAATTTACTTGCAAAATGCAAGGGAAAGACCGATAAGTGAATTGAACGCTGTCAAGGGAAAAAAATGCTGATATCTTTTGCGATAAGGGAGCCCCTACGGTATTTTTTTTGCTTCCAGTTGCTGCCAAAGAGGGAGAGGGCATATCGTTTTGTCATTTTAAAATAGGATTTTTTCCTATATGCTGATGCTATAGACTCTATTTCAGCCGGGTTGAGTCGAGTTTTACTGAGTAACTCGTTCTTTTTACTACTTCTTGGCACAAACACCGCATGGAGGCACCGGAAGTATGAACTCTCCCAGTCCATTGTTTTATAGAGTTCCATTGCTTTTTGTTTTTGGGTGCTGTTTTTAAGGGTCAGATTTCCTGAATGAAGCCGTTCCGGGCATCCTGTCCAACTTTCTATCAGGGAGAAATTGTACAACTTTGTCATTGAACGGGATGGTGGAGCCAGATAGCCGTTTGCTGTTTTCTTTTCTGTGTTTATGGTCGTGCAGTTCAGGACATTACCGTAAATGGACCATATATCCTGAAATGTGCCGTGTTTCAAGATGGATTTCATTTTTTTCAGTCCTACCGGGTCATATATTTCATCACCATCAACAGCGAAGATCCATGTGTTTGTTCCGGCATAATGCTCAATGGCTTCATGGGACTCCCTGGGGTGGGTTATCCGACGTGCAGATATTTTCGGGTGCTGTACTGCAAGTTTCTGGATGATGCCATAGGTTCTGTCGCTTGAATAATTATCTGTTACAATAATTTCATCACAAAACTCAAGGATATTGGCCAGTACCCTTTCTATATAGATGTCTTCATTTTTTACAAGGACGATGCCTGTAATTTTTGGTTCCATGGAAGTCGTCCCGTTTTCTTTATTACTGGAGTTCGAGCGCATTGATTTATTTATTGAAGATTATTCCCTTGCTTGTAGAGCTGCCAGTGCACCAAGGTTCGGTTTTATGATATCTGTTGGCAACAACATCTTTGCATGGAGAAATTGTATGAGTCAGGAGTAGAGGTTTTGCTGCAGTTTTTTTGAATTCCAAAGAATTTCTATTCCGTGAGTTAGTTGTTAGAAAATATGGTTTTTCCTGCTATAGGTGATGAATGATGCGATTATTTCCCTTTCAAGGTATTTGAAGTGCGCCGAGTGAGTTGCTACAGGATATATTGCAGTGTCGTATTGAATGAGCCTATGTCGTAGGCGAGGATGTCGTGGTTCGTAGCGAGGTCGTGAGCAAGGAGCGTTGCGGTAGGGCCTGCCTGAATCCAGAGCGCGTCGAATCCTGTTTTATCCAGGATGTTCGATTTTATGCTGTTGTACTGTCCGAATGAGTCTTTATCCGGGATATCAATATAGGCGATATCTTTTGCTCCAGCCTGTTTCAGTTTTTTTTCAAGCGATGGAAAGGAGGGTTTCATGAGGGGAGAGGTCGGGCAAGCAATCAGGAGATGTCTGCCTCTGATCATTTTTATGAACAGCTCTTTCACCTCTTCAATCCTGTCGTGCTGGTATTCATTGAAATATAGCCCGAGCATGAAAACTGTGGCGTCCCCGAAAAGTGTAGGTTCCCTGTTTCCAAATACTATTTTATAGCATTCATTGTAAAAGGTAACTTCTTTTTTTCTGGATAAGATACCGACATCGTGCGGCCTTTTTATGCTTGCGTAATCAATGAAGTCTTTTTTTGACCTTTCATATTCCAGAATCCAGAAAACAGATTCGGAACTCATGAATTCATTGTTTAGGCATACCAGCACCCGCCGGTCCTTTTCCTTGAGAATCCGTTCCAGCTTCAGGCTCAACTCCGGGCTTTTATTTTGGAATCCGATCCCTTTTCCCAACAGAGCCATGATAAGTTCCCCGTCGCCAAACCTCGAAACAGAGATTTCTGATTTGAGGATGAGCTGGAGCGTCTCCAGTCTTCCTGGCAGATTCGGGTGGAGGCTATACCGGTATGGTTTTTGATGCAGGCTGTGGCGGGCCGCCAGTTTTATGCGGATTTGGTTGTATTGATGTCCAATGGATGTGCTCATTTGATGGTGCGAGTCAAGAGTGTTTAAATCAATTTGATGTCTAAAGTCCTCTCAAGGATTGACTGGGTCTGGTCGCGTATGTTGTGATGCTCCAAAGTGAGCAGACTGTTGGTAGCGATTCAAAATACCCTGCACCTGAGCCAGAATTTCAGATATTTCGATGCTGCTGGTCGGTAGTGCTGTTGCAGGTAGGATGAGCCATATATCTTCAGTGTCTTTTTTTCATGTGGGGTGTTTTTCCTGCAGCAGTGCCACCATTTTTTTGCGATTTCTTTTTCAAACACTTCAGAGAAAAACATTTTGTTCTTTTTGTTGACCTCCACAAGGTGTTCTAACCAAGTCTTTGCCTTCAACAGGTCGATGTTTTTGCAGTTTTCGGCAATCTTGTTGTGGATTTCGAGTTCTTCAGAGGTTATGTCATTTGCAAATTTCTTCAGGTATGTTGCTCTTATCCGGCGGGCATTGGTGATTTGGAGATCCGCCTTTCTGTTGCTGGTTTGGCCTTCATGTTCCCTGAAATAGAGCAATGTATCGGTAAGGTTGGCAAAACGGGTTGTCGGAGCAAGGGCTGTCCAGTAATTATAGTCTTGGGTATAGACAAGGTCAGCCGGGTAAGGGCATGCTTTTGCCAGCTCTGTTCTGATGATAACTGTCGGGTGGAAGAAGCAGGTGTTGAAGAGTAGTGTTGCCTTGAGTTTCTCGTCCGAATCGGGCTGTGTTCTTGTATTTCTGAGTTTCCCTTTCTTGATGAGGCGCATTCCGGTACCTGAAATACCGGTGTCGGGGTGGTTGTCCATGAAGCGAACCTGTGTGGCGAGTCGATTTGGTAGGCTTATGTCGTCGGCATCCATTCGGACGATATATTTTCCTTTGGCTTCAGCTATGCCTTGGTTGAGTACATGGACGGTTCCACGGTTGTCTTGGTTGGTTATCAGAATGATTCTTCGGTCGGTGTATGAGGCTATAATTTCACAACTTCCATCTCTTGACCCGTCATCGATGATGAGGAAATCAAAATCGGTGAAGGTTTGGTTAAGAATACTGTCGATAGCCTCGCGAAGGAAGCGCTCTCCGTTATGTACAGGCATGAGGACGGTGACTTTCGGAGTATGCATTTTCTATTCTTGTTCTGCTATTGAGAGTATCTTTGTTTTCATAACCTCATCTGAGAAGTGCTTCAATACATATTGGCGGCCTTTCATACCCATCTCCTTAGCTTTTTCTCCGTTTGTCAGCAGGGTGCGGATGCTTGTTTTCAGTGCCTCCTGGTCTCCGTGATGAACAATAAATCCGGTTTCATTGTTGACAACTGCCTCAGCAAGGCCACCAGTAGTACTGACGATGACCGGTAGTCCACAGGAACTCGCTTCAGGAATAACTCTGGGAAGGCCTTCTTCCTGATAGTGAGGGAAATATACCGGTTCAGAAGTTAGAACAAAAAGATCTGCGGTTTGAAGAAGCTGCGGGAGTTTTTTGTTGTTGATCGGAGGTTGGATGATGACATGTTTTTCAAGGTGCAGCTCTTTTACGAGATGCTCAATCAGCATAATTTCCGGTTCATCTGGTTTTGCCACAATCATGTAGCAGATATCGGGTATTGTTTTTCGTATGTCAGGCAAAGCCATGATGATATGGCGAAACCCCTTCACCGCCATCATCCTGCCGATGGTGATCATGAGGTGACATTGGTCATTGATTCCGAATTGTTTTCTGAGTTCTGTTTTTGTGGCTTGGTCGGGTACCGGGCAAAAGATAGTCGTGTTGATATTGCAGCCGAGGACAATGCTTTTGTATGTGATATTTGGGAACATCGATCGAGTAAGACGGTCAAGCGATTGGCTGACAGGCATGAAGAGGTCAACCGAGCTGAATATTTTGTTAATTTTTCGGATAGTCTTCTCTTTTCTTGGAAAGACGTGTTTTGTAATGTCTGTGCCGTGCGACGAGCAGTAGATTCTGAAGTGAAAAAGCGGCTTGAAGTGATGGATTACTTGCAGTTCATCCCATGTGGCCGGAATGAGAACGACATTCTTGTGAGTCAGCAGGAGCTTGATGAGAGCTGGCAGGCGGTAGAGCCAGTGGAGTTTCTTCCAATCATGTCCACTGATGTAGCGGACAGTTTTGGTGGATCGTACCTTCAGTTTTTTATGCTGCCGGTTTTTGTGTGTCAGGACAATTGTGTCGTACCCGCTTTTTGAAAGTGTGTCATGAAGGTTCTCTGCCCATTGAGCAATCCCTCCATACATGTTTGGAGGGTATTCTGAGCAAAGTATAATGAAGAGAGTGTTTTTCATGACATTTAAAGCCTTCCATTTGACAACGATCGGTCGTAGATTCCTTTGACATCGTAAACGATGCCGTTTGGAACAAGCCATTTTCTTGGGTTGATTCTTGCAAACTCTCTGTGCGCTACAGTTGCCACGACAGCCTGGTAGTGGTTTTGTGGAATAGTGTTCGGATCAGCGAGCATCTGAAGATGGTATTCGTCATTGACCTCCTCAGGTGATGCCCATGGGTCGACGACTTCGATGGTGCAGCCGTAGTCTTGCAATTCATGGATAATATCGATTACCCGGCTATTGCGGATGTCGGGGCAGTTCTCTTTGAAGGTAATACCCAGTAACAGGATTTTTGCGTTCTTGACGGTGCAGTCATTCTTGATGAGCAGCTTGACAACCTCTCCGGCAATGTAGGCCCCCATACCATCATTAAGCCGTCGTCCGGCAAGAATAATTTCAGGATGGTAGCCAACCTCCTGTGCTTTCTGGGCCAGATAGTAGGGATCAACACCTATGCAGTGGCCACCAACAAGGCCAGGGCGGAAAGGGAGAAAGTTCCATTTAGTTGCAGCGGCGTCAAGCACATCAAGGGTGTCAATACCCATGCGGTTGAAAATCTGGGCTAGCTCGTTAACGAATGCGATGTTGATGTCGCGCTGGGAGTTTTCGATAACTTTTGCGGCCTCCGCAACCTTGATGGAGGGAGCGAGATAGGTGCCAGCCTCAATGATTGAGCGGTAAAGTTTGTCGATTACACTCGCAGCTTCGGGTGTGGATCCTGATGTGATTTTTTTGATTTTCGTAACGGTATGTTCTTTGTCGCCGGGGTTTATGCGTTCTGGTGAGTAGCCCACAAAAAAGTCTTTGTTACATGTTAGTCCTGAGACCTTTTCGAGCACGGGAACACACTCCTCTTCGGTTGCGCCGGGGTAGACTGTCGACTCGTAGATGACAATGTCACCTTTTTTGATAACTTTGCCTACTGTTCCACTTGCTTTAAGGAGCGGTGTGAGGTCAGGGTGATTATTCTTGTCAGTCGGCGTTGGAACGGTGACTATGTAACAGTTGGCGTTCTCCAGATCCTTCAAGTCGGCAGTGATGAAGAGACCGTTTTTTACGGTGTTTGCATCAAGAGGGCTTATTGTGGTGATGAGCTCACGAAGAACGTTCTCTTCTGTTTCGAGGGTGGAGTCTTTGCCGTTTCGTAGTTCTTTTATTCTTGCCTGTTTGATGTCGAAGCCAATAACAGGGTAGTGCTTTGCAAATTCAACGGCAAGCGGAAGTCCTACGTAACCGAGCCCGATGATGGCAATCTTTAAAGACTCGGTGCCGTTATTTGCTTGATTTGTCATGGTTTCTGATATTGTCTATTGCGTTGTTTGTTAGTTTATTTTGCGGTTTTTTTGTGTTCAAGCCCGTCAACAAAGGCGATCCACCGTCCGGTTTCCTGTTGATGAGCATCGACGGTGTGCATTCCACTGTTATTCCATTCTTCGTTTCCGGCTTGAATGACCGGCCCGTCGGGAACCTGCTCTTCGAGGTAAGCATTTTCGGAGAGTTCTGTAATTCGGAATGCCCATGCTTTGCTGCCGTAGTGGGGTATACCGTCTTGTGCAAAGCGATAAATTTGGTTGCAATCTTTGACAATTCTTCCTCCTGGTCTTGCAAAATGGGGACTTCCGTTTACAACAGGGCTTTTCGGGTGCTCTTTCCACTCTCCGGTGAGCGATGGGGAGGTGAAAAGGTGCAGATTCTGTGTTTTCCTTCTATAGGTGAAGAGGTACCAGAGGCCTTCATGATAAAAGATAGAGGGATCAAGCAGTGGCAATCTGTGCCGGTTTCCCTTGATGAGTGATGTTTCATGTTGCCAGTCTCCAGGGAAGGTGTTGGCCCTGTAGAGGCGCACTGCGTTTGATTTTGCGCATTCAGGAACCATATAAATTTTTCCTTCATGTTCGAAAACACTGGGATAGGAGAGGTGGAATCGCTCCCTGAGTATTATGCCATGATAGTTCCATTTTTTCAGGTCAAAGCTTCTGGCGCACCCAATCTCTCCCTTGTTTCTCCTGCTGTTCATGACCTCGAAGAAGAGCCAGTACTCCCCGTTGTGCATAATCATGAAAGGGTCGGCTATGAAGCGGGCATTGATATCGGTGACATCCTCAGGCTTCAGTATGGGGTTGACGATCTCCTTCATTGGTATGAGGGTTACGGGATCAGCTCCTTCATAGAGCCCGATCGACCACCGCTCCTGTTTACGGCGCGCCTCTTTCTTTTTCTTTCGTTGCAGGCGGTGGCGGATGAAGAGTGCGGCACTGGCAGTAAGGATGAGTGCAATAATGAAGGTCATTTGCAGGAGTGCGCCGTTTTACAATTTCGCGAAGTGGTCATGTGGCTGATTATACGCTTCGTTTCCAAGATGTTGAAAGATGGGACGCTTCAAGCTTTTTCATAGCTGTGGCCACGGCTTTGGTATCTATATCACTGACTTCACCCGTTGTCGATAGTACAAGTTCATAAGGTATGAGCAAGGGTCCAAAACGCGAGATATCCTGCGGTGCTTCGCGGTAGAGCCCTACTACAGGAGTACTGGAACTGGATGCTACATGAATGAGTGATGTGTCGGGGGTTATAAGCAGCTTGAGTGTAGCAATGATCAGGCTGGCTTCATAGAGATTCTGTGTGGATGGCGAGGGAATGACCTGGTTGAAGTGGCTTTCAATTCGAAGCTTTTCGGCAAGTTCTTCGGGACCGCAGAGCACAATGAATTTTTCGTTCGGGTGCATTTCAAGCAGTTTACACCAGTTCTTTTCCTGCCATTTCCGGCTTGGTTCTCCTGCGCTGAGGTTTATTCCTATAGCGTTGCCATTGTTGATCTCTTCAAGAAATTTTTTCATTGCAATAGATACAGGCATCGGCGGCACTGAGGGTCGGTACTCTTCCTGTGTGGCCGGAGAGCCAAGAACAGACAGTAATGCGCAATTTTTAATTGCTATATGGCTGTGAAATTCCATGGTTATAAGATGGTCATAGAGTCCCTGGTGGAATTCCGAGGCATGGCCGACTTTGTATTTCGCACGGATCAGGACAGTTTGCAACAAAAAATGGGTTGACGGGTGGTCTTTGGTGTTGAAAAGGAGGTCGAATTCTTTTGAAAGTACCTCACGATAATAGCCGATTGGGTTGCTTTTTACGTAGTGAACAGCCGAGATCCTGGAATCCGTGAGAAAGAAATTGTATGAAGCTTTGCTGAAGGTGATAATATGAATTTCAAGTTCCGGGAACGTTGCTCCAAGCATTTTAAGCAGTGGTGTGAGTAGCACCGAGTCGCCAAGCTTTTCCTGGGCCAGAATTGCAATGGAGCGAGGCTCTCCTGTAAAAGAGTCGCAGGGATTTTTTCGGGGAGCGGCGAACTGCAGGAATCTGGCAAATGCCTGGCGGAGCTCTCTTTTTTTCTTTTTTTTCGGTTTCACAGAATATGTTGTTTTTCCAGCATTTTTTGCTGCAAATATTCTTCGAGTTTGTTGCCCATAGCGTTCATGGTAAACTCATGTGTTACTCGTTCATATCCGAATTTGCCGAACTCTGCAAGGATCTCGGGGTTGTCGATGATTTTCTCTATTGCGGCAGCAAGGGCTTCTGGTTGTTTTGGTGGAACGATGATTCCGGTTTTGCCATCAACCATCAGTTCTCGAGCTCCGTTAACATCTGTAGCAATGACAGGTTTCTGCATGGCCATAGCTTCCATGACAACGTTTGGCATTCCTTCAAAGAGTGAGGCGAGTACAAAAAGATCACATCCCTTGAGGTAAGGGTAAATATTGTCAGTAAATCCCATAAAAATGAAGGAGTCTTCAAGGCTGGCATTTGCGACCTGTTTTTTTAGATCAGCTTCAAGTTTGCCTTCGCCAGAAATGGCAAAGATGAGGTCATTTCGAGTTTTTTTCAGGATTGCGGCGGCTTCAATCAGCCAGGTGAATCCTTTTTGTTCAGAGAGTCTGCCTGCACTGTAGATAATTTTTTTCCCTGGGAAGCGAACAGAAAAGTTATATGCAACAATTGTCTCTGGAATGATAATTCCATTGTAGATGACCTTGACAAAATCGTCGTCAAACCAGCCATAGTTCCGGTATGATTCCTTAATGGTGTTGCTGTTGGTAATGATTCCATCTACCAGTTTTGTCAGGGTAACTTTATGTTTCCATTTATTGCCGCAGAGCAACATGCCGTGGCGAGCAAGCACAACCGGTGTCTGCACAATCTGTGCTGCAAGACCAGCTACTCGCACATCCTTGTTGAGATTGCAGATCAAAACATCAATGGCTTGCTGTTTCAGAAAAGCGGCCACTTTCAGGGTACTTAAAGGGCTGATATCTCCGCGAATCTCAAAGACTGTTGTTTTTACGCCGTTTGATGTCGCATAATCAAGAATCTTTGAGTTTTTTTTGCTTCCAAGAACGACATTATGTCCTCGTTTTGCTAGCTCTTTTGCCGCATTTACCATCCATTTTTCTCCGCCGCCGAATTTGTCGCGACCGATGGAGTTGCTGAAGAGAATGTTCATGAATGTTGTCTTTTGCGTTCTGATTATTCCATCCGCATCTCAGGATGGGTATAAATCTCTATGGGTCATATTCCCCGCCTCTTGAGGCGTAAAGTATGATAGAGTTGTCTTCAAAATACCTCGCTTCTTGCGGCGGGGTTCTTCATTTTTAGTGTTTAATGGTCTTGAAGAAATTGAGCATATCGGTTTCCATTTTTTTAAGCGAAAACTTTTCCTGAGCGACAGCTTTAGCATTAGCTGCCAATTTTTTTCTTAATCCTGCATTATTGTAAAGAAGAAAAAGGTTGTCAGCAAGATGTTGCTCATCTCCATAGTCAACGAACAGGCACTCCTGATTATCTTGTAGGACCTCTTCCACTCCTCCTGCCTTCGTGGAGATAATGGCATTGTCAAGCAATGCTGCTTCAAGAGTAGCATAGGGAATTCCCTCATTTTTTGAGGTCAGGGCAAAGACGTCGCTTGCTGCAAGGTAGGGATAAGGATTTTTTATGAATCCTGTGAACGTCACGAAACGTTCAATGTTAAGCGAACTGGCAAGTTCTTTCAATGCTTCAAATTGCCCCCCAGCTCCAATGATGGTCAGCCCGGCATTGGTGATGTTATGCTGCTGGACAAACAGGGCAAACCCTTTCATAAGAAAATCAAATCCTTTCCTCTCACTGAGTTCTCCTAAAGAGGTGATGGTATAGTCAAATTTTTTCTGTACCGATGGGTACACGCTATTAACATTAATGGAAAGTCCATTGGGAATGACCGCAATAGTTTCTGATTTGATATAGTTCGACTGCAGTAATACATTCTTGATCATGTGCGCGTTAACCATAATCCCGTCGGCCAGCTTGTTATAAACCAGGTTATTAATAACAGTGTTTTTTAAATCGCGAACAATTCCGAGTATCAGGATGTTTTTTGCTCCGCTCAGCTTGCAGGCTATTCCGGCCAGGAAATAATCTTTTCGTTTGGTTGGAACGACAATATCAATACGATGTTGTTTAATAATGGTAACAAGCTTTACAAGAGTGTAGAGGTCTGCTTCATTGCAAAAAGGCAGTTGGTATTTTTTACAGTTGAAGCGCTCTCCAATCACATTTTTCCGATATGCGATAACAATATGGTGTTTTTGTGATAAAACATGCGCTGCATTTAACACCCAGGCCTCATTACCACCCCATTTTCTTGCAGAACAGGTGAAGAGAATGTTCATGTTATGGTTACGTTTTTTGCATTCCCGGAGAGTGAGGAAACTGTTATCTTTGGATCTGATTTACTCTTCCGGGATTCAATAGTTTCTGAGCAGAAATGCGCAACTTCTGTTGCCATGACTGGAATCGAAAATTGCTGTATTACTCTTTCTTGTGCAGCTTTTGCAACTTGTATTCTCTGTTTTTCGTCGTTGTAAAGCATCCTGAAAAGCTCTGCAAGTTTTTTCTCATCTCCATAATCAAAGAGAAACCCGTTTTTTTTGTCGGTGATGACTTCGCGGACACCTCCAGCATAAGTGCTCAGCGGGACACAGTTGAGGTACATGGCCTCAAGCAGGGCGTTCGATAGTCCTTCGTTGGTGGAGGTCATTGCAAAGAGGTCACTTATAGCAAGCATGGGGTAAGGGTTCTGCATAAAGCCGGTAAAGATGACCTGTCCCGCTATGCCAGCTTTATTGGCGAGGCTGCGGAACTCCTCCATATCGGCGCCTTTGCCCATAATAATAAGTCCGGCATCTTTCGCTTCAGAAAGAGCAAGAAAACGGGCAAAAGAGCGCAGAAGAAAATCGAATCCCTTGTTGTGGGTTATCCGTCCCAGAGCGCTTATGAGAAAAGGAAAGGGCTTGTTGACTGGTTCATTTCTGCGACGATCGATGTCGTCGGTGTCAAGACCGTTGTAGATGACTTTGATTTTTCCCTGAGGGATGTAGCCAGTGTCGAGTAGTGTCTGTTTAATTTTTTCAGCATTGACAATAATACCGTCGGTGAGTGTATGGTACATCAGGCGCTGCCATGGCCAGCGCAGTGTTCTGTCAGCACCGAGCCGCAGGATGACCGCTTTGCCTGTTATTTTCCCTGCCAGCCCAGCTATCATGTAATCTTTGCGCTTTGTCGGAATGATGACCTCAATATTCTCTTTTCGGATGATCCGAACAAGCATTATAAGTGTATAAAGATCAATGTGGCTCAGGCAGGGAAGCCGAAACTTTGGGATGGAGAATCTTTCCCCGACAATCTCACGGCGATAGACCAGAACGGTTTTATGATGTTCTGCAACGGCTTCTGCAGCCATTCGTGTCCATTTTTCAGTCCCGCCCCATGTTCGGGCAGAGTTCATAAAAAGGATGTTCATGCTTTGTTGCTCCGGCAACACCTGTAATAGTTGATGCTCATTCAGCTATCGGCTGGTTTTCGCTTGTTTTTTCCCTTTCCAATACCTATCTGTTTATAGAGCCTGAACGACAGGTGGTTCAAGAAGACAAAGTATCAAATTCTCAAGGATTCATTGTAAAGCATAATTATTCAATGCAGCACTTTTCCTCTCCGGATCGTTATGCATCCCGGCGCCCCTCTTTTTTTGCCAATAC
>SESD01000762.1_pt1 | contig 19221 bp, 19 predicted proteins | sample 3171411 | NCBI WGS metagenome assembly SESD01 (sample SAMN06051880, study PRJNA518727) | freshwater metagenome | biome: subpolar coniferous forest; feature: holomictic lake; material: water; isolation source: holomictic Lake 442, 16.5 m depth | place: Canada: near Kenora, Ontario | collected...
AATTACTTAATTATTTTCAAGTGCTTGGAAAATAGTCATTGACAAGAAAATGTACGTCATCCAGTTTTTTATCTTGCTTTTTTCTTAGTTGATAAGGTGTGTATAAACATATCTGGAAGTGAAGTGTTTATCATCTTTTAAGCGTCATCACTTTTTCTCATAATTCCAGATTTGCATAAAACTCAAGGTTGCCAGCATTAAAAAGGCGACCAGTGTCCAGACCGGCATACTAAAACCGAGTAACGTCCAATCTACCTTGGCGCAATCTCCGGTGCCGCTTAACATTAACTTAAGTGTGTCGAATAAAGGAAAGTATTGAAACATATACGCTAGTTCAGGACCACACTCAGGTACTTTATCCGGTGGTAAATGTTGCAGCCATACATGTCTTGTTGAAATGGAGGCACCTAAAAGAGAGGTAAAAGCACCTAGCAAAGCATAACGTGTTATTCCGGTTTGCCCAGGATTATGTAGCCCGGCAATTAAAAAAACCAGTCCGGTCAAAAGAATGGCCAGACGCTGTGAAATGCATAAAGGGCAAGGCTCCAAACCATCAACTAGTTGGAAATAAGCCCCCATACACAGTAAACTGACACAAGCCAAGAAGCCTAATAAAAACCAGATCCTAGGATTAAACTTTAGTGCTTTAAACATAATTAACTTCATTTTTAAAATATCTAAAACCCATTATGGGGTGATTTAATTTATTTGCGTATTTTATTTTTATTCTTAAACACTCTTAACTGCTCCTTTTAAATGAGTTGACTGAAATATTCAGCGTCCCATATCCAACTACACGAGTATAAAAAAACTGATGGTTTGATTTGATTACTACTTTTTTGGAATCAGCAAGTTGCTTGAATCACAAAATAAATTATGGCCCTTAACAAATGTATAGTTATAGGTGCTAGTTTTTGAATTAACCTTAATTAATTTTTGTTAAAGTAATAATAGCCACCATATTTACCTTTTAAGGTCATACTATTATCATTTTTTTCTATAACTGAAAACAGGTCAAATCTGCTACTACCTATAATAGAAATTTTTAATTTACCCTCTTCTATTTCATAGGATACTGGAGGTTGATCGTAATAACTTCCTTCACGAGGAATGTGTAAGATTGTTACTTTGCCATCTTTAAATATCCAAGTATCCTCTCGATCAATCGCTTGTTTATCGGATAAGGAATTTTTGGTGGATTGCAGTTTCCATGTGCCTTGTACTTCTTCTTTAGACTGCAAGGTAACATCAGCGTAGACGGTGCATCCAAATGCAGTTAACCCCAAGAATAATGCAGCCAGATTTATTTTTTTCATGATCATTTTCCTTTCATTGAAATTAATTTTTAGTCAACTCATTCTACTCGCAGGATAATGAAAGATATAGTATTACTAATTTAATATAAAGAAGCTATAGGTTTTCATAGCGACTCATATCCAATAAACCAGCACTTAATCCTCTGTATTTAATATGTTGCTGATTAAACCAATCGGCTTGCTGCCAAATTTCCGGATTAGTTCTTCGTATACCATACATGCTGTAGAAATTATCCAAAGCTACGTCAGTTTTTGCATGACTAATGGTTTTAATAAATGCAGCTAATTGTGATTGGTTTACGTTAAAGAAAAAATTGGGGTAACTTCCTATAAATCCGGGATAAACAGTAATTTTATCGTGATCAGGTAGTCTGCGGGATCCTTCAGAAAGCATTTTAGATATATTGGTATAGGCTTTGTCTATTAACAGGGTATAAACCAAATCTTGCTCAGGGTTGTCTGTTTTTACCCGCAATAGTGACATTTCAGGTAAAGGGCTTAAGTCTTGTCCTTTGAGCTTTGCAAGCACACTCATTTCGGTATCGACTTGTTGTTGAGTTAGTGTTGTATTTGCACGAGGACACGTATTTTGCTCACATCGATTGATACTATCAAGATTGCCTGCAGCCTTACCCAATCTTTCCCTAATCTGATCAAAAAATTCCTTTTTATAATTTGTAGTTTGGAACTTAACCTGCGTTTCATGAGCAATACTAAATAATGGAGTTGCATTGCGCCAACTAACCGATCCGCTATACCAGTTATTATATATAGTGTGCCTTTGCATGGCCGGCATAAAGCGTAAAAAATTATCTTCTGCATCTTGGCGTAATATGTCCATATAGGTTCTGCTCGCTACTTGATGCCCCGCCGTTCCATAAACATTAAAACCGGCTACCAATAAATAATGCAGGCGCTCAAAAATTGGATAATCCATTACCCAGCCGGTTAATGGCGTATCGCCAATAAAACCATTGGTGACTGTTGCGCTATCAAAGTGCCTAAAAATAGTAAGTGCTGCATTTTTATTTTCACCTTCTCCGTCCCAAATATCAGTTAAGCCAAAACCTTGGCCTTTAGGTAATACTTGATCTATAAATTCATCTTTATTTTTTAGATATTGCCTTCCAAAATCATCATAATTAGTCCACCCAAACAAACCAATTTGATCCGCTTCTTCTCCTGGCAGTCCTAAGATTTGATTGTTATTAGCAATAAACTCAGCACCTTTTTTGGGATAGAATTTGCCTGGTTGAATAAAAACAACCCAGAATTGATCTCTAATACTTTCTGTTGCAATTTCTCCCCGACAGACAGGGCCTTTTATAAAGCCAGTTACAAAATATTCAGCGTTATCCAGCAAGAATCTGTATTTGGACACATTGGGGATTTTAGAAAATGCTTTAAAGGGGTTAGCTGCAACTAAGGGTTCATAAGAAGGTAATGTCGTTACTTGATAGTCAGCGTTAAAAAAAAGCTCATTAAAGCGCTGCATTTTTTGATCGCTCAATTCATAGACAAAGTGGGTTTTATCAACAATGGTTTCCGTAATGGGGCGTAAGCGATAATAAAAATGGTCTGTGCGAGGATCATCATAAGGCCTTACTGTATTTATTTCTTGTATAGGTTCTCCTGGTGCAGTTTTAGATCGTACTAATTGAAAGAATTCATTATCAGGATGGCCTTTGAAATGAAGGTGTCCAATAAACAGGTGTTCGTAAATATATCTAAATACGAGTTTCTGCTTGAGCGAGGAACCATTGAAATAACCCTCCCATTGCGAAACAGCTTTAACTGACTGGCTTGATAAGGTAGGAAATGGTTCAACCTTCGCGCCTTCTTTCAGCCATTTCATAATAATATTTTCCTCTTTAAGAGGCAGTCCAGGCATGGCGTAAGGCATCCCCCATTGGGGATGCTCATCTTCATATTTGGTGAATTCTTCTACCGTCGCACATTGCAAATCGTGATCCAGTCCCAACTTATAATCCGTACCAAGTTTTCCTGTTATTGGTTGTGGATTAACGCGTTTTAGGTCAATTAATTTAGCTAAAATGGAATTGTCCAGATTGACTGCTTTAGTATCAATGCGCTCATTTAAAACGGGATAAAAGTCTTTTTTTCTCCATGCTTCAGTATTCTCGGCATCAATAAAAAGGCGGGTTGGATTAGCAGCCTTTAGTCGCGAAGAATCATAGACGAGTTGTTTGGTTGCACCTCTATCCAATCCTTCAATAGATCCCAGTTTTAACTGGCACGGCGCATCGTAACAGCCGTGACAAGACACACAGCGCGAGTCCAATATTGGCTTTACATCTTTATAAAAAGAGACTTTATGCTGTTGTTGACTGAGAATGAGTTCCTCTGCTGTCATTATGCGCTGTTTGGGTGCGGAAGGGCCGTATAAGCTTTGATAATCTATGGTCTTATAAGCAATCGATGAACAGCCAGCAATAAAAAGAAATACAATTAGAATTAATTTCTTACCGGACATTACCTTAATTTTGTTCATAATTACACCAAGCTTAAATTATCAATAAGTTGCTTTGAGGATTAAATGAGAGTGTTGCGTGATTTTGCAACAAAGAATATTTAAACACGAACAATGTTGGCCTCAATATCTTTTATCATGTGATTTGAGGGTACTATTAACTTGATGGCTTTTTAAATTTTATAACTTTATTTAAAGGGCTTAGATTAATTTCATCTATAACAATTTGATATCGAGATTCCAATACATAGGACACCGTTGTTGCGACATCTTCCGGTGAAATGCTGTTACCATCATGATCACCCGGCTCAAAAGTTAAGGATTCAAAAAAAGCCGTTTTGACCATGCCGGGATTAATCAAACAAACCCTAACATTACTTTTACCGCACTCTTCCCGTAACGCTTGAGTAAATCCCCTTAAAGCAAATTTACTGGCACAATAAATCGAGCCTTTACGACTGCCTTTTAAGGCGGCTTCAGAGCCTATATAAATTAAGTCACTGTTAGCTTTAGATTTTAAAGCGGGTAATAAAGCCTTGGTCAAATAAACCTGACTGGTAAAGTTGAGGTTCATCAAGGCTTCAATTTGAAGATAAGAAAATTCTTCTAATGAGCCAAACCGACCTATCCCTGCACAAAAAACCACAGCATTAATGTTTGGGAAAGTTTGTTGTAGTTGTTGGATTCTTTGTGGTAATTCGTTTAACTGGTTTAAGTCGAGTTGTACAGAGTTAAAGTTATCCATTTGCCGGGTAAATTTTCCGCAATCGCGTGATACCCCAATGACAATGTGACCTTGCTGCAACAATCTTTCAGCAATAGCCCTACCTATACCAGAGCTAGCGCCTGTCACCAAAACAGTTCGTTTTATAATAGGCATGGAAAGAACTTCGTCTCTGGAATAAAGCGTAATAATTGTTGAGTACAGTAATGTATCATTTCCTGCTCCAATTCTTGATTGTAGGATATCATTCCTAGCTGATTATCCAATGGACTGGCAAACAATTTTTCATCGGGATAAAGTTTGTGAATTTTTTTAAAAAATTTTTCCGGTAATCTGAAAGCACCAAGACTAACTGAATGTAGCTGATCCATATTGATTACCGAAAATACTTGTTCAAATAATTGTTTGTATTGCTGCTGGTAACCGGTCTGATAAATCATTGGGTCAAAACGAAGGCCTATCTGCCAGCCATGATCCTGTAATTTACAAAGCGCATCAAGTCGGCGTTGTAATGAGGGCGCTTTATCTTCTAATTTCGTAGCTATTTCATGCGGATTTAGGCTAAACGCTACCACGCAACGAGAGAATGGCTCGCGATTTAACAAGCTTCTCACTTGGGTGCTTTTAGTTCTTAATTCCAGCCAGGCATTGGGTATTTTCTCAAAACAGGGTAAAAACTGCTCCGCAAATCTCGTTATCGGCTCTAAAGCCAAGCTATCACAATCATAGCCAGAAAAGAAATGAACAGGTTCATCAGGCGTTTCTAAGCATAGCCCTTTGATTTCCTTCTGAAAATCTTCGTAATTTACAAACAGGACATAATTGGCTGATTGATACATGCCTTGTAAAAAACAGTATCGGCAGTCATATAAGCAATTGAGCATGTGTGAAAAATAATAATTTCTTTTTGCTCCAATACCATAACCTGCAGGCGCAGCCATAGCAAAGTGTTTAAATTTTTCCGCCAAGATTAAAGCTGGTTTTTGTTTTTGCAGTCGAAAATTTTGTGCTTTTGGGTTAAACACTTCACCATAGCGGGCGCAGGTAATTTTTCTGGCTTGTGGGAAACGAGAAGTTATCTCGATCACACGAGGGTGCTGCAAGGTAGCTTCCTCAATATAAATAGTTTCAATCATTAGCTTTGTTTATGATACTGGGCAAGAAAAATATTACCGAAGCAGTACATTTTATAGGAAAAGTCTTGTGAATTATTGCTCTGCCCTCATATAGGTTAAAATATGTTTAACTTCATCCATACGTGGCAAAAATGAATATACAAAAAATTGGTTTTATTGGTGGCGGCAATATGGCGTCCAGTTTAATGAGTGGCTTGATTGCGAGTGGTCATTCTGCACAGCATATTTGGGTATCTGACGTTAACTCGGATACGCTTAAAGCGCTGGCAGAAAATCTGAATGTGAATACCTCAGTAAATAATGATGACATTATTAATGCAGTAGATGTCGTTGTGCTGGCCGTTAAACCACAGGTTCTTAGTTCCGTAGCAAAAAGTGTTGCCGGTTTAATCCAGAAAAAAAAATCGCTGGTTGTTTCTATTGCGGCCGGAATTGGCCAAAACAGTCTTAGTCAGTGGTTAGGCGCTGATACGCCAATTGTTCGATGTATGCCTAACACGCCGGCATTAGTGTTGACCGGTGCTACGGCACTACACGCCAATACACAGGTAACCCCTGAACAGCATGATCTAGCAGAAAATATTATGCGTTCTGTCGGCATTGCCCTTTGGGTTAAGGATGAAAGTGAACTGGATGCCGTTACCGCTGTTTCCGGCAGTGGTCCGGCGTATTATTTTTTATTGATGGAAGCGATGGAAAAAGCAGCTTTAGAGTTGGGATTAAATGAAGTAACGGCTCGTTTATTGGTGCAACAAACGGCATTGGGCGCTGCTAAAATAGCGCTGGAATCATCTGAGTCACCCGAACAATTGCGCAAGCGGGTTACATCACCCGGTGGTACAACCCAGCGAGCCATTGAAACTTTTGTGCAAGGTGGTTTTTCAGAGTTGGTTTTAAAAGCCTTACATGCGGCACGTGACCGTTCAATTGAAATGTCCAAGCAAACGGAGAATACCTGATGGGCTCTAGTTATATGACCGATCCGATTATTTTTTTGATCGATACCCTGTTTTCTCTTTATATTTTGGCTGCATTACTGCGATTTTTACTACAATGGTGCGGTGGTGATTTTTATAATCCAATTTCCCAATTTCTGGTTAAAATAACTCATCCACCTTTAAAAGTATTGCGCCGATTTGTACCTTCTATAGGTAAAATAGATACATCATCGCTGGTTCTTATGCTGGCCTTACAAATGCTTGCAGATGCCTCCATCTTGCTACTATTGAATGGCAATATGATTAATATCGGATCCTTGGCAATCACATCCATAACCCAGCTAATCTCATTACTGATCAATGTGTTGGTGTTTGCTGTGTTTGCAAGAGCGATACTGAGTTGGATTAATCCTGGCTCTTTTAATGCAGCAGCTTCAATTTTGGAGACCTTGTCAGAGCCAGTCCTTGATATTTGTCGGAGAGTTATACCCAATCTGGGCGGCATAGATTTATCGCCCATGGCAGCATTACTGCTTTTGCAACTGGCCAAAATGGTCATTTTGCCACCTTTGCATGAATTAGCCGGTTTAATTGGTTGATCGGGAAATTAAAATAGTAGTGATAGGCATAAAATGTTATGGGTTTATTTTTTTACCCTATACTTTTAAAGTTGTTAACCTATTGGCCCAATAAACTATGTCAGTACTAAATTTTCGAGTCGTTCTTTATATGATCTGCTTGATTAGCTTAATTGATAGTCAATCGGTATTGGCGAAACAAATGTACCGATGGGTTGGTGAAAATGGGGAGACTTATTTTTCAGATCAGATCCCCCCAGAAGAGGCTATTCACGGACGAACCTCTTTAAGTAAAACGGGTAGAGTACTTGAAGTCACTGAAGAAGCTAAAACAAAAGAGCAGCAGGAGCAAGACATACGTCTAGAGGAGCTTAGAAAAGAACAGGATAAACTTATTGTCCGTCAAAAAGTTTATGATAAGGCTTTATTAAGTACTTACCATTCTAAAGAAGAAATGGTTTTGGCTATTCAGGCTAAAATAGAAACACTTAATAAACAAAAAAATATCATTGAAGGAAATTTAAATCGTTTTACAGAGCAACTCAAAAAACAACAGAAAGAGGCAGGTTTTTTTGAGCGCAATTCACAAATCGTCCCAAAGAGCTTGCTTGATGAGATAGCGGAAATTCAGCACAGAATTGATTATACGCAAGAGGCACTTGATAAGCAGATTGGAAAACAAAATCAGATCAAAAAAACTGATGAAGCGGATATTGCCCGATTTCTATTTCTAACTCAATCTTCAAGAGATCTGTCACCCAGGTCAAAAATTCCAAGTATTAAGGAAGCTAATGAACTTGGATTGTTTTACTGTGAAAATGATTACAAGTGCAACAAGGCTTGGGAAATTGGACGTCTGTTTGTTAACATCTATTCAACTACTGGTACGGATGTATATAACGAAAAGTTGATCATGAACCGTCCGCCACCCAAGGATTCAGATATCAGTTTATCATTATCCAAACTGGCTATTAATGAAGACGATTATCAGCTTTTTTTGGATATTCGTTGCCGTGACTCATTGGCTGGCAAGGCATTATGTGCCAGCCAAAATATTAAAAATATAAGATCTTCATTTAGAGCTTATGTTAATGATGCCTTATCGCGTGACGCTCTCAGCAATAGAGTGCCCACACCTTGATCGGTGAAAAGTTCAAGCAGTACCGCATGCTCTACGCGACCATCGATAATATGAACGCTATTTACCCCACTTTTCAGCGCATCGGAAGCGCAGCGAGTTTTAGGGATCATACCGCCAGAGATAGTGCCATTTTCAATTAAGTCTTCTATATCATTGATTGATAAGCCAGTGAGCAGATTTTCTTGTTTATCAAGAATTCCTGCTGTGTTGGTTAACAAAATTAATTTTTCTGCTTTCATTACTTCAGCAATTTTACCAGCTACCAGATCGGCATTAATATTATAAGATCGGCCATCCTCACCAACACCGATGGGCGCAATAACAGGTATAAAATCACTGCGTCCAAGCATATCAACAACGGCAGGATCAATGCTGCTCACTTCACCAACATGGCCCAAATCAATTATTTCTGAGGCATCCACTTCTACGGCAGACTTTTTCAAATTAATTTTTCTAGCTCGGATGAAATCGCCGTCTTTTCCGGTTAATCCCACTGCTTTACCGCCATGCCGATTGATTAGGTTGACAATTTCCTTATTCACCAATCCGCCCAGTACCATCTCAACGACATCCATGGTTTCGCTGTCAGTAATGCGCATTCCATCAACAAAGCCCGTTGTTTTGCCTAATTTTGTCAATAATTGACCAATTTGCGGGCCTCCACCATGAACCACGATTGGATTGATGCCGACCAGCTTCATCAAAACAATATCTCTGGCAAAACTATGCTTCAGTGCTTCGTCAACCATTGCATTGCCGCCGAACTTAACGACTACCGTTTTGCCTTTAAATCGTTGAATATAAGGCAAGGCTTCAATAAGGACATCGGCTATTTGGTAGGCGGTTCTATGTTCAATCATTGTTCTAATTTTCCAGTATTAAAAAGGTGTTGCGATCATCTATGAGGTTTTAGTTTCTCGCCATTAAAGCTGCAATCCGGCGATAGCCAATTAAAAAAGCAAGTAACGATAGCAATATGGGAGTAGTGATAATAATGATAAGGTACGAAGTTTGAGCTAAATTTGTAGTGACTGGATATTGATAAAAAAGCTCCCAACTGGTGTTCTCAACTTTTTTTTGCAAGCTTTCGCTCTGTCTCGAATCGTCTCGCTTTCCGGATGCGCCTAATATCATTTTTTCCTGTCGTAACTCAATATAGCCGTCTTTTAGAGCTGCGGCTTCTATGCTCCGTTTGAAAAAGTCATAATTTAAGCTGGCCAAAATGACACCGACAACTTGGCCATTGTTAGTAATTCTGCGGGTTATTGCCAAGTGTCTGTCAGCGCCCTCATAGCCTTGTATCCCAGGTGATTGGTTGTTGTTTAATGTTTCATGCACCATATCAATATCAGCAAAACCCATACGAGGTGAGTTTTTTTCATCAAGCTGAATAACATCAGGCAATAATAATCTTATTTTTAAAGCATCCGGAAAAAATTTCTCAAGCTTTGTTGCAACAGTGGCAAGTGAGGCAGGGTCTCCACTACTCATCGCAGTCAATACTTCCGGGTCCTCTGCTATTTTTTCAAGCGTTTTGCTGAGCAATGCTATCTGTTCAGATAGCGTTAAAGCGACAGTATTGACAATAGCTGTTGATGCCAATTCCTTGGCTTGGTCTATTTTGGCGTTAGACCACCAATAAACGCCACCGCCGACAAGCAGAATCATTGTAATAGTGAATGCCGTTAGTAAAGAAAATACTTGTTTCATTATGATTCCTTTGTTGGAAAAACAACTTAATGACGCCCCGTATGACCAAAACCACCTTCACCTCTATCAGTGATAGTGGTGAAATCTTCAACTAATTTAAAAGCTACTTGGACTACAGGCATAAATAATAATTGGGCAATTCGTTCGCCGGGTTGAACGATATAATCACTCTGTCCATCATTGTGTAAAATAACGCCAATTTCGCCATGATAATCTGAATCGATAATGCCCAAGCCTTGCCCCACCCTAATCTGGTTGTTTAAACAAAGTCCGCTTCTGCTGGCAACAACAGCAACCAATCCCGGATCTTGTATATTGACAGCCAAACCCGAACCAATCAGGATGTTTTTGCCAGCGGCAATGACTATTGATTGTTCAATACAGGCAACAAGATCAACACCGGCTGATCCCGGAGTTTTGTAAGCAGGGATTCCATATTTTTTGAGTAAAGGATTTACTATCCTTGTTTCAATTAGTCTTTTCATATACCGAACGCCTTTATAAAATCGACATTATAACCTACCCTTAAATACATTAACCATTATAGCGTTGGCTTACTTTTTTTAGGTAAGCTTAAAATAATTATGCTCTGCGCATTTTGGTTATAACAATACTTATCTGATTATTTTAATCAAGCGCAGGGGTAAAAACTGTAATAAGATAGGACAAGTTTCTATTATGAATGAGTCATTATTATGCGTCGTTTTATTCTATTGAGTTTTCTTGCTTTTCCGGTATTTGCTGTTGATGAGCAGCCGCCCAAACTTGACGCGGTGCCCGAAGTCCCAGAACCACCCTTACCTGTGCAAAGTGGTGAAACATTAGAACCCGACATTACCATTATTCGTAAAGGTAAAAAGACCATACAAGAATTTCGTAGAGGAGGCAGGCTTTATATGATTAAAGTGGTGCCTGATATTGGCCCGCCCTATTATTTCATTGATAACGATGGCGACGGCAAAATGGATGTGCGTCGTGATGATTTGGATCACGGTGATAGTAGTGTCAATATGTGGAAAATATTAGAGTGGAATTAGCTTGAGTGTTACTGTTTAATCTAATTTTAAAAAAAACAAGCAAGTTATTTTCGTAGCCTAATTTAACATCCAACCCACTGGAACCTTATGAAACTAAAAACTTATTTTCTGACTATCGGCATTTGCCTGTCGCTTACTGGCTGCAATCCTTCACCGGTCATTAGTGGCCCCTTAGTTGATGACGTTCCGAATGTTCCGGATACTTCAACTTCAGGCCCTGAAGGTACCTACGTGCAGGGTTGTAAAGCAGAGTTAAATATTTACTGTAATGACGTTACGCCTGGTAATGATCGTCCGCTTGCGTGTCTATATGCCCATGAAGACAAATTATCAAGCCTTTGCGAAAACGCTTTATACGATTCGGCGCAACAACTTTTAAATGCTGTGAACGCACTGACCTACCTTGCCACCGAGTGTGATGTAGATATTGAAAAATATTGTGCCAATGTCCAGCCCGGTGAAGGACGAATTTTGGCCTGTATGGAGCCTCATCAGAATGACGTGAGCACTCGTTGTAAAAGTGCAATACATGAAATTGGTTTGGAAAATACTAGCAAGTAGAGCGTAGCAAGTTGGGTGGTTATATGATTTTATCGATTCGATATCTGAGTTAAATCACACAAGTACACAGTCTTGCCAAATAACTAAAACAAGAGGAGTGATTTATGTTAAAAAATAAATGGTTAATTCTTATATTGATAAGTGTTATCGGGCTTACTGGTTGTCAGTCAATGGGTGGTGGTTTAGCAAGTTCAGGTGCTGATATTACTCGTGAATCCAGAGCCGCCTTACAAAATCTTTACGCTAATAACCCTGAAGCCAAAATATTATCTAGGCGAGCCAAAGGTATATTGGTTTTCCCAGATATTGTTAAAGCAGGGTTTTTAGTGGGCGCGCAATACGGCACAGGCGGCACTTTATTTAAAAATGGTTATCCAGCAGGTTATTACAACATAATAGCCGGATCTTATGGCTTGCAAGCTGGCGTGCAATCATTTGGTTATGCAATGTTTTTTATGGACAATGATTCTTTGAACTACCTATATCGTAGTCAGGGCTGGGAAGTCGGTGTTGGCCCCAGTATTGTCATCGTTGACAAGGGCGTAGCCAAGTCGTTAACAACAACGACAGGCAAAAATGGGGTATATGCCTATATCTTTGATCAAAAAGGTTTAATGGCAGGTATTGGGTTGCAAGGTTCGAAGATTAGTCGTATTGATCCCGAATAAGGCATTCTAAAGTTTGAGTTAAGTAAGTTGTATGGCTTATTTAACTCATTCCCCACAGAACATATTAATGCCTATGGCCCCTCCAGCCATAATAAGCTATAAATAAATAGCACAAGACCGGAATAAAAAATGCGGTTTGAATACCGATCCGGTCTGCAAAAAGACCTTGTATAACTGGAAGAATAGCGCCTCCGACTATTGCCGCGCATAAAATCCCTGAGCCTTGTCCTGTATGTTTCCCCAAGCCACTCACAGCCAGTGAGAAGATGGTTGGAAACATAATTGAGTTAAACAAGCCCACCGCAAGAATAGCCCACATAGCAACAGATCCGCCGGCCATGATGGTCGTTAAAACTAAAGCTGCTGCAGTGAGTGCGTTAAAGGCCAGTACTTTGCCCGGTTGAATTTTTTGCATAACGGCCGCACCGATAAATCGTCCCACCATAGCCCCGCCCCAATAAAAAGTGACATAGTTTCCCGCATCTTTTTCTGCCAGGGCTGCAATACCAGGTTCCCCCATAAAATTAATAAGAAAACTGCCGATACAAACTTCCCCTCCGACATAAACAAAAATGGCGATGGCGCCTAAGACTAAGTGTTTATAACCCCAGGCACTGTCATGTTGACTAGCAAGTGATAACTTTCCAAGAAGATTTGGTTCTTGGTCGACAGCTTTAATATCGGGTAATTTGATAAGCGCAAAAAGAACGGCAATAAAAAATAACAGTGCAGCCAGAAACAGATAAGGATTTTGAACGGCAGCCGCTTGGGCAGCTTGATAATTTGATAAGTCGTTAGTATTAAGTAATTTAATGTCTTCCGCGCTTTTAACGGCCGTAGACAAAATAAACAAAGTGCCAAAGTAGGGCGCAATAGTCGTACCTAAGGAATTAAAAGCCTGCGTCAGCGTTAACCGGCTCGAAGCAGTTTCAGGCTTCCCTAAAATGGTAACGTAGGGGTTGGCGGCAACTTGCAATAAAGTAATGCCAGAAGCCAAAACAAAAAACGCGGCTAAAAACAAAGGATAGGAATGCTCACTTGCAGCCGGATAAAATAACAAGCAGCCGATGCCCGCTATTGATAAGCCGCTAATAATTCCACCTTTGTAGCCAATTTTTTCGACTAAATAACCACTAGGTACAGAAACGATAAAATAGGCGGTAAAAAAGCAAAACTGAACCAACATCGCCTGCGTGTAATTTAAGGTGAATACCGCTTTTAAATGCGGAATCAAAATATCATTTAAACAGGTAATAAAACCCCAGATAAAAAACAGCGACGTTAAAATAGTTAATGAACCTAAATAGGGATTTTTATCGCCTCCATCAGGTAAATAAGTGGATGTTGTTGATGCGTTAGTTAGCTTAGCCATTAAAAACCTTGTTTATTAGTTTACGATAGAAAAATTAACCGTTTCATTACCGACTATTACCTTAAAATCGCCCGGCTCAACAACCCGTTTAAGATCAACGCCAATAAAAGACAAATCGTCTGGCGTTAAGGTAAAGCTAATATTTTTGGCTTGGTCAGGATTAAGTTCGATTTTTTTAAACCCTTTTAACTGTTTGTTGGGGCGGGTAACAGAAGCCGCGACATCATTTATATAAAGCAACACGGTTTCCTTACCTTTTAAGGGGCCGGTATTTTTAACGGTAACCGTAATATTGATGGCTTCATCGCCATTAATTTTATCTTTTTCCACTCTTAATTCACTGGTTTGAAAGGTTGTATAACTCAAGCCATGACCAAAGGGATATAAAGGATGGTAAGTATTTTGCTCAAATGATTCGATGGGCTTGTAATCATAAGCCGTAATGCCGTTAGTTGTTCTTGGATAACTAATAGGCAGCTTGCCATTGGGGTTATAGTCACCGAATAAAATATCAGCAATGGCCAAGCCGCCTTCCATGCCGGGTAAAAAGCCTAAAATAACACCGGAAACTTGCTCGGCAATACTTGTTATGATGCGAGGACGACCACCCAAGGTAACCAAAATGACAGGCTTTCCGGTTGCAATCATTGCGTTGGCAAGATTGATTTGAGCTTGATCAAGATCTAGCGTGTCAATATTACCAACGGTTTCAGTATAAGGTTTTTCACCCAGACACAGTACAATCGTATCGTGATTTTGAGCCTCTGCCACGGCTTTTTCAATATCAATGGCCTTATCAAAAGAATCACCGCCAACATAAGTCACTTTGCCGGTCGCTTTTTTCTGTATGGCTTCCAAGACGGTTAACTTATCCTGAGGATATAAACTTTCATCATCACCCTGCCAAGTAATAGTCCAGCCACCATTCATGATATTTAATAAATTTGCGGTAGGGCCTGTTACCAAAATACTGGATTCTTTTTTTAAGGGCAAAATATGGTTGGCATTTTTTGCAAGTACAATAGATTCTCTGGCTGCCTGAAGATTGGTCTCAAGGGCTTCCGTTGTTGCAAAGTTTTCTTCCACCGGTAAAACCTGCGGATTCGGATTAAATAAACCCGCCTCAAACTTGACCAAAAGAATTCGGGATACGGCCTCGTCTATTCGAGTTAGCGGTACTTCTCCGGATTTGACCAGTTCCAGCAACAAATCATAAAAAGAAAAATCCAAAGGCACCATACTCATATCAATACCCGCCATCACCGCAATTTTTACCGCCTCTTTCTCGCTGGCGGCTAATTTATCACGCGTGTAAAGGCGTTTAATATCCTCCCAATCAGAAATGGTAAAACCCTTAAATCCCATTTCATCGCGTAAAATGGTCGTCAAATATTGATAGTTGGCATGCCCGGGAATACCATCAACTTCGGCAGAATTAACCATAATGGTCGGTGAGCCTGCTTTTATACCGGCCTCAAAAGTGGGTAGAAAATACTCTCTAAGTGTTCTGTCACCAATCCAAGCGGGCGTTCTATCCCTGCCATTAAGAGGAAAACTATAGCCCACATAATGCTTTAAACAAGTCAACACTTTATTGGATGCAGAAAAATCATCGCCTTGTTGCCCCTCTATAAACGAGGTGCCCAAAACACTAGCCAAATGAATATCTTCTCCATAAGTTTCCCATAAACGTGGCCAAAGGGGCTGGCGACCGATATCCATAACGGGTGAAAAGTTCCATTGCAGACCGGTTGTGCGCAGTTCTCTGGCAGTTATTTCGCCTTCCTTAACACTTAAATCAGGGTTAAAGGTCGCTGCCATGTTAATGGCTTGTGGAAACAAAGTGGAGTCTTTTATATAAGTAGCGCCATGTATCGCATCTATTCCGTAAAGTACCGGTATTTTCAAACGTGATTTTGCAGCAACCGCTTGAACTGATTGCAGCATTTTTCGCCATGTCTCGACAGTCTGGGCTTTGTTATGCGGCGTGTAAGGTGTATTCAGAATAGAGCCGATATGATGATTTAAAACAGCATCTTCCAGCTTGGCTTGATCAATTGGATTGGCTACATTGAGCTCTTCCGGAGCAGCAATAACCGCGACATCTATCTGAGTCATCTGGCCGATTTTTTCTTCCAGCGACATGCTGGCAAGAAGGTTTTTGACTTTATTTTCTACATCACTGTTTGTTTCTTGATGATTCACAGAACACCCCGGCATGATAAATAGCATAAAAATTAAAGCGAAACTTTGTGCGTACAAATTTATTTCCTGATGATTGGTTTTGCCTATGTTTATTATTTACAAATAACCCTATGCATCGCATTCATGCGAATTTAGCTAGCTGTAGACGAATAAAGTATAACATTGTCGACTCTTATAGCTAGTCTTGAAGTATTTCTTGTAAGGATAATTACTTAATTAACAAGTAGTGTTCAGGGTCAAGGCTATTTTTACAGTATAATGTTGTTTTGAAACAGCTTTCCAAAATCATTAGGCTCTATAATGATTTTAGGTGAGTTTTTACCAGAGGTTTTTTTAATGTCTTTTGTTCAGCTCGGCTTAATCGAGGAACTCCTTAAATCCGTAGCCGATCAAGGTTACATTACACCGACACCTGTGCAACAAAAAGCCATTCCCTTGATTCTTGAAGGCAAGGATGTATTGGCTGGCGCGCAAACCGGAACAGGCAAAACAGCCAGCTTTACGTTGCCGTTATTGCAGCGCTTGTTTGAAACGCATGATCCCCATCAAAAGCCCAGACGTGTTCGCGCACTGATATTAGTACCCACTCGCGAATTAGCCGCCCAAGTTTATGAAAGTGTATTAACGTATAACCAGCATTTACCCTTACATGTGGAAGCGGTTGTTGGTGGTGCGAGTGTTGGTATACAGACCCGTCAACTCAAACGGGGGTGTGACATCGTAGTTGCAACGCCGGGGCGTTTGATCGATCATGTTAAGCAACGTAATATTAATCTGGCTAATATAGAAATATTGGTATTGGATGAAGCTGATCGCATGTTGGATATGGGCTTTATGCCGGATATTAAGGAAATCATGGCGCTGATTCCAAAAAAACGGCAGAGCTTGTTGTTTTCAGCTACCGTACCTAATGCCATCAAATCACTGGCCGCACAGTTATTAAACAATCCTGTTGAAGTAGAAGTTGCCAAACAAAACGCCACGGCTGAAAACGTCGCTGAGCGTGTTTATGGTATTGATCGCGAGTACAAACGCGCCTTACTATCCTATTTGATTGGTAGCAATAACTGGAAGCAAGTGCTGGTATTTGTTCGCACCAAACATGGTGCTGACCGACTGGAAAAGCAACTGATTGAAGACGGTATCCGCACCGCTGCGTTGCATGGCGATAAAACGCAGGGCGCTCGTAACAAAGCCTTGGAATACTTTAAAACCGGCAAAGTCACCGTCTTAGTAGCAACCGATATTGCCGCGCGCGGTTTGGATATTGACAATTTACCGCATGTTATTAATTATGATTTGCCGCAAGTTCCCGAAGATTATATTCACCGTATTGGTCGGACAGGACGCGCTGGCTCTAGCGGAGAGGCTTTGTCGTTGGTTTGTCCTGAAGAAGCTTGGAGTTTGGTTGAAATCGAGAAACTACTTAAACGGCAAATTCCGCGTGTTGCGGATACCGGCTACGAGCCCGTCTCATTAAAAGTGATTGATGCGGCTAAAAAGAACACACCCAATAAGACTACCGGTAAAAAAGATCTAAGGCACTCTAAAAAACCAGCCGCTCGAGGCGCAAAACCAGCCGACAGTAAACGGTCTGATAGTAAGCGTATCGAATCCAGAGGCCAAGGACGCTCAGGTTCAAGAGGCAAAGCTTAAATCCGGTCCACGCTTATTCAACTTAGAAAAAATATTTGATCCACGAAAAACACGAAAATATACAATTAAATCGCTCTTCATTTTAAAGAGTGAACGGTTGTTAGCTTATTACAAGCTAACAACTTTTCGTGTCTTTTTTGCTTTTCGTGGACTAACTGCTGTTTTTAGGATCAAGAACAAGCGGATTTACAACTGCACCAATATCCAAGGCTTAACCACAACCGCCCACACTTCGGCATCGGTTTCCAACCATTCCAGTGCCTGCTGATCAGAGACAAGGGCAATGTCTTTATCTTGCAGCCAATGCGCGACCTGATCTTTATTGTCTATGGAAAACTGATAGGCAACGTCGACCAAATCCAGTGTAGAGGAAACAAATACCGCACAGCCACTGGCAAAAAAGCGTTGTAACTCTTGCCAGGCAATTCTTGAGGTTTCCAGATTGACCTTTTCTCGGGTAATAGCGTCGTCGTATAATTCATTCATGAGTTAAATATTGAATAGTGTCGTTAGAAATAGAGCGGGTGTTTTATAATAAGCAAAATAATAATAATTTAGTCAGGAGCTAAAGTTAATGTCCTTGTTATCATCGTTCACAAAAAAATCCAAACTCAATGCAACCATCAAGCAAACTGCACAAGCACGTAAAAGTGAAGGCAGTACAGCCGATGGCCTGTTTAAAGCCGCTTATCAAGGCTATGCAGATATTTTACTCGACGACCCCTTACGCGCAGAAACTTTATATAACTGGGGTTTTGCCTTATTTCATCAAGCACAAACCAAAACCGGTGACGAAGCGGCCAAGCTCTTTCAAGACGCCATTGACAGATTTGCCTTTTGCCAGCTGATTAATCCTGATTATCTGGGTGCGGCAATCAATAGCGGCGTAGCTTATATGGATTATGCCCGCTTAAAGAAAGCAATGCCGCATGACCGCTTATACGAATTGGCTAAACAACAATTTGAAAGAGCCAATGCCATTCAAGCAGCAACGGCCTCTTATAATCTGGCGTGTATTTATGGATTACGTGGTGATAAAGAAGCCTGCCTTAAAGCATTGGAAAGCTCCAGAAGCCGTGCAACTTTGCCTGATGTTGCCGATATTTTAAGCGATCCGGACATGGCTGGCGTTAAAGAACAGGAGTGGTTTTTAGCGTTTATTGAAGTATTAAGCAAAAAACCTGAGCCAGAAGTAGAAGAAAAAAAGATTGATCCTACTGCCTCTAAATGGCGAGTCGTTGAAAGAAAAGTGGATGTAGAAGATGATGAGCCGGAGCCTGAAGCTGCCGAAGAGGTTGCAGTCGAAGCAGCAGCTACCGAAGAAGAAGCTAAATAACCATTCAACCTAAAATCCGCAGTTAGTCCACGAAAGACACGAAAGTATTCAGTCTATAATAGCTCATAGCCTCTCACCACCTAGGTGGGTGGCTACTGATAGTTTCTTACTAAAAGTTTTCGTGGCTCAAATAGTTTGTTATTTCAAGAAGCATAACACGCAGCCAATAACGCCTTTACTTTGGCAAGTCCCAGTTCACGTAATAAGGTAATATTTCTTTCCGGAATAGCCTCAGGATCCGGGTAAGCATCAATGGCTTTTTCAAGACTGGCTTCTCGTAATAAATGCAACAGCGGATAAGGCGAACGGTTGGTGTAATTAGCCGGATCGTCCATCTTGGAACCTTCAAAAT
>SESD01000764.1_pt1 | contig 19198 bp, 16 predicted proteins | sample 3171411 | NCBI WGS metagenome assembly SESD01 (sample SAMN06051880, study PRJNA518727) | freshwater metagenome | biome: subpolar coniferous forest; feature: holomictic lake; material: water; isolation source: holomictic Lake 442, 16.5 m depth | place: Canada: near Kenora, Ontario | collected...
TTATTTCCGAAGCGGATGCGAAACGTTTCGGTGGCGGTGGTTCTTTTGGCGGGCGCTCTTCTTATAGTGCTCCCTATAAACGTTCAGCAATTCCACCGACTCGTTCAGCTAACCAACAACAAGCAACCGCTCAAAACCAGACGGCTAGGCAAGGCATGGCCAATCGAGGTGGTTTAATGGGAATGTTGGGGGGGTTGGCCTTGGGAGGATTATTAGGCTCGCTATTCTTTGGTGGTGCTTTCGAAAACTTTAATTTTATGGATATTCTGGTTTTAGGAGGAATTGTCTTTTTACTTTATAAGTTATTTGCCGCCAAACGTGGCAATGTTCAACAACCCCTTTACAACCATACCAGCCAGAATTTTGAACCATCACAAGGCCCCCAAAACAATCCAGCCGGGTTTAATACCGATGTTTTATTCAACAAGGGCAAATCATCTTCATCTCAACCTGTGTTTTCAGCCAATGCTGACTTGAACGATAAGCTTATTGTTCCTGAAGGTTTTGATCAACAAATCTTCTTATCTGGAGCTAAAAAAGCTTTTACTATTCTGCAAAAAGCGTGGGATGATCGAGACCTAGCTGAAATAAGAGGTTTATCAACAGATAAGGTGTTCGCTGAAATTCAGGAACAAATTAAAGCATCAACGACTGAAAACCACACCGACATACTTAAGCTTGAAGCAGAATTATTGGAAGTGAGAGAAATTGGTTCAGAGCTTGAGGCAACCGTGTTGTTTGACTCAATTATGCGCGAAGATATCAACGCTCAAACTGAACAAGTTCGAGAAATATGGCATTTTGTTAAACCCAAAAGCAACCTCCAATCCAAATGGCTTTTGGATGGCATTCAGCAATTGGAAGATTAAAGCCTGTTCTTGCAAAACTCAATACTCATAGCTTTTGTTAGTAACAATCAGCTGGTCCTTATCATTCATAAGGATCAGCATTTATTAACCCTCTAATCCAATCTATTACTACTTCACAAAAAGTTGTAATGAACCCCACCAATTGGTTCTTATAAACCTAATCCTTAACATCATCACAATAAAGCCTCAATAAAATAATCATAACACATTGAATAATATTGATTATGTATTCTGGCACAGAAATGGCTTATATTACATCTACTACATTATAAATAAGCTACATTAAGCTGTAATAACTCAAGATATATAATTCTATGCTAAGTTCAAACGAATTATCTCTCTAAGAGGATATATCTATTTTTATGAACATATAACTACTTGAAAAATCCTCATTGAGCTATAAAAAGTATTATTTTATTATGATTAGTTTGCTTATTTGCAGGATATTAATTTTAAGCATATAGTATTGTATCGATACTAAATTGCACCCTTAACTGAACTTAAAAAGTTCGACTGCACGCTAAAAAACATCCGACTTTTATGCCAAGCCTAGCAAATCAAAACTAATGCCATTTAAAAACAAAGACACATTTACTTTAACAATCGCCAGAATTTATGCGCACTCATTCATTTAAATCAACAGCATTTGCTTTGCTAATAAGCTTTATCATAGCTTTTGATGCTTATGGACAAAATCAGACGCTGTCTATTGATGAGGTCTTATCTATTTTTTATCAGCGCAATCTTGATCTGATTGCCGCCCAATACAATATTGACCAATCTTTTGCCGAAGCCGTGATTGCTGCAGCAATACCCAATCCAACTGTTAATATTCAGATTGGCGAGCTTAGTAACAACAATCTCAACAAAGGTTCAAGCGCAACCGGCTGCAATCATAATGCCAACGTTTCCTGCGGTGCTTCAGAATATTATTCTTTCAGTCAATTAATTGAAGTAGCCGGTAAGAGAGGCTTACGGATACAAAGTAGTGGTTTCGCAACTCAAGCTGCAGAAAGTGATTTTCGTGATGCCGTGCGTATTTTTTCTAATATGGTCAGACATTCCTACTATCAGTTGTTACAAATGCAAAAAAACCGCTGGTTAGCTCAAGAAATTGTCGATCATTACGAGGTTATTTCGAATGCCAATCGGTTACGACTAAAAAGTGGTGATATTTCCGAATCTGAGTTTCTGCGAGTAAAAATGGAAGCTATGCGCGCGCAATCCGATCTTGATAATGCTCAAACGGCGGTAGAAATGGCCCAAGCTGATTTAGCGGTCATTTTGCGCTGGCCGGATAAAAGCCTGCAATTCGAAGCCAAAGAGCAATGGCCTGAAGTTAAGAACATTGGTCAAAATCTTCCAAAAGAGGAATTGATAAGCAAAGCTTTGCAACAACGCCCAGATCTACAAAGTGATAAACTTCGTGCAGATCAAGCCGATAAAGAGTTGGAATTGGCAAAGCGACTTAAATATCCCGATGTCACCATCACCGCTGGTTACGCTCGTGATCCCAGTAATAATGCGCTTAACTCCGGCTTTGTTGGTGTCAGCGTGCCATTACCGTTATTTTATCAATATGAAGGACAATCCGATAAGGCCGCTGTCAATTTAAACCAAAGTCGATTGGTGGCAGAGCAAACTGAATTGGGCATACGAAACGATGTCGTTAGTGCTTTGGCAGCTTGGAATAGCGCCAGTAAAATTGTCATACGTTTCAAAGACGGCTTATTGGATGATGCGCTTGCCGTCAGAAATAGCTCTGAACTGGCTTACAACAAGGGCGCCACCAGTGTGCTGGATTTTATCGAAGCCCAGCGTAGCTATAAAAACGTGATGCATGATTATTATGCCGCAGAGATTAACCGGGCAAACGCTTATTACGATTTAGAAAAATCACTGGGCGTGGAATTGGATGTCGATAAAGCGCCAGTTCCTCGCAATAGCAAGCACCAAGAAAATTTACAAAAATAGTCTGTATCGAAAATGGAAGTGAATAACCAGATGCACAATCAAAGAAAAAAACTGCTTTTATCAGGACTACTGGTAATGGCTATAATAACAGCTTGTACCGACTCATCTGAGACAAATAAGCCGACACCACAATCAACAAAAATTAAAGGCGAAGTGCATTTAGCACCGGACTCACCGAAGAAAGCCTATGTCAAAACAGCTCGTTTAAGTTTGACTCAACATCCTCTTTTGGAACCGTTGACAGGTAAAATTACATATAACGAAAGCGTAACCTCAAGAGTTAGCTCTCCGGTTGCCGGGCGAGTGATTACGGCACCTATTTCACTAGGCACTCAAGTTAAAGTCGGTTCGACGTTATTGGAACTGGATAGCCCTGATGTCGCCGCTGCCGAAGCCAATTATGCAAAAGCACAGGCAGATATCACACTGGCCAGTAAAAACTTTAATCGCCAAAAAGAACTTTATGAGGGTAAAGCTGCCTCTCAAAAGCAATTGGAGCAAGCTCAAGACGATTTTAATGCGGCACGCAGCGAAGTAGAACGCGCTCAAGATCGAATGACAAACCTTCATATCAGCGCGGGGCAAAGCAATGGTCAATTCGCTTTGCGCTCGCCGATACCTGGCGTAGTGATTGAACGCAATGTCAATCCCGGCATTGAAGTGCGACCCGATCGCGAAGCACCTTTATTCGTGGTATCGGACACTAAAAAACTAACACTACTAATGGCTGTTTTTGAAGTCAATCTTAGTAAAATAAAACTAGGGCAGAAACTATCGGTTTCTGTTCCAGCTTATCCAAACGAATTATTCCCTGCCACCGTACAATATATCGGCCAAGTGCTTGATGAAAAAACTCGTACAGTGCAAGTTCGATGCGACCTACCCAATACGAATGACCGCTTATTACCGGGCATGTACGCAACCATAACAGTAGAAAGTGATCCCGATGACAAAGCAATCATGATACCGCTGACGGCTGTTTTTACAGAAGGTGACGCCGATTATGTATTTATTGCTCTCGATGAAAATCACTATCAGCAGCGCCCGGTTGAAATTGGCCTGCGACTAAAAGACAAAGCCCTTATCACTCAAGGATTGCAGCCTAATGAACAACTGGTGACTGATGGCGCTTTGACGTTGCGAGCTGAAGAAGAAGTCGAAACTGAAAGCGATAAACCCTAGTGCTGCACAGAGAATATTGAAATGATTGAACATATAATTGCATTTTGCCTACAACAGCGGCTGATGGTTATCGGTGCTACGCTGGTAATTGCCATATCCGGCATTATTGCGTTTGAAAAATTACCTGTACAGGCTTTTCCCGACGTGCAAAACGTCTTTGTACAAGTGGTAACGCAATACCCCGGACAGGCACCAGAAGAAGTAGAAAAGCTCATATCGTTACCTATCGAACGAGTAATGAATGGCTTGCCACATCTAATGAGTATGCGTTCAGTTTCCATCTTCGGCCTATCAGTGGTTACGCTGACTTTCGACGATGATGCAGAAGATTATTTCTCTCGACAACAAGTATTGGAACGTTTGCAAAATGCCGACATTCCGAGTGACAGCAAACCTCAACTAGGACCTTTATCAACCGGTGTCGGAGAAATTTTACGTTATGTTGTCGATGCCAAGAACTTATCTCTTATTGAACAGCGGGCATTACAGGACTGGGTCATTGAACCAAAGATTCGTTCTGTTCAAGGCGTTGCCGATGTAGTGTCTTATGGCGGAGGAGTAAAGGAATACAAGGTTACGGCTAAACCTGACCGATTGAAAAACTACAACATTGATCTTCAACAAATATTCGACGCCATTGCTGCCAACAATAACAACACCGGTGGTGGCTATATTGAGTATGGCGATGAAGCCTTGGTAGTAAGAAGTATTGGCTTATTGAAGTCATCTGAAGAAATCGGTGAAATCGTCGTTACTACTTATGATGGCGTGCCAATAAAAATTAAGGATGTTGCTGATATCAGCATCGGACCTCAGCCTCGCACCGGCATGGTTGGTATGAACAAACGCGATGATATCGTCGAAGGTATTGTATTGCTCATCAAAGGCCGTGATGCGGTCAATGTATTGGGTGGTGTTAAAGAAAAAATAAAAGAACTCAACGATTTTGGTCTGCCACCCGGCGTTAAAATCACCCCTATTTACGATAGAACTGAACTGGTCGGTCATACCGTACATACTGTTGAGCACAACATGCTCGAAGGTGCGGCGTTGATCATGATTATCCTTTTGGTGTTTCTACGGCGCTTTATGGCGGCGTTTCTGGTCACTTTAATCATTCCGCTTTCTCTGTTATTTGCTTTTATTCTGGTCGATTTAGGCGGCATCTCTGCCAACCTTATTTCACTAGGTGCGATTGATTTCGGTATTATCGTCGACAGTGCAGTGGTCTTGGTTGAAGCTGTAATGGTTCAGGTAACGTTGGATTTACATCGCAATATGGATATTCGTCATCTGCGACAAACGCTTTTAATTACGGCCACGGAAATGGGCCGACCAATTTTATTTTCAAAAGCCATTATCATCATCGCTTTTTTACCCATTTTCACTTTTCAGAGAGTAGAAGCCAAAATTTTTGCACCGATGGCATATACCCTTAGCTTTGCTCTAGTAGCATCTATGCTATTTAGCCTAACTTTTGTACCGGCAATGCTAACTTATTTGTTGGGCCCCAAAATTGCCGAAAGCCATAATCCTTTAGTTCATGCGATGGAGCATCACTACCGACGAGTTTTGGAATGGGTACTTAAACATGCCCGCACCGTATTTATTTCAGCTATCTTTACTTTAGTATTAAGTTTTATGTCGGTTCGTTTTATAGGAACCGAATTTATGCCTAAGTTAGATGAAGGCAATATTTGGCTGACCATTACTTTGCCAACACCGGTATCTCTAACTACCGCCAAAGAGTTTGAACGCAAGGTACGAGATAAACTGGAAGTGTTTTCAGAAGCCAAGATGATCTTAACCCAGCTGGGTAGGCCTGAAGATGGTACAGATCCCAAAGGCTTTAACAATCTTGAAGTATTGATTGATCTTAATCCTAAAGACACTTGGCGCTATAAGAAAAAAGATGAACTGGTTCGGGCAATGGATAAGGAACTGTCGATATTTCCTGGCATCCTCACTAACTTTTCGCAGGTGATTCAAGATAACGTTGAAGAAGCTATTTCAGGTGTTAAAGGTGAAATAGCCATTAAAATCTTTGGCAGCGACCTAAAAACCCTGCAAGACAGAGCCGATCAAGTCACACATATTCTTGCTTCAATTCGCGGAGCCACCGATGTAGCAGCAGAACAGCAAGCTGGTTTGGCGCAGGTGATGGTTGATATCGATCGTGCCAAGGTATCGCGTTATGGTATCAATGTTACGGATGTTGAGCGCGTAATGGAAATCGGCATGGGTGGTAAAGCGGCGTCAAAATTTCTGGAAGGTGAAAGACGTTTTGATATTACTCTGCGCTATGAAGAAAATGCCCGTAATTCTGTAGCCGGATTGGAAAACCTAACCGTGCAAGCATCAAATGGTGCACGCATTCCCCTTTCGGAACTGGCCACAATTAAAATCAATCAAGGCGCTTCCAGAATCAGCAGGGAAGACAATATGCGTAGAATTGCCATTAAATGTAATCTAATCAACCGAGATCAAGGTAGTTTTGTCGCCGAAGCCCAGCAAAAAGTTGCCGCACAAGTCGATTTGCCTCCTGGTTACCGTATTGTCTGGAGCGGACAGTTTGAAAATCAACAACGGGCGATGAAACGTCTTGCTGTTATCGTCCCAATCAGTCTTGGACTTATCTTCGTGCTATTATTCTGGGCTTTTATGTCGATTAAAAATGCGCTTTTAATCCTGATGAACGTGCCTTTCGCAATGATCGGTGGTATCCTCATTCTACTTGCAACCGGCATTAATCTCAGCGTATCAGCAGCCGTCGGATTTATAGCTCTCTTTGGTATTGCCGTGCAAAATGGTGTCATTCTGGTTTCGCAACTAAACAAATTACGCCGAGAAGGGCAGTCATTACATGATGCAATTGTTAATGGATCCGTAAGTCGCCTCAGGCCGGTAGTGATGACGGCTATGATGGCGATATTAGGGCTTTTTCCTGCAGCACTCTCAACCAGTGTCGGCTCTGAAACAGCCAAGCCTTTCGCGGTCGTAATTATTGGCGGATTATTAACAGCAACCCTGCTGACATTGACACTTTTGCCTGCACTGTATCGCTATTTTGCTGAACCTGATGAAATTTAAAGGAAAATCATGAAAGAAATACGTGCCTTTATCCAACCTCATAAACTTGGACAGGTCACCATGGCTTTATTGGAAGTACCGGAGTTTCCTGGCATGACTGTCATTGATTGTAATGGTTTTGGGCGAGAACGAACTCAACACGGTCAGGACTACAAACCATTCATGCCCAAAAAGCGGCTTGAGATTTTCGCACCCGACAGCTTGGTGGACATTATTTTTGAAACCATCATGGAGACTGCCTATAGCGGACAGCATGGGGACGGCAAAGTATATATTATGGATATACTTGAAGGCGGCAGGGTAAGTACACGTGAAAGGGATCCGGATTTGGGATAATTACTTTATCTCCTTTGCCACAACGATAAAACCATTTCAGGGTAAAAAATAACTTAAGTTACGTTTTTAATAGGCCTGTAATTAAAAACTGCCATCATTTGTCAATTAATTGCTCATGATCACCGATGAATAAAGCCGACTTACCCACCCTGCACACCCACAAGAAATGCAAATTAAATCTAAATAGCTAAACCCTTTAAGCTTAATGAGCATTTCAAAACTATTGCTATTATGTGTTTTTTTTACCATTACTTCAGCACAAGCTGAAGACGGCAGCTATCCAGAAAAAAATGATGATGGTGAGTTTTCAATTATGAATTCATTATCTGATCTTGGACTGCATAACCTGAAAGATGAACGATGGAATATCTATTCTCAGGCAACTTATATTTCAAGCTTTAAACAGGCTTTTCCTGCAGCCTATACGAATTTAAACGGCTCACCTAATTCATTACTGCCTAATTCCGAGCGGAGCTTTACTGCAACATTTACCTCTTATCTTGGCCTTAAAGCCTGGACTGGCGCTGAATTCTATGCCGCACCAGAAATGATTTCTGAGCGACCTCTTTCAGGGCTTAAGGGAATAGGCGGCAGCATCCAAAATTTCGAGCTTCAAAAAAATGGAACATCAAGCGCTACATGGTATTTGTCCAGAGTATTTTACAGACAAACCCTGTCACTTGGTGGAACAAACAGCGAAGTTAATTCAGGCCCTTTGCAATTAGCTGGAACTGTTTCTAGCCGCCGCATTGTTTTTACTGTCGGTACCTTTAGCATTCTTGATATATTTGATAAAAATAGCTATGCAGGCGATCTTCGCCAACAATTTTTGAATATGGCATTTTTGACCAATGCCGCCTATGACTTTGCAGCAGATGCACGCGGCTATACGACCGGACTAGTTGGTGAATATTACTTTGATACGTGGGCATTTCGCTTCGCGCGAATTGCCGCACCTAAAGATCCTAATGCACTTCCTTTAGACTATAACATACTTAAATATTACGGGGATCAAGTAGAACTAGAGCACAAACATATTATCAAAGGGCAGTCAGGCGCTTTAAAATTACTGGCCTATAGAAACCATGAAAATATGGGGCGTTTTAGTGATGCTATTACGGCATACCAGTCCGACCCCGCAAAAAATGCAACAACCTGCACTGGTTATAATTATGATTCTGGTAACTCTTCTGCACCTGATCTATGCTGGGCTAGAAAACCGAATGTAAAAATGGGGATCGGCATAAACATGGAACAGGGAATCACTGAAGATATAGGTCTGTTTTTTAGAGGCATGGTTTCAGATGGAAAAACTGAAGTTTATTCCTATACATCCTCGGATCGCTCTCTATCTTTTGGTGGATTGATGAATGGCTTACGTTGGGGGCGAAATAAAGATGCGGTAGGTCTTGGTTATGCGCAAAGCTGGATTTCAAGCCAACACGCAACCTATCTCAATATGGGCGGTATCGACGGATTTATCGGTGATGGTAAAATAAATGTCAAGCCAGAGCAACTTGTAAATATTTTCTACAAATGGCATGTCATTAGTTCCAGTTGGTTATCTTTTGACTATCAACATTTAAACAACCCCGCTTACAACTCAGATCGTGGGCCCGTTGATATTTATGGAGTCAGGGTTCATTTTGAATTTTAAAATATGCCATCATAAAAAGTCAATCAAGCCATCGGGGCAATTAATAAACACAACAACCCTGCTGCACCACAAGCGGCAATAACCGGAATAACACCCGCCTTATAACGAAATAATGCCAAAAAGGCGGCTACACCAATGATTGCGGCAATAATATCAAAACGCCCCATGAAACCTTGTGGCCAAAATACATGCCAAGCAAAAAACACGGCAAGATTGAGTATAACGCCCACGACGGCAGCAGTTATGGCTGACAATGGCGCAGTAAACTTCAAATTACCATGCGTGGATTCTACTAATGGTCCACCCGCCAAGATAAACAAAAAGCTGGGTAAAAACGTGAAATAGGTCACTACTAACGCTGCAATCATAGCGCCTTGAAAGGCTGATTCAGGACCTAACGGTAATTGACTCCAACCACCTAAAAATCCTACAAAAGTAACGATCATAATTAACGGACCGGGAGTGGATTCTCCCAGCGCTAAACCATCAATCATTTGCGTAGCAGTCAACCAATGAAAGTGTTCTACTGCACCTTGATATACATAGGGCAAAACAGCGTAAGCGCCACCAAAAGTCAACAGTGCCGCTTTGGTAAAAAACCAACCCATTTGAGTTAATGCATTAGTCCATCCATACTGCCAACATAAAAAACCCATCATACCGAACCACAAAACCAATCCGGCACTTGCGATTTTAAACAACTGCAGCCAGCGAAATCTGGCATGTTCGGGAATAGCGGTTTCATCATCTATTAGTGCAGGACCGAAACTCTGCCTTGATGCACCATGACCACTTCCTAAAGCAAACTTTTGGGGTGCAACTCGACCACCAATAGCACCCAGTAAAGCGGCGCACAAGACAATCAAGGGAAATGGTGTGGATAATAAAAAGATAGCAATGAAAGCTGTCACTGCTATAGTCCACATTACCCAGTTTTTTAAAGCTCTAGATCCAATTCGATGAGCCGCGAACAGGACGATTGCTGTTACTGCCGGTTTGATACCATAAAGCACTGCAGCCACTTCCGGTAACTGGCCAAAGCGAATATAAATCCAACTTAAGAGAATCAATAAAAACAGTGATGGCAAGATAAACAATAGCCCGGCAATAAGGCCTCCCCAGGTTCGATGCATTAACCAGCCGATATAAATCGCTAATTGTTGCGCTTCCGGCCCCGGCAATAACATGCAGTAATTAAGCGCATGCAAAAAACGTCGCTCAGAAATCCAGCGTTTTTGTTCAACCAAATCTTGATGCATAATTGAAATTTGCCCTGCTGGGCCGCCAAAGCTTATAAAGCCTAACTTTAACCAGTACCAAAAAGCTTGTCTCAATGTGACTGATTGCGGAGGTAATTGCTTTGGCTGAGGATTATTCATGTTGTTAACTAGAATAGCGTTTGGAATTAACACCCACTGATTATAGATGTCGAATGAATTGAATGTTGCCAGACTGGCAAAAGTGCATCTCCCACCCTCGCCGTTATGTGCTTTCGTCCTTGAACCGGAGGTTCAAGTGGGGACGTAACCGATAAATCAGGCTTCCTGTATAAAACAGGCATGCACACCAGTAGCGGATTTCGTCCCCGGGGTTAATACAGGTTCAGGAAACACCCAGCACACTATCGAACGCCGCAGGAGATACAACGAGATATTCTAGCTTGTTTATTGATTTTCTAAAACGTTTTCTATTTTATGACTCAATTTTGCTAAAGACTCACTCAACCTTTGGTTAAGTTCAGCATTTTTATTTTTCATCATCTGTAATTCATGAGCCAAGTTAAGTGCCGCCATGACTGCGATTCTATCGGGGCCTGTTATTTTGCCCGAGTCTCGCATTTTACGCATTTGCACATCAAGCTTCTGGGCAGAATGAATAAGGTCTTCCTGCTCTTCTTCGTCACAAGCTATTCTGTATTCTTTGCCCATAATATTGAGAGATACTGGTTGCGATTTCTTGTTCATGAGTCCTGCTCCATTACTTTTAGTCTGGTAATCATTGCTTCTACTCGAGCTTTGGCTAGGGTAGTTTTTTCCAGCAATTGATTTTTTTCCTCGATCAACGTCTCTTGTTTAGCTTTCAAAGCGCTGTTTTCATTTTTTACGTCATGAAATTGATCGATTAAATGATTCAGTTTATTTTCGAAGTCTTTTATTTCTAATGGTAGTTGTGTTTCTGTCATGTTAGTAACTAAAATTGTTGCCCGTAATCAAATGTGTTTTTCGTTAGTAATGATAGACTTCTATTTAGCTAAGTGCTGCACTCAGCCTGTTAAAGTGAACAAATATTAACCAAGTTTATTATCAATGGTAGCATAAGCAATATTTTTATTTTAGTGATAGTGAAATTTTTATGGCTTATAACGCATGTAACGGAATAATTGAACAAATTGATGCCGAATTGTCGGCAGCTGAAGCTCATGGCATGGCCACCGGCATGTTATGTATTAATGAGCAAACGGAGCCTGATTTCTGGTTGGCTGAATTATTGCAAAGTAGTAATTCTATGATAAACATAGATGAGCCTGTATTGATAAGACTTTTCGAAGAGACTCGTCGGCTGCTTAACAGCGAAGAATTTGAATTTGACCTGTTTTTACCAGACGATGATGCTTCATTGCCAGAACAGGTTAATGCCTTAAAAAACTGGTGCAGAGGCTTTTTATTAGGTATCAGCTCAAGAGGGACAGGTTCAAAACTACCGAAAGAAGCCCGAGAAATACTAAAAGATATTGCCGAATTTACCAAGCTTGATGCCGATGTGGACGGCGAAGAAGATGAGCGTGACTTAATGGAAATTACTGAATACTTAAGATCAGCCGTGCTATTACTTCGTGATGAACTGGGTGGCAGTAACGACGAATATAATGAACTGTGGCAAGAATAACATGAAACAAAGTGAATTTAAAAAACGCCGTAAGCGATTAATGCAAAGTGTCGGCAAAGGTAATATAGCCTTGATAGCCAGTGCATCAATGCACACGCGTAACCGAGATGTGGATTACCCATTCCGACAAGATAGCGATTTTTTTTATTTAACCGGTTTTAATGAACCGGATGCCTTGGCTGTATTTGTTCCTGGTCGTGAGCAAGGAGAATACATTTTATTTTGCCGAGAATTTGACGAGAAAAAAGCCTTATGGGAAGGCGCACATTCTGGATTAGAGGGTGCTACGGTTCATTATGATGCCGATGATGCTTTTCCGATTGATGACTTAGACGATATTTTGCCAGGGCTTATGGAAAACAAAACAAAAGTTTTCTATCCTCTGGGTCGTAATTCTGAGTTGGATCACAGCTTGCTGGAATGGATTAATCATATTAGAAGTCAATCCAGATCAGGTGTTGTTGCACCAGGCGAGTTAGTTTCTCTAGAACTGATATTGCATGAAATGCGTCTGTTTAAAAGTAGTAGCGAACTTAAGTTGATGCGCCGCGCCGCAGAGGTTTCTGCAAAAGCCCACGTCAAAGCCATGCAGGCTTGCAAGCCGGATTTATATGAATATCAAATAGAAGCAGAAATTATTTATCATTTATTCCAAAACGGCCTTCGTGCTGTCGCTTATCCGTCTATTGTTGCCGGTGGTAAAAATGCATGTACATTGCACTACACTGAGAATAATTCCAAATTGAAGAGTGGTGACTTGCTGCTTATTGATGCTGGCGCAGAATGTGAGCATTATGCTGCCGATATTACGCGTACTTTTCCAATTTCCGGGCGGTTCAGTGAGCCGCAAAAACAACTCTATCAGTTGGTTTTAGATGCACAAACTGCTGCGCTTGAACAAATCAAACCCGGCCTAGCTTGGAATCTGGCGCATGAGGCTTCGGTTGAAGTACTAACTAAAGGACTTGTAGCCTTAGGCCTGCTTAAAGGAAAGGTAAAAAAACTCATCCAAGATGAAAAATATAAACAGTTTTATATGCACCGGATTGGTCACTGGCTGGGAATGGATGTGCATGATGTTGGTGATTATAAAATCAATCAAGAATGGCGATTACTGGAAGCCGGCATGGTATTGACTGTAGAGCCGGGCTTATATATTCCTGAGGACTGTAAAACCGTTGATGAGAAATGGCGCGGAATAGGTATTCGTATTGAAGATGATATTTTGGTGACTACTGAAGGTTACGAAGTCTTAACTTCTGGCGTACCAAAATCTATAGTAGAAATTGAAGCATTAATGCAGGCAATCTAATGCAATATGATCATGACTTACTGATTGTTGGTGGCGGCTTGGCTGGCAACTGTTTGGCACTGGCACTAAAAAATACTAGCCTTCGGATTGCTATAATCGAAGCGAACACCCGCGAACAATTGCATGACTCGCCGGCAGGTGACAGGGCATTGGCTTTAGCATCCGGCACAGTTATGATGCTAGAAAAGTTAGATAGTTGGCAAGGTATTAGTCATGCAGCCACCCCAATAAAACATATTCATGTTTCTGATCGTGGTCATTTTGGAAAAACACGATTATCTGCACAAAAAGAGCATGTAGATGCATTAGGTTATGTAATTAGTGCAAGAGATCTTGAAACTTATGTGGCTGACCAAGTTTTAAAAGCAGGCATAGAGTTGATTTCTCCTGCACGGGTTACGGGGTTGATGTCAGGTGACAAAGAAATATGCGTCAGCTTAAAGCAGGGTAATGATGCCTTAAACCTATCAGCTAGATTATTGGTGGGGGCAGATGGCGGTTTATCATCAGTCCGTCAATTACTTAACATAGGCCAGCATACAACCGAGTATGGTCAAACGGCGATTGTCACAACAGTGCAATCATCACTGCCCCATAAAAACACCGCTTATGAGCGCTTTACCGCTTCTGGACCTCTGGCATTATTACCTATCGCCAGAAATCAATGCGCAGTTGTCTGGACACGCTCAACAGAAGAGGCTAACGCGTTAATGTTAGGAAGCGAAGTTGATTTTTTGGCTGAGCTACAACAATGTTTTGGTTTTAAGTTAGGCGAGCTCGGTTTATCGGCTCCCAGACGTGCTTTCCCCCTATCTCTCATCCGTGCAGAAACAATGGTTACAGGTCGGGCACTGATTATTGGTAATGCGGCTCATCAACTACATCCTGTTGCAGGACAGGGTTTTAACTTGGGTTTACGGGATGTTGTGCGATTGGCTGAAAGGCTTATTAAGCAAAGTGATATTAACAATGATATTGGTGATGCGAACTTCTTAAATGAATATGCTATTTCCAGAAAAAAAGATCACGACCGGACGATAGGCTTTACAGATGCTGTGGTAAAGATTTTTTCTAATGAATGGTTGGCATTAGCTCTTGCAAGAAACATCGGATTGACATTACTGGACCACATTCCTGTCGCAAAAACATTGCTTACACGACATGCAATGGGTCTTGCAGGAAAATAAACTACTCTTTTAGACGAACTTCAGATTGAATTAATATTTTACTACTTCGAATACTGTAGGACGAAATGCAATATCCATCTCGTCCTACAGATAACTTTACTCAAAATATCAAAACTAACGGCTCAAACAAAAAAACTTACTGAATGAACTGTTACTGTTCACTTCGGCTTGTTATCTTTACTTGGCTCAACTACAGCAGGTGGTTCAGTAGCCGCTTTTGGCTCAACAATGGCACCTGGCTCGACGCTCGGTGCATCACTGATTAAGATGTCTTTTTTGTTTTTATCGAACGTTTTTTGACCAATACCTTTAACGTTAGTCAACTCTTCAGGCGTTTTAAATAAACCTTTTTCTGTTCTGTATTTTACAATAGCTTCTGCTTTTTTTAAGCCAATCCCTGTCAGAGCATCAGAGATGGTTTTTGCATCAGCGGTATTTACATTAACTGGAGTAGCCAATACATTAAAGGTAAATAACGATAAGAATAACAGTATTAATTTTTTCATAATTTTTCCTCTAGACTAATTAACTTACAAAACATTCTTGTTACCGTAAATAAAAATAACAAAAATACTCAAAATTTAGTCTTGTAGATCATTAGAAAAATACAACTTGAACTCAATTTTTATTTAAAAAAATCAACTTGGTAACAACACAAATTTTGATTTAACCCGCAGTATTAGCGATAAAAATAGCCCGCTTTGGCGCAGGAAGTCCTTCAGCGGTTAACTGAGGGTTTTCTTTGCTAAGAAAGTCCTTAAGTGAATGAAACTGCATCCATTCAGTACTTCGCTGCTCCTCTATACTGGTTGATGTAACATCAACCAAACGAATATTATGAAAGCCACATCGCTTTAGCCAACTTACCAACGTTTCACAACTGGGTAAAAACCATACATTTCGCATTTTAGCATAGCGCCCTTCAGGCAATAGTACCTCACCCAAGCCGCCATCAATAACCAGCGTCTCTAATACCAGTTCACCACCAGGCTTAAGACAATCTCTTAATTCCATAAGATGATCAATAGGTGAGCGGCGATGATAAAGCACGCCCATTGAAAATACGGTATCAAAAATTTTTAAGCCATAGGGCAGATCTTCTATCCCTAATGGCAACACATAAACAGACGCCTCACCATACAACTTTCTAATGACATGAAATTGAAGCACGTTAAGCAATAAAGGGTCTATTCCTACAACCATTTTCGCGCCAGCGCCCAGCATACGCCAGCAGTGATAACCATTGCCACAACCTACATCCAATACGAGGCGATGATTAAGAGGAGAAATGCGCTTCTTTAAGCGATCCCACTTCCAGTCTGATCGCCATTCGGTATCAATATAAATATCGAATAAATTATAAGGTCCTTTTCGCCAAGGATGTAATGCCTTAAGTTGCTCTTCAAGTTTAATTCTGTCTTCTTCCGCCAAGTCATGCACTTGACCTATCTGAACAGCATCAGCATCCAATGATCGGTATGTCGTTTTTGATATAGGCATCGACTCAATAATCGATTGCCAATGAGATAATGTGCCGTGTTTAGCTGAATCAAACGCACTGGCTATTTGACTAGGCAATACTTTCACCCAATTATCGGCTTTTGCCTCAAGCAAGCTATTATATAATGGCTGGTAATCAATCATTTAAATACGGTAGGAACAATATTAATGCCTCTTTTTAAGTGACATTAGAAGCAAATTTAGTCAACTGCGATTGAGGAAATGAAAGGAGGAATCTAGCTGAAACTTATAAATTAACCCGATCACTTGATAACCGGGCTAACTGCTAATACCAAAAAAAATTATGAATTTTTTGCTGCAAGCGCTTCTGAATTACGTTTTGCCAAACTATCAATAACTGCGTTTAAAGAACCTTTAGCTTGAACCTCACTACTAAAAGTCGTGCGATAGTTGGTTACCAAACTTACGCCTTCGATCATAATATCGTAAGCTTTCCAATCTCCATTGCTCAACAACATGCGATAATCGACTGCGACAGGCTGAAGCCCCGGCTGTAAAACTTCTGTTTTTACAACTACTTTTGTCGCATCTGCTTCCATGTCAATCGGCAAATAACGAATCGACCAATCCTTAAACTCGACAAATGCACGAGAATAGGTTCTTACCAATAGAGTTTGAAATTCCTGTTTAAAGCGTTCACGTTCATCAGGAGTCGCTGTTTTCCAAATTTTGCCTAAGACTAATGAGGAGATTTTGTCAAAATCGGTGCTGGGCAAGATAGCATCATTAACAAATTGGTTAACTTTTGCAAAATTCTTAACAAAAGATTTATCCTGCATTTTTTGCTGTAACTTTGCTGAGGCAGTTTCGATAGCTTGTTGTGGAGCCAACAAATCAGCCGCTATAACTGGTGTAAGAGGCATTAAAGCCATCAATGACGCAAAAAAACCAAACAATGTGTAGCGTTTAAAATTCATAAAACCCTCTTAAATTAAACCAATGTGTATATATACAATATTTTACAAATATCAGTGAACTAATTCCCTGATACAATCCATCTAAAAGTTGATAAAAACTTAAACCATCAAACCTGAGATTCTAATTTTCCCCCAACCATAACAATGGTAAAGATGACATATAATAACATCAATTTTCCTCATACACGTATGAGAAGAATGCGCTTTAATGATTTTTCCCGGCGTTTAATGCGTGAAAATCGCTTATCTGTTGACGACCTGGTTTACCCTATGTTCGTAACTGAAGGCACCAACCAGAAAGAACCCATTTCATCCATGCCAGGCATAAACCGTTTTTCCCTGGATGTACTGCTTGCAGAAGCCGAAGAAATTTATAAGTTGGGTATTCCTGCCATCGCACTGTTTCCAGTAACACCTGCCCATCAAAAATCAGATAATGCAGCTGAAGCTTATAACTCGTCCGGCTTGGCTCAGCGCAGTATAAGAGCGCTAAAAAAAGCCTTTCCCCAATTAGGTATCATTACCGATGTAGCCTTAGATCCTTTTACCTCACACGGACAGGATGGGCTGATTGATCAGAATGGCTATGTCCTTAACGATGAAACCATTGAGGTGTTGGTCAAACAAGCCTTGTCACATGCGGAAGCGGGAGCGGATATTGTGGCACCTTCGGACATGATGGACGGCCGTATTGGTGCAATAAGAGTCGCCCTGGAGGCGCAAAACTACACCAACACCTTAATACTCGCGTATTCTGCCAAATATGCCTCCAGTTTCTATGGCCCGTTTAGAGACGCCGTGGGTTCTGCCGGAAACCTGGGCAAAAGCAATAAATACAGTTATCAAATGGATCCAGCCAATTCTGATGAAGCCATGCGCGAGATTCAACTGGATTTACAGGAAGGAGCGGATATGGTTATGGTTAAGCCTGGAATGCCCTACCTGGATATTATTCGTCGGGTAAAAGAACAATACGGCGTCCCCACTTTTGCTTACCAGGTCAGCGGTGAATACGCCATGATTAAAGCCGCCGCCCAGAACGGCTGGCTGAATGAGAAACAGGTTGTTTTGGAATCCTTGTTGGCGTTTAAGCGAGCTGGTAGTGACGCCATTTTGACCTATTACGCCAAGTCTGTTGCTCAGTGGTTGCAAGAATGACAGTACCCGATCACTATGCGGTCTTTGGTGACCCGATTAAACATAGCAAATCGCCACAGATTCATCAAATTTTTGCCGAACAAACCGGACAAGCCCTGGAATATAAGGCGCAAGAAGTGCCCGCTGAGCAATTTTCTGAGGCCGTGGCAGCATTTTTTACCAATGGCGGTAAGGGCCTAAACTGCACCATTCCATTGAAAGAACTCGCTTGGGCTTATGCGGATGTTAAAACAGAACGCGCGAGTATGGCAAAAGCGGTTAATACGCTGGCGTTACAGCCGGATGGTTCTCTTCTTGGCGATAACACCGATGGTATTGGCTTGGTAACCGATTTAATCAGTAATCATGGCGTAACTTTGGCAGGAAGCAGTATCTTGATTTTGGGGGCAGGAGGCGCAAGCAGAGGCATCATAGCGCCATTACTTGAACAATCCGTGCAAGCTCTTGTTATCACTAATCGTACCATTGATAAAGCTATCAATCTGGCAGCAGAATTTCAACATCAAGGTGCCATTACGGGTTGCGGTTTTAACGATTTAAAAGGTCAGCAGTTTGATTTAATTATCAATGCCACATCAACCAGTTTAACCGGCCAATTACCACCCTTGCCCGAAGCGTTACTGTCAAAAAACGGCGTGTGTTATGACTTGGCGTATAGCAATGAGCCGACTGTTTTTGTTAAATGGGGAGACGAAAACCAAGCGCTAAAAAGCCTGGATGGTTTGGGTATGCTGGTAGAGCAAGCGGCTGAGGCCTTTTTTATCTGGCGAGGTATTCGCCCAAAAACCCGACCGGTTATTGAACTGCTTAACGCAGAACGAAAGTTGTAAAAAGAGATTTGACCACGAAAAAAAAGCATAATTATTCAGTCCCTCTTAGAAAAAGAGGGGGGGGGTAAGGAATATTCTTAAATAAATCCCCCACTGCCCCCTCGCTTTGCCCCCCCCTTTTTTCAAAGGGGGAGGTGAATATGCAGTCTATGCCATTAGTTTCGCTGTTTTAAGTGCTCATTTTTCAAATGCATATAATGATGTGCTGAATATTCCAAAAACTCCTTTTCGGATTCTTTTAACGGTCTTACCTGTTTGGCAGGCGAACCTACATATAAA
>SESD01000765.1_pt1 | contig 19148 bp, 29 predicted proteins | sample 3171411 | NCBI WGS metagenome assembly SESD01 (sample SAMN06051880, study PRJNA518727) | freshwater metagenome | biome: subpolar coniferous forest; feature: holomictic lake; material: water; isolation source: holomictic Lake 442, 16.5 m depth | place: Canada: near Kenora, Ontario | collected...
CGTATTGGTTTGTTGCTGTGAATCGGTGGCAACGGTAGTGGTGGACGGCACACTCAGTGCTGCCTGCACCGCTGTCGCACTAGTCAACCCCAGCAAGCCATTCATGAACGTCGACACCGCTGTTGATGAGATACTGGCCAGTTGCGACAGGATAGGCGTACCCGTTGCATCAACCCCAAACACCAGGCTTGATGGAACCAGCGAACCAATGCCCGATAACGGCGCTTTTGCAGCTCTGGCTATCTGCTCCGCCAACTGCTGCACCTGAATAACAATTCTATCCAATGCATCATTAATCGAAGTCGGATAAAAACCACCGGCATTAGTCAGCGCCAAATTCTGGGTATTACTGACCTGCGAAGTCAGGGTGATATAGGTGCCAGTTGCCGGAGTCCACAGCAAAGTGACTGTGCCACCTGGCGCAATATTCTGATCCGCATTAAGCGCCACGGTATAATCGGTGCTTAAAACTAGCGATGATTCAGTGCCTATTGCATCCAGATAAGTGACCAGTACATCTGCCGAGGCAAACACTTTAAAGGTAAACGGAAAACTGACGTTAACGCCGTTTCCTTGCGATGGCCCTGCCTTTCTGATTGTGGTATTTTGTATGGTCATAAGTCTTGGTCTGTTGGCCTTGCTGCCTTGATAAGTAATGATAATTCTCTGATCAATGCCGGTAACTTTAAAATAACCAGCGTTAAGATAAGTAAGACCTGCAAGTTGGTATGTTCAGCTAATACTTCAAGCATCTTGACTACACTCTCATTTACGTTAAACTGCATTTATATTTCTTCCTTGGCATTAAGGATGGAATTAAAAACCCTCGGTTGTTTGCTGCAATCGGGGGTTTTGTTTTTTAAGGTTTAGGCCAACTGCCGGTCTGCAACCAGTACACGGCGCCAGACAGGATAAACGGGATTGACCATTGCACCAGGGTACGGGTCATGACTTTATACATGCGCTTACGCTCGCGCTCTGCTTCAATGCGCTCTTGAATCCAGGCGTGATGATCGCTATGGTCTTTATTGTCGATACGCGCTCTTGACTCAAAAATTTCTTCTAATACTTCTTTGAGTTCTTGCCGATTTAAAGCGGTCATATCAATCCTTGATCAGCACACCCAGGCCACCGGCAATACCGGACGCCAGCACTAAAAGTTGGGTCGGGTCTTTATCCAGGGCAATCAGTATTAGGCCAATAACAGCCGTTGATGCCCAGATCAGGCCGCGTTGGGTGGAGGCTTGTCTCCAATCAATATTCATGAATTATCCCGCAGTTATTGGTTATAAATTTGAAGGCTTCCTGCGACCAGGCATTTACTTGGTCACAGCGTTTTGATTCGCTTTGAAGTAAAGCAACAAGCTCTGTTGGTAGCTCTGCTGATTCGGTTGAATCTGGAGTGAGGGCGGCACCTGCACTTTTTGGCACGGTGCGACCACAGTCTTTAGGCTGGACGGGGATGCGCATCCGAACAGCGCCAAGCATGCCAGCACTAGCAGTGATGGCTTCAATGTTTTTTTCATGTTCCGTTTCCAGTTGAATATTAGCGATGACGGCGGCCTGTTCTGCGCGCTCTGTTGCTTCGATAGTCTCAAGCAGCATCTGCTTGGCATCGGTATTTGATGCGTTGATCTGGGCTTCCAGTGCGATGATTTGCTTAGTGCCAACCTTCCAGGCTGTGGCATAGCCGGAGCCAAATAGAGTTATGGCGATGAGTAAGTAACCATAAATCATAGTCTGTCCTATTTAATGGGTGACAATAGCGATAGTAATAGGGGTTAACGCCAGGATCATTAGCCAAATCCACACTAAAACAAAGCGCCAGGATTGTAATTCTTTCATGACTTCAATTACTTTGTTATGATTCATTTATATTCTGTCCTTGGGTAAAAAGGATGGAGTTAAAAACCCTCGACAACTCGCCAGTTGCCGGGGGTTTTGCTTTTAAGCTACTTGGTTTTTTCGACTACCTTGTCAGGAATCAATTCAAGATTGCCTGATACCTCGCCGTCATATTCGATAATGTCTCCTGCCTCAACAATCATGTTGTTCACAAAAGATTTTTCGATAACCTTATATTTCTGAACCATAAATTACTCCTTAAAGAACAGCAAAGCCGTTGGGGTAGAATTTCAGACCGTCTTGAATCTCGGTACCGATGTCAGCAATTAATGAGCCTGCTGCATTAGCGCCGACGTTGACAAAACGAGCGCCGATATAACGCTGGCCTTTAGACGCCAAGCGTGGATTGATTGCGCAAACAAAGCGCGATCCACCGGTTGGCGGTGTACCGGATGACGGGGTCAAACTGGCCACGGGGATAGCGCCAGTAGTCCCTAGCACCGTAACCGTGCCCGTGGTTAAATCAGTACCGTCAGCCGCTACAATCTGCATCTCCATCGACGTACCACCGGTAAAGGCAGCTGTAATGGTGAAGCGCCCAAACAAGGGCTGACCTTCGCCTAAATCACGCAGGTTAACGCCGACATCGATACAGTTGGCCGAGAGTATGTTGGCACTTGAAGCAAAGCCGGCAACCCCAGAAATTGTACCGGCAGCATCCAGCGTGCCATGCAGCAAGTTTAATTTATCTAAAATCATGATTACACCACCCGTGTTTCAGTGTTTAACAACTGGTCAACCCGACGCAGTGGTACACCTTCAAAGGTATTCCAGCTGGAAGACGTGCCAAATTGATTAAGGCCTTTTTCAATACCCAAGACATTTTGTGATTTGTTCAGTGACTGAACGCGCAACATTGAGTATACGGTTCTGTTCATGTAGAACGCCGCACGTCCGGCATTGAGATTAGGGATACGATCCAACGCGCGCGACATCAACTTAACGATATCTGCTGCCGCTGATTCAGCGATCAGGTTGCCAGTATTGATGTTGCAGATGCGCACTACATAACGCCAGTCTTTAACCACCAGGCCATTCTTCCACTGATAATGGGTTTGGAAAGCTTGGTACGGGTTAGAGTTGGCATCATAGACCACCAATTCGCCTTGATCATTGTGGATCAAACCGGCTTGTGAGCCTTTAGGGAATGGACAGAACACGGTGTTTTCGCCCCAAACAACTAAGTAGATTGAGGTATTGTTTGACGCAGTACCACCGGCATCGATCACATTCTGTGCATTACCTGCACCAGAGATTGCGCCGTAGCGCGGAGCCAGACCTAAATACTGACGTGGATCAGAAGCAGGGTTACCGTATAGCAGGGTTTGTGCTTGTGCCTGGTTCATCGCTTCCAGGAACGCCGAGTCTTCAGATAATCTGAAGGCATTAGTGTTGCCGTTGAGCATAGCCAGGTCTTTATCAACCTTGGCGTAAGCTTCCAACATGCCGATAGACTCATCGACTTGGGCAGTGGTTGACTTGCTGGTTGGAATACCCTGGTTGATCGAACGCCAGTAGGCTGTCGGTAAACCTGTACGAATTACAACGCGATGTCCGGTCGGCAAATTGCCTTCCATAAACACTGCGTCTTCCAGAATTTCATTTGACTGGGTTAGCAACTCGGCCACGGCTGGCACTTTGCCATCAGGGTCGAGACGCTTGGCCCAATCGGCCAGCGTTAAAAATGAGGTACCGAGTACGGTTGCCATTTAGAGTGTCCTATTAAGATTTTGAATAAAGTCGGTCGGCTAGGGTTTGCTCTCCCGCAGGAGCCTTGCCGCCGGGTACTAAGTTGTCCTCGCTCATGGCTTTGCCAGCGCGATAAAAAGCCCGGATCATCTCGGGGTGATTGCCAATACCGCTGGCGTTGAGCAATTCTTTAAGTTCCGGCGTGGCGAAAGCGTCCATCGCTTTACTCGCCAGCGCCAGATTGGCATTCAGTTTGTCGCCACCAAACTCTTTGTCGGCTTTAGACTGATCTGCCCAACCTTCAAACAGCGCTTGTTGATTAGCCTGATGCGTAGCCAGCATTTGTGCCTGCATCTTGGCGCCCAGGTCAGTCAGCGTTTGCGCCTGTTGCTGGGTTAGGCCAGCTTCTTTAGCGGCCAGCTTGAATTCAGCTTGCAGCGCTTCATCAACAATCGCGTTTTCAGGATAGGTAAACGGTTCATAGTCTGCTGCTTCAACCGTTTCAGGGGTTGCTTCGGCAGACGCTTCGGTTTCGCCCTGAGCCAGTAGCGTTTCAGGCGTTGCGGGAGTCTCCTCAGCAACGCTTTCAGTCGGTAATGTGACTTCGTCGGTCATCTTGTTTCTCGGTTAAAAGTTGTAAATATAAATCCGGGCAAGCATTAAACTGTTCCAGCAGCCACAAGCCGATGGCACGCTTGCCTTCCGCAAAAGCCATGGCTGTTGCCTGGTCTCTGAATGAACTGCGATAAATGCCACACTCCGCCAGCATGCGCCGTAATACGTTGCGCCCCTCCAGTGTTGAGGCGGTATCGATAAAGTCTTGCGCGTCCTTGTAAGCCTGTATTTTATTGATCTGCTCACGCTGGGCTTTAAGGGCTTGCTGTTCGTAAAGGTCCATGCTTACAGTCTACCAAGCGTTTTATTTATCATCCGCACCTGAGCCATAGAGCAAGTTGGCGGCGTTGCGCAGCGTGCCGTTAGTGGTTAGACCAAGCTCGGTAATTTGTAGGGAGAGATTGACGTCGGTGCCTTTGTCGTCGCCGTCGCGTTCCAGAGATTCAGTGGCGGAGGTAACGATGGCATTGGCTTGCAGAGTAACTTGGGTGCCCGCCTTGAGGGCTTTGGAGATACCTAGTGCTTCACACTGATCTTCGCTTAGGTATAGCATCAGGCCATAGCCATATTGATTGCACCCATAAACCTCAGTTGACTCAGGGTCGGACTTCATGTTGATTAATTTCATAGTATTCCTGCCTTATGTTGCTGACAGCATAAGGCAGGTTTTGAATATCATCCGCACCTGGGGGTGCTTTATAATCCCAATATAGCCCGTTGCTCTCTACCCCATTGCCTGGCGGCTTCTGCCACAACAGCAAAATCATTGAGCTCCTGCATCTCTGCCGCAGTAGGAGCATAGATGCCACTCGATGCGCCAATGCCGATACGTGCTAAATAAAGCTCATCATTAATCGAATATTTAGCCCTGATTTGTTCAATGGTGCGGTCGGAAATCAACTGGGTATGAGGGCTGGCCGCTTTAATTTGGTCGGTCAGTGCGGGGGTAATAGTAGGTGTGGCAATGCTTGCTTTGATCTCTGCAGGCTGATCCAAGGGCAGTGTTGCGCCAGCTTGCACACTGACGTAAGTTAAGCCATTAATTGTGCAAAGCTCGGTGGCCAAGACTGTATTGTTGGCATCAACGGGTAACTTGAGTGTACGCGTTACAGCGCGGGTGATAAATTTTTGGTAACTGTATATTAATGGCATGGTATTTATCTCTTAGGGTGGTAAGGAGGTATTTTAAGGTGTGGGTTTGACGCGCATGGCCAAGTATTGAAATAACAGACTCAACCTTGCCTTGCTTTGCAGTTTGTCTAAAGTTATAAAGACTACGGCGGCGGATAAAGCGCTTTCTACTCCAGGTTGTGCTGGGAAGTGATTAAGATAAATATTCATCAGCTTTGCAAAGGCAATAAATTTTCTATCAATTTCAGCTTCTGAGTGCAGTCCCATCGCTATCGCTCAGGGCTCAAAGATACAAGGCCGAGCGAAAACCAACACCAACGCTAGAGTCGCCCCGCGCATTGGCCAAACCCAAATCCCAAACGCCCGCCAGCGCCCCATTGTTCCAGACACCACCGGCAACCGGGCACATGTCAGCTGGTCGATAATCATAGAGTGCGTCATTGCCCATCATATTCGTGCCACCGACCCCAGACACACCAGTGAGCAGCGGTAGGCCTGCGCAAGTGGCTGCCCACGGATTGCCAGTCAATGCTGCATCAAATAACTGCGCTGTAGAGTTGAACCATTTTTGTGTTGATGAAGCAGTTATTCCGCCGTATGTCGCTCCAATTGAAGTGTAATTGGCAGCAAGGGAAGCCGCGCCCCAGGCATCAGATGACAAACTATTTCCTGCTGTTAGCGTTGCTATATCAACGCCCGTATTCAGCAAATAATACAGAGACCCGTCAGAAATAAAGCCGGTATTAACTTCCCACAAGTTACCATTTAAGTCGACGATGCCCGAAGCTTGTCCGTTATGGGTAGTTTTTGCTAATACGGAAGCAGAGCCATTTTTAGACGCATTGGGATATCCGTCAGAAATAAACTTTAGTGTAGTGTCATTGGTATCACCCAGGGCATTGTTGTTATTGCCTTTAGGAAAGTTGTTAACGCCCGTTGAGTCATACCATGCGCAGACTGTTGAGTTGTTTGACCACTGACCTTGTGCCACTGATAGCATGGCTAAGGCACTAAAGATAAATCGTGAATTACAGAAAAACCGAGTGCCGCGTGTTTTTGCGGCTGTCAAAGCCCCTGCATAGATATTGTCTCCAGCAGTCAGTCCGGTCAGCCCACTAAAAGGATTATTAGCGGAATTGCTAGATAAAGGATTGCCCAGCTTGATGCTTGATGCAATACCTGAATTGTTGGCGCATAAGTATTTATCAACAAAAACACCATCTTTAATAACGCCGGCATTATAAAACGCGCGGTGTAAGGCATATCCAGCAGCATTGGCACTAGCAACATCAGGGAACGCATCAATCCCGGCAATGTCGATGGTATTGACGCCATTGACTGCATACAGCACCGAGGCCGTAGAACCGAGTCGATAGTAAAATTTTGGTATAAATACCATGATTGAGCCATCAGAATACTGATAGTTTCCATAGTTGTCTGAGTAAGGGTCTGACGTTCCAAACATGGCGGAGAAACCAGCAGGCAGGGCTGCAGGGCAAATGCCAGCGCCAAAACCCTGTTGCCCGGGTTTGCCAATAGATCCAAGAAATTGTGAGCTTGAATCAAAATTAGCCTGAGTGCCATCTGGATTGATCACGCCGAGTATTTTTTTAACCGCGTCATCGTAAACAAATATTGAATTACCGATCATTTTTGACATAGCTATTTCCAAAAAAAAGTGATTAAAGTTATAGATAATTAGCGACGGCGTTTAATTGCTGGCCAATCGCTTTGTAAAGTGTCCACGGGAACGCTGGCAATAATCCCCACCGCGTCATCCTCTTCTATCCAGATTATCGTTATTACAGGAGGGAGAGCGACCATGCTTGAAATAGACACAGCGTCCTCACTCTCTGACCATGCCGCGGCCAAGCTCACCTGTGCCGCACTTGTTATTGCAAAACTATCATCTAGTTCTGCGTATGCCACCACGCAGGCTACTGTGATAGCCACAGCCATGCTGATAGAATCCTCGGCTTCAGACCAGGCGATCACGCCTACTACCTTAACTGTCGATGACAGCGCCAGTGCGTCGTCGCTTTCTGTCCACGATAAGTTCCCTGAAACTTTAACGAGGGCGCTTAATACCAGACTGTCATTAACTTCTGTCCAGGATATTGCTCCGGATACCCCCGCCAGCACACTGGCGGAAATGGATACTGTATCGATTTCCTCCGTCCATACCGCGACACCTGACACCATGATCGCGCCCGTCAGGGCAAAAACATCGCTGGCTTCTATCCAGCTGATGACCGCAGTCGGTGTTGATATTGATGTCCAGGTTGTTAAACCTAGAATGGCGTCGACAGGCTGACTGGTAGCGCTGGCTGCTGTCTGGAAAGTCTGGTTGTTTATGCCATCAACAATCGATGGTGTTCCCGGCGTTGCCGGTGTTGCAAAGCTATCGTTGGCTATTACCCCATCGAGTAAAACGAAAGCCATGCTTAGTTAAACTCAAACCATGCGCCGTTAATTATCAGTTTCCTGTTTGCCGTAGTCACTGCAAGCGTTGACCACACACAAATACCCTCGCCAGCCGCAAGTATTAACTCATCATCTTCGTCTTGCGGGTTCCATTCGTCTTGCTGTGCGTTCCAATGCCCACCGCCACCGGTAACTAAATCCATAGTCTGCCCGACTGTGCCATAGATGTTAGCAACGTTGGTTACAGTCAAGCCGGTCATAGCGATAGATATTAAGCCTTGCGCTGCCGCGTCTGCGGTTGCTCGTTTAGCGGGTGTGGTGGTGGCTGCCGATAATGTTCCGGTAAAACTGATTCGACTGATATGGATTAGCGGGGCAATTAAGTCAACACCCAATGTGGTGCTGAAATTTTGATTTAATGTCATCCTATCGACGGCAATCTTTACTGTCGATCCTAAAGGATTGATGAGATAAAAAAACCCTGTCGTCGTTGCTGTGTGCGCCGCTGTCGGTATGGCCTGAGCGGGGATGACAAACTTATACTGCCCCGTGATACTGCGCTCACTGGACGGAATAAAATAATATTCCTCAACCGTGTTCGCACCGACCACACTTTCTTTGGTGCGAATCTTCTTGCCAGTATTGCCAGTATCTAAGGGTAATATAATTACTTGGTCTGTTTTTGCGGCCATTTATGCGTTACCCCTATTGATCGTAAACCCTGTAATGCTCACCGTTACGCCGGTTGAGATAGTTGCCGAGTTCAGAATTAAGTCAGTGCCTGATGTACCGGCGCTGCCATCAATCACGAAAGCGCCTGCCGATGTAGTAATTCTGAACCAGGTCGCAGTGCCGTTAGTGATACCCGTAGTGTTGGCTGGCAGACTGGGACCAAGAGCAGCAGCGGCGGCAGCAGCAGCAAAAGGGCTACCGAGCGTAAATTCCGCCAGCTTTACCGTTGCTGCGCCACCGGTTGCCGGTCTTGTGCCGTCATAGATTTGCAGTTTGCCTGCGCTGCCTACTGCCGCAGTAATGGCATCAAGCTGCGCATTGCGTAACGATGTTACATATCCTGCTGCCATGAACTACCCCAGGGCCGCAATCATTGCAGCTTTAGTCTCTGCAATCTTTTTTGTTAACTCGTTTAGCTCATCCTGCTTGGCGATGATCAGTGCATCCAGTTCAGCAGATTGAGCTTTTGTTATTTCAATTCCTGTCTGAACCTGATCACATTCGTTTTGCATATTAGCCAGTAATAAATCTGCATCGTGCTTTGCGCTCATACGGACATTATCCGCATCCGTTTGCGCGGCAAATAGCAGATCGGTTGCAGTTTGCTTAACCGCGAATAGCGCATCCGTCTCGGTCAGGATCAAGGCTCTGATTCTGGCTAACTCGGCGACATCGGCATCACGTTGGTTGCGGGCCTGGGTAGATGCGTCGTTAGCCTCTGCGGTGGCTTGCTCAATAGATCCGATCGACTCAATTAACTCTGCAAGTTTGATAACTGCAGAATACTGGGCGCTGAGCGTCTTAACGTGTGTAGCAATATCAATCATACTCATGGTGCGACTCTCCGAGATAACACGGTAATAGTGAGTGATGTAGTACCGTCGCCAGCGGTGACACGGGGTCTCAGGTAACGCACGATTTGGTCGACAGATAGAATGCCCGACGTGGTTATCGAAAGCGCGACGCCTAGATGATCTTTCAATGTTGAAAAATTGGTGCCGTCATTACTCCCTTCAATGAGTACAGTGCCACCAACGCCGAAGGTGCCTACTACCTGAACGCTCCTGTCGGCTTCGCCGAACTGTTCCATAACTGCACCCACATCAAGGCCGCTGAACGTCAGCGGGGTCCACTGCGTTAGATGGCCTTTATCGAATGCGTTGTTTAGGTTTGTATTAACGGATGCGATTGTGGCCATTACAGATTACCTGCGGGGTACAGCGCATAGATGCCGGTTGCCGTGGTTGATGTGGAAGCGATGATCGACGCATTGATCTTGACGATCTGCCCAGCACCTAAGCCAGTTAACAGAAATGTGCCGCCTGAAGCCAAAGTGCCAGCTACGTTGCCCGCTCCAGTGACATAAATACCAGTGCAAGGGCCACTTGGAATCACGGTTGCATCAGCTTTAGTAATGAGTTCACCTTCAAGCTCGGTGGTTTCTTTAGCGCCGACGGTATAACCCACTGTTGAAAATAATTGTCTTGGCATTAGCTTTTTCCTTGTAGTTTGTTAAGTAAGTCTCCGGCAGCGGTGCCGGGTTCAGTAGAGGTTTGGCCTAGATTCTTTGCGGCCTGACTGGCTTGAGTCATGGCTTCCTGTTTTTGGGCTTGCTGTTGAGCCTGGGCGCGTTGCTCACGGATTAGTGCCACCTCTTTACCTGGGATAATCAACTGCGGATCGATGCCCAGCTTGTCACTGTAGATTTCAGCCCAGTGATCAGGATCAAAGTTATCCAGCACATCGGGTCTTATGGTAGCAATCTGCCCCAAGGAGCCAACAAAGCGATCAATGCTATTAGTCGACACGGCTTTTTGTGCCTGGCTAAGCATCGATACATATTCGATGTTGAGGTCATGGCCCTGAAGTTCTTCTGGTGGAGGGGGTAATAGTCCAGCGGTTAGCAGCCGCTCAAATACTGTTTCGACCAAAGGATCCAAAAGCTCATTATTCAAGCGCTCGACCACTGGACCCAGCATCAGCATCTTTTCTTCGTTACGTGCAGCCACCTCAGTAGCGGTCATGCGGTTATCCTGCTGGCTTATCATCATGAACAAGTCAGAATAAAACGCGCCATTAATACGGGTGCGCACATCCTGAATATCCAGCAGTAAGGTTTGCAGATTTAGATTGACCTCATAGGCGGTCTTGATGCCTTGAGTACCCGAGCTGGCATCGTAATAACTGACACCACCCGGAAATAGCTCAACTTCCCGGTTCTTCATGCTTGATGGCACTTGCACCGGTGGGTTGGCCTGATAGTCAATCGCCTGTGACTTTCTAAACTGTTCGGCCTGTAGCTGCTTGATATCGCCTAATGCCTCCATGCCCGGTGAAATGCCATAGATATCGCCACCCACGGTTTGCCAACGTGGTGATACACAAGGGAAGGTCTTGTAACCGGATTCTCTAAGTACCTTGTCAGTGCCCGCATTGCGTTCAAAATACACTGACTTCCAGGGCATATTGACAGCATCTTTCTTGGTAGCGTCACGATCGGCTCTGGGCTCAATCGCATGGATAATAGTGATCCATTGCTCCAGATTGCCGCGTTGATACGCTGACTTGACATGACTTGAGCAGTTGTTCAAACCAAACTCGCCAACAATCTCGCCAACGGTCTTGTCAAATTCACGGTACAGCGTGACGACCTTGCCTTTCCAGTCAGTCGTAATCGCATACTCGCCAACCGTAAAAGGATGTAGATGAATGATGTTGTCGTAGTCTTCAGCAATCAGCGCCGAGGCAGTACCAAAGGCGCCCAGTTCCTCATACATCGAATGAAGAACCCGGTAGACGTTGGACTTGGCCATCACATCACCCACCTGATCAGTCACCGCTTGTAGCCAGACCTTGACCGGTTGTGAAGTCATCAGGTCAGTATCGGTAACCGACAGTTTAAACCACGGCCGTGACGGTGAGGTCATCCCCGACATCATGCCCGCCGCCAATACCCGAAGCGCCTTGGTGCCGGTCGAGTCATAAATGGTATTGTGACGCTTGAAGCCGCGGTTACGGTCGCTGGTAAAATAGCGGCCATTAACGGGCAGCAGGTTCAGCGACACATCAGACCAGTGCGCCAACCAGCTGGAACGCTCTTTCTTAAGGGCAGCCCAGCGGCTGTTGAGTAGCTTTAACTGATCCACTACTGACCCAGCAAGGTTTTCTTGCCCAGGGTAACTGCCGAGGTATCACCCTGACCGCCGGTCAACAGCGTAGTGCTGGGAGTAACCCCGCCTTGTGCCACATTGGCTGCAGAGGTTTCCGCCTTGACCGCCATCACATCCGGCGCTCTGGCCAGTTGCGGTGGTGGCGGTGGAGGTGGAGGAGGTGCAGGTGTTGAAGAGCCGCCAAAACACATAATAAAATCTCGCTGTAAAAAGTTACCGCGAGTGTAAAACACGATTAGATTATCATCCGCACCTTGGGTAAAACCAGCGGGTTCGACACTTGACGATATCCCTGATCGTCGACTTGCTGCAGTCAAATTTTTCGGCAATGGCTTTATAGGTCAAGCGGTCAGAATCTTCGGGATCGCCTAACTCTCTGATCAAGTCACAATCATGGTCTGATAGGCGGGCTTTGGGGTGTCGCTCTCCATGCACCTTGCACATTTATTTTATCTCATCGCAAAAGGATCATGGCCACGCATGGCATCGGCTTGGGGTCGGTTACTGCTGTGCTGGAGTGACGACTTGGGAATAACCGGATAAGCAAAGGTCAAGGCCAGGGCGTCGCCCATATCCGGAGAAGGTAAGCCGCGCTTCTTGATATCGTCTTTAGATTCCAGCTGAATCTTGCCAGCCGAGTTGTAAAAGTAGGTGGGAGAGGCCAGGTCCTGCTTCAAGCCGATATCATTGGGAATACAGCCGCCGCCGGTCAGCCAGTCTTTCAGTTCGCACCACATTTCGGCGCGCTTGTTTAAGTAGCGGCCATCGGTAGGCTTGCCAGCAAAGGCCACCTCAGTGACCTCATGGCCCAACTGCCTGAGCCTGTCGATTACACCAGAACCTGCACCAGCATCGATAAACACCGCATCCGGTTGTTTGTCCATCATTTCACTGGCTACCCGTTGCGCCAAAGCCATGTTATCAATGCCGCGTAATACAATCGGCGTATGCGTTGCCAGGCCTTGACGCATAAAGATAACCGAGCGGTCATCACCAAAGCGCGCCGGATCTACACCCATGATCTTCGGAGCATAGTGGATATCAGCATCAGGTATGCGGCGGGTAGCTCCTGCCTCTACATCCGACAACGACATCAACTGATCATCGCCAGCCGCAGTAAAGTCACACAGATATTCCCTTGCAAATGAGGTGTCTGCCATGTCCCGGCGTAACCGTTCCACCTCAACCTCATCCAGTGAATGAGTGTCATAAACCGTATAGCGTGCCGCATGCCAGTCATCGTACCCACCCGAACCCGCCCGAAAGTACAACTCTGAAAACAGATTGATGCCGCTCGGGGTTCCTATGAACAGCGCCCATCCCAGCCGGTCTGACAGCGCCGGTTGAATAATATCCTGCCAGACTTCAGTCTTGATTTGTGCTACCTCATCAATGACGACCCCATCTAACCTGACCCCGCGCATACTGTCCGGATTATCGCCGCCATAGATCCGGATCAAAGCGCCATTGGATACCAGGCGCACCGATAGTTCCGATTCATTAATCTCCACCGCGCCGTACTGCACCATCGGCGCCACTTTTTGTTTTAAGCGGGCCCAGGCGATGGTACGAGCTTGCTTCAAGAACGGTGCCACATAAAAGAACATGCCCAGATCCTTGTCAAAGCGCATGGCCTTGTTAAGCAGCTCCATAATCGCCAGCTCGGTCTTGCCGGCTCGGCGGTGCAGAGCCAACACCGTAAAGCGCTTGCGATTCCTGTGACATTCCTTTTGCCATTGGCGGGGAAAATATGCCAGGCGTACTTCGGCTTTATTACTCGTCATCAGCGTCCGGCACTCCAGTGATTACATTAAGGGTCATGCCGCCCGACACATCCAGCTTGTCGGTGAACATCTTCAAATGTTTGCCATGCAGCTCACAGGCTCTTAAGGCCGCGGCATGATTAATCATGGTCTGGTTTTCAGCCACCAGGCGCATGGCATCCTGCTTGACCAGTTCGATATCAGTTAGCACTTTATCGGTAGTAATCTGGGTACGTTGTGAGCGTTCCAGCATCGCCAGCGCTAAAGCCTGTTGAACCAGAGGTTTACGAAGGTTTTCATTACCGATTTGAACCGCAGTCTTGAGCGAGTAACCGGCACGGGCGGCGGCCTTGGCTGCGTTCAGATCCACCAGATACTCATCAACAAAAGCGGACTGCTTGGGCGTCATCCAGCGCTGCGCATAAATACGCGTGCAGTCATTGGTGCACCACAACAGCGTGACCTTGTTGCCGGCCACCAGTGTTGGCGGTGACGGGCGACCGCATACTACACAAATGCCGTCATCACTGAAGATGCTGGCTTGCTGGGGTGGTGCTGTTTGTTTATTCATAACCTACTCTCAATCGTTGACCTAGCTGTAGCCGCGCATGTTCAGACTTGAACACCCCGGACTCAATCACCTCACCCGATGGCAACTCAACCCGCAGCGCCGTCGGCTTGCCGAATACCTTGTTAATCGCCATCAACCATATCGCCAGATCAGGTGCTTGGCTTTGGATGCTTGCCCATTGCTGTTTTTTGTCGCTCATCACTAATTCCTTTACCTATGACCACTATGGCCAACCTGGACCGCGCTAGCCCTTGAATTATCTGGTGTGGTCCAAGTGGTCATAGTGGTCATAGTTCTTTTTTAATAAAATATTATTACAACCTGTCTGGCTATACCTCACGCAGCGTACAGCCAGCCACAACAGAAATAACATCTATGACCACTATGACCACATGGACCAACCCACGAACCGCGCGGGCTCCCGTTTTTACCTCCCTATGACCACGGTCATAGTTAACTATGACCGCTAATCACAATCCCACAGCTCGGGGGGCGCAGCAAACCGCGCCGAAAATTGCTTTTGAGCCGCTTCCAGTGTTGGCAACAGGTAAAATCTCAGTCGATCAGGGTTATCTGTGCGTGGACGGGTTATAGTCAACCCCCACTTATGGAGTTCCTTGCCAAATTCAACTGAGCATTTTGGATGTGTAATCTTGTGCGGCAAGCACCAGGCGAAGTAACTTTGCCGTAACTCATCAACTAATATCCTGTCCGGCCAAATATAATTCCCTTCATCAGCATAATGAGCGTCCGATTTTTTTAACCAGCCTTTCTGCAACATTTCAAACCACCATTGGATTACAGAGCCACCAGAAAGAACCTTCAACTCCCAGCCACATTGCTGTAGCGAAGCAGGGATAGACCGTGGATGCCAGTCAGTAATATTCCAGTCCAGCAAATATTTCATCAACGCTTCCACGCCGCCATTGCTCATCTCGTCCCGGATTTCCTTGAAATAGGCATAATCACCTTTTCTGGCATCCGACACATCCGTAATCACATAACGCCGGTCATCTTCACCGCGCGGTACCGCCCAGGCTTCATTAGTGGCAAAAATCATCCTTCTGAAACTTTGAACCATGACCAGATCCCGACCTTTATATTCAATCGGTTGAAACTTATCGGTAATCATGGATTTAAGTACGCCCTGGGCCGACTTGTCACCACCCCACACCGACTCATTACAAAATACCAGCAAAGAATTGGCTAGATGTCCGGAAAAGCGCCCGGTAATCTGCCCCATCGAAGTCAAGGCCAAAAAATGCTCATTACCCACAATGGCCTGCAAGGCATCGACAAAAGTATTTTTGCCGATGCCCTCACGACCACGGAACACCAACGCGGTTTCCGGCAGCTCTTGTGGACGCTGCACCAAATGCGCACACCAAAAAATAACATAGCTAAACAGATCATGATTACCGGAACAAATCACATCCAGTACAAAATCCAGATACTTTTGACAAGAGCCGGCCTTGGGTTCCGTACCCCAGCCCGTCCACAGATTTAAATAACCAGGTTGCTCCTGCCCCGGCGAAAACACCATGCCATCAAACTCGGCACGGCGCTCATGGTTCAGCCAGTAACTACCCAAACCGACCTCTTCACCCTTGTGATAAACCTTGCGGTTACAGTAACGGGTTTCAAAATCAGTCTTGGCTGAAAAGGTCAGCAACTGCCTGTCCATGACCGGATCGTAATCCCGGTTCATGATCACAATACGACCCCCAATCGGTAACATAGCGTGCTTCAGATTTAACTCGTCAACACGACCCTCATCACCGTCCCGTTTTTTGGTTTTTCCCTTGTCCCCATATTGATTGACAACCTCCATTAATGACCATTTGGGCACGCTGGCTTTTTTGGCGATCATGGAAGTCAAATGCTGTAGAGCTGGAGACGCTAATTCAGCCGCCGCCAGTCTGCCCAGCAATTCATCCGTCAAAAAATCAAAGTCATCAGACGCCTCAATCAGCACTTCAAACTCTTTAAGCACCTGCTTGGCAGGCTTTACTTCAGGTTTTATAGTCTCGACAGGCTGTTCCGGTGCATCGACCGCACCTTCAACCGCCTCCCGTACTGCTTCCAAACCGCGTAGCCGGTGTAAATCGTTAAAATCCGTCGGTACCTTGCCATCAATCACTTCATGCTTTAAAAATGTCGGTATTGAAACCAAACTCTCGCTCTGCTCCGCGGCTCCTTCCGCTTTAATCAGACCAATATTGCCCTCCCGAGATGAGTCATTATCTGCACAAATGATGATGGTAAAGTCCGGGAACTTATCCCGCATTACCTTGGCTACTGCGGCCAGATTACCCGCATTAAACGCCACCGCAACCCTGAAACCGGTTGCTTCAAAAATACTTGCACCGGTTGCAAAACCCTCGCAAATACACAACATCGATTGATGATTACCGATGGCAAAATAACTGCCGTTAATTTCGCCGCCGGTCAAAAACCGTTTACTGCCATCTTCCTGAATAAACTGCACACTGGTGATTGCCCCGGTTGCATTCCGTAGTGGCACCAATAGCATATTCTTCAGGCTCTTTACCCCGTAAGGCTTGACCTGCTTGACCAGCAGATAAGGATGCTCGCCGGCTTTCGCCAGTTGCGCAATCCCCTCTAAATAAGCCGCCTTCTCACGGGCTTTCTTTCTGACCACAAGCAGCTCAGCTTCGCGCAGTTGCTGGGCTTCTTGTTGCCGGCGTCGCCACAATTCGCGTTCTTGTGGTGACAGGGTTTGCTCGGACTTGGAGCACCAGGTTGTCTGATTCCCGGTTTTCCAACTGCCAAACGAACCGGCTGATAAATTGCCGTCGACAAACAGCACATACCAGCCATTAACAGAACCCGACTTGTCACCCTCGACACGATAACGATGGATTTTTCCATCGGGTTCTATATTTAGTGTACTGTGTGGCGCAATCCCTGAGCCGCGCAGTGCATTTAAAAAACTGTCCAGATCCATACTGGATAACAGGCTCATAGATTAAATCCGTATGCTAAACTAAGCGCTAAACTTAAATATCCGGGAGCGGCCATGACCACCATTACTTTTGATACTTTAAAATTTGCCAATACCCTTAAGGCTGCGGGTGTTCCACCTGCACAAGCTGAAGCAGAGGCAGTCGCTATCTCGGAAGTGCTTGAAGTCAACCTAAAAGACCTAGTTACAAAAGACGATATGACGCGTGAAATGCGCGACTTAGAGCAGCGCTTAATTATCAAACTGGGGGCGCTTATGGCGCTGTCTATAGGCATTGTTGCCGCACTGGTTAAACTACTGTGAATCCTCATGCGTGACTCACTTGATGCTGGGCACGATACTGCTGCCGGCCCTCAATAATCTTGTCTGCCCAAAAATCAGGCTTTTTATAGTGCCGCGCCGTACCCAGCTCAATTAACTGGTCCTTGGTTCTAGCCTTAATCAACTCACGACGCCTTTGTTGGCGGAGTTGCTCAATCATTTCTGGCGTCATTTCCACCAACTCACCATCAGCCGGTGCAAAATCCTTTTCCGCTGCAACCGCAGTATGAAATTCAAAACCGCAATCCGCGCACACCGTAGTTCTTAACGCCACCAAAGCACTGCAGCCATTACAGGTTTTAACCAAGGAACTGCCCTTGGCTTTTTTGCGTTGCAAGCCCTCCAGCGACCACTCCACCTCATCAGTGGGCAGACCGTGCTGACGCACATTGTCGGCATGATCTAAAATAATCGCCTTGTCTTTGCCCGGATAAGCCCGTAACGCCCGGCCAATCTGTTGCATGGCTAGCGCATACGACGCAGTGGGGCGCAATAAAATAGCCGCCGCCACCGCTGGAATATCCGTCCCTTCAGACACCACATTGCACGAGGACAAGACCTGCAAACTGCCATTGGCTAGGTCCTTAATCATCCGCGTGCGATCCTTATCCGAAGTCGTGCCACTCAGCGCCGCGGCCTGATAGCCGGCACGCTTGAATTGCGCCGCCACATGTTCGGCATGAGCCACAGTAATAGTAAAAGCAATGGCCGCCTGCTGATCACAATAACGCCGGTAATGCTCAACTGCATCACCGGTAATGCTACTGCGATCCATAGCAGCAGCCAGTTGTGCCGTCACATAATCGCCGCCGCGTTGCTTGATGCCGGACAGATCCACACCTTGAGCGGGTGCATACACCACCGGTCTGGCCAGATTGCCGCGGGTTATCAGTTCCGACACCGTCGGGCCCAGCACCATCGCGTCAAAAAAGCCCTGGGCATCTTTACCCAAACCCTTGCCATCCAGACGACAGGGTGTCGCAGTCACGCCCAATAACTTGGCGCGGCTGTTGTGCGTTAATACCGCGCCCCAGGTACTGTTTTGCGTGGCATGATGCGCCTCGTCGATAATCACCAGGTCAAACTTGAAGCGCCCGGTCTTGTCCAGTTTGACCCGGTTAGCCAGAGTTTGCACCATCGCCACCTGCACCGGTTGCGCCGTCGGTTTACTATCGCTACGGATAATGCCATGCGGACAACCCCAGGCTGTCAACGCTGCAGAGATCTGCAACACCAACTCGCGGCGATGCGCCAACAGCAGCACCCGTTTGCCTTTGCTGTACGCCTGCTCTGCCAAAAACGTAAAACATACCGTCTTGCCCGAACCCGTAGGCATCACCAACAACGGTGCTTTATACTTGGCCGCATAAGCCGCACGCAGCTGCTCCACAGCAATATCCTGATAATCAAACAGCGCAATCATGCTTAGTCCTCATCCAGACTGTTAAAAAGGCAGCGCATCACCGTGTAGCTGCAGACCGTATCGGCCCGCTTGAGTTGTGCCTCGGCGCAAAAGTGCGCATCCTTAAGCGCACCGGCTTGCAGCTCCATGCCCTGAATGCGCTCGCCATACTTATTAAAAAAATCCACCCGATACTCGCCGGTCGGCGTTCTCATTTAACTCCCCTGGCCGCTTCCAACTTAACGACTAACGCCATAAGTTCAGGTTCAGACCTGCCAGCAATACGCGCTTGATTGATGGCGTTAATTTCGCTGGCAGGCCAAGCGACACGCTTACCGCCAATACTAACCGGCTTAGTCATTAAGCCTTTTTGAATGTCTCGGTAGAGGGTTGTTCTTGATTTGCCGGTGGCTTGTTCGACCACGCGGCGGCGTAACAG
>SESD01000766.1_pt1 | contig 19143 bp, 8 predicted proteins | sample 3171411 | NCBI WGS metagenome assembly SESD01 (sample SAMN06051880, study PRJNA518727) | freshwater metagenome | biome: subpolar coniferous forest; feature: holomictic lake; material: water; isolation source: holomictic Lake 442, 16.5 m depth | place: Canada: near Kenora, Ontario | collected...
GGCAGGGTGGACGCATGGCGTGGCGCATGCCGACAGGTGCCACTTGTAAAGTTTATTTATGAGCGCCGCCTAACTGGGCAGTGTACTTACCGATTATGGATTGCAAGTGGACAGAAAACAGACCACTATGCCGTCATGAGTGCATTACGTTCGATTCAGGATGTGCTGCTGGAGGCACAGCGGCAGATGCTGTTCACGGGCGTGCCACGGCGTTTGTCGTATCAGCAGATGCCTGGCAAAGCCTTCGTTTGCATTGGGGCCCGGCGTTGTGGCAAATCCACGCTGTTGCACCAGATCATCGCCCGGTGAATGCACTGACTGGTTACCTCAAGTCTCTGGGGCACCGGACAAGCAAGGTGTTCGTCGGCGATGTCCTCGACTGGTTGGAGGACGCCTATGCCTTGTTCACGGTGCGGTTGTTCGATGCCTCTCTCAGCCGCCAGCATGCCAATCCGAAGAAGATCTACGCCATCGACCATGCCCTGGTGCGGTCCACGTCTACTGGCATACTCGTCAACAGCGGGCATTTGCTGGAAAACGTGGTGTTTGTCGACGGTCGTCGACGCAGCCGGGAACTTCATTACTATCGGACCGCAACCGGGAAGGAGGTCGATTTTGTGTGGCGCGAACCGTCGGGGATCTTATGCTTTGTCCAAGTGGCCGAACGTGCGCCAGAAGGAAGCCGTACGCTGGATCGGGAAGTGGCGGCGCTGTGCGAGGCCCTGCGTGAACATCCTGGCAGTCACGCGCGACTCGTCACCCTGGACGACGCAGAAAAGCGTTTGGAATTCCCCGACGGGCCCATCGACATTACGCCCGTGTGGCAATACCTGCTGGAAGGCGAGACTGGTAGGCAGGCGATTCCTTGATGGCCTGCATGCAGCCTCGCATGCAATCCCTTCGTGACCGACGGGTGTTGTAGACGCCCAGGGAGCAGAACCAGCGATAGGCCATGCCTTGCCAAATTCCAATCCGCGGACATCCGCGTCAATCCGTAGCTTTCCGTTCCAGATAATACTCCTCGCATCCCATGAACCGCAGCCCGAGCGCACGGGCGCGCTCCAGGGCGGGCCGCAGCCAGGCGCCCTTGGTTTGGCGGAAGGCGTCTGCCGTCGGGGTGCCATGGTCGTGTGAGTTGAGGCTGAAGACCAGGTTGTTCCTGGCGACATGCTCCAGCGCCCAGTTCAGGTATTCGATGTAGGTTGCGCCGTGCGTGCGATCATCGAACCGCTCCCAGTAGAAATCGTCCTGGTACCCCTGCACCGGCAGTTCCAGCAGGTCCGGCAAACCATGCGTGTCGTAGAAGTACGGCTGCACCTCGTACGGTACCGGCTGGCAGTCGAGCGCGTCGCGGCCATAGCTGCGCAGCCAACGGATGCCAGCCCCGTGCAGCACCCGCAGCAGATCCGGCCGGTCAGCCAAGCCGCGGTAGTAGCACCACGGACACGTAAACCCGCGGCAGGAGCGGCCAAACGTCTGCTGGTATAACGCCTGGGTCCGGTTGATCTCCTCAGCCACCTGCTCGTAGCTGCCGCCCTCCATGAGGAAGTTTACCCGACCGTGGCAGGGCTTGCCGTCAGCAGGCTGCATGAAGACGGTTTTCAGGAGCATGTGGCTGTAGGTGTGCTGCCCCAGCGTGAAGAGCGGCTCCTGTGCCGCCGCGAGGCAGGCCGCCCCGCGGGTCTCAATGGTCTTACCCGTGAAGAAGATCGTCGCGGGAATACCCAAGTCGCGGTGCATGGCCGTTATGCCAGTAAGAAAACCGTCGGTGTTCTCCGACGCGGTTTCGACATCGTAACAGACCAGAAGTGTTCCGGGCATGGCAGTGGGGCTTTCCGGGGTTGGAATTGTTCGGGTGTTAGGTGGCAGGTGGTAGGTGGTTAGTCGGTCTCTTTGTACAATGGTTCATAAATCCGCTAACGTATTCCCGACATCGTCCTCGTCCTTCGTCCTCGTTCTCGATCTTCTCCCGCTTTGTTCTTTTCGACGACGAGGACGACGACGAGGACGATTCCAATACTGCATTCATGAGGAGAAAATACCGCATGGCTGTTTTGCAGACAAGCAGACAGTATTACGGAAGTCTTGCGCCAAGGATTTCGCGGATATGCACGCTTACTGCCAGGCAGGAGCCTGCCCGTGCGCGGAGCACACGGGCCACCTTGCGAACGGCATTGGAGGGCCGCCCTCCGTGGCGCCGGCTGACTTCCAAAGGTTTCCCGCTCCATGTCGCTCTCCGTCCTGTTGTCGCCGCGATCGTCCGCCGATGCGGCCGGGGACCGTTTACCTGTCCCGATCTTCCCTTCCTACGAAACCACGTTCAACGATGGACTTCGATGTCCAGGAACTCTCGACCGAGGACTTGCGCAGCCGGGTCAACCGCGTGCTGGAAACCAAGGCCTTTCGCCAGAACCTGGCAGTCCGGAAGATGGAGATCGAGCACGTCACAGAGTCCAAGCAGACCCAGACCACGCAGCGCTGGAAGTTTGGCCTTCTCACACCCGCCGCGCCGCAACCGGTGCCCACCAAGATCGAGTTCTCCCGCCGCGCACCGTTCTCCGATGCCGTCCTGGAAAGCGTGGATCCGGTTCTGTTGCGGACGGTGGGGTTGCCGTCCGTGCTGGTTTCGCACTACGCGGCCGGCCCTGCCTGGCGCCAGAAGGTAGGTGCACTGGCCCATCGCACCGTTACGCAAGCGCGGGATGTCTTCGATCTGCACTTGCTGCTGGCTTCCGGCGCGGTCGCCGCCGTTCGCGATAACGTGGGTCTGTCGCCGGAGGTGCTGCGGGAAGCGGAGAAGCGCTGCCTGGGCGTGCGGTTTGAGGAATTCAAGGGGCAGGTCCTGTCGTATCTGGCCACGGAGCAACAACCGGCGTATGACGCGCCCGGCCTATGGGAAGAAATCGTGCTGAAAGTGGCGGAGGCGTTGCGAGGCAGCCATGAGAACGCTTGATGCGCTTGCCCGCCTGTCCGATCTACAGGCGGCCGTGTTCACGACCAACGACGCCGCGGCGGCGCTGCGCATCGGGCGGGCGCATGCCAGCAAGATCCTCGAACGTCTGGCAACGGCTCGACAGATCGTGCGCCTGCGCCGGGGACTCTGGGGTTTCCCGGACAGGGTTTCCCGGTGCCCGCGGTCCCGGCGCCGGTTGTGACGTCATGCCGGCTGTCACTCTTAGTCGGTCACTTAGTACACGCCGCCGTAACTACGGTGACGTAACACCGGGTCTTCGGCAGAGTTTGTGGGTGAATCTGGACATGGTCGTCCTGGCGACAGCCGACAAAGCGGTTCGACGAAGCGTAGACGACGAAGCGTGGGACGAAGTGTGGGACGAAGTGTGATCACCGCTCCTATCCGTGCCACACCTCGTCGCTTTCTTCGTCGCACACGTTGTCGTCTACACTTCGTCGCAAGGCTTCGTCGAGGATATTCGCGGCCAGCCATACCTCGGCACAACGCGTATTGCCATGATCGTGCTCGTACTCGAACAGAGCCTATGTCGAGGACGAAGGACGATTACTGGAATACGTCACCGAACTTACGATCCTGAGTACTTAGCGATCTGGATGGCATCCAGGCCACAGATCTGTCCTTGCTCTTCGATATTACCCAGCCCAAACCCGAACCCCTGCTCTGGCAATCCGGTTATTTGACGGTCAAGGACTACCGTGAAGGCGTTTTCACCCTGGGCTTCCCCAACGCCGAGGTGCGCGAGGCCTGGTTCGGGATGATGCTGGGGCTGCTCGGCGCCGGCGGCTTCGAGGACAAGACGGTCCAATGCCTGTGGGAAGAAGTTGCCCGGGTCTGATCTCCGTGTAGCGGCCGGATGTTCACTGTCAGCGTATGCCGTTGAGTCAGCCGGCAGCGGACGGCGGCATCGCCTTCGCTCCGCTGCTCCAGCGCCAGGGGGTGGCCATCCAGTTCGACCCGGCCGACGCGGCCGGCCGTAGCCTCGATCTGAATGGCGCGTTCTGCATCTTCCCTGACACCGGCGTCCGGCCGCGTCGCCTCGATCGTGACGCGCCAGGCATCGGCCTCCTTCCGCGCGTCCACAACCTTCACGAACCGATCGTGGGGCGCGATCACAAGATCCTCCAGGATCCAAGCGAGGCGCAGCTCCTGCGCCGCGCGCACGGGAATCGAGGCTCCGCGCACCCGCAGCCGCGGATAGGCCGGCTGACCGTAGAGGTCGTGGTTGACCAGGTACGCCAAGGAAAAAGGCGCCCCGGATGGCAGGCACCCATCGTGGATTGCGTAGAAGACGTCGCGCCCTTCCACCGCAATCTCTCCCTGCTCGGATTCGGCCAGGGTCCGAAGGATGTCCGTGATGAATGCGTCCATGCGGCTTCCCGGATAGTCCCAGGTTGCCAGCAGATACACGCATCCCTTCCCCACCCGATGCTCGAGCAGTACGGGCTGATCCGGCCGGCCGCGCGGGTGGGCCAGGATGCGGGCGCCATGCAGTTCGAGCCGGGCCAGCGGCGCCGCTTCAAGGTAAAGCGTGCCCTGGGGAAAGGCGCATCGTTTGTTTTCACTTTGCTCGGCAAAAAGAACCTCTTCCATGGCATCGCCCGGTCCCAGGATGCGAACTCCGCACAGTTCGCGGATATCTCCGTCCCTGAAAAACGTCTGAGGGTTGTCAGTGCGAACACGGGTGGAGAAATGGGGCGTGCCGATAAACAATTGTCCGCCATTCTGCACGAATGCCAGGAGCTTGGCGAAATAGTCCTCCGTCATGGTGTTCCATCCGAGAAAGGCCAGGCTGCCATATTCGGCCAGCACTTTTTCCGGCGTTTCCAGCGGCACCAGATCCACCTGCCCGCAGGGCGGCGTTCCGTGGCGCAGCGGCTTGGAAGGATCTGCCTGCCAGTAGTTCTTGCGCGGCGGCACATACCAGGTTTCACTGTCAAAAAGGCGATCAAAATGGCGCCATGTCTGCAGAGCCGACGCCGCCAGGAACCCGGGATGGTCCACCATCCACATGCGTTCCCCTCCGCCCCCGCCCCAGCCATCCAGGTTGCCTAAAACGAATCCCAGGCGGACCCTCGGCCCGCCCGGCGGACGCCGGTGGAATTGCGTGAAGCGGTAATGCTCGGCCAGCAACTCGCGTGACCTGACACAGATCGGATCGTTCCATTCACGGCATTCCTCCTCGCCCTGGCGGATGGGGGGGGTGGCCGGAATGCTGAAAAAGGCGCTGCAGGATCCCCAGTTGCGCAACGGCATGTTGCATTCGGTGAAGATGCTGGCGCCTCCGGCGAAAAAGAGATTGTAGGCGATCCGCAGGCGTTCCGGCGTCCACATGTCCGTCGGGGCGCGATAGTAACCCATGGCGGCATGGACGCCCCACTGCGCCTGGCCATAGGCCTTTGCCGCGCCGCGCACGGCGGCCAGCCCCCGCAAGGGATCATGTGGCACCAGCTCCAGGACAGGAACATCAACCCCGGCTTCCATGGCCAGCCGCATCTGCACGGAGGCTTCAATCGCTCCGAGCCGGGCAATCCCCCGCCCGCGGAGGTTCTCGCCAACCTTGCGAAATCGGCCGACGAACCAGTCGTGAACAACCTGAAAATTCAATGCCCCGGGGTTGTCGAAAATCGACGGTCGATCCCCCTCCCGCGCCGGCGTCAGGCTGTCCCTTTGGGAATGCGAGACCACCGGTGCCGCGTCAATCCGCTTCAGCCGCTCGAGGGCAAGTGTGCCGCCCAGGATGCTCAGGTTTTCGCACATGATCATCTCGGTCAGGACGACGCCTTCTCCCGCTTCCGTCAGCCGGACAAATTCATCGGGAGGCAGATTCAAACGCGCGGGAAAAAAACCGAGGACCTTCAGCCCCAGCGCGCGGCAAAGGCGCAGTTGCTCGAGGCGAAACTCAATGGGCAGATCAAACAGCACGGCCATGCCATGCTTCGGACGCTCAGGAAATCGCGGCGTGGCGTCCACCTTTTCCGTGAGGTGCGGAAAGAGCTCCTTCCACTTCCGGCGCTCCTCCTCGCTGTTCCCGACATGGAAGGTGCCCTGTAACTGCACCATGTTGCCAAGCTTCAGCGCTTTCACCTGGCGGATGGCTTCGTTCTGGTCCCAGGGTTGTATCCACTCGATAGGAATGCAGCAGAGGATTGGAGCTTCGTTCTTCATCGTCATGACCTTTGATTGGCCAGTCTGCCGGCGTAGCGACGGCGGGCTAGCTGCCGTTTCCGGCCGGCATCGAGGCCGGCCGCATGGAGCCGCTGTTCGTGCAGGTCGAACAGATGGCGCACCCACTCCTCAAAGGCCCTGCCGAAGTAACGCTTGCCGAAATGGCGGCGCACGAGGATCCGGAGTTTGCCCAGGTCCTTGAGTACGCCGGCCTGGTCGTCGATCCGGCGCTGCCACTCGCTGTCCACCGGCCGGTTGTTGGCGTGGAAATAGCAGACCTCCTCGTTGGCGAACTCCGCGCGCCGGTGCAGATGCAGCACCCGCGCCATGAGCGCGAGGCTTTCCCATTCGTAGCGGTGCGCCTGGAGCTGCGGCGCCAGCGCGTCCATTTCCTCCGCCAATTGCAGTTCGCGCCGCCAGTCAAGACGGCTGCGACCGAGTTGGGCCACGATTCGTTTCACCGTGGCTGCCGGTATCCCGGGCCAGAACGGCTCGGGTTTGGTGCCCATGCTCCCGGCGAGCACTGCGATGCTGGGCCAGGTCAGGTCGATGCTGAAATTCGGCGGACACCACGATGTGCCGCGCGCCCAGGACGTGGCGATCTGACCGAGTTGCCCGTTGCGTCGGACGGCCTCCGACCAGGCGCGCAGGTTGGCATGGATCTGGTTGTAGCGCGGCAGGATCGGTCCGTCGGCGCTGGAACGCAGAGCGGAGGGGCCGATGATGCGGAATCCGAGTTCGGTCCACAGGTCCGCCAGAAACAGCGGTTTGAACCGGCGTCCGGTCATATGCTTGCGGGCTATCCTGCGGAGCGTCGGGGAAAAGTCTTCGACGAACGGCTGGCGCGGGCCGACCGCGGGCGCGTCCGGATTCTCCGCCTCGTCGAGCCAGGTGCGGCTGACACGGAGCCCGGCCAAGCGGCCGGCGGCCGCGGGCTGGCCGTTGGCCGAGTAGTCCCACGGCAATACGACGACGCGATCGCGCAACGTCTTGAGCGGGCCCGGATGGAAATGATCCTCCAGCATGTCGCTCCAGATCAGCGGGATCTTGCCGGCGGCCTCCACCTGGTCACAGAGTTCGTGCAGGTAGCGGACGAAGACGTCGAGCGCGTCGCCCAGTTTGCGACAGCGCGGACAAGTCGCGAGACCGTGAGCTTCGTCCATGCCCAGGTGTACATAACGACTGTCCGGGTGCGCCGCCATGACTTGCGCGAGCATCTCGCCGATCAGTTTTCTGCCGCGCGCGTTAGCCAGGCAGAGCGTGCTCGGGTACGCCTGGTTTTCGGCGAACGGACGGTACCGCTCCCAGCGGAAGAGGTACTCCAGGTGGCCGAGGCACTGCTGCAGCGGAATGACCTCGATCCCGAGCCGTTTCGCCGCTGCCAGGAACCGGCGCAGGACCGCAGGCGACCACAGCGTCTGCCGGTCTTCCACCGTGTCGACACCGGTAAACGGAAACAGGTCCTCGTATTCCACCAGCACGGCATTGACCCCTTGCCCGGCGAGGTCCGCGAGCAGCGCCGGGATATAGGATGGCTTGAAGGCCACCCCCTTGAGATCGAGATGGATGCCGATGATCGGCCCCGGCTTTGCACTCATGAAAAACCTTTCACGGCATTATCCCATGCCTCCTACTTGCCATCGTCCGCCCGGCTGAAGAAATAGAAGAAACTGTCACGGTACTCATTCGAGTGGAGAATCTTCTTTGCGGTCAGATTGCGGTGCGCGGCGAACGTGATCGTATTCCCGCCTACGATGGCGTTGTAGTAGAAAGCGCCGAGATTGATTTTATCTCCCTGGGCGCGATCAATCATGTTGGCCTGCAAACCCGCGGATTCCGAATGTACGCGGATTACATTGGCGTCGGTCGCCGGTTTCTTTGGGGCTTTCGATCCTTTGCCAGCCTTGAGGTCGCTCGCCTCCTTGCTCAGCGTGGAGGGCAGCCACGCACTGATGTTATTGGCAAACATGTTGGCCACGAGTAGTGAATTGGCGTAAATTTTATCGGTCATAATCTCGCAGGCCCGGCTGGCGTCGTCGGGGCGCTGGTTGTACCAGGCCCAATAGCACACGCGGTCGAGCTCCTGTGGCAGAAAATATGACCCCTTACACTTCGTGGCGTACGTGTGAAAGGCCTCCAGGTTGTAGAAACTCCCGTCGACGAACCGCTTCTCGTTCATGTAGTAGTACCATTCGGTCTGCAAGGGCGGGCAGGCCTGTTCCAGAAGCCCCTTGAAAATATCCGTGCTGGCCGCGAGTCCGGTGGCGCCGAGTCTCTGCAACTGGACCGAACGGAACGACGGCCTGTTCGGAAACCGGGTGCTGATAACCCTGGACACCTGCGTCATGCTATTCGTCAGGACGTCGTGATCCCAGTTCGGCGTCATGATCTGCGTCGCAAGCGCCGCGACAATCGCCTGCGCCTGGACCGTGTCGGGCGGCAGGGCCGCGAGGGTCGCCAGCATCGCCTCCACGTAACTCGCGCGGTTTGTGATGGAATCGATCTTCAGCGCCGCATGCACCAGGGCGTCACGCGCCGGCACGTTCGCCTCTTCGGTTGCGGCGTCTCCTGTCAGCGCCACCCATTCCGCCTTGCCGGCAGCCACCGCTGCCTGCCCCACCCGCCACAAACCAAGCCAGTGGGGCGTGTGCTTGTATTTGGCCAGGTACGCGGCCATTGTCCGCGCTGCGTGTTCGCGCAAGGCGCCATCCACGGCGGCATCCTCCTGCGACCACTTGAAGAACATCAACAGGGCGGCCGAGACCTCGGGATTGTAGGGGTATCGGGTGACACAGCGTCCCGTCAGTTCCATCAGGAGCTTCGTAGGGTCCAGCGCCGGCGTCGCCTGACGCTCGGGTGTCGCGGGGGACGTGACGGCGACCGGCTTGTTACTGGCGACGTTCAACGAAGCATTGAAAACGCCTTGTACCAAGTGCTGATTGGCAACCAGGGCATATGCCAGGAACTCCGGTTCCCAATCACAGTCCCTGTATGTCTTCACACAGGCGTTGGCCACATGGGCCGCCGGTATCCAAAGGTCCATCCCCTGAAGATAGGCGAGGTAACGCAGAAGAAAAGCATGCGCGCCGAGTTCTGTCCGATGGCTGTCGCTGAACGCTACAATCAGCCCTGCCATGCGGTCTTTGAGCTCTGCGTCGAACGACAGGGCGGTGATGACCCAGTCTTGCCACTCCCGTGCATTCCATGTCCAAGCGTAGTCATGCGCACACTCTTCGGCGATCCGGAGGGCATCCTTGAACTTGCGCTCCGCAGAGTAGCGCGTGTACAGCGCGCGATAGTCGCCGGTACGGTCAGGTTTGAACTCTTTCGGCCACAACTCCCGGAGCTTCTTTTCCAGATCCTCGACCTTGTGCTCTGGCGTGGGATACTGAATGCGGAGGATCAGAAGCGCTCTCGTCGCCACGATGGTGCACGGCAGCCAACCTACCCCATGTCCTGCCTTTTCCAGGAACCCCACATAGGCGTAGTCGGTCAGCTCCATGCGCCGCGAAGCGCGCTTCTCTTGTTGGGCTGCCGCCTCCTCGGCTTGAATTTGGATGGACAAGGTTTCGTTGACCTTGACCCACAGGTCCTGCCCCTCCCAGAAATCAGCGGTCGGCGCCGCAACACACATCTGACAGGCGACACAGGAAAGAAGCGCGAATGTGATCCATACTGGTGCCTTTGACATCATGTGCCCCTTCCTTGTTTGCGGTGGTTCGTCGTGTATCCTCGTTCGGCTACCGGATGATTAACAAGGTGCGATTCCATGTCCCATAGAGACCGTGGGGCGCTGTCGTGGACACGACCAGGTCATCCAGGTAACCGGTCCCCGGAAACACCAGTCCGCTGAGGCTCGCGGCATTGGTCAGCGCCAGCGCGAACCAACTGCCCCCCGGCGAGCCCGTACCATCGCAGGCCGTATAACCCGCGGCGTTGGTCTGCAGCCCGCCGTTCAGGTAGAACTGGCAGAAATGCTGGTCCGGCCGGTCCGGCGGCGCGACGCGGTAGTCGATCCGTAGACTCACCCGTACCCAGGCATCTGTCGCAAACGGAGGATGCGTGAGTTCCGTCCAGTGATTGGATCTCGTGGCCCAGTCCTGATGCCAGAGAACAAAGTGCCCGTTCGTATTGACATAGAAACCGCCTTGCGCCTCCGCGGGCGCCGCTGGCGCCCGCTCCGAGCGGCGCGCGTCCACCAGCATGTCCGTCCAGGTATTTGTTCCGACTGGACCGGCAATCGCGTTGCTGATGGCCGATCGCACCTCCAGCACCTGGGTGTGGTTCGTGGCGATGGCGTAGGGCCCGTGGTAGGTGCCGGTCAGGCCGGCGATCGCCGCGGCATCGCCGGTAATTCGCACCGCATCGCTCCGCTCGGCGCGCCAGCCGTTCGTGCCGACCAGCAGGAAGCCGGCCGGATAATCCTCGAACGACTCCGCGTAGGGCACGCGGTTCGAACCCTCGTTCCAGGCCGGAACCGCCGCCGCCTCGGCGGTCCACGCCGAATAGCCATCGGCATTGTAAGCCCGCACGCGGTAAACATATTGCGTCCCCGCCAGCAGCCCCGTGTCCACGTAACGGGTGACGTTAGGCGCGACGGTTGCGATCGTGGTGTAGGCGCCCCCGGCGCCGATCTTGCGCTGCAATTCAAAGCCCGTTTCGACCGCTGAGAGGTCCGACCAGCGCAGGGAGATCGCCACACCGGACCAGGCCGCCGCCTCGATGCCATCCGGCCCGGAGAGGGCGCGGCAACCGCTGTCCACAGGGCTGAACCCGCTGACACCCAAGGCGTTCGTGGCCCGGATCCAGAAGTAATAGCGGCTTTCCGTGGCCGCTGCATAGTCGTAAGATCCGCCGGTGGCCAGTCCCGCCAGCACTGCTTTATTGGTGTTGTTGCTGCTGCCGACCCACACCTGGTAGCCGTTCGCCTTGGCCAGCGGGGTCCAGACAACACGCACAATGCCGGTGTAGGAACCGTCGCTTGCCGAGATAGACGGCGGCGCCGCCGGGGAGCCTGAAACCGCACGCCAGCCGCTGTCGCTCCCGCTGAAGGGGCTCACGGAGATGGCGTTCTTCGCCTTGATACGATGATACCAGATTGTCCACTCGATGGCCGACATGTCGGTATAGTTGGTGGATGCCGTTTCGGCGATTTTCGTTGCAGCCGCCTCGCTGTCCACCTTGCCGCGCCACACTTCATAGGTTGTCGCTCCGGTAACCGGCGCCCAGGCGACGGTGATCCGGTCCGTGTAGGCGCCGTCACTGGCTTGCACGGCCGCTGGCGGCGGCAACAGCCGCCAGCCGCTGTCCGCCGTGCTCCAGTCGCTTGTGCCCGCGCCGTTCACGCTGCGCACCCAGTAGTAGTAGAGCGCACTGAAGGAAATCGCCGCATCGTCGTATTGGGTCGCGGTCATGGCGACAGTCCCCAGGGGCACGGCCGTGATGGTATCGTTGGATGTGCCCCGCCATACCTGGTAGAGATTCACCGGCACAGGGGCCAGCGTCCAGCTAATCCGGATCTTGTTGGTGAAGGCGCCATCGCTGGCGGCAACCGCCAGCGGTGGCAGCGGCGGCGTGATCCATGCATAACCAATGTCGGCAACGCTGACTCCACTGGTCACCCCGCCGCCAATCGTCTTGACCCAGTAAGTGAAGACCGTGGCGGGAGTCGCCGCGAAGTCATCATAGTTCGTTGTCGCGGTAGCACCCAGGCGAACCCCGTCGTCCGTATTGGTCGTGGCGCTACGCCACACCTCGTAGCCGGTTGCGCCCGGAGACGGGCTCCACACCACCTGGACCCGGTCGGCAAAAGCGCCGTCGCTGGCCGCGACCCCAGCGGGCGGCAGGGCCACGGTCCGATAGCCGCTGTCGCCCAGGCTGAAAGGTGTCGTGTACCAACTGTTGCTGCCTTTGATCCAGTAATAGTAAACCGTGCCGGGTGATGTATTGCTGTCGGACAGGATCGTCGAATACCTGAATTCCGGGCCGGAAGCGATGAGGGAAGCCGTGGCTGAATCATTAGTCGTCGAGCGCCATATTTCGTAGCCGACGGAAGGGTTGCGCCCGGTCTCCCTGATCCACTCGACCAGGACCTGATTGGTGTAGATCCCATCGGAGGCCTGGACGCCGGCGGGCGAAAGATTGGCTACGAAACCGGTTTCCATGGTGCTGGAGCCGCTCTCACCGGCCGCATTGCGCGCCGAGACCCAGAAATACTGAACCCCTGTAAGGGTCGACATGAAGTCGTAGTTCGTGCAGGAGGCATCCGCTAGCCAATACTGAACGCCCTGGGACCAACTCCGGTAGATGCAGTAGCCGCTGGCGCCTGGCGAGGCACTCCACGCGAGAGCAATGCGGTTAGTGTAGGCGCCGTCACTGGCGGTCACGGCGGCAGGCGGGAGCGGGACCGAGCTCGGGACAGACGAGGTGCGGTACCCCGTCTCCACAACGCTGAACGGACCAACGTAGCCGAAGCCGTTTGTGGCGCGCACCCAGTAAAAGTACAGAGTGTCAGCCGTGACGTTGGTATCGCCGAAGCCATTTGGCATATCAAAGTTGGCTATCTTAACCGCACCGTTGAGATCGTTGGTCGTGCTGCACCAGACCTCGTACCCCCAGGCTCCGGTAACGGACTTCCAAGAGAGGTGAACGACATCGGCGTATGTTCCGTCGCTGGCAAACAGCGGATCTACCGTGCCCAGCGCCGGGTAGCCGGTATCGAACACGCTCAGGTCACTGCCCCCGAAAGCGTTGGTAGCTTGAACGTAAAACCAGTTGGGTGAACCGGGCGCTCCCCCGCGATAGTCGTAGTTGGTCCCCGCCACTCCCGCATAGAGGAAGGCGCTGTTGATGTCGGCGCTCCACCCCGTCCACACCTGATACCCGGTCGCACCGGGCGTCGGGCTCCAGTTGAGCGCCACGCGGTCGGGGTACACCCCGTCCGTGGCCTGCACGCTAGCCACCGGGGAGAGGCGCAGGGTTCCGGCATCCGGCGTGCCGAACGGGCTGGCGACGGCGGACTTCAAGCTTTTAACCCAGTAGTAATAAACATTGGAGCACGAGGTGGCGCTCCGATCGTCGAAATTCGTGCTGGCGATGGCGTTGGTGAGCAGCAAAGCGGATGCCGGATCGGGCGTCGGGCCGCGCCAAACCTGGTAGGTGGCCGACTGGAAGGAAAGAGGATTCCATGAGACGTGGATCAGGTTTGTGAAGAGGCTGTCGCTCGCGGCCACGCCGGTGGCCGGCAACGGCGCGGCAACGGCCTTGAAGCCGCCGTCGCCCGTACTGAAACCGCTCGCTCCGCCGCCGTTAAGCGCTTTCACCCAGTAGTAATTTGTCACGGTTTCGCCGGTGGTCAAATCGTCATAGGTGGTGTCCATGGGGGTGGCGATCCACGTGGACGTGACGGGATTATTGGTGGTGCTGCGCCAGAGTTCGTAGCCTGAGGTCGCGGGGATCACGGCGGTCCAGGTTACCCGCACGCGGTCGCCGTAGTCGCCGTCACTGGCGACGAGGCCGGTCGGCGCCGCTGGAGCAATACCGCTCCCGGTAGCCGTAACGAAGATGCCCTGACTCTGATTGAAATAGGTTCCGCTCGGCGACTGCTCGCGGACCACGGCACGCACCATGTAGACACAGGCGGTCGGGCCGGGATCGCTGTCGAAGAAGGCCAGGCCGGCGACCGGTTCCGCCAGTCGCACAAACGGCACCTCCATTGTCTCGGCCCGGTACACGGCATAGCCGCGCACCGCTCCGGCGGCTGCGTTCCAACTCAAGGCCACGCCATCGCTGTAGGTGGCGGACGTCAGGTTCGACGCCGGAGCCACCGGGTGCATGCGCAGGGTGGGATCACCCATGAGGCACATATACGTGGGGCGGTTTCCGAAGATCTCGTCGTGCAAGCGCAGCGTATAGCGGGCGCTGTAGCCCGCTGTGTAGCCCAGCGCCATCGGGTGATAGTACCAGCCGCTACCGTTGTAGGGTCCGCCGGACCAGGAGCAGGTCAGGCCGGAGGGCGCCGAGGCCAGGATGCTGCGCAACACGTTGTCCGGATCGTTCCAATCCACACTGTAACTGCCGAAGCGCATGGTGAAAACCGTATTGAGCTGCTGTGTGGCAAAGTTCACACGAGGATCGGATTGATAATCGCCAAAGCCACAACTATAGGCCCAAAGATAGCTGTTGCTCGCCATGCTCCACCAGTCGGCCGACACGACATTAGTAGATCCGACGCACGGGGCAAAGTTGCGCCAGCCGTCCCGTTCCGTGAGCGAAAATCCTGCTTGCGGCGCATCCACCAATCCGCGGCTGGGAATGTCCATTTGCGCCTGGCGGAAGGCGTGGTCCTTGTCGAGATACCGGCGCAGCAGGTCGGTCTCGGTCAGGGGGTTGAAGATCGGCATATAATACAGGTCCACGCGGCCAACCTCCAGCTCGGGCGGGGAGGTGATGCTGTTCTGGTCGAAGTTGCCGTCGCCGGGAATGTTCCAGTTTTCCATGTTGGGCCAATAAAGCGTCGGCCAGGTGGCGTTGTTCACGGTGCTGTCCGTCCAGGTCGTGCCGTACAATTCGGCATAATAGAGATCCGTGGGCAAAGCCCGGGAGCCGTGCCCATCGGGATTGAGTTCGCCGGAATACGGCACCGGCACATGCCCAAAAATGAAGAGGCTCTTGACGTTGCCCGGATCGGCGTCGTAGTCGGCCTTGACGATCGCTTTCACGTCCGGCACCGCCATGGTGCGGGACACGTCGTGCCGCAGCACCGTCCACCCATCCCCCACCAGGTCCAATTTCAGACGGGTTAGTTCATTCGACAACGGGCCGGCCATCGTGCTGTCCACCAGCAGAATCACTTTGCCGCGTGTTTCGGTCATGGGCACGTCAATACCGGCGAAGATGTAGCCGTGCTCGCGCCCCGGAAAATTGATGCGATACTCGCGGGCCGACCCTGCGGCAACCGTCCTGTCCGTGTAGCCGCCCACAACCCCGATGTTCGTGCCGGCACTCCAGTTGGTTTCACCCGGAGTGCGGCAATAGAGGGTATAGGAGATATTATCGGCGTTCATGGGCCAGGACAACACAACGGCAGGCGTGGAGGTGTCGGCCTGCGCGGTCACCTCCACCACAAAGGGGCGCTGCTCGTCCAAATAGGCCCATGCCCTGCTGACCGGCAGAAGGAATAAAAACACGACGCCGAACAGTCGTCCGAGGCAGGCATTATGCGATGACATGCGCTTCCACTCTGGCACGAGCGTCCAAACTCCCAATCTTTTCAACACGGGTTGGGTGCCGGCTGATCCGCCCCCTGCGGGCTGACCCCGGGTGAAGGAGTTCAGGTGAAGCTCCACGGGCTATTTGAAGAAGACCACCGTTCCCGGCGAGCCGTAGATCTTCAGCCGCAGCGCCTGGCCCGCCCCATCGGTCACGACGCCGAAGGTGTAGTCCACGCCGGCAGTCAGCCCCTTGGAGGTCATCAGGGCCGCCATGTTGTCCGTGCCGTTGGTGGTGATCGTGACAGCCCGGACAAAGTCCCAATTCTTGCCCATGTTCCTGACCGGCGTGAAGCCGGGGGCGTTGGTGAAAGTCAGCGTGCCGGCCAGCGTGGCCGTGCCGCCGCTGATGGCAATCTGATCGCCCGTGGTGGCGTCGAAGTCAAAGTAGATCGTGCCGGCGGAGGTATTGGTCAGGTTGCCGTTGTTCACCGTCAGCGTGCCGATGGCAGGCGTGGCATTGGTGTCGCCCACGCGGATCAGACTTTCGCTGAGGATCGCGAAGTTCGCGCCAGCCATGGCGCGGCTGATCGTGCCTGCGCCGCGCAGCAACCCGGCGCCGGTGCCGGCGGCGCCGGCGGGGACGGAGGCATTATCAACCCGTAGGACGCCATTGGTGCGGATCTCAACCGTACCGCCATTCAGGGTCAGCATGGCACTGGCAGTACCATTTTTGCCGACCTCGATGCTAAAGGTCATGCCGCCAATGGTGGTCTCCCCCAAGGCGCGCAGGACACCGCCCGCGTTGATCGTAGCCTGGCCGCATCCTCCATAGGTTGGGACGAGGTCGTTGAGTTGGAGATTGCCGACCGTTCCCGTCGACATCCCGACGCCGTTGCCGATTGTCAGGATGCTGTTTCCGAAGGCCCAGATCTCATCCCCGGTATATGTGTCGAGCCGGCCGCCGTTCCGCGCAGTTACCACTCCGTTATTGACCATTCTCAAACTGCCGCCATTGCCGTTGTCGTGGCCCACGGTCAGCACGGATCCGACGCCGTCCACAATATACTGCATCCCCGCATAATACACATATACTCCGTTAATTAAGGCGCTGCCGCCATTGGTGACAATGACGGTGCCCACGGCACCGCCAGACCAGCCACCATCTGTGTACGAACTTCCGGCGCCGTCCACGATTAGGGTTGAGTCGGAACTGAGGATTAATTTATCACGGTTGGCCAAACCGTTCAGTGCTACGGCGGCGCCATTTTGGATGCGCAAGGTGGAGCCCGCTTTAACCGTCATCAAGGCCCCCTCGTAAGTGGGATTGTAGGGAGCCAAGGTCCCGCCGCCGCCCGTGCTAGAAACAATCAGGGTGGCGTTGCTCACCAGGATGCCGTTGCCTGTGCCGGCCTTGTAGGTGTTGCCGTTCAGATCAAACGTAACCGTTCCGGCATTGACAATCAAGCCGGTGGTTGTGGGCGCCGTATCGAATGTGACGGTGTAGACGCCGGCGGTCCCGAACATGGCCGTGTCCGTGGCCAATGGCGGACCCGCGGGATCCCAATTGCCGGACGTCGCATAGGTCCCTCCAGCGGCGTTGATCCAGGCGGTCCACGGGGGCCTGTCGATAATGGTCACGGTGGCATTACTCGCCGTTCCGACGACATACCCGCCCGGCAGGATCGTCAGGATCACCGTCTCGTTGCCCTCGCCAATGAGATCGGCCAGCGGCGTTACGGCGATCGTGGCGGCGCCAAGTCCGGCTGGTATCGTCACGCTCCCGCTCAGCGCCGTGTAGTCGACATTGGGCGTGGCGCTTCCTGCCACCGAGTAAGCCACAGTCAGGGCGGCGTTGGTGGCGGTCATAGGCCGGTACACGGTAAACTGACCGCTCCCCGGCCCCACTTCCGACACCGATGCCACGGTTGACGTGACCGTGATCGCGCCCGTGATGAACGTGCCCAGTGTGGACCAGGCGGTCAACCCGCTCGCCGTGTTCGTACCGTAAAACCGGTAGTAATAAGTCGCATTGCCGGTCAGGGGGGACATGGACACGCCCGGGATCACCCCGGGGCTCACATTGGCACCGATGAAATTGGTGCCGCCCCATGCCGCCGGCGAGTTTGTCCCTTTATCCGACGTGTCCCAGAACAGATAGGCGTCCGCGAGGGAACCACCCAGGGTCGCATATCCCATGGCAGTGGAGGCTGTAATGTTCGACACTCCCGGGGAGAGCCAAGCCGGCGGATTGGCGTCGCCCGCGCCGAAGATTCTCAGCCGCAGCGCCTGGACAGCCCCATCGGTAACGACCCCAAAATTATAGTCGACGCCCACCGTCATGCCTTGCGCGGTCATCAAGGCGGCCATGTTATCCGTGGCCGTGTAGTTGATGCTGTCGGCCCGGATAAAGTCCCAGTTCTTGTTCATGAGTTTGGTGGGCGTGAAGCCGGCCATCAGCGCGAAATTCACCGTGCCGCCGACCGTGGCCGCACCGCCGCTGCTGATGGCGATCAGGTCGTTGGTGGTGGCGCTGAAGTCAAAGTAGATCGTACCGGCGGCGGTGTTGGTCAGGTTGGCGTTGTTGAGCGCCAGATTTCCAAGCGTACCGCGGCTGGCCACCGAGAACACGCTCTCGTTATTCACGAGCGCGCGGCCCGTGCCCAGGCCAGTGATCGTGCCATCCAAGCGCATAATCGCGAGATTGGTCACACCGCCGCTGACAGCGCCTGCGCCCAGTTTGAGCGTACTGCCGCTCAGGATCAGCGTATTTGTAGCGGCCAGATCGTTGAAGTTGCTGATGAAAACCGAGCAAGCACCGTTGGTCAGGGTCGCCGTTGACCCGTTAGCGATCTGGACCCAGCCGGGGCTCCAGTGACCAACGTATTCTCCCCAGCCAAGGTGCAGCCCTGCTCCAGTGAACGTTGAATGGTCCATGATGAATTTGCCGGCGAAGTTATCGGCCCCTCGGTAATTCCAGGTGCCGCCGAGTTGCACGCGTGTGGCGGTGCTCGTCCAACTGCTGTTGTTGGTCAAAGTCAGAACTGCACTACCACCAGCCGGGCTGTACCCGGCGATCCAGTCGGGCGTGTCACTTTTCCCGGTTTTCAGGATGGCATTATCGAACAGCGCCGTAACGGCTCTGGCCGCCTGTTTTCCCAGCGTGAACGGGCCGGCAACAGTGAAAAGGCCCTGATTGGTAACGGTGAGATTGCCGCCGAGAGAGAAATCGTTACCGGGATTAGCTACCTCTTCGTAGACCGGTGTCACACTGAACTCCGAGCCGAGACCGCTGACGACGATGTTGCCGAAGAGTCCGCCTGCGTCTGCGTAATTCGGGTAGGATCCGCTCATCTTGACGACCACCGGATACCCGAGGGAGTTGTCCACCCGGATGGTGGTATTGCCGTCCCGACCGATGACGGTCGAATTAGCCGAGTTCCCGCTGTTAAATACAGTCATGCTGCCGCCACCGACTGCGGAACTGGAGAACGTGAGCACGCCCGGCGCGGTGTCGGTGATCATTATGGTATAGTCCGCATGTACCGTCTTATTATTTGTCCAGCCATGGCCATTCAGATCGAACGTGAGCCGGGGGTTATTGAGCATCTGCAACTGCCAGCTCAAGGCGTTTGCGCTAAGTTGCACGGGGGTGGCTGAGTTGACGTTGGTGAACACCACGAATTGCAAACTGGCCGGGGCTATGCCCTCGCTCCAGTTGCCGCCGGTGTTGAAGTCACTATTGACGCTGCCGACCCAGTAGTTGGTCGGCGCCTGCCCCATGGCGCTGCCGCC
>SESD01000770.1_pt1 | contig 19098 bp, 18 predicted proteins | sample 3171411 | NCBI WGS metagenome assembly SESD01 (sample SAMN06051880, study PRJNA518727) | freshwater metagenome | biome: subpolar coniferous forest; feature: holomictic lake; material: water; isolation source: holomictic Lake 442, 16.5 m depth | place: Canada: near Kenora, Ontario | collected...
GCTTTGGCTACTATCATCCCTCAGGGTGTCAGTTTTTTCGACAAATATGTCGAAAACGAATACGTTCGCTTCGATAAATTGTCTGCGCTGGTCATTGATGACATCAGTTCGATGCGGCATGCGATACGCACGCAATTGCAATCGATCGGGATGAATTCTGTGGGTGTGGCGGTCAATGCGCATGAGGCCTTAGAACTCATTGGACTGAACACCTACGATGTAATCATGTGTGATTACAATCTGAATAAGTCGAGTTCCGGGCAGCACTTTTTAGAATATTTGCGCAACGAAAATATTCTCAGTGCCACCACGCTGTTTATCATGCTGACCGCAGAAACAGAATACAGTTTTGTCGCCAATGCGGTCGAATTTATCCCGGATGATTATTTGCTCAAACCCTGTTCAGAGACGAAGTTGCGTTCACGGCTGGAACGGCTGATAGACCGGCGCACCTATCTGATACGTGTCCTCAAGGCGATGGATATCCATCGCTATGATGTGGCGATCCATGAGTGTAATAAGTTGCTCGCAACGGCCGCAGATGATCGACGCAGGATGGATGTGTTAAGACGCAAGGCCGAAGCGCAGTTAAAACTCGAAGACTATACAGCGGTGCTCGATACCTATGCGAGGGCAGCGACTCTCCGTGCAGATACGCCGTGGATTATGCTAGGTATGGCGCGTGCGCATTACGCGCTCGGCGACTTTCCGCAGGCCTCGTCTATTGCCAGCGAACTGATAGATAAAAATAAAAATTATGTGGCAGCCTATGAGCTGCTGGCTAAAATCCGCTTAGAAGCAGACGACGAAGAGGGGGCTTTTGATTTACTCTTACGCTCGTCCGTTATTTTGCCCAGTGCAAAGCGACTTCGTTCAGTCGCGCAAGCGGCCTTTTTGTTAGGGAGGCTTGACGAAGCCAAAGCGAACGCAGAGGCGGCGATTCAGTTATCGACAGGCTCTATGGTCGAGCGGTCCGGCGATTATCTGTCACTCGCGCAGACGCTGGTGGATATGGGAGACCATAAGTCGGCCATATTGACACTGGAGAAAAATGCCCGCAAACACGGCGACGAAGGGATTTTCGGTGTGGCGAAGGGCGCCATCCTCGCCCAAGCCTATTTCGATGCCGGTGAGCGTGAAAAGGCGAAGAAATTGATGGATCGTTCGACCTCCTTGATGGCGAGCCGGAAAAATAGTTTTGTGATGACGGCCTTAGGTAAAGCTGCACTCAAAGTGGGTGATGTAATTTTAGGTTTAAAGTTATTAACCAAGGCGATTCAGTGCAGCGGGAATGATGAAAAACGCATCGCGCGCCATGTCAAAAAATCCATGATAGATACCGGACAAAAAGACAAGGTGGAGGATGTCATAGACGGCGGGCGCAAGCGGATTTTATTGCTGGTCGATGAGGCCACTAAACTGATGCGGACGGCCCATTTCGAGGCGGCTAATGAGATGGTCGTTGAAGCGCTCGATATACAGGAAGAAAATATTGAAACGCTGATGACGGCCGCGCAGTTGCATTTGCTGTGGTTAAAGCATGAGGGGCGGGATGACAAGATTATGGCGCGCGCAAAAAATTATTTGTCGATGCTCGATAAGCTCGTGCCAAACAATCAGAAGGTGATGAATTTTTACCGGTTTTTTAATGAAATTGTGAGCAAATAAATGGAAAAAACATTGGCGGCGCTGGTTGTTCATGACATTAAAAATGCCTTGGCCTTGCTGGAAATAGATCTTGAGCAATTGGTGCACCGCGAGGATGCGCCAACTGAAGGGCTGCGGGCGTACCGGCGCTGTGTGGACTTGAAGGGCAGGCTGATCAGTTTTTTAACCCTTTACAAATATGATCAGTCTGGATTAGAGCCGCTGATGCAGGAAGTGGTATTGCTAGAATTCATCGAAGATCTGGTTCACAACAGTCAATCCGGCATGGCACCGGAAAGTCATCACGGCCATCAGATCTCCTTGGGTATTGACTACGAAAAAATGCGTATGGACAGGCAGGCGACAGGCTGGCTTGATGAAAATCTGGTGGAATTGGCGATGGAGTCTGCACTTAATAATGCGATTCGTTATGCGCATCACCGGGTTGACGTCTGGTTTGAGAAATCGCCTGATGCGCTGATTTTAAACGTGCAGGATGATGGCGTCGGCGTGGGAATGGTCGGCGCGCTGGTGCAACGCAATATCCCTGATCAGTCCTCAGCGACCGGTCTGGGCTTGGCGTTATGCAAGGCGGTGGCTGAGGCTCATGGCGGGGGGAGCGTACGACTGGAGAGTGTTGCGGGCGGCGGTACGCTGTTTTCGATGACGTTGCGAACAGTTTCTGGCGCTTAATTTTCTGTACGCGGTGTTCTGTCAGAATCCTAAACTATCGAGCAGATCATCGACCTGATCTTGACTTGTTAAGGCACCTTGCCCGTCCGGATTGATGACCGGGCCATTTTCTAAGCTGGCAGGTGATTCGCTTTTTGTGGTTGCAGGCGCATTTTCCAGTAGCAACTCGAGCAACTGTCGCTCCATGTTTTGTGTCAAATCAATGATTTTCTTGATGACTTGACCGGTTAAGTCTTGAAAATCCTGCGCCATCATGATTTCCATCAAATAACTATTCGCCGAACTGGTTTTGTCTGGCAGGGCCTGCAGGAATGCTTTATTCTGCATCACTAGGCTTTTGAATTCATCGCAGTTTAATTTGCCGGCCAGCATCAGATCCCATTGTCGCTCCAGTTGCTTTGATTCTGTCTCCAGATTCTGGACCAGCGGTTGCGCTGCCTCCGTCGCATTGAGCACGCGTTCAGCGGCTTGTTGTGTCAAGGTCGCGACATAATTTAACCTGTCGCGGGCATCGGGAATCGAGGAGGCGACCTGTTCAATGTGCGCGTTTAAACCTAATTCACGCAGCGTGTCGTGCAAGGTTCGGGTAATTTGCCCCAACTGATTGATGAGACGGGCGGGGGGCGCTTCGATGGGTTCGATGGGTTCGGGCGCTGACGTCTTGCTTGCCAGTATACTTTCAAACAGCAATTCAAGATCTTCGTCATTCGATTCGTTCATGCTTGCCATGTTCGTGTTCACTTATTCATGTTTTGAAATATTTTTTTCAACTTTTCATCCAGCGTGGCGGCAGTGAACGGTTTGACCACATAGCCTGACGCGCCGGCTTGTGCGGCTTCGATAATATTTTCACGCTTGGCCTCTGCCGTGACCATCAGGACTGGCAGATGGCGTAGTTTGGCATCCGCACGAATCTCGCGCAGCAACTCAATCCCTGTCATGTTGGGCATATTCCAGTCCGTCACAACGAAATCATACGTGTCTGAGCGTAGTTTTTTTAAAGCTTCGACGCCGTCTTCCGCTTCCTGAATATTGGCAAAGCCTAGTTCTTTTAGCAGGTTGCGTACAATACGTCGCATGGTGGAAAAATCATCCACGACCAAAAATTTAGTATCTTCAATTCCCATCAAACGCTCCTTAGCATCCATATGCCGTTTATAAACGGTCTCAATGCGGCTTTAATTTATCGTTCATGCCTCTGTCGAGCCTAGCGAGGTGGTATTGAAACCGCCATCGACATAAGTAATCTCGCCTGTGATGCCGCTGGCCAGATCGCTGCACAGGAAGGCTGCGGCGTTGCCCACTTCTTCTGCTGTGACGTTGCGTTTGAGTGGCGCGTGTTTTTCGTTGTAACCCAGCAGCTTTCCGAAATCAGCAATGCCCGCTGCTGCCAGCGTACGGATGGGGCCTGCCGAGATGCCGTTCGCGCGGATGCCGCGTGCTCCCAGTTGCATCGCAAGATATCGCACCGATGCTTCCAGACTGGCTTTGGCCATGCCCATCACATTGTAATGCGGCATGGTGCGCACAGCGCCCAGATAGCTTAACGTTAAGATGGCCGCATTGCGTCCTTCCATCATTGGCAATGCTGCTTTTGCCATCGCAGGAAAGCTGTAGGAACTGATGTCATGGGCAACCCGAAAAGCTTCGCGGCTGAAGCCGTCGAGAAATTCTCCTTCGAGCGCCTCGCGCGGTGCAAAGGCGATTGCATGCACAAACCCGTCAAAGCCATCCCAGTGCTGCTTCAAGCTGATAAACAAATTATTGATGTCCTCGTCCGAGGCGACATCACATTCAAATACCAGCTCACTGTTAAATTCACGGGCTAATCCCAGCACACGCTCTCGTACGCGTTCACCTTGATAGGTGAAGGCCAGTTGAGCGCCTTCGCGGTGCATCGCAACGGCTACGCCATAGGCGATGGATCGTGTGCTGATCATGCCGGTAATCAAAATTCGTTTGTTGGCCAAAAATCCCATGTGTACCCCTTCAGGTTGGTCAAAAGTGGCCGGATTATAAAGCAATTGAATGTCGCGCATCTGGCGTATGCAATCGTATATAATCCTGAGTTGTTCAATTTCAGGTCTTTTTTCATGCTGGAAGTCAGCAATCTTGCTTGTAGCCGCGGTGATCATCGCCTGTTTTCGGGATTATGCTTTACGCTGTCGCCGGGGCAGATCATGCAAATTCAGGGCGCGAATGGCAGCGGAAAGACCAGTTTGTTGCGCACCTTGTGCGGCTTTATTACCCCTGATGAGGGCTGTATCTCTTGGGGTGGTACCGATGTGCGCGAATTGGCTGAGGATTATTTTTCCCAGATGATGTATCTGGGGCATTTGAATGCCATCAAGGATGAATTGAGTGCGCTTGAGAATCTGCGTATTTCGGCGGGGTTGTCGGGCATGGAATTGAATGAAGCAGATGCCATTGCCGCCTTGCGGCGCATGGGACTCAAGGGGCGCGAGCGTTTGCCGACGAAGGTGCTCTCACAGGGACAGCGCCGCCGTGTCTCGCTGGCGCGTCTACTGGTGAATGATGCCAAAATGTGGGTGCTGGATGAACCTTTAGCGGCTTTAGATGTCGGAGCAGTGGCGTTGATCGGGGAACTGATCAGTGAGCATCTGGCAAGTGGCGGTATGGTGATTTTTACCACACATCAGCCGCTGGTCGTGGCGGGTATGGAGATGCGCAGTCTGTCGCTGTCATGAAAAAATTATCGTTGATTTCATTGTTATTGCTGGTGGTGCGCCGGGATCTCGTGCTGGCCATGCGTCGTCGTGCAGACGTACTGACTACCTTGTTCTTTTTTGTAATGGTGGTCAGCTTGTTTCCACTCGGCGTCGGACCGGAAATGGATATGTTGCGTAAAATGGCGCCCGGCGTGCTGTGGGTAGCAGCCTTACTCGCATCAATGTTGTCGTTGGTTCGCCTGTTCTCGGCGGACTATTTGGATGGTACGCTAGAGCAAATGTTATTAGCGCCCCAGTCTTTGTCGGTGCTGGTGCTGGGTAAAATGGCCTCGCACTGGATGGTGTCCGGACTGCCGCTGGTGTTGATGACGCCGGTATTGGGCTTGCAGTTCGATATGTCGGCCCAAGCGATCGGGGTGTTGATGTTAACTCTGTTTTTGGGGACGCCCATTTTGAGTATGGTCGGTGCAATCGGTGCCGCGCTGACCTTAGGGTTGCGAGGTGGCGGGGTGCTGCTGTCCTTGCTGGTGCTGCCTTTGTGTATTCCTGTGCTGATTTTTGGCACCGGTGCCGTGCAGGCGGTGACCAGCGGTTTGAATGTGTCGTCCCATTTGTCTTTGATGGGCGCATTGCTGGTGTTGGCGCTGGCCTTTACCCCTTGGGTGACGGCACAGGCATTAAGAATTTCGATGGAGTAATGTATGGCAATTAACTGGTTTAAATATTCAGCACCCACCACCTTCTATCCGCTCGCCGGCAAGATGATTCCCTGGTTTGCGATCTCCTCGGCGATTTTGTTCGCGGTCGGCTTGTACATCGGCTTTGTCGTGGCGCCTAGCGATGCGACGCAAGGCGAGTTCTACCGCATCATCTTTATTCACGTGCCGTCCTCGATCATTTCGATGTTTTTGTATCTGATGATGGCAGGGTATGCCGCTCTGGGGCTGATTTTTAATACGCGTTTGTCTTCGATGATGGCCAGCGCAATTGCGCCGACCGGCGCGTTGTTTGCCTTTATTTCGCTCTGGACGGGTGCCCTGTGGGGCAAACCGATGTGGGGCGCGTGGTGGGTTTGGGATGCGCGCCTGACCTCTGAACTGATCTTGCTGTTCCTGTATCTGGGCTTTATCGCGCTGCACGCCTCGATCGACGATCCTCGACGGGCTGATCGCGCAGCAGCGTTGCTGGCGATCGTGGGGTCTGTGAACGTGCCTATCATTTATTTCTCGGTCAAATGGTGGAATACGCTGCATCAGGGTTCGACCATTAAGTATTCGGGCACCTCGATGCATGTTGCGATGCAGCAGGCGATGTTCACCATGCTGGCCGCCTGCTGGCTGTATGCGATTGCAATTGCGTTGCTGCGGGTGCGCAGCATCATTCTTGAACGCGAAAAAAATACCAAATGGATCACTGAACTGGCGGAGGTTAAGTAATGGGGCTGGATATCTGGATGAGAGAAAATCCGCTTACCTATATTTGGGTGGGCTCTTACGCAGTCGCATTTATCATCTTTGCGGTTGAAATTGGGATGGTGATACACAAACGAAAAATTACCCTGCAGCAGGTGCGCCTGATGCGCGAAGCTTCGGAAGAGGAATAAGATGAAACCGCGTCAGAAAAGAACGTTATACATTGTGCTTGCGGTGGCGGCAGTCGGGCTCGCGGTGTTTTTGGTATTGAATGCGTTGAAGGAAAACGTCAGTTTATATTTCACGCCCACTGACGTATTTGAAAAAAAAGCTCCATTGGAACGCAGTTTTCGTATCGGCGGTCTGGTGGAAGTGGGCAGTATCCAGCGTGAAAAAGATGGCCTGACCGTGCATTTCATGATTACCGACCTGAAACAGAAGTTGCCGGTCGTCTATAAAGGCATCCTGCCTGATTTGTTTAAAGAAGGTAAGGGCGTCGTCGCTCAAGGCAAGATGGAAGCGGATGGCATGATGCATGCCTCCGAAGTGCTCGCCAAGCACGATGAAAACTACATGCCGCCTGAAGCTGCCGATGCGCTGAAAAAAGCGGAAGCCGCCGCTGCGGTCTCATCGGTCAGCGCACCTGCTGCCCAATAATCCCTGAAAGCTAATACATGATTCCAGAGCTAGGTCATTTTTCTCTCATCGTCGCGCTGTGTCTGGCGATAGTCTTAGGCGTGCTGCCGATTTTAGGTGCGGCACGCAATAATCCCGTCCTGATGGGGGTTGCCCGTCCCTTAGCATACGGTCAGCTGATTTTTATCAGCATTGCCTTTGCCACGCTGGCCTATGCCTTTTTGGGCAATGATTTCTCAGTGCTGTATGTCGCGCAGCATTCGAATTCGCAGTTGCCCGGGCAATATCGTTTTGCGGCGATCTGGGGCGGGCATGAAGGCTCGCTGCTGCTGTGGGCCTTGCTGTTGTCGGTCTGGACCGCTGCGGTTGCCCTGTTTAGTCGCCATCTGCCCGAAGAGATGGTCGCGCGCGTGCTGGGCGTGATGGGGCTGATTTCGGTCGGATTCCTGCTGTTTATGCTGTTCACCAGCAGCCCGTTCGATCGCCTGTTGCCTGCCGCTGCCGATGGTCGCGATCTGAATCCTTTGCTGCAGGATCCGGGTTTGGTAATCCATCCGCCGATGCTCTATATGGGCTATGTCGGGTTTTCCGTTGCTTACGCCTTTGCGATCTCAGCCTTGCTGGGCGGCAAGCTTGATGCGACCTGGGCACGCTGGTCGCGTCCCTGGACCACGGTGGCGTGGGTATTCATGACCATCGGCATTGCGCTGGGCAGCGGTTGGGCCTATTACGAACTGGGCTGGGGCGGTTGGTGGTTCTGGGATCCGGTCGAGAATGCATCGTTCATGCCGTGGTTGCTGGGTACCGCCTTGATTCATTCGCTGGCTGTGACCGAAAAACGCGGTGCGTTCAAAAGCTGGACGGTGCTGCTGGCGATTGCGGCATTTTCCTTGAGTCTGCTGGGAACGTTCCTCGTGCGCTCCGGTGTGCTGACATCGGTGCATTCCTTTGCCGCCGACCCGAAGCGCGGGATATTTATTTTGAGTTTTCTGGTGCTGGTGATCGGCGCTTCCTTACTACTGTTCGCCTGGCGCGCACCGAAAGTGGGTTTAGGCGGAAAATTCGATATGCTGTCGCGAGAGTCTTTGCTGTTATCGAATAACGTGTTGCTGTCGGTCGCCTCCGCTTCCGTCTTTATCGGCACGCTGTATCCGCTGTTCATGGATGCCTTAGGTTACGGCAAACTTTCGGTCGGTCCGCCGTACTTTGAAGCGGTGTTCGTGCCACTGATGATGCCGATGGTGTTCATGATGGGCTTAGGCCCGCTGGCGCGCTGGAAAAAAATGGCCGTGCCAGATTTGGCACAGCGCGTGAAATGGGCGTTTGCCAGTTCGCTGGTGCTGGCTTTGCTGCTGCCGCTCCTGATGGGTCGTTTTTTGTCTTTAGAATCAAATAAATGGTCTCCGATGATCGTTTTGGGTCTGTTAATGGCGTTCTGGATCATCGCGACGCTGGTTGTTGGATTGCGCCAGCGTTTAGCCGGGCAGGGCGCATTTATGGCTAGGGTACGCAAGCAAAGCATGAGCTATTACGGCATGCAGCTGGCGCATTTGGGTGTGGCGTTGTTCATCATCGGCGTGACGCTGGTAAAGGGTTATGAAACTGAACGCGATGTGCGCATGAATGTCGGCGACACAGTGGTCGCAGGTGGCTATGAGTTCCGTTTCAACGGTGTGACTGAAACCGAAGGGCCGAATTATGTTGCCGGTGTCGGGCATGTCACGGTCAGTCATGACGGCAAGATAGTGGGCGAATTGACCCCTGAAAAGCGCCAGTACAATGTATCCGGCATGCCGCTGACGGAAGCTGCGATTCAGACCGGCGTGTTTCGCGATCTGTATGTGTCGCTGGGCGAGCCTATTCCGGAATCGGAAGGTGCCTGGGCGGTGCGCGTTTATATCAAACCGTTTATCGACTGGATTTGGGCTGGCACGCTGTTAATGGGACTGGGTGGCCTGCTGGCCGTGTCTGACCGTCGTTACCGTATCCACAAGAAGGTGGCAGCACCGACGATTGATCAAGGAGCAGCATCATGATGCGTTTCATTTTACCGTTTGTGATTTTTCTGGTCTTGTCGGTGTTTTTATACAAGGGTTTAGGGCGCGATACGCGCGAAGTCCCCTCACCGCTGGTCGGTCGTGCAGCTCCTGCCTTTGTGTTGCCGCTACTGCATGAGCCTGAAAAGAAGTTTTCACCTAAAGATATGCAAGGCAAGGTCTGGCTGCTCAACGTCTGGGCATCCTGGTGCGGTGCTTGCAAGGACGAACATCCTATCTTGATGGAATTGTCTCGTCAGAATACCGTGCCTATTGTCGGTCTCGATTACAAGGATAAGGCCGTCGATGGTGAAATGACCTTAAAGCGTGCGGGCGATCCGTACTCACTGGTGATCGCAGATCTAGATGGTAAAGTGGGTTTCGATTACGGCGTGTATGGCGTGCCGGAAACCTATGTAATCGACAAGCAAGGGATGATCGCCTATAAGTTGATCGGCGCGCTGACGGCACAAAATCTGCGTGAAACGATACTGCCGATGGTCGCGGGGTTGCAAGCCAAATGAGATATCTTTCAATTTTACTGTTGTGCCTGTTGCCGGCGTTGTCGTTTGCAGGCGTTGCAAAGGACATCGCAGAGGATCCTGTGACGGAACGCCGCATGATGCTGCTGGCTGAAAAAGTGCGTTGTCTGGTGTGCCAGAGCGAGCCTGTGTCCAATTCGCATTCAGACTGGTCGAAAGATGTGCGTCAGATTATGCGTGAAAAAATGCAGGCGGGCGCTACTGATCAGGAAATCCTCGATCTGCTCGTTGAACGCTTCGGTAAGTCGGTGTTGTTTGATCCGCCGGTCGATAAGGAAACCATGCCGTTGTGGTCGGCGCCGTTTATCCTGCTGGTGCTGGGAGGCGCGGGTTTGTATTACCAATTGAGAAAACGCAAAGGTCAGGTCGTGGATGTTGAACTGTCCGCACAGGAACAACTGCGTGCCTGCGCTTTACTCAATGATCCTGATTTAAACGAGACACACGCACCACATAAGGATACTCACGCATGACCCTATTTTGGATAGTCTGTGCAGCGATGCTGCTGGTAGCGCTGCCTTTTGTCATCTGGCCGCTGTGGAACAAAAATGCTGCGAATAACGATGTGCTGCGCGATGCGGCCAATTTGGAAATCCTGCGCGACCAGGCCGCCGAGCTTGAAGCCGATCTCAATAATAGTCTGCTCACGCAGGCCTCTTTCGAGCAGGGTCGTCGCGAATTGCAGGCGCGTTTGATTGAAGAAGTCAAAACGACGACAGCGCCGCAGGTAGGGGTTCGCAATCCGGCGCGGGTGTTGGCTATTGTGCTGGCGTTGCTGATTCCGCTTGGCAGTGTGTTGCTCTATCTGCAAATCGGTAACCTGAAGGCCATGCAGCCGCAGCAGATGCAAGGCGAAGGCGCTGAAGGGTTTGGGGTTTTACGTTCTGAAGCCGCCTTGCAGGAACTGGAGGCGAAGCTTGTAAAATTGCCGGAAAATCCTGACGGCTGGCTGATGCTCGCGCGCTCCTACACCGAGTTGCAGCGCTACGCTGATGCCGTTCGCGCCTACGGCGAGCTAGTCAAGCTGGTGCCGAATGAGTCGCAACTTTGGACGAATTACGCTGATGCGATGGCGATGAACAACAATCAGTCGCTGCTGGGCGAACCGACCAAATTCATCAATAAGGCACTGCAACTCGATCCTGAAAATACCACCGCGCTGGCGCTGGCAGGCTCATCCGATATGGAACGTGGTGATTACGTGTCGGCGATCACCCACTGGCAGAAGCTGGTCAGCCTGTTGCCACCGGATTATCCGCAAATCCAGATGATCCATGACGGGATCAATCAGGCGCGCGACTATCTGTCGCAGCAAAAGGGTGGCAAGGAGCAGTTGGCCAAGTTGCCGGCGGCGAATGTGCCCGAAAAAGTGGCGGTCAACCCGTCTGTAGCGATTACCGGACGCGTCACGTTAAGTCCCGCATTGCTGGCTAAAGCGGCACCTACCGACGTTGTGTTTATCCTGGCGCGTGCGGCGGAAGGCCCTAAAATGCCGCTCGCGGTGATACGCAAGCAGGTTAAAGACTTGCCGATGGAGTTTACACTCGACGACAGTATGGCGATGCAACCGCAATTGAAACTCTCTGGTTTTGATAAGGTCGTGGTGCTGGCGCGTGTTTCCAAATCGGGTACGCCGATGGCGCAAGCGGGCGATCTGGAAGGATCAGCCGGTGTCGTGATACCTGGTACGAAAGGCTTAAATATTACGATCGACAGCGTAGTTAAATAGTACAGAGGTATTTAATGGCAGCATCCTTATCTCTTAAGGATGCTGCTTTTTTACGTGCTCAGGGTTTGTAAACGTTTTGTGTGGTCGCCTCAACCCGTGATTGCGCCGATTTATGGGTGAAAACAGGGTGTAAAGTTTCAAAATGTCAGCTGCGCACGAGACAATAACCTACGTTGCATATAGTTATTGACAGCGTGTGGTTGGGTGCTGGAGAATACGGCCTGTTGTACAAACTTAAACCCATGGGAGGGATTCACAGATGAAAAAAGCATCATACTTGCTGCTCGCACTTTTTGGTTTGATCAGTTTTTCTGCGCAAGCCGATGTTACGACTGCCGAACAAGCTGCTAAGCAATATTCTTTGTTTGCCAAGTCGACTCTGTCGGCTGATGACGGTAAAGAGTTCTATACTCGCAAGCAAATGGTTAAGGGTAAAGATCTGGCCTGCGCAACTTGCCATACAGATAATCCTGCCAACAAGGGTAAGCACAATGAAACTGGCAAAGAAATCCAGCCTATGGCGCCTTCTGCGAATCCAAAACGTTTTTCTGACCTGAACGAATCCGCTAAGGGTTTCACTAAGCATTGCAAACAAGTCTACGGTAAAGATTGCTCTGCCAAAGACAAGGGCAATTTTATTGCTTACGTTCTGACCTTCAAGTAATTCGAAGTCGTTGGATACAACCCCCTCAGGTGTAAACTTGAGGGGGTTTTTTTATGGGGTATGATTACCCATCTGATTTTTGGCTGTTCACGAAATTGAATCCGCGTGTTATGCGAGACATTTTCAGAGCGGGTTGAAGGATTGACAGGGTTTGGTTGGGCGCGGAGAATCAGTTCGTGCCGAAAAACCCATCACGAGAGGTCGAAAATGAATCACAGCCCGATACCGAAAAATGCAGGCATGAGTGTTGAGGGTATCAGCGCCTTGCTGACTCATCATCTGATTTATTCCAGCAGTAAAAATTTACCGAATGCCACCACGCGCGATTGGTTTCAAGCCGCCGCACATGTGGTTCGCGATCATCTGGTTGAGCGCTGGATGGCGACCATGCAGCGCTACTATGAGCACGACTCAAAACGAATTTATTATCTGTCACTTGAGTTTCTGGTCGGGCGTACGCTGAGCAATGCCATGCTCAATCTGGGACTCGATGCGCAATTGAAAACTGCGCTATATGAACTGGGACAAGAGTATGAGAAGGTTGCCGAAATCGAGTCTGATGCGGCGCTGGGTAACGGCGGGTTGGGGCGACTGGCTGCGTGTTTTTTAGACTCTATGGCGACTTTGGATTTGCCTTGCTACGGCTACGGTATCCGCTATGAATACGGGATGTTCCGCCAGAGCATTGAAAAGGGTGAACAAGTCGAGCATCCTGATAACTGGTTGCGCTACGGCAATCCCTGGGAGTTCCCGCGTCCCGAGTTATTGTATCCAGTCAAATTTCATGGGCGGGTTGTCGAATACAAGCACGAGGATGGTTCGCTTCATCACCATTGGGTTGAAACGGATGACGTGATGGCGATGGCGTATGACACGCCGGTGCCGGGATTTGGCGGGAAAACGGTCAATAATATGCGGCTGTGGTCGGCGAAGTCTTCGCGCGATTTTGATTTGCGCTATTTCAATCAGGGAAATTATATACAGGCCGTTGCCGACAAGAATGATTCGGAAAACTTATCTAAGGTGCTGTATCCGGATGATTCAACCGAAGTCGGTCGTGAGTTAAGACTCAAGCAGCAATACTTTTTTGTCAGCGCCTCGCTGCAGGATATGTTGTTCCGCTATAAGAAACATGCCAAGGGTTGGTCGACTTTGCCGGATAAAATTGCGGTTCAGTTGAATGACACACACCCGTCTATCGCCGTTGCCGAGATGATGCGTCTGTTGGTCGATGTGCATAAGTTATGCTGGGATGAGGCTTGGGGGCTGACCACGCGGATCTTTTCCTATACCAATCACACACTGATGCCCGAAGCCTTGGAGACCTGGCCGGTTGCCTTTTTTGAACGACTGCTGCCGCGCCATTTACAGATTATTTTTGAAATCAATTACCGCTTTATGCAGCAGGTGATGCATCAATTTCCCGGGGACGGCGAGTTGCTCAAGCGCTTGTCGATTATCGATGAAGCCAATGGACGCCGCGTGCGGATGTCCCACTTGGCCATTGTGGGCAGTCATACCGTCAACGGTGTGGCCGCCTTGCATACCGACTTGATGAAGCGTACGATTTTTGCAGATTTCGAACGCATTACGCCGGGGAAAATTGTCAATATGACCAATGGCGTGACGCCAAGACGCTGGTTGAATCAGGCCAATCCGGGTCTTGCCGCGTTGATCAGTACGCGGATCGGCACTGGCTGGATCACCGATCTTGATCAGCTCAAAGGATTGCGCGAGGCGGCCGGGGATGAGGCATTTCAAATACAATTTCGGGCCGTCAAGCAGGAAAATAAGGTGCGGCTTGCTCATTTGATCTGTGCTCAACTGGGTATTGAAGTGAATCCCGCTTCTCTGTTTGATATTCAGATTAAACGGATACATGAATATAAACGCCAGTTGCTCAATGTGCTGCATGTCATCACGCTTTATAACCGTATTCGCGCGGGCGTTGACTGTATGCCGCGCACGGTGATCATCGCCGGTAAGGCGGCACCCGGGTATGCGATGGCCAAAGGCATCATTCGTCTGATCAATGATGTCGCGGATATTGTCAATAACGACCAGCGGGTCGGAAATCGCTTGAAACTGGTCTTCATCCCGAATTACGATGTGTCCAACGCCGAACGTATTGTGCCAGCCGCCGATCTGTCGGAACAGATATCTACGGCAGGTACCGAGGCATCAGGTACCGGAAACATGAAGCTTGCACTCAACGGTGCGCTGACCATTGGTACGCTCGATGGCGCCAATGTTGAGATGCGCGAAGAGGTGGGCAGCGACAATTTCTTCCTGTTCGGTCTGACGACCGACGGGGTGGACGTGTTAAGTCGTCAGGGATACGATCCAATGAGTTATTATCAAGCTAATGCCGATTTAAAACAGGCGCTGGATATGATTTCAAGTGGCTATTTCTGCTCCGATGAGCCTAGTCGCCATCAGCCTATTGTTGATGCCTTGCTCCATCAGGGCGACAAGTATTTTTTGCTGGCAGATTATGAGGCGTATGTTGCCTGTCAGGATGCCGTGAGTGACCTGTATCGTAACCAAAATGAGTGGACGCGCCGTGCGATTTTGAATGTCGCGGGAATGGGCAAGTTTTCCAGCGATCGTACGATTAAAGAATATGCGGAGCGCATCTGGCATGTTGCGCCGGTAAAGGATTAACCAGTGTCAGCGCGTTCAGATGAGCGGCATGTAGCCCTATTGGCTAGTATCCATTAAGATCAAAAAGTATTATCGTTCGCAACTATTTAAATTGTTTGGGCAGTATTTTTAGGGGTAGTTATGGGCGTTGGTAAGGAAGTGGATCATCTGGAGTTGTCGCACGAGGACGTCAGTCTCGTTTTTAAAAACATCGATATTCCGACCTGTCCTGCTATTGTCACTTTAGCTATGTCCGAGGCTCAGCGGGATGAACCGGATATCAGGAAGTTGGCGATGGCCATTGAACAGGACGTCGGAATGGCTGCACTGACCATCAAACTGGCCAATTCACCGATGTTTCGCACCAGTCAGCCCGTGAGTCGGGTCTCTGTCGCACTGGCCCGTTTGGGTATCCGGAACGTGGTGTGTGTCGTGGTTGCGGCCGCACTGCGCAGTTGTATGAGCGGCGTGGATGCGAAATGGTTAGAGAGTTTTTGGAGTCACGCCGCCCTCGTGGCGACCGCTGCCGGTTTGATTGCCAGAAAACAGCACGGTATTCCTCCGGATGCCGCCTATACCTTTGCCTTATTTCATGATTCGGCGATTCCCTTGTTGCGCAAGCGTTTTGATAACTACTGCGATGTCATCAAGCAGGCGATGCAGAACAAGCAGCCCTTGATCGATGCTGAGAACGAATATTTCCCCTGCACTCACCCCATTGTGGGGTCTTTGCTGGCGCGAAACTGGGGACTGCCCAAAAATATCGGTCAGTCGATTTTGTTTCACCATGAAAGTGATGTGTATGACCTGCCCGAAGCGACCCTGTCAGGTCTGTCAGTGTCCTTGATTGCGGTCACTCATGTGGCAGAACGTCTGGTTGCGGGGCTCAATGAAAATGCCAATTTTGAAGTGACTGATGAGCACTTTCAAGAGGCGCTGCATCATCTGGGTATCACGCTAGAAGAGCTTGAAGAAATTCGTGAGTTGCTCGAGCACGAGGGTTCTCGCGTCTGATACGCTGCCCCGATCGGGGCAGCGGCTGTTAAACGCCCTGTTTTAAACTGGCTGAGATGAAATCGTCCAGATCGCCATCGAGCACGCCCTGTGTATTGCCGACTTCATGGTTGGTTCTCAAATCTTTGATGCGTGACTGATCCAGCACGTAAGAGCGGATTTGATGGCCCCAGCCGATATCCGTCTTGCCGTCTTCCATTTCCTGCTTTTCTTCGTTGCGTTTGCGTAACTCTTCTTCATACATACGCGACTTCAACATCGCCATTGCCTCTGCACGGTTCCGGTGTTGCGAACGATCGCTCTGGCATTGCACGACGATATTGGTTGGAATGTGAGTGATGCGCACCGCAGAGTCGGTCTTGTTGATGTGCTGACCGCCCGCACCCGATGCGCGATAGGTGTCCACGCGCAGATCGGCCGGATTGATATCAATTTCAATTGAGTCATCCACTTCCGGATAGACGAAAACGCTGGAGAACGAGGTGTGGCGGCGGTTGCCGGAATCGAAAGGCGATTTACGCACTAAACGGTGCACGCCGGTCTCAGTGCGCAGATGACCGAAGGCATAGTCGCCGATGATCTTGAGTGATGCCCCCTTGATGCCGGCGACATCGCCGTCGGACAATTCAAGAATTTCTACCTGGTAACCTTTACGCTCGGCGTAGCGTACGTACATTCGCATCAGCATGGAAGCCCAATCCTGCGCCTCGGTACCACCGGAGCCAGCTTGAATATCGACGAAGCAGCTGTTCGGATCCATCGGATGATTGAACATGCGGCGAAATTCCATTTCTGCCACGCGCCGCTCGATGTCGTCGATGTCGGCCGCCGTACTTTCCATGGATTCGTTGTCGTTTTCTTCCTGCGACATTTCAAACAATTCGGCGGCATCCGTCAGATCCTGCTGGATTTGACTCAAACCCAATACGATCCCCTCCAGCAACTTGCGCTCGCGCCCCAGTTCCTGTGCGCGTTTTGCATCCTGCCAGATGGCCGGATCTTCCGCTAATTCGCAGACTTCGGTTAACCGTTCCTGTTTGGTATCGTAGTCAAAGATACCTCCGTAATTCATTGCTGCGTAAGCTCAAGTCTTGCAAGTGATTGTTGATTGAATTGATTTGTTCGACTTCCATGATGATGTCCTAAGCGAGTGCAGGCTGAAAAGATGGCGATTATAGCGCAAACCTATCGCCGGCACGGCTCGCTCAGCCACTGTGCAATTTTATGCGCAAATTTCTCAGGCTGGTTTAGTATTGCGTATGTACTAATAGATCGTGCGCGCTTTAGTTGATATCCGGAACTGTCCCAAACTATGAAAATCCCCCTACACCGCAAACCGCTCAATTCGTATTTGCCGCTGCTAGACACCTTGCGAAATTACCATCCTCGCTGGTTAGGACGAGATGTCTCGGCAGGCTTGTCGGCTTGCATCGTGATGATCCCGTCAGTTGTCGCCTATGCCGAACTCGTGCATTTGCCACCGATCACCGGCCTTTATGCGGCACTGGCAGCCTCCCTCGGCTACGCCTTTTTTGCCAGTTCGCGTCATGTTATTGCAGGACCGGATGCTGCAATCGGATTGCTGGCAGGGTCGGCGATTTTGCCGCTGGCATTCGGCGATGCAGGGCGGATGGCCCAGTTGGCCGCCGAGTTAGGCTTGTTGTCAGGCGTGGTCTTGCTGCTAGCCGCGCGTTTGCATTTAGGCGTGATCGCCGATTTATTATCCAGACCGGTGTTGGTCGGTTATCTCAATGGCGCATCGCTAGTGCTCATCTCCACTCAGTTAGGAAAAATGTTCGCGATTAAGACTCAGGGGGAAGAGTTTTTCCCGCTGCTCTCAACATTGATCCGCCAATTGCCCACCGCCCATCTGCCTACGGTGCTATTTGGTGTCTTGTTGGTGTCGCTGCTGGTCGGTATGGGGCGCTGGCTGCCACGCGTGCCGGGTGCGCTAGTGGCATCGGGGGTCGCGATTTTACTGACGGTTTTTTTCGATCTGGGGCAGTACGGTATTGCACTGGTCGGCCTCGTGCCTTCCGGGATTCCACGGCTGTCTCTGTTCGTGCCACTCTGGTCTGATATTGCCGCGCTGGCACCTGCCGCTGTAGCCTTGGCCTTCCTGACGTTTTCTGACGGGATATTGCTGGCACAGACGTTTGCGGAAAAGCACGGTTATCCGGTCAATCCGAATCAGGAATTGGCCGCACTAGGCTCGGCGAATATTCTGGCGTCCCTGTGGCAGGGGTTTCCGGTGTCGGCCAGTCAGTCGCGCACCTCGATTGTCGATGCGGCAGGCGGCCACTCTCAGGTGGCACAACTGGTGGCCGCAGGCGGTTTGTTGCTGTTCCTGATGTTCCTGACAGGTCTCATTGCCTTGCTGCCTAAGGTCGCGCTCGGCGCTATTTTGATTGTCACCGCAGTGGGTATGCTGGAACTGGCATCGCTGCGTACACTGTATAAGATCGACCGGAACGAGTTTGCGATCGCCGTTGGTGTGACGCTGGCGATCCTGCTGGCCGGCGTGGTGACCGGTATTATCGCAGGCTTATTGTTGTCGCTGATCGCGCTGCTGGTCGAGTTGTCCCGTCCGCGCGATGCTGTGCTCAAGCGGCTGATCAAGGACGGTAAGTTTCACGATTGCCTGGAGGATGACGAGGCCGAAACGGTGCCGGGCGTGATTGTCTACCGGTTGTATGCGCCGCTGATTTTCGCTAATGCGCGTTATGTGATGGAGCGCATCGTGCAATTGGTGAATCAAGCAGAGGAAAATCTTGAGTGGCTGATTATCGATGCGCAGGCGATTACCGACATGGACGTGACGGCCGCACAACGGTTCGCCGAACTGCATCGGGAAATGCAGGAGCGCGGCGTGCAAATCAAGATCGCCGATGCACCCAGACCCTTTCGGGAAGAGTTGGCGAAAGTGGGGCTCTCTGAAGCGCTGGGTAGTCAGCAGTTTTTTGTGTCGGTCAAGAAGGCGGTTGAAGCCTTCGAGCAACAGTCCGGGTCTCAACCTTCTCTTTAACCTAAAAACAGCAGTTGTCCACGAAAGGCACTAAAAAACACGAACAAATCCAGCTGGTTATCTTTAGTCGAAATTTCAGTCATTTTGTAAAAATAAATAGGCTCTGTAGTAGTTAAGTGTTGATGGGCCAAATTTCAAACCAAAAAGGCAGGGTATTAATAGAGAAACGCATATAAAGCAAATTTTATCTGGAAAAGGCACTCATTCACCATAAAATAGATTTGCTTTTAATCATAGGGTTAACAATAAAATGTGTTAAGTTTTTACTTAACTATTGCTTAATCAAAATTTTTTGTTAACGTATTAGTAGGAGAAGCTAAGGAGAAGAAAATGGAGAAAAAGATCAAAGATATTATTGATGGCAAAA